>Ga0075426_10002890_pt1 | contig 12272 bp, 9 predicted proteins | sample SoiMethybrSBSTD5_FD_75304 | JGI IMG/M metagenome (GOLD analysis project Ga0075426, IMG submission 75304) | Bulk soil microbial communities from a Populus tree surrounding site in Tennessee, USA - Soil MetaG P. TD hybrid SBSTD5 | ecosystem: Environmental > Terrestrial > Soil > Tree plantation...
GCCGGCGATGTGCTGCCGCGACACATCTTCGACATCGCCTTCGAGCGTGTATGAGTACGGAAGACCGTCGGACGCGGCCGCGGTGACGTCGATCGCAATCCGACCGCTGTCGTCGAGCACGCCGGTCTTTGCGGCCACCTGATCGTGCGCGCTCCCGTACGTCCGCGACTGCTCATCGCAGCAGCCGACGAACACGAATCGATCGCCTGGATAGCCGTTGGTGATCGCGATCGGAGGCTGATAGTTGGGGGACCGCGTCACCGTCCACGTGACCGGCCGCTTCGCCATCGGCGCGCCGAACAAATAACGGCCCGAGATTGCGCCTTTGAGGGGCGCGCCGGCCATTGCGGGATCGCCGGTGAGCGTGGTATCGACGCGAAAATCGGGACGGCGATATGCCGCGACGAGAAAGCCGCCGTGCACGATCTTCAGCCACGGGCCGTCATCGTCCTCGTCTTCTTCGGGCGGCCGCGGCGGCTGCTCTTCGAGCGCTTTCTTCTCCAGGCTGACGGCCAGCTGGTAATTGCCGAGCGCGCTGTCGGGCGCGAGCTTCATCGTCCACTCGGTCGTGCTCCACTGATTCATCGTCACGCTTCGCGTGTCGACGATCTTGCCGCGGCTGTCGCGGACGGAGACGTACAGCGGCGTGCTGGACGGAATCAGCGTGATGCCGCCGGGCGTGTCGGTGCGAAGAATGCCCTTGAAGTGGATTTCCTCGCCGGCTTTGTACACGCCGCGATCGGAGAACACGGTGCCGCGCAGCAGCGGTTCGGCCTCGGCGAGATTGAAGGGCGTGCCGAACTCCCACGGCGAGATCCCTTCGTTCCAATCGCTGGCGGTATAGGCGATGTCGCCGTCTTTCTCGGCGGTGACGATGAACGCGAATCGGCGCCAGTAGCGCGCTTTTCGCAGGCGCGTCTCGGGCGCGATGACGATGCCGTTCGCGTCGGTGGTGCCTTTCCAGAAGACGCTGTTGTCGGTTCGGATGATCGATACGTTCGCGCCGGGAACCGGCGCGCCGGTATCGAGCCTCGTCACGAACACGAGCGTGTTCTGCGGGCTGTCTTTGACGGTGACGCCGAGATTCGTCACCTGCACGATCGACGCGACGGTCGGATTGTCGGGTGCGTCGCCGATGCGGAATGTGCGCGCGTGAGGAATCGGCTGGCCGGGCTGCACCGCAGCCCACACGAGGCCGGTTCCAGCGGGCGAGATCGCCTTCGACACGTCGAGCCCATGCGACAGAATCTTGTCGGCGGCGCCGCCGAGCTTCCGCTGCACGCCTTCACCCACCGGCGCATCGCGGAAGTAGTGATTCTGCAGCTCGACGATCGTCGGCATCAGCCGCTCGGCTGAAATCGCGCTCGACCACTGACGGGCATCCACGAAATTTCTCGCGTAGAACGGCAGCGCGCCGCCTCCACGCTCCCACACGCCATGGCCGTCGCCAAAGCTGACGAAGGCGCGCTCGTGCCAGTTTTCGATTACCGCCGTCCACGGATAGCCGAGCACCTGGCCGTCTTCGGCCTGCAGCGTCGGATCGAGCGCGATCGCGTACGTGTGCGCCGGAAGCTGCCGGTCGAAGCCTGCGTCTTCGAGCGTGAACCACCGCGTGAACTCTCTTCGCTGAGACGCCGCTGTCCTCGACGTGACAACGATCTCCGCTGAAGGATCCGTGATGTCCTTGACGGTGACCGCGCGGCGAAGTCGCGCGATCGCGACAGAGCCTCTCAACCGCAGTGCGTTATACGCATCGGCGTCGCACTGCGACGAGCACAGCGCGCCCTCGACAAGAAACGTCGGCTCGAGCTGAATCGTGTGCGCTTGTGGGTTGGGCGGCGTGGCCGCGCCCTCGATTGCGGGCATGCGCTCGTCGACGGTCAACCGCATCCATCCATCGGTCGCCGGCACACCGGTCGTTCGAAGCACGACGAGGTTCGGTGCCGGCTCGAATCGCTTCCTGTCCCAGTCGGTCGCAATCGCAAACGGAACCGTCGCCTCCGAATTGGCTGCCGCTTCTGCCGCCCCCACTTTGCGGTCCAAACGGGCGGCACCGTCTGCGCCCATTCGATTCCGCGCCACTGCGCTGATGTCCGGCCGCGCGAACTCGTGGCGCTGATATCGCAACGTGATGTGCGCCGCCACGTCGGACGCGCGAACCTGTTGATTGAACCGCAGCGGGATGACGACCGGACGATCGTACCGTCCGCCCTCCCGGTACCAGTTCGTCTGCAGCAGCCGCACGGTTGGCGTCGTGAAAGAGAAGACGTACGCGGTCGCGAGCCGCCTGCCGCTGACGGCGGTCGCGCTCGTGTCGACGCGGACGTCGTAGCGCGTCGCGTTCGGCAACTTCACCTTCGGATCGGGCGTGAAGATCAGAATCGTCGGTCCGGCCCAGCGAAACGTTCCCGTGATGGCCGGCCGTATCGACACGAACGGCGCGGTGACGACATCGGGAATGCGCCCGAGCGGCACCATCGGCTCGGAGAACCTGATGCGGATCTCGTTCGCCTGCTTCACGTCACTGAGCTCGCCGGTCGGGCCTGCGCTCGTGACGCTGAGCGTGGATTGTGCAACCGCGATCGAGGGGACGAAGACCAGCGCGGCAAACTTCAGCAAGAGACGAGGACGCGTCATGGGAGTCGGCGTCGGGGGAAGCGGCGCGCGTTCAAGAGCGTCGCACCGTGCGCACGATGCGTCAAGACGTCTTCGCTCGGTTGCGCCGCGTGTGTGTCGAACGGTAAAATTTTGTGGTTTGGCCCCTGCTCATCGCTTCACGTGCTTGCGCGCTCTCCTCGGAGCCTCCTGATGGCGTCGCGATTCGGTCCCTTCAGTTCGTCGGTCGGCACGAAAATCATCATCGGCGTCACCGGCATCGCCCTTTTCCTGTATCTGGTCATCCACGTCGCCGGCAATCTGCTCGTATTCTTCGGCCCCGTGTTCTTCAACAAGTACGCGTTCACGCTCGAAAGCAACCCGCTCATCCCTGTCATCGAAATCGGCCTGCTGCTCGTCTTTCTCATCCACGTTTACAAGACCGTGACGATGTTCCTCCGCAATCAGCAGGCACGCCCGGTCTCGTACGTGAAGAAAAAATGGGCCGGCCGGCCGAGCCGCAAGAGCATCGCCTCGACGACGATGATCGCCTCGGGATTGTGGCTGCTGGTGTTCGTCATCATTCACGTCAAGGCGTTCCGGTACGGAACGGAATACGGGTGGGCGGCCGGCGGCCGCGATTTATATCGCCTGGAAATGGAGAATTTCGCGAACCCGCTGATGGTCGCTTTCTACGTGCTCAGCATGGTCATCGTCGGCTCGCATCTGTGGCATGGCATCACGAGCGCGCTTCAATCGCTCGGCGCCGATCATCCGCGATGGACGCCCCGCCTGCTCGCCTTCGGCAAGATCGTCGCCGTGGCGATTGCCGGCGCCTTCATCGTCATCGCGGTGTGGGCGCACTTCGCGGGGGCGCGTTCATGATTCTGGATTCGCAGGTACCTTCCGGACCGATCGCAGCGAAATGGGATCGCCACAAGTTCGAGATGAAGCTCGTCAGCCCGGCGAACAAGCGGAAGCACACGCTGATCGTCGCCGGGACCGGCCTGGCGGGCGCGTCGGCGGCCGCGTCGCTCGGCGAGCTCGGCTACAACGTGCTGAACTTCTGCATCCAGGACAGCCCGAGGCGCGCGCACAGCATCGCCGCGCAAGGCGGGATCAACGCGGCAAAGAACTATCAGAACGACGGCGACAGCATCTACCGCCTCTTCTACGACACGGTGAAAGGCGGCGACTACCGATCGCGCGAAGCGAACGTGTACCGCCTCGCGCAGCTGAGCGTCAACATCATCGATCAATGTGTGGCGCAGGGCGTGCCGTTCGCGCGCGAGTACGGCGGCCTGCTCGACAACCGATCGTTTGGCGGCGCGCAGGTCTCGCGCACCTTCTATGCGCGCGGTCAGACCGGACAACAGCTGCTGCTCGGCGCATATCAGTCGCTGATGCGCCAGGTGCACGAACGCACGGTGCGCATGTTCACGCGGCGCGAGATGCTCGACCTGGTGATCATCGACGGCAAGGCGCGCGGCATCGTGTGTCGCAACCTCGTTACCGGCGAGATCGAGCGGTATGCCGGCGATGCGGTCATCCTCGCGACCGGCGGCTACGGGACGGTCTACTACCTGTCGACGAACGCGGTCAATTCGAACGTGACCGCCGCGTGGCGCGCCGCGAAGCGCGGAGCGCTGTTCGCGAACCCGTGCTTCACGCAGATCCATCCGACCTGCATTCCAGTCACCGGCGAGCATCAGTCGAAGCTGACGCTGATGAGCGAGAGCTTGCGCAACGACGGACGCGTCTGGGTGCCGAAGAAGAAAGGAGACAAGCGTCCGCCCGAGCAGATTCCTGAAAGCGACCGCGACTACTATCTCGAACGCAAGTACCCGAGCTTCGGCAACCTCGTGCCGCGCGACGTCGCGTCGCGCAACGCCAAGCAGATGACCGACGAGGGTCGCGGCGTCGGCGACAGCGGCCTGGCCGTCTATCTCGACTTCAAAGATGCGATTCAGCGTCTCGGCGTCGAGACGATCCGGGAGAAATACGGCAACCTGTTCCACATGTACAAGAAGATCACGGACGAGGATGCGTACAAGGTTCCGATGCGCATCTATCCCGCGATTCACTACACGATGGGCGGGCTCTGGGTCGACTACAACCTGATGAGCAACGTGCCTGGACTGCACGTGCTCGGCGAGGCGAATTTCTCGGATCACGGCGCGAACCGTCTGGGCGCGAGCGCGCTGATGCAGGGGCTTGCCGACGGCTACTTCGTCATTCCGTACACGATCGGCAGCTATCTCGCGAGCGCCACGCTGCCGAAGGTGACGACCGATCACGACGCGTTCAAGGAGTCGGCGAACTGCGTGCAGCAGCGCATCAACCAGCTGCTGGCGGTGAAGGGCACTCGCGGGATCCGCGAGATCCATCGCGAGCTCGGCCGCATCATGTGGGACAACGTCGGCATGTCGCGCAGCGAGGAGAGCCTGAAGATCGCGCTGCGCGAAATTCCGCGGCTGCGCGAGGAGTTCTGGCATTCGGTCTCGGTGCCGGGAACGCCCGACAACCTCAATCAGAGCCTCGAATATGCCGGCCGCGTCGCCGACTACCTCGAGTTCGCCGAACTGCTCGCGCTCGATGCGCTTCACCGCCGCGAGTCGTGCGGCGGACACTTCCGCGAAGAGAGCCAGACCCCGGACGGCGAAGCGCTGCGCGACGACGCGCACTTCGCGTACGTGGCCGCATGGGAATTCACAGGCGTCGGCCGCGAGCCGGTGCTCCACAAGGAGCCGCTCCATTTCGAGGAAGTGCATCCGACGCAGCGGAGTTACAAATAATCAACATTGGTGCAACCACGAAAACACGAAGCACGAAGAAACACGAAGAAGACATCTTGAGTACAAATTCGTTCGGGTAAACCATTTCCTCTTCGTGCGTCTTTTCGCTTCGTGATTCGTGGTTGCAGTACTGACGGACTCTTGGAGATGCGACTTCAGTTAAGAATCTGGCGCCAGGCCGGACCGACGGCCGCGGGGCGCCTCGTCGACTACACAGCGGACCAGGTCTCGCCCGACATGTCCTTTCTCGAGATGCTCGACGTCGTCAACGAAGGACTCGTGAAGAAGGGCGAGGACGCGATTGCATTCGATTCGGATTGCCGCGAGGGCATTTGCGGCATGTGCAGTCTCGTGGTGAACGGCATCCCGCACGGTCCCGATCGCGGCACCACCGTCTGTCAGCTGCACATGCGCCGGTTCAAGGACCGCGACACGATCACCGTCGAGCCATGGCGCGCCAGGGCGTTTCCCGTCGTGAAGGATCTGGTCGTCGATCGGAGCGCGTTCGATCGCATCATCACCGCGGGCGGCTACATCTCGGTGAACGTCGGCGGCGCGCCCGACGGCAACACGATTCCGATCGCGAAGGACGTCGCCGAAGCCGCGATGGATTCGGCCGCGTGCATCGGCTGCGGCGCCTGCGTGGCCGCGTGCAAGAATGCGTCGGCGCACCTCTTCATGAGCTCCAAGCTGTCGCAGCTCGCCCTGCTGCCCCAGGGCCAGGTCGAGCGCTATCGCCGCGTCGTCTCGATGATCCGTCAGGCCGACGCCGACGGTTTCGGCAGCTGCTCGAACGAGGGCGAGTGCGAAGCCGTCTGCCCGAAGGAGATTCCGATCTCGAACATCGCCCGCATGACGCGCGAGTACATCAGGGCGCTATGGGTCGCGGGCAAATAGGCACGGCATTGGGGGCTCGCTGTAGAGTGCTAAGCGCCTTCGCGGTACGGTGCTCGGCGCCATCGCCTAGGGTTCTGACGGCGTCGCTCGAGGGTGCCGGGTCAGCTTCGATCTGCGTTGTCGGACGGCGATGATGAGGCGTCGGCGTTGCCGAAGAGGAGCACCGAGACGGCCTGCAGGAGCTGATCGGGCGTGCACGGCTTGTCGAGGAATGCCTCGTCCGCCCACAGCGATCCTTTGTCCTTGAACAGCTGCTCGCGATAGCCGGACAGATACAGGACCTTGAGATCCACATACCGCTCGCGCATGTAGCGCGCGAGCTGATGGCCGCGCATGCGCGGCATCATCTCGTCGGTGACGAGCAGATCGAATGCCGCTGTGTTCGCGGCAATCGCGAGCGCATCATCGCCGTCACATGCCAGCGTCGTGTCGTATCCCCCCGAGCGCAGGATCGTGTCGACGAACTGGCGCATCCCCTCTTCGTCGTCGACGATGAGGATGCGCATCGAGCGGCGCCGGCCGCCGTTCGCGACGGCGCTGGGCTTGAACGGCAGAATCCGCGACGGCATTCGGTCGCTCCTATGCTACCCGACCCAGCCCGTTGTCGCATAGAAGCGAAGGTCGGCCACGAGCGGCAGATCGCCGCCGCTCGTCCGGGACGCCTCGGCGATCCGCTGCGCCCCGCGGCTGAATTCGTCGTCGCTCAGGACGACGAGCTGCGACGTGATCGCGCGGTCGATCCCCTGTGGAAACACTTCGGTGAGGAGACGCTGCGATTCGATGTGGTGCGCCTCCGCCGATTCCGCCCAGCTGAACCCTGCCTTCGCCAGCTCGCCGCGGATGATCCGGACCGGAGCAAAACGCGCGCGATCGATGGCGATCGTTTCAGGAAAGTAGTCGTAGACCCACCACGAGTCGCGGCCGGCGTGCGGATCGAGGCCGACGGTCAGCAGGCCGCCTCCCTGCCGAAGCATGCGGCGCGCCTCGGCGAAGAACTGCTCGCGGCTGGTGAAATGATGGAGCGCGTTGATGCAGACGATCCTGTCGAACGCGCCGTCGATCCACGGCGCCGCTTCGGCGCGCCCGCGCACGAGCCATGCGCGCGGCGCCGTGGCGGCCGCGCGCGTCAGCATGTTCGCCGAGACATCCATGCCGGCCACGCGGGTGACGCGTCCGTCGAGCAGTTGCAGCCAGTGGCCGGTGCCGCATCCGACTTCGAGCACGGCGGCGCACCCGGAGCCGACGAACCCCAGCACCGTCTCGACGATCCCTTCGTATCGTTGAAAGGCGTAGCGACGGTCGTAGCTGTCGGCAATCGCGTCGTAGTTGGTGGCGCGTACCTCGCTCACACGTTCAGTATCTCGTGAGCGGCCTCGACGTCGTCGGACCGAACGATGACCTGAAACCCGTCGCCGCCCCAGGCCATCGCCGGCCGCATGTCTCCGCCGCTGTCGGCGCGTACCATCGCGTCGATGCCGGCCGCTTCGAGCGCGCTCTTCGCGAGATCCGCTTCGGGCCGGCTGCCGAACGATCGAACGACGACGAGCTGCACGTCGCTCATGATTCCCTCGCGGTCGTCAGACCTTGATTACTTCGACGAGCTCTTTCACCGCCGCAGCCGATTTCTTGAACGCGGCGTCTTCGTCCGGCGTGAGCTTGATCTCGATGATCTTCTCGAGCCCGCGCGCGCCGAGCTTGCAGGGTACGCCGACGAAGAGATCGCGCACGCCGTACTCGCCCTGCAGAAACACCGAACACGGTACGATCTTGTGCTTGTCGAGGAGGATTGCCTCGACCATATCGACCACCGACGCGCCGGGCGCGTACCATGCGCTCGTTCCGACGAGCTGCGTGATCTCGGCGCCGCCGCCAGCCGTCCGCGCGACGATGCGATCGATCGTCGTCTTGTCCATGAGATCGGTGATCGGAATGCCCGCCACCGTCGAATACCGCGGCAGCGGCACCATCGTATCACCGTGGCCGCCGAGCACGAACGCGTGCACGTTCTCGACCGACACGTTCAATTCCTTCGCGATGAACGCGCGCATCCGCGCCGAATCGAGTACGCCGGCCATGCCGACGACGCGCTCGCGCGGAAACTTCGAGAGCCTGTATACCGACTGCGCCATCGCGTCGAGCGGATTCGACACCGGGATGATGATGCAGTTCGGCGAATGTTTGACGATCTGCTCGGTCACCTGCTGCATGATCTTGTAGTTCACGTTCAGCAGGTCGTCGCGGCTCATCCCCGGCTTGCGCGGCAACCCCGATGTGATCACCACGATGTCGGAGTTCGCGCTTTCGGCGTAGTCGCCGGTGCCGATCACGCGCGCGTCGGATCCCCAGATCGGACACGCCTCGAGCATGTCGAGCGCGACGCCCGCCGCCTTTTGATCGGCGATATCGATCACCACCACGTCGGCCAGCTGCTTATCGGCCACGCCACGCGCCACGGTCGCGCCGACGTTGCCGGCGCCGCCAACGACAGTCACTTTACGATTCATACACGCTCCCGTTGTTCGCTCGCCTGAAAGGCTCGCGCTACAGGTGAGGACGACAGAGCTCGGCTGAAAGCCTCACGCCACCCTCGCGTGTAGCGCGAGCCTTTCAGGCGGGTGACATGTATTTGATGATCGCGTCGCCGAATTCTGATGTCTTCAGCTCGGTGGCGCCGTCCATCAGCCGGGCGAAGTCGTAGGTGACGCGTTTGGCGCCGATTGCGCCGTCCATCCCCTTCACGACGAGATCCGCCGCCTCGTTCCATCCGAGATGACGGAACATCATCTCGCCCGACAGGATCACCGATCCGGGATTCACCTTGTCCTGATTCGCATACCGCGGCGCGGTGCCGTGCGTCGCCTCGAAGACGGCGTGACCGGTCACATAATTGATGTTGCCGCCCGGCGCGATGCCGATGCCGCCGACCTGCGCCGCAAGGGCATCCGACAGATAATCACCGTTGAGATTGGGCGTCGCGATGACGTCGAACTCGTCCGGCCGCGTCAACACCTGCTGCAGCGTGATGTCGGCAATCGCGTCCTTGATCACGAGACCGGCGCCGGGTTTGCCATCGGGGATGCGACACCACGGTCCGCCGTCAATCTCCTTCGCGCTGTAGAAATCTTTCGCCACCTGATAGCCCCAGTCGCGGAACGCGCCCTCGGTGAACTTCATGATGTTGCCCTTGTGCACGAGCGTGACGCTCTTGCGCTCGTACTTCACCGCATAGCCGATCGCGCTATGGACGAGACGCTCGGTGCCGAGCCGGCTGATCGGTTTGAGTCCGACGCCGACTTCAATCGGCACCTCGCGCTTCGGCGCGCCGATCGATTCGAGCTGCTGCTGCCACGCTCGGACCGCCGCGTCGCTGCCGAAGCGGATTTTCTTGAACTCCGTCGGAAACTCTCTCGCGAAAAAGTCGAGCACCTTCTGCGCCTCGGGCGAGCCCGCGGTGTACTCGATCCCGGCGTAGATGTCTTCCGTGTTCTCGCGGAAGATCACCATGTCGACTTTTTCCGGATGCCGCACGGGCGAGGGCACGCCGCGATACCACCGTACCGGACGTAAGCAGACATACAAGTCGAGAAGCTGACGTAATGCGACGTTCAGCGATCGAATGCCGCCGCCGACCGGCGTCGTGAGCGGCCCCTTGATCCCGACGTAGTACTCGCGGAACGCGTCGACGGTCTCATCCGGCAGCCAGCTGTTGAACTGCTTGAAGCTTTTTTCTCCCGCGTACACTTCCTTCCATGCGATGCGTCGGCGGCCGGCGTACGATTTCTCGACGGCCGCGTCGAGTACGCGAACGCTCGCGCGCCAGATATCGGGACCTGTGCCGTCGCCTTCGATGAATGGAATGATCGGATCATCGGGAACGACGAGTCGTCCGTTCTTCAGCGTGATTGCTGTCGCCATATTTTTTTAGGTCAGCTTACCTGTCACTCGAAAAAGATTTCCGCGACGAATGTGGAAAACTCTGTGGAAAAGATCGTCGCGCGGTCAATTTGATGCGCTGCATTCGGAATGTTTTAGCGGTTTGCACCACGGCAGGGCGAGTCCACAGCCGCACCGATCGCCTCGACCAAAACCTCGGGATTATACTGTAGCGTCCGCATTGAAGGAGAGCCGAACGATGCGATTGTCAGCGATCATTCTTCCCGCACTCTTCACTTGCGCGCTCACCGCGTCGCTCGTCGCCCAGGATCCGAATCAGCACGAACACGGTGGAGCGCAGCATCCCGCCGGCGGCGCGCATCATCATCCGGAAGCGGCGAAAAACAAGAACCCGGTCGCACCCGATGCGCAGTCGATCGCCGCGGGGAAAGAAATCTACGACAAGCAGTGCGCCGGCTGTCACGGCGACACCGGCAAGGGCGACGGCTCGATGGGATCCGATCTCAATCCGAAGCCGCCGGACCTGACCGACGCCGAGTGGAAGCACGGATCGTCCGACGGCGAAATCTACCTCGTCATTCACGACGGCGCGAAGAATACCGGCATGAAGGCATTCGGCAAAAAGCTGACGCAGCATCAAATCTGGGACGTGATCAACTACATCCGAAGCATCGGACCCGCCAAGAGCCACTGAACGCGTCTGACGTGGGAGCTATCAGCTCTCGGCTCTCAGCTGTCATGATGGCTGAGCTCGGCAGACAGCGGAGAGCTGATCGCTGACAGCTGCAAAATGAAAATCGTCGTTGCCGATGATCTGCCCGCCTCTGCGCTCGAGCTGCTGCGCGGTGAAAGCGGATGGACGGTCGATGCACGCCCGGGGCGGAAAGCCGACGCGCTCGCGTCGGATCTCGCCGACGCGGATGCGCTGCTCGTCCGCAGCGCCACCAAAGTCGATCGATCGCTGCTCGAGGCGGCGCCGCGGCTGCGCATCGTCGCGCGCGCCGGAACGGGTGTCGACAACGTCGACGTCGATGCCGCCAGCTCACGCGGCGTGCTCGTCGTCAACGCACCGGGCGCGAACAGCATCAGCGTCGCCGAACACACGTGCGCGTTGATGCTGGCGCTCGCGCGATCGGTGCCGGCCGCCGACCGCGCGATGAAGGACGGACGCTGGGAGAAGAAGAAGTTTCTCGGCAACGAATTGCGCGGCAAGACGCTCGGCGTCGCGGGACTCGGACGGATCGGTCAGGAGGTCGCGCAGCGCGCCCGCGCCTTCGGCATGCGCGTCGTGGCGCACGACCCGTTCATCGCGCGCGAAGTTGCAACGAGCGTTGGCGCCGAGCTGATGTCACTCGATGCGCTCTGCGCGGCTGCCGACTACCTCACGCTTCATCTGCCGTCGACGGGCGAGACGAGGCACCTCTTCAATGACGAGCGGTTCGCGCGCTGCAAACCCGGCATTCGCATCGTGAACACTGCGCGTGGCGATCTGATCGACGAAGCCGCGCTGCGCCGCGCGATCGAACGCGGCCTCGTCGCCGCGGCGGCGCTCGACGTATTCGAAAACGAACCGCCGTCCGATTGGTCGCTCGCCCAACTGCCGCAGGTGATCGCGACGCCGCACATCGCCGCATCGACCGAAGAAGCACAGGAGCTCGTCGGCATCGAAACGGCCGCGACGGTTCGCGATTTCCTGCGCGACGGCATCGTCCGCAACGCCGTCAACTTTCCGTCGGTGCATCCCGATGAGATGCATCGTCTGCAGCCGTGGATACGTCTCGCCGATCGACTCGGCGCGCTCGTGTCGCAGATGGGTGCGGCGCGCATCGAGGCGCTCGGGGTTCGCTACTACGGCGCGCTCGTCGAGAGCCGCGGCCTCAACGTACTCGCCGCGAGCGCCGCGGCCGGGGTGCTGCGGCCGATCCTGTCGAGCGGCGTGTCGATCGTGAACGCGTGCGCGGCTGCCCGCGATCGCGGCATCGACATCGTGGAGTCGCGCAGCTCGCGCGGCCGCCACTTCACGAGCCTCTTGTCGATCAAACTCCACACCGATACGGGCGAGCGCTGGGTCGAAGGGACGGTGTTCGAGCC
>Ga0075426_10002891_pt1 | contig 12271 bp, 8 predicted proteins | sample SoiMethybrSBSTD5_FD_75304 | JGI IMG/M metagenome (GOLD analysis project Ga0075426, IMG submission 75304) | Bulk soil microbial communities from a Populus tree surrounding site in Tennessee, USA - Soil MetaG P. TD hybrid SBSTD5 | ecosystem: Environmental > Terrestrial > Soil > Tree plantation...
CGAGGTCGCATGCGGTGGCGTCGCGTCCGCAGTCGTTTGCCTTCTGTTGCAGTGCGCCAAAATGCGTATCCGGCGCCAGCGTCGACATTTCCTTGCCGGCGGCGGGGCCGGCGCGAAATTGCCAGTCTGCTCAACTTCTTGGCATTGCTGCCGGGGCGGCGGGGACTATATCTGTTCGAGCGAATCGAAAGTCCCTGGCGCTCGTTTCGTCGCGAGGGCACACTGCCCGTGGAGGCTCGTGCGATGGCGCTCAACCAGGTCACGCTCGACGACAAATATGACCTCGCCAAAAGCCGGATCTTCGTCACTGGCTTCCAGGCCCTGGTGCGCCTCTGCTTGATGCAGAAGGAGCGCGACCGCCGCGCCGGCCTCAACACCGCGGGCTATGTCACCGGCTATCGCGGCTCGCCGCTCGGCACCCTCGACCAGCAGTTCATCCGCGCGCAGCGCTCGCTCGACAAATACGACATCCGCTTTCAAGCCGGCCTCAACGAGGACATCGCGGCGACCGCGATCTGGGGCTCGCAGCAGGCCGAGCTGCGCGGCGAGGGCAAGTTCGACGGCGTGTTCGGCCTTTGGTACGGCAAAGGTCCGGGCGTCGACCGCACCGGCGACGTCTTCCGTCACGCCAATTTCGCCGGCACGTCCAAGTATGGCGGCGTGCTGGCGCTCATGGGCGACGACCACACGGCCGAGTCGTCGACCACCGCGCATCAATCCGAGTTCAATTTCGTCGATGTGATGATCCCGATCCTCAACCCCGCGGGGGTGCAGGAGATCGTGGATTACGGCATCTACGGTTGGGCCATGTCGCGCTTCACCGGCGCCTGGGTCGGGCTCAAATGCATGCACGACACCGTCGAGTCGACGGCGGTGATCGACGGCAGCCTCGACCGGGTCGACCTCGTCATTCCGGCCGATTACCCGCTGCCGCCCGGCGGCCTCAACATCCGCCTCAACGACACCATCCTCGGCATGGAGGCGCGGCTGCACGACTACAAGCGCGACGCCATGCTGGCGTTCGTGCGCGCCAACCGGCTCAACCGCCAGATCACCTCGGGCGGCCGCAATCCGAAGATCGGCGTGATCACGGTCGGCAAGTCCTATCTCGATGTCCGTCAGGCACTCGACGAACTCGGACTCGACGAGGTCCGCTGCAACGATCTCGGCCTGCGCATTCACAAGATCGCCTGCCCGTGGCCGATCGGCAAACAGGAGCTGCAGGAGTTTGCCCGCGGCCTCGAGCTGATCATCGTGGTCGAAGAGAAACGCTCGCTGATCGAGGTGCAGGTCCGCGAGGAGCTCTACGGCACCGCCAACCAGCCGGTCTGCATCGGCAAGAAGGATGAGGCGGGCAACTGGCTGTTTCCGGTCAAGGGCGCGCTCGATTCGAACGAGATCGCGATCTGCATCGGCGAGCGGCTGCTCAAATACGCGAGCAACGAGACCATCGCCGGAAAGGTCGCGCGCCTGAAGGAGGCGCAGCGCGTTCTGCGCGAGACCCAGGATGTCGCGGTGCGCATTCCGTATTTCTGCTCCGGCTGCCCGCACAACAGCTCGACCCGCGTGCCCGAGGGCAGCCGCGCCTATGCGGGCATCGGCTGCCACTACATGGTCCAGTGGATGGACCGCTCGACCCTCGGCTTCACCCAGATGGGCGGCGAAGGCGCGAACTGGATCGGCGAGGCGCCGTTCTCGACCCGGCCGCACGTTTTTCAGAACATCGGCGACGGCACCTACAATCACTCCGGCTACATGGCGATCCGCGGCGCCATCGCCTCCGGCGTCAACATCACCTACAAGATCCTGTTCAACGATGCGGTCGCCATGACGGGCGGCCAGAAGAACGACGGCGGCCTCACGGTGCCGCAGATCGCCCGCCAGGTCGCGGCCGAGGGCGCGAAGCGCGTCGTCGTCGTCACCGACGAACCGCACAAATATTCGTCCGGGACCCAATGGCCGCACGGCCTCACGGTCCATCACCGCGATGATCTCGATGCGGTGCAGAAGGAGCTCGCCCAGGTCCCGGGCTGCACGGTGCTGATCTACGATCAGACCTGCGCGGCGGAAAAGCGCCGGCGGCGCAAGCGCGGCCAGTTCCCCGATCCCGACCGGCGCGTGCTCATCAACGAGCTCGTGTGCGAGGGCTGCGGCGATTGCGGCGTGCAGTCGAACTGCGTGTCGGTGCAGCCGCTCGAGACGGAATTCGGCCGCAAGCGCACCATCGACCAGTCGAGTTGCAACAAGGATTTTTCCTGCCTCAAGGGGTTCTGTCCGTCGTTCGTGACCGTCGAGGGCGCGCAACTCAAGAAAGGGCAGGGGGTCGCCGCGCCCTCCGAGGAGGCGCCGCTGCCCGAGCCGGCTTTGCCGGGGATCGACCAGACGTTCGGCATCATCGTCACCGGCATCGGAGGCACCGGGGTGGTCACGGTCGGCGCCATCATCGGCATGGCGGCGCACCTCGAAGGCAAGGGCGTCGGTGTGATCGACATGGCGGGCTTGGCCCAGAAGGGCGGGGCGGTGCAAAGCCACATCCGCATCGCCAAGAGCCCCGCGGATATCCATGCCATCCGGGTCGCCGCCGCGGGCGCTGACCTGGTGCTGGGCGGCGACATCGTGGTCGCCGGCAACAAGAAGGTGCTGGGCGCCGTCAGGTCCGGCGCGACCAGGATCGTGGTGAACACCGCCGAGATGCTGCCGGGCGAGTTCACCCGCAATCCCGAGTTCTCGCTGCCCGGCGAGCGGCTGCGCCGCGCCATCAGCGGCGCTGCCGGCCGCGACAACTGCCATTTCGTCGACGCGTCGCGGCTCGCGACCGCGCTGCTCGGCCAGACGCTCGGCGCCAACATGTTCCTGCTCGGATATGCCTACCAGATCGGCGCCTTGCCGCTCTCGGCGGCGGCGGTCGAGCGCGCGCTCGAATTGAACGGCGAGGCGGTCGCGATGAACGTCGCAGCGTTCCGCTGGGGCCGGCGCGCCGCGCTCGATCTTGCGGCGGTCGAGGCACTGGCCAGGCCGTCGGCGCCGGATCCCGCGCTCACGCTGTCGCAATCCTTCGACGAGATGGTGGCGCGGCGGGTGTCCTATCTCACCGCCTATCAGAACGCTGCCTATGCGGAGCGCTATCGCGGCTGGGTCCAGAAGGCGAAGGCCGCGGAGGCGGCGCGTGCCCCGGGCCAATGCGGGTTTGCGGAGGCGGTCGCGCGCTATCTCTTCAAGCTGATGGCCTACAAGGACGAGTACGAGGTCGCGCGGCTCTACACCGACGGGACGTTCGCGCGCCAGGTTCGGGACACGTTCGGCGGCGACAATCTGCGCCTCCATGTGCATCTGAGCCCGCCGCTGCTCTCGCCGACCGACAAGGCCGGGCGCCCGCGCAAGATCACCTTCGGGCCGTGGATGTTCGGCGTCTTCCGGCTGCTCGCGCGCCTGAAGGGGCTGCGCGGCACCGTGTTCGATGTTTTCGGCCACACGGCAGAGCGCAAGACAGAGCGCAAGCTGATCGCCGACTACGAGGCGCTGCTCGACGAGGTTCTGGCCCGGCTGACCCCGGACAACCATGCGCTCGCCGTGGGCCTGGCGGTGATCCCGGAGAAGATCCGCGGGTTCGGCCACATCAAGCTGCGCCATCTCGCGACCGCCAAGGCGGAAGAAGCCGCGCTTCTCGAGCAGTTCCGTGCCGGGCCCGCCCCGCTGCTCAAGGCCGCCGAATAGGGAGTCCACGCGGTCGGCTGCGCAAGGGCGGCGGAGTCCCGGCTGACTTTCGTCGGCCTTGACCGGCTTGCGGCCCTGTCCTCAAATCATTGCAAGACCGCCACGAGGCGGCGAGGATCGGCCGGCCTTGACCCGGCGCAACACGCGGACGAGGGGAACGTTGTGGCCGAACAGGCTAGCGCGCGCGCGGATACATTTCCGAAGCTGCTCGTGCGCAATGCCGTGACCTTTCGCGGCCGGCCCGCCTTCCGTCGCAAGGATTTCGGCATCTGGCAGACCTGGACCTGGGACGAGGTGCTCGCCGAGGTGCGGGGCCTGGCCGCCGGGCTCTCGCGCCTCGGCCTTGCGCGCGGCGACGCCATCGCGATCGTCGGCTCGAACCGGCCGCGGCTCTACTGGTCGATCGCCGCCGCGCAGATGCTGCGCGCGATCCCGGTGCCGGTCTATGCCGATGCGGTTGCTGACGAGCTCGCCTACGTGCTCGCGCATGCGGATGTGAAATTCGCAGCCGTCGAGGACCAGGAGCAGGTCGACAAGATCCTGTCGGTGTCGGAGCGGCTACCGAAGCTTGAGCGCATCCTCTACGACGAGACCCGCGGCATGCGCGACTACGACCACGCCCGGCTCACTCCCATCGACGACGTCATCGCCGATGGTCGCGCGGCGCTCGCCGCCGACCCGGCGCTTGGCTGCCGGGTCGACGATGAAATCGCCGCGGGCGAAGGCTCCGACACGTCGATCATCCTCTATACGTCGGGCACGACCGGCGTCTCGAAGGGGGTCGTGCTCTCCGCCCAGGGCTGCATTGCGGCCGCGTCCGACACGGTGGCCTTCGACCGGCTCAGCGAGACCGACGAGGCGTTCGCCTATCTGCCGCTCGCCTGGGTGGGCGACCACTACCTCAACTATGCGCAGGGCATGGTGTCGGGCTTCTGCATGGCCTGCCCGGAAAGCGGCGAGACCGTGGTGCAGGACCTGCGCGAGATCGGGCCGACGTTCTATTTCGCGCCGCCGCGTGTGTTCGAGCAGATGCTCACCCGCGTGATGATCCGTATCGAGGATGCGGGACTCGTGAAGCGCCACCTCTTCCATACCTTCATCGGCGTGGCGCGACGCTATGGCGAGGCGATCCTCACCGGCCGGCCGGTGCCGCTGGTCGGCCGGCTCCTCTATGCGCTGGGCGAACTCATGGTGTACGGGCCGCTCAAGAACGTGCTCGGCCTCTCGCGCGTGCGCGTTGCCTACACGGCCGGCGAGGCGATCGGGCCCGACCTGTTCGCCTTCTATCGCTCGCTCGGTCTCAACCTCAAGCAACTCTACGGCCAGACCGAGGCCTTCCTCTACCTCACCGCCCAGCCGGACGGGGCGATCCATTCCGACACGGTGGGGCCGCCGGTGCCGAACGTGGACATCCGGCTCTCCGACAACGGCGAGGTGCAGTTCAAGTCGCCCGGCATGTTCGTCGGCTACTTCAAGGACGAGGCCAGGACCGCCGAGGTGCTCACGCCGGACGGATACGTGAAGACCGGGGACGCCGGCTTCTTCGATCCCAAGACCGGGCACCTCAAGATCATCGATCGCGCCAAGGACGTCGGCCGGCTCAATGACGGCACGCTGTTCGCGCCGAAGTACATCGAGAACAAGCTCAAGTTCTTTCCCAACATCCGCGAGGCGGTGGCGTTCGGCGATCAGCGCGATTTCGTCTGCGCCATGCTCAATATCGATCTCGCCGCGGTCGCCAACTGGGCGGAGCGCCACAACGTGGTCTACGGCTCCTACCAGGAGCTCGCCGGGCATCCGCTCGTCTACGACATGCTCGCGGGGCACGTGGCCGAGGTCAATCGCTCGCTCGCCGAGGAAAAGGTGATGGCGGGCGCGCAGATCCGGCGCTTTCTGATCCTTCACAAGGAGCTCGATCCGGACGACGGCGAGCTCACCCGCACCCAGAAGGTCCGCCGCGGCGTGATCGCCGAGCGCTACGCCGCGCTGATCGCGGCGCTCTATGACGGCGCGAACGAGGCCGACATCGCGACCCCGGTCACGTTCGAGGACGGACGCCAGGGCGTGCTGTCGGCGCGCGTCAAGATCCGGGATGTGGCTTCCGCCACGCAAAGTTCCCCGCCGGAGCTGGAGAAGGCCGCATGAGGGCGCCCGACGGCAGCGGCGTTGGGCTCGACGCGGCGCTGCTGTCGGTCGACAACGTCTCGCTCTCCTTCGGCGGCGTTGCTGCGCTCACCGATGTGTCGTTCGACGTTCGCAAGGGCGAGGTGCGCGCCATCATCGGTCCGAACGGGGCCGGCAAGACCTCGCTGCTCAACGTCATCAACGGCTTCTACCGTCCGCAGCAGGGCCGCATCACCTTCAAGGGCGAGACCCGCCCCCGCATGCGGCCCTACGAGGCGGCGCGGGCCGGCATCGCGCGCACCTTCCAGAACGTCGCGCTGTTCCGCGGCATGACGGCGCTCGACAACATCATGGCGGGCCGCAGCCTCAAGATGCGGCGCGGCCTGTTCTGGCAGCTCCTCCGCGTCGGGCCGGCGCTCACTGAGGAGGTTGCGCACCGCCGCAAGGTCGAGGACATCATCGACTTCCTCAAGATCACGCACATCCGCAAGATTCCGGTGGGCCGGCTGCCTTATGGGCTGCAGAAACGCGTCGAGCTCGGCCGCGCGCTCGCCATGGAGCCCGACCTCCTCCTGCTGGATGAGCCCATGGCGGGCATGAACCTCGAGGAGAAGGAGGACATGTCGCGCTACATCCTCGATGTGAAGAACGAGTTCGGCACCACCATCGCGCTGATCGAGCACGACATGGGCGTGGTGATGGACCTGTCGGACCGCGTGGTCGTGCTCGACTATGGCCGCAAGATCGCCGACGGCACCCCGGATGAGGTGAGAAGCGACCAGAAGGTCATCGACGCCTATCTGGGCGTAAGGCATTGAGGCGATCGTGCTGGGCCCGGTTCTCGAGACGCTGATCGGAGGGCTGCTCACCGGCGTGCTCTACTCGCTGGTCGCGCTCGGCTTCGTGCTCATCTTCAAGGCGTCCGGCGTGTTCAATTTCGCGCAGGGCACGATGGTGCTGTTCGCGGCGCTCACGCTGGCGCGGCTCGGCGAGACGATCCCGATCGTGGCCGCTATCGCGCTCACCGCGGCGATCATGATCGCGCTCGCCTACGCGATCGAACGGCTCGTGCTGCGCCACCTGGTGAACCAGGAGGGCATGATCCTGTTCATGGCGACGCTCGGGATCGCCTATTTCCTCGACGGCTTCGGCCAGACGCTGTGGGGCAGCGATATCTACAAGATCGATCTCGGCATGCCGCGCGAGCCGATCTTCCTGTTCGAGTCGGTCTTCCCGGGCGGACTGCTGATAGACCCGTCCGAGCTCATCGCCGCCGTGATCTGCGCCGTGCTGGTCGCGGGGCTTGCGGTCTTCTTCCAGGTCACACGGATCGGCCGCGCGCTGCGCGCTGTCGCCGACGACCATCAGGCGGCGCAGTCGGTCGGCATCCCGCTCGACTACATCTGGCTGATCGTCTGGGCCGTGGCCGGAATCGTCGCACTGGTCGCCGGCACGATGTGGGGCGTCAAGCTCGGGGTGCAGTTCTCGCTCGCCCAGGTCGCCCTCAAGGCGCTGCCGGTGCTGATCCTCGGCGGGCTCACCTCGATTCCGGGCGCGATCGTCGGCGGCTTGATCGTGGGCGCCGGCGAGAAGCTCGCCGAGGTTTTTCTCAGCCCACTGCTGGTGCGCTGGTTCGACCTTGCGGGAGGCGGGATCGAGAACTGGTTTGCCTACGTGCTCGCGCTCTTGGTCCTGCTGGTGCGCCCGCAGGGCCTGTTCGGCGAGAAGATCATCGAACGGGTCTGAGGCATGCTCTATCGCGAGGTCGGTCAGTTCAAGACGTCCTACGTCGCCGACCAGGCGATCTTCCCGATCGCGCAGGATCGCTGGTTCGTGCTGCTGGTGCTCGCATTCGCGATCATCGGCATGCCGATCGTCGCTGGCGACTATCTCTGCTCCGAGGTGCTGATCCCGGTGCTGATCCTGTCGATCGCCGCCATCGGGCTCAACATTCTCACCGGCTATTGCGGCCAGGTTTCGCTCGGCACCGGCGGGTTCATGGCGGTCGGCGCCTACGCGGCGTACAACGTCGTGCTGCGCCTTCCCGACCTCAATCTCATCATTGCGTTCCTGTTCGCCGGCGTGATGGCGATGCTGGTCGGCGTGCTGTTCGGGCTGCCGTCGCTGCGGATCAAAGGGTTCTACCTCGCGGTTGCGACGCTCGCCGCCCAGTTCTTCCTCGAATGGACGTTTGCGCGCGTCAAATGGTTCACCAATTACGCGCCTTCCGGATCGGTAGCGGTCGGGCGCATCGACCTGTTCGGCATTCCGATCAACACGCCCCAGAGAACCTACCTGGTCGTCCTGATGTTCGCGGTGGTGCTGGCGCTGGCGGCCAAGAACCTCGTGCGCGGCCGCATCGGCCGCATGTGGACGGCGACGCGCGACATGGACATCGCGGCCGAGATCATCGGCATCCGGCCGCTGCACGCCAAGCTGTCCGCCTTCGCGGTCTCCTCGTTCTACATCGGCATCGCGGGAGCGCTGTGGGGATTTTTCCGGCTCGGCTCCTGGGAGCCGCTCGCCTTCGACATCAATCGCTCGTTCCAGGTCCTGTTCATGGTCATCATCGGCGGGCTCGGGTCGATCCTCGGCTCGTTCCTAGGCGCGGCCTTCATCGTGCTGGTGCCGCTCCTGCTCAACCAGTTGCCGCGCTGGCTGGATATCCCGGTCTCGACGGCCACGATCTCCCACATCGAGTCCATGGTGTTCGGGGCCATGATCGTCTTCTTCCTGATCGCCGAGCCCAACGGGCTCGCGCGGCTGTGGGCGACCGCCAAGGAAAAGCTGCGATCGTGGCCATTCCCGTATTGAGAACCGGGGCGATCGGGAGCACTATTTCGCGACGGGCGCGGGCTTTGGACGGGGGTCTCGAAACGAAAACCAGGCTGGCATAACCGGCTCACATCTGGGAGGACAGCATGACCAGGAAATGCGCTTTGCTCGCGATCGCGGCGTTGTGCGCCGGGGCGTTGCTCTCGCCCGCGCTGGCACAGAACGAGCAGTTCATCCCGCATCTCGTCTATCGCACCGGTCCCTACGCGCCGAACGGCATCCCGTTCGCGAACGGCGTCGCCGACTACTACCGTCTCGTCAACGCGCGCGACGGCGGAATCAACGGCGTCAAGATCGTGTACGAGGAATGCGATACAGGCTACGCGACCGACCGCGGCGTCGAATGCTACGAGCGCCTCAAGGGCAAAGGACCGACCGGCGCGCCTTACGTCATCCCGCTGTCGACCGGGATCACCTATGCACTGACCGAGAAGGCGCCGGTCGACAAGATCCCGATCATCTCGATGGGTTACGGCCGCGCCGATTCCCGCGACGGCTCGGTCTATCAATGGAACTTCCCGCTGCTCGGCACCTACTGGACCGCGGCCGACATCATCCTCCAGCACATCGCCAAGCTCGAGGGCGGCTTCGACAAGCTCAAGGGCAAGAAGATCGCGCTGGTCTACCACGACTCGCCTTACGGCAAGGAGCCGATCGCGCTCCTGGAGAAGCGCGCGAAGATGCACGGATTCGCGCTCATGCTGCTGCCCGTCACCCATCCCGGCATCGAGCAGAAGGCGACCTGGCTGCAGGTCCGGCAGAACCGTCCCGACTACGTCCTGCTGTGGGGCTGGGGCGTTATGAACTCGACCGCGATCAAGGAAGCGGTCGCGGTCGGCTACCCGCGCGACAAGATGTACGGCGTGTGGTGGTCGGGCGCCGAGCCCGACGTGCGACCGGCCGAGGACGGCGCCAAGGGCTATCACGCGGTGACGCTGCAGCACTCTTCGGGCCGGTTCAAGCTGCACGATGACCTCAAGAAGTATCTTTATGACAAGGGCGAGGGTGTCGCGAAATGGGAGGACACCGGCGAGGTCCTCTATGTCCGCGGCCTGATCAACGGCATGCTCGGCGTCGAGGCGATCCGCACCGCGATGTCGCGCTTCGGCAACAAGCCGATGACCGGCGAGCAGGTTCGCTGGGGGCTCGAGAACCTCAATCTTTCCGCCGACCGCATCAAGCAGCTCGGCTTCGAAGGCGAGCTCAAGCCGATCAAGCTCTCCTGCGCCGATCACGAAGGAGCGCGGACGGGCCGCATCGAGACCTGGGACGGCAAGGCGTGGAACATCACGTCGGACTGGTACACGTCGAACGACGAGGTGATCGAGCCGCTGGTGAAGGAGACCGCCGCGAAGTACGCGGCCGACAAGAAGCTCTCCACCGGCTGTCTCACCAATTGATCGCGATGGCGGCTCCGAGCGGCGCGGGCGGCGATCGGCAGGAGGCGGCGACGTCTCCCGGCGTCGCCGCGCCCGTCCTCGCGGTCAACAATATCGAGGTCGTCTACAACCACGTCATCCTGGTGCTCAAGGGTGTGTCGCTGTCGGTGCGCACGGGCACGATCGTGGCGCTGCTTGGCGCCAATGGCGCCGGCAAGACCACGACGCTCAAGGCGATCTCCAACCTTTTGCGCGCCGAGCGCGGCGAGGTCACCAAGGGCTCGATCATGTTCGACGGCGCCGAGGTGCAGGCGCTGTCGCCCAATGCCCTGGTGCGGCGCGGCTGTATCCAGGTCATGGAGGGGCGGCACTGCTTCGCCCATCTCACCGTGGAGGAGAACCTGCTCACGGGCGCGTTCACCCGCCGTGACGGCGCGGCCGCCGTGCGCTCCGATCTCGACCGCGTCTATTCCTATTTCCCCCGCCTGAAGGAGCGCCGGACCGCGCTCGCCGGCTACACCTCGGGAGGCGAGCAGCAGATGTGCGCGCTCGGCCGCGCCCTGATGTCGCGCCCGAAGATGATCCTGCTGGACGAGCCCTCGATGGGGCTCGCGCCTCAGATCGTGGCTGAGATCTTCGACATCGTGCGAAGCCTGAACGAGCGCGAGGGGGTCTCGTTCCTGCTTGCCGAGCAGAACACCCACATGGCGCTCAAATACGCGAGCTACGGCTACATCCTGGAGAACGGCCGCGTTGTCATGGACGGTGACGCGAAGGCGCTCGCCGGCAACGAGGACGTCAAGGAGTTCTATCTCGGCATCGCCGAGGGGCGGCGCAAGTCATTTCGCGACGTCAAGCACTACAAGCGACGCAAGCGCTGGCTGGCCTGACCGGCACGGGCCGACGATGTCGATCCACTACGATACGATGGAGACGCGCGAGCCCGCCGAGCGCGAGGCTGCGCATGCCCGCGCGCTCGGCGACCTGGTGGAGCGGGCGCTGTGTGCGCCCGGCTGGGCGCGCCATCTCGCCGGCATCGATCCGCGCGCCGTGACGTCGCGCGCGGCGCTCGGCGAGCTGCCGCTGCTGCGCAAGTCGGATCTCGTCGCGCTGCAGAAGCAACATCCGCCGTTCGGCGGCTTCAACGTCACGGCGCCGGGCACGATGAAGCGGCTGCTGATGTCGCCGGGCCCGATCTTCGAGCCGCAGGGCGGCGACGCCGATCCCTATGGCACGGCGCGCGCGCTGTTCGCGGCCGGCTTCCGGCCGGGCGATATCGTGCACAATTCCTTCTCGTACCATCTCACTCCGGGCGCGTTCATGCTCGAGTCCGGGCTCGATGCGCTCGGCTGCGCCGTCATTCCGGGCGGCGTGGGCAATACCGAGCTGCAGGTCGAGGCGATCGCGCAGTTCCGGCCGGTCGGATATGTGGGCACGCCCGACTTCCTCAAGATCCTGCTCGACACGGGCCGTACGTTTGGAAGGGACATCTCGTCGCTGCGGCGCGCGCTGGTCTCGGGCGCCGCCTTGCCGGAATCGCTCCGGCACGAGCTTGGCGACCGCGGCGTCGACGTGCTGCAATGCTACGCCCTCGCCGAGGCCGGCGTCGTCGCCTACGAGACGCCGGCGCGCGACGGGATGATCGTCAACGAGCACGTGATGCTCGAGATCGTGCGCCCAGGCGCTGGCGATCCGCTGGCCGACGGCGAGGTCGGCGAGGTGGTCGTCACCTCCTTCAATGCCGATTATCCGATGATCAGGCTGGCGACCGGGGATCTCTCCGCCGTGCTGCCCGGCCGCTCGCCCTGCGGGCGGACCAACATGCGCATCCGCGGATGGATGGGCCGCGCCGACCAGACCACCAAGATCAAAGGGATGTTCGTGCATCCCGGCCAGGTGGCCGAGATCGCGCAGCGCCATCCGGCGCTCGGCCGGGTGCGGCTCATCGTTGCGCGCGCGGACGAGCAGGATGTCATGACACTGCAGGCGGAATGCGGCGCGCCGGATGCCGGCCTCGCCGAAGCGGTTGCGGCGACGTTGCAGGCCGTCACCAAGCTGCGGGGGGACGTGAGGCTTGTGGCGCCCGGGACCCTGCCGAACGATGGAAAGGTGATCGCCGACGAACGCAGTTCGTAACTCGCATTGACCCGTAGCCCGGATTGAGCCCACGGGTCTCGCCTTCGGCGAGCCCGAGGACAGGCTCCGCGAAATCCGGGACC
>Ga0075426_10002892_pt1 | contig 12268 bp, 11 predicted proteins | sample SoiMethybrSBSTD5_FD_75304 | JGI IMG/M metagenome (GOLD analysis project Ga0075426, IMG submission 75304) | Bulk soil microbial communities from a Populus tree surrounding site in Tennessee, USA - Soil MetaG P. TD hybrid SBSTD5 | ecosystem: Environmental > Terrestrial > Soil > Tree plantation...
CCGACTTGCGCAGGAAGATCAGGTGGCGCTTGCCGCGCTGATCGATGAGCAGGACCTGCTCACCATCCTGGAACGGCAGCCGCTCGTTCACGCGACCGCAGTGGCGGCCGTGTTGGAATCAGCCATGACCCAGCAATGTTACACTACCGCCGCCATGGAGACACCCGCGCGCGCCGCGGGACGCCTCGCCGTTCGTGAGCTCGGTCACGTCTCGTTCTTCGTGCGCGATCTCGACGCCACCCGCCGCTTCTACACCGGCGTGCTGGGGTTGAACGAGACGGGCACCGGCAAGAACGGGCGCATCGTGTTCTTCTCGGCCGGCGTCCACCATCACGACGTCTCCTGCGAGCTGGCTCGCGCCGAGGGGCCGGGGCCGCAGCCCAAGGGCGTGCCGGGGCTCTACCACGTGGCGTTCGCGATCGGCGCCTCGCTCGACGAGCTGGCCGCCGCGCGGCGGTGGGTCGAGTCCCACGGGCTCACGCCGTTCGGCGAATACGACCGCGGCTTCTGCGTGCGCGATCCCGACGGCCACGAGATCGAGCTGTATGTCGACGTGAACGCGGGTTAGCGAGACGCGCCACGGCTTCGCCGGGGCGCGGCGAGAGTCAGGGGGTGTCGGGGGCCATGTCGGGGCCCCCGACGTCATAAAAGTAGAGGAGGTCGAGCCAGCCCGGCGAGTGGCCGAGCCTGGTGAGCAGCATCGCGGCCTCGCTGCGGTGCTGGGTGGCGTGGTTGACCTGGTGGATCATCTGCTGCCACAGCGGGTAGGCCCAGCGCACGCCCTCCATGTTCGTATAGGCGAGCGTCTCACCCAGCCGCGCGTCGGTGAGCGCGCCCACGAACGCCTGCGTGTCGCGCTCGATCGCGTCCCAGCGCGCGCGCACGGCGGCGAGGTCGGTGAGCTCGGCCGGCGCCGGCATCGCCCGCGGCGAGCGTCCCTGCCAGCGCTCGAGGTAGAGCCACTGGGCGCCCAGCGTGTGCACCAGCGTGTCGTGCACGGAGTCGAAGCTGGCGCCGCTCTCCCCCTTGACCCCCTCAGCGCTTCGCGAGCCTTCGGCTCGCGATGTTGTTCGGAGCTCATCGCGAGATCGTCAGGCTCTGGCCGCCGTAGTTGTCGGCGTCGTGCCACGGCCGGCCCTCGGCGAACCGCGAGGCGCGGAACGGGCGCAGGTCCACCGTCGACGGCGCGCCGGAGACGATCCACTCGGCCAGGCAGCGCCCGATGGCCGGCGAGGTCTTGAACGACGTGCCGGAGTCGCCCAGCATGCCCCACAGGCCGTCGGGGCCGAGGCGGTCGATGATCGGCCGGCCGTCGGCGCTCATCATGATCATGCCCGCCCAGCCGCCCCGCATCACCGCGCTCCCCAGCACCGGCCAGCGCCCGCCGAGCGCCGCGCGACAGGTGGCGACGTACGTGCCGTCCACGGTCTCGTCGAACTTCTCGGGGTCGGCGTGGCCGGCGCCCAGCTCGACGCCGATCAGCGTCGCCGCCGCGCCCTCCGGCCGCCACCACGCGAAGTGCACGGCGTCGATGACCGCCGGGTGGCGCCGCGTGAAGCCGGCCGGCCAGCGGAAGATCGCGACCTGGATGCGATGCGGCGTCAGCGGATAGTCGAGGCCGAGCGGCGCCAGCAGCGGCGTCGACCACGCGCCGGCGACGACGACGACGCTCGGTGTCGCGATGCGGCCGGCGCTGGTCTCGACGCCGGTGACGCGACCGCGCTCGGTGAGCACGCGCCGCACCTCGACACCGGTCTCGATGGTGGCGCCGCGCCGGCGCGCGCCCTCCGCGAACGCGAACGCCGTCGCCGACGGGTCGGCGAAGCCGGAGTCGGGCTCCCAGGCGGCGGCGCCGACGTCACGCGTCTCCACGCCGGGCAAGATCGCGCCGAGGTCGGCCGGCGCCACCACGCGCGTGTCGATCCCGATCGCGCGCTGGCGCTCCACGTTGCGGCGCAGCGCATCCGCGTGGCCGTGACCGACGATCTGCACGAAGCCCACGCCCTCGAAGCCGCAGTCGCCGCCGACGATCTCCCCGAAGTTGCGGAAGACCTTCAGGCTCTCGAAGGCCAGCCGCGACTCCGGCTCGTTCGTGTAGTGCATGCGCACCAGCGCGCCCGACTTGCCGGTGGCGCCGGCCGCGAGCTGCCGCCGCTCGAGCAGCACGACGTTCCGCACGCCCAGCAAGGCCAGGTGGAACGCGGTGCTGGTGCCGTTGACGCCCCCGCCGATGACGACGACGTCGGCCGTCCGGGTCATGACGGGCGATTGTGCCACCCTTGACAGGGCGCCGCCACTGTCGAGAATATCCGCACCTTCACTGCCGAAGAGCCCGGGGCCCGGTCATGCCCGAAAAAGGGGAGCGTATGAGCCAACTGACGAGACGAGACCTCCTGAAATCGGCGGCGACGGTCGGCGCCGCCGCCGCGCTGTCGCCCGCGCTGGGTGGCCCGGCCGCCGCGCAGACGACTCAGAAGCGCGAGCTCGTCACCGCCCAGGGCGGCGACATCTCCAAGCTCGACCCGCACTTCAGCACGTCGTCCAACGACATCCGCATCTCGTTCAACATCTACGACAACCTCACCAGCCGGCATGCGGACGGCAAGCTCTACCCGGGGCTGGCCACCGAGTGGAAGCTGACGGCGCCGACGACGTGGACCTTCAAGCTGCGCTCGGGCGTCAAGTTCCACAACGGGGATCCGTTCAGCTCGGCCGACGCCAAGTTCAGCATCGAGCGGACGTACGATCCCAACCAGAAGACGATGGTGGCCACCGCGCTGTCGACCATCGATCACATCGACACGCCCGACCCCGGCACGCTGGTCGTCCACACCAAGAAGCCGGACCCGCTGCTGCCGGCCCGGGTCGCGTTCTACGGCGGCCAGATCGTGCCCAAGAAGTACCTGGAAGCGGCCGGCAACGACGGCTTCAATGCCAAGCCGGTCGGCACCGGGCCCGTGAAGTTCGTGTCGTGGACGAAGGACGACAAGCTCGTGCTCGACGCCAACGACGCCTACTGGGGCGGCAAGCCCGACTTCGATCGGATGACCATGCGGCCGATCCCGGAGACGGCGCCGCGCGTGGCCGCCCTGCTCAAGGGCGAGGTCGACATCATCGTCCAGCTCCCGGCCGACCAGGACGAGCGCGTGGCCGGCAACCCGACCACGCGCGTGGCCGGCGCCCTGTACGCCGGTCTCTACGTGCTGGCCGTCAACAGCAAGCGGCCGCCGCTCGACAACCCGCTGGTCAAGCAGGCGCTCTCGCTGGCCATCGACCGCGAGTCGATCGTCAAGGAGCTGTGGCGCGGCCGCGGCATCGTCCCCAGCGGGATGATCGCCAAGGGCGACAACCACTTCGATCCCAAGCTGCCGCCGCTGGCCTACAACCCCGGCGCCGCCCGCGACCTGCTGAAGAAGGCCGGCTACAAGAACGAGGAGATCACCATCGAGACCACCGTCGCCTACGTGTCCAACGACAAGCAGATGTCGGAGGCCATCCAGGGCATGTGGCGCGACGTCGGCGTCAACGTGAAGGTCGAGGTCATCGAGTACTCCGTCCGCGCCCAGAAGAACCGCGAGAAGTCGTTCAAGGGGGTGTGGTGGGGGGATCCCACCTCCACGCTCGGCGATCCCGACGGCATGATGTGGCGGCTGCTCGGCCCCGGCGGGATCAACGACTACTGGCGCCATCCGCGCTTCGACGAGCTGGGCAACGCCGCCCGGTTCTCGGTGGACGAGAAGTTCCGCGGGGAGGCCTACCGCGAGATGACCAAGATCTTCCTCGAGAACTTCCCGTGGCTGCCGGTCATCCAGCCCTACGAGGACTACGGCCTGCAGAAGTACGTCGAGTTCACGCCGAACCCGAATCAGCAGTTCGAGATCCGGAAGTTCAACTTCAAGTTCAAGCGCGCCTAGCGAGATGAGCGGCCGGGGCTCGCGTTCTCCGGGCCCCGGCCTTCCGTAACCGATGCGCGGCGTCCTCGGCTTCCTGGCTCCGAAGCTCCTGCGGGCGCTCATCGCCGTGTGGCTGGTCACCACCGTCGTGTTCGTCGTCATGCGGCTGTCGGGCGACCCGGTGCCGCTGCTGCTGCCGCCCGACGCGCCGATCAGCGAGATCGAACGCGTGCGGCGCGACCTCGGTCTGGATCGGCCGCTGCCCGTGCAGTACGCGACGTTCCTCGGCAACGCGCTGCGCGGCGACTTCGGCCGCTCCATCCACTTCCGGGTGCCGGCGTGGCAGGTGGTGATCGACTACCTGCCGGCCACGCTGGAGCTGGGCCTCACCGCGTTCGGCCTGGCGCTGGTGGTGGCGGTGCCGATCGGCATCCTCTCGGCCGTCAAGCGCAACTCCGCCCTCGATCACGCCGCCATGGGCGTGGCGCTGGTGGGCCAGTCGGCGCCGACGTTCTTTCTCGGCATCCTGTTCATCCTCACCCTCTCGCTCAAGGTCGGCTGGTTCCCGACCTCGGGCCGCGGCGACTGGACGAATCTCGTGCTGCCGGCCCTCACGCTGGGCGCCTTCTCGATGGCCTCGATCACGCGGCTCACGCGCTCGGCCGTGCTCGACGTCCTCCGCCAGGACTTCGTGCGCACCGCCCGGGCCAAGGGGCTGCCGGAGCCGGGCGTGGTGATGAAGCACGCGCTCAAGAATGCGGCGCTGCCGGTGGTGACGATCACCGGCCTGCAGTTCGGCACGCTGCTCGGCGGCGCCGTGGTGACGGAAACCGTCTTCGCGTGGCCCGGCATCGGCCGGCTGGCCATCCAGTCCATCTACAACCGCGACTACCCGATCGTGCAGTGCACGGTGTTCCTGTCGGCCATCCTGTTCATCGTCCTCAACTTCGCGATCGACATCCTCTATGGCGTCCTCGATCCCCGCGTCCGTCCCCGTTGACGCGGTCGCCGTGGACGCGCCGGCCACGCGGGGCGGCGCCGGCGCCCGGCGCACGCGGCGGCTGGTCATCGCCGGCGGCTGCTTCGTGCTGGCGCTGGCCCTCATGGCGCTGGCGGCGCCGTGGCTGGCGCCGCAGGACCCCTTGCGCCAGATGCTGCGCGGGCGGCTGGGCGCGCCGACGCTCCACGCCGCCGACGGCAAGGCCCACGTGCTGGGCACCGACCACCTCGGCCGCGACGTCCTCTCGCGCGTGATCTGGGGCGCCCGCGTGTCGCTCACGGTGGGGTTCGCGGCCGTCCTCGTCGGCGGCCTGCTGGGAGGCACCCTCGGCATCATGGCCGGCTACCGCGGCGGCTTCACCGACAGCGTGATCATGACGATCGCCGACGCCCAGCTCGCCTTCCCCTTCATCCTGCTGGCCATCGGCATCATCGCGGTCCTCGGCCCATCGTTCCCCACGCTGGTCGTGGTCATCGGGCTCTCGGGCTGGGTGGGCTACGCGCGCGTGCTGCGCTCGCAGGTGCTGGTGCTCCGCTCGCGCGAGTTCGTGGACGCCATCCACGCTCTCGGCGGCTCGGTGGTCCGCGTGATCCTGCGCCACATCCTGCCCAACGTGCTCTCGTCGCTGGTGGTGGTGGCCACGCTGGAGCTGGCCCGCGCCATCGTGCTGGAGGCCACGCTGTCCTTCCTCGGCCTCGGCATCCAGCCCCCGACGCCGTCGTGGGGCGTGATGGTGCAAGAAGGCCGCGAGTATCTCGACTCGGCGTGGTGGATCTCGACCTTCCCCGGCGTCGTCCTGATGCTGGCGTCGCTGGCCGTCAGCCGCACCGGCGACTGGCTGCGCGATCTGCTCGACCCCACGCTGCGGGGGGAGTGACTCCGCCACGCAGCGTCTCGGTGAGTCGCTCGGGAGTCAGGCCCTCATCGAGCGGCGAGGGCGTAGACATCCTTCACGCCGTCCGGCAGCAGCGACTCACGCCAGCTCTTGCCGCCGTCGCGCGTGCTGAAGACCTGGCCGCAGCGGGAGACGCAGGCCACGTGGTCGGCGTCGGCGCCATCCAGGGCCAGCGCCATCATGGTGGCGCGCGCCTTGACCCCGTGGTCCACGCGCGACCAGCTCTGGCCGAGGTCGGTGGTGCGATAGAGCGAGCCGTCCTCGCTGCGGGCGGCGGGGCTGAGACAAGCATAGAGCGTGCGCGGGTCGTGGGGCGACACCCGCACGTCACGCGCGTAGGTCAGCGGCGAGAAGCGGCCCACCTCCATGTCGCGCCAGCTCCGCCCCTTGTCGTCGCTGCGGAACATGCCCATGCGCACGGCCAGGAAGACGCTGCCAGGCGCAGCGTCACTGACGGCGAGGGCGTGGGCGTCGAGCATGCCCTCCGCCTCGCTGTCGCTCTGGATCTTGCTCTTGAGATTCGGCCGCTCGGCCAGGGCCACCAGGTCGGCGCTGCAGTCGGACCAGTGCTCGCCGCCGTCGAGGCTGCGCATGGCGCCGGCGACCTCGAGGCCCGCGTAGAGCTCGTCCGGCGGCCCGGGGACGACCGCGATTCGCATCACGCGGCACGCGAACGCCATCTTGATGCGCTCCGGCTGGACGACGTTGGGCAGCCGCTTCCACGTCTCGCCGCCGTCCTCGCTGCGCACGACGCCCACCGGCGAGGTGCCGGCGTAGATCACGCGCGGGTTCTTCGGATGCACGGTCACCGACCACACCTCCAGGCCGGGAGGGAAGTTCGCGCGGGCCCACGTACTGCCGCCGTCGAGGCTGCGATAGACGCCGTCCTGGGTGCCGGCGAACATCACGTCGCGGTTGCTCGGGTGCACGGTGAGCGCTTGGATCGAGGCCGGCTCGGGCAGCCCCTTGGTGATCTTCTCCCAGCGGTCCTCGCCGGCCGTCTGACGGAAGATGCCGCTGATGGTGCCGCCGGTGAACTTGCCCGCGCCGACGAAGAGGTCTGACTTGGCCATGGCCGTTTCCTCGCTCCGGGGTTAGTGGTCGAGCAGGTGCATAATACGCCCGCATGCGACCCCGTGAGGAGCGGCTGCGCGCCGGCGGCATCGAGGTCCAGGCCTGGGTGGGCGGCCGTGGCGCACCCCTGCTCGTCCTTCACGGGGCCGGCGGCAACCGCGGCTGGCGCCGCTGGATGGACCTGGTGTCCGAGCGCTACACGGTGTGGGCGCCGACGCACCCGGGCTTCGGCGGCTCGGGCGACGCGGAGTGGATGGAAGGCATCGACGACCTGGCGCGCTTCCACCTCTGGCTCATCGACGCCGCCGGGCTCGGGCGTCCGCACCTGCTGGGCCACTCGATCGGCGGCTGGACGGCGGCGGAGATGGCGGCCATGAGCCCGGGCGCGATCGATCGCCTCGTGCTGGTGGCGCCGACCGGCCTCAAGCCGGAGAAGGGCGAGATCTTCGACATCTTCTATCACTCGCCCCAGGAGCTGCGCGACCTCACCGTCCACGATCCGAAGACCGTGCCCGAGTGGGACGAGCTGTTCGGCACGCCGCCGACGCCGGCCGAGCTGCAGATCGCCGAGCGCAACCGCGAGATGACCGCGCGCCTCACCTGGAAGCCCTACATGCACAATCCGCGGCTGGCCCGGTTCCTGCCGCGCGTGAGCAACCCGGCGCTCGTCGTGTGGGGCCGCGACGACCGTATCGTGCCCGTCGAGTGCGGTGAGCAGTACCGGAGCGCGCTGCCCAACGCGAGGCTCACCGTGCTCGAGCGGTGCGGCCACCTGCCGCCCATCGAGCAGCCGGAGGCGTTCGCGCGCCTCGTGCTCGACTTCCTCGGAGGAGTCGCTTAGGCGATGAAGCTCTACTACTTCAGCGAGATGCCGCACCACGAGTATCCCGACGAGGAGGGCGGCAAGTATCCGTCGCTCCGCCTGGCCTTCCCCAACCGCTTCTTCGATCGCGCCAAGGCCGCCGCCAACTACCGGCGCTACCTCGAGGAGTACGAGTTCGCCGACCAGGTCGGCTACGACGGCCTGATGATCAACGAGCACCACTCGACACCGTCGTGCGTGAACGTGGGCGCCAACATGACGGCGGCCGTGCTGGCCCGCACCACCAGCCGCGCCAAGCTCCTGCTGCTCGGCAACATCCTGCCGATCGAGGACAACCCCGTGCGGATGGCCGAGCAGATCGCCATGGCCGACCTGATGTCGGGCGGCCGCGTGCTCTCCGGCTTCGTGCGCGGCGTCGGCGTCGAGCAGTGGTGGGCCAACGCCAACCCGGTGCACAACCGCGAGCGCTTCGAGGAGTGCCACGACCTGATCTTGAAGTGCTGGACCGAGCCGGGGCCGTTCCGCTGGGAGGGCAAGCACTACCACTTCCGCCACGTGAACCCGTGGTGCCTGCCGCTGCAGCAGCCGCACCCGCCGATCTGGATTCCCGGCACCGCCAGCCCGGAGACGGCCGTGTGGGCCGGCCAGCGCGGCTACACCTACGTGCCGTTCCTGGTGCCGTTCGACATCGCGCGCGAGCTGTTCGAGCACTATCGCCAGGGCGCCGCCGAGGTCGGTCGCACGGTGACGCCCGACAACCTCGGCTTCCTCATCTGCGCGGTCACCGCCGACACGAAGGAGAAAGCGCTGGAGGCCGGGCGTCACTTCGTGTGGCGCATGGGGCCGACGCTGCGCGGGCCCATCGAGTGGTTCTCGCCGGTGGGCATGCGCTCACGCGCGGGCAACCAGTTCGCCCTCAAGGCGCGGCCGCGCTCGCTGGCCTCCATGAGCTACGACGAGCTGCTGGCCGAGCACTTCATCATCGCCGGCACGCCGGACGAGGTCGCCGAGGGCTTCGCGCTCGTGCAGCGCGCGCTCGGCGTCGGCCACCTGCTGCTGGAGGCCCAGGAGTCCCGCATGGACCATCCCACGACGATGCGCTCGATCGAGCTGATGGGGGCCAAGGTGATTCCCGCGATGGCCCGGCTATGAGCGGCTGCCTCGACGGCATCCGCGTGCTCGAGCTGGCCCGCTTTCAGGCAGGACCTCGTGGCGGGATGCTGCTCTCCGATCTCGGCGCCGAGGTCATCAAGATCGAGCCGCCGGGCGGCGAGGAGACGCGCCGGCATCCGCCGATGGTGCGGGGCCAGAGCGTGTACTTCTCGGTCTACAACCGCGGCAAGAAGAGCATCTGCCTCGACCTGCGCCATCCGAAGGGCAAGGAGGTCTTCGCGGCGCTGGTGCCAAAGGCCGACGTGGTGCTCGAGAACTTCCGGCCCGGGGTGATGGCCGCCATGGGCTTCGACTACGAGCGGCTCCGCGCGCTCAACGACGGGATCATCCTCGTCTCGGTCTCGGGCTTCGGGCAATACGGTCCCTATCGTGATCGCCCGGCGTTCGATTCGCTCGGCCAGGCGATGGGCGGCCTCATGGCGCTGACCGGCCAGGTCGAGGGCCATCCCGTCGGCACCGCGTCGTCGGTGGTCGACCGCTACACCGCGCTGCACGCGACGATCGGCACGCTCGCCGCGCTACGTCACCGCGAGCGCACGGGCGAGGGCCAGGTCGTGGACGTGTGCCTGCTCGACTCCGCGCTGACGATGGTCGAGATCCCCACGTCGTACTACCTCGCGACGGGCGCCGAGGGCGGCGAGGGCGGCCGGCCGCCCTACCGCGCCAAGGACGGCTATGTCGTGATCGCCGCCGCCGGCCGCGACATGGCGGGCCGGCTCATGAAGATCGTCGGCGGCCCCGACGACGACACGCCGCTGGCCGGCAGCTCACCGGCGGGCGAGCGGCGCGCGAAGATCGACGCGTGGTGCGCTTCGCACACCGTGGAGGAAATCGTCGCGGCGCTCCTCGAGGCGGGCATCCCGGTGGCGCCGGTGCGGACGATCCCCGAGGTGGCCAAGGACCCCCACCTGTGGGCCCGCGAGATGCTGGTCAAGCGCGAGGACGCGGTGGCCGGCGAGATGTACCTGCCCGGCGCGACGGTCAAGCTCTCGAAGACGCCGGCGCGCGTGGGGACGGTGCCCACGCCCGGCCAGCACACCGACGACGTCCTCGGCGGTGTGCTGGGCTACGACCGTGCGGCGCTCGACGCCCTGCGGGCGTCGGGCGCCATCGCCTGAGGAGTCGCGCCTTCCCACCCGCGCCTGTGCTCGGTGACGGTGCCCATCGGCAACGGCGAGGAGATCGCCGTGAAGCGGGCCGACGGGGCCTAGGCCTCCACGCGGTAGAAGCCCAGCGTCTTCAGCAGCGGCACGTCCTGCACCGAGTAGAGGATCGCCGGCGCCGTGCCATCGTTGGCGTGAGCGTGGAGCGCGCGCGGCGGGATGGCGAAGAAGTCGCCCTCGCCCCAGGTGTGGCGCTCGCCGTCGATCGTCGTCGCGCCGGCGCCGGCCACCACGTGATAGACCGCGCTGGAGGTCTCGCGGTGCGCGCGGGTGCGGACGCCCGGGCGCAGCATCTGCAGATAACAGCCGAGCGCGGGCACGACCGAGCGGCCGGTGGCGGGATCGACGTATTCCATGATCACGTCGTCGAACGGGTCGGGCTCACCGGTCGAGCGGCGCACCAGCTCGGCGTAGGCGGTCTCCCAGCGGTAGTGCAGGTGGCGCGCCGGCGGGCCCGTGCGCACCGGCTGGGTCTCACCCTCGTAGGGCTCCATCGCGAGGTTTTCGAGATAGCGCACGACGGGCGAGTCGAGGCCGTCGGTCCAGATGACGGGCTCGCGCCCCTCGTTGCCGTGGTCGTGCCACGCCATGCTCGGCGTCACCACGAGGTCACCGCGACGCATGACGAACTTGTCGCCCTCGATCGTCGTGTACGCGCCCTCGCCGTGCAGCATGAAGCGGACGGCGTTGGGCGTGTGACGATGGGCGGGCGCGACCTCGCCCGGCAACAGGTACTGCACGGCGATCGAGATGGTGTGGCCGGCGGTGCGCTCGGGCACGCCGGGGTTGTCCAGCCGCACGATGCGCCGCTCGGCGCCGCGGCCGGGCGCCATGAACTCCGGCGTGCGCCGCACCAGCGGCTCGATCTGCGCCCAGCGCCACACGCGCGCCTGCATGGCGGAGGCCTTGGGCCGGATGAGCGGCCCCGGCTCCATCCAGGGCGCGTCGAGGCCGGCGCTGCGCAAGGTCGAGACGAACTCGTCGCGGGCGGTCGCGGTCGTCGTCTGGGTGCTCATGACGGGGAGTGTACTCCAGCCCTCACGCGTGCGGGATCCACGGCCAGTACTTGGCGACGGCGCCGCCGTCCACGCGCAGATCGATGCCGGTGATCATCCGGGAGTCGTCGGAGGCCAGGAAGACCGCGGCCTGCGCGTAATCGCGCGGGCTCGGCAGGCGGTCCATCGGCAGCATCTTCGCGAAGTCCAGCAGGCGGCCGCGCCGCTCCGGTCGCGGCCGGCCCCAGTCGACGGCCCGCGCGTCGCCTTCCTCCACGTCGGTCGCCGTCGGCGTGAGGCTGTTGACGCGGATGCCGTGGCGCACGAGGTCCATGGCCGCCGCCCGCGTGAAGTTGAGCAGCCCGCTCTTGCTCGTGCAGTAGCCGATGTTGCCGGCCTGGCCCTGGTGGCCGGCCGTCGACACGATCACGATGATGCTCCCGCGCGTCGCGCGCTCGACCATGAGGCGCGCGACGTGCTTGGTGCACAGGAAGGTGCCGGTGAGGTTGACGGCGAGCTGACGCTGCCAGCGCGCGATGTCCATCTCGAGCACGCTGGCGCCGCCGAGGATGCCGGCGTTGTTGACGAGGACGTCGACGGCGCCGAAGGCGTCGCGGGCCCGCGCCACCATGGCCTGCACCTGGCCCTCGTCGGTGACGTCGCAGGCGACGCCGAGCGCCCGGCCGCCGCGGCGCTCGATGGCCGCCGCGCACTGCTGCGCGTTGTCGGCCACCACGTCCACGCACACCACGCGCGCGCCCTCGGCGGCGAGACCCTCGGCGATGCCGGCGCCGATGTTGGGGCTGGTGCCCGTCACGATCGCGACCTTGTCGGCGAGCTTCACGTGGGCGCGACTATAATCGTCGCTACCGGAGCGGTCAAACGACGGAGGGCTGCGCCATGCGGCGTGTTCTGGGCTGGCTCGTGCTGGCATCGACAATGTGGCTGCTCGTCGGCTGCCGGGCCGGAGCGCGCCAGGCCACGGCGCCGGCGCCCGCGCTGGCCGACCTCGTCCGCGGCTACGACCGCGACGTCACGCCGTACTTTCCGTTCACGGCCAGCGAGCAGGGGCTGCGCGAGTACGATCGCGTGCTCGCCAACGACATCGGCGAGCCATACCGCAACGGCATGCTGGCCATCTGCACCCGGTACCGCGACGGCCTCCGCCGCGTCGATGCCGGCGCGCTCGGCGATGCCGAGCGCGTGACCTACGACGTCTTCGCCTTCCGCCTCGAGACGTGCGTGGCCAGCT
>Ga0075426_10002893_pt1 | contig 12267 bp, 14 predicted proteins | sample SoiMethybrSBSTD5_FD_75304 | JGI IMG/M metagenome (GOLD analysis project Ga0075426, IMG submission 75304) | Bulk soil microbial communities from a Populus tree surrounding site in Tennessee, USA - Soil MetaG P. TD hybrid SBSTD5 | ecosystem: Environmental > Terrestrial > Soil > Tree plantation...
TCTACGGACGCAAAGTTAGAAACTGTACTGAAGAAAAATATTCACACGGTTATCGATACCAGACCTGGGACCTTTGAAGGTCGTCTTCCAGCGCAAGTAGTCCGCGCCGATCAGGAAATTATGACCCGGCGTGATTCGGTTTGCGAAATAAAACGCGCGATTGCGCGTTCGTCCGCCGTTGGGAACATCAGCATCAACCGGATCATCGGTCGAGAAGCCAGGATTGAAGGACCAGAATCGCGATACTGTAATGTTAGCCTCAGACCAGCCTCCTCGGCCGCGAATCTCTCGTCCGTTGGCTACATTGACGCCCTGGCCTGCGCCTCCTCGAATATCGCTCATGTTGCGGCCCCACCATCCTTCACCGCGCAGCGCGAGGTGACTCGCGAACGGCAGAGTGAAATCGACATTCAGGAGCTGGCTATGAAAGTCCGTGCGTCCTGCAATCGGTTTCACGGTTCTCAAGAATCCATAGAAGCCCGACAGTCCAAAGCTCACGTTTCTGTCTTTGCCTATCGGATACGAGTACCCGATCCGCGCTTGAACGTCGGGAAGCTGAGATTCTTCTCCGTCACGGAAGCCGTTGTTATCCAAATCAGCGGCGTCGATCGCGCCAGTCAATCCGACGCCTCCGATAACCGAAAGCTTTCCTTCTCCGAGCTTCGGCTCATAAGCCGCGCGAACCTGCGGTCTGCGATCGCCGACATTTCCCGCGTTCCATTGAACCGTGTCGTTGTTGACCGTCGGAAAGAGCGGGGAGACGATGTCCCAGGTCTGACCTCCGAGGATCGAGAAATCACTCCAGTCCAATTTCAGATACGCGTGGCGAATCCGAATGATCTGACGCGATTCTGATCCGCCGTTTTCGAAGTCGGTTTCGAGCTTGCCGGACAGTTTCGCATCGCCAAGCGCCTCGATGCGCGGACCCGAGAAATCTATTCCGAACCGAGTGAGTCGCGGGTGCATCGAGAACTCGCCGATGTTTGTGCCTCCCGCAGCCGGATCGGGCGACGTGATAAAGAGCGGCGCCTGAGTGCTGTTGGCACGCTGGCTATCGATGTCGAGATCGACGCGGAGAAACCCATAGAACTTGAGTTTGCTGCCTTCCCCAATTAAGTCTGACCAGCGCACAGGTTGGTTTTTATCCGGCTGCTCTTGTTTTGGAGGAGCCTGCGCGACGGGAGTCGCTGATGAAACAGAGGGCGGCGCAGTGACTGATGCAGCATCCGCTGCGACCTTTTCTTTTTTCGCATCGCCGACGTTCGCAGCGTCGAGCCGCGCCTTGAGTTCGGTAATCATCAGCACCAAAGCGCGGTTCTGATTCTCCACTTCTTCAACACGGCGCCGGAGCAGATCGATGTCCGTAGGGGTTCCTGCTGCGCCTGACGGCCGATTGTCGTTCACGGTAACAGCAGACGCTTGAGACTTTGTCGAGTCGATCTGCTTAGGTGATTGTGATTCCTGCGCCGAGGCGGTGATGACCAGAACGAAAGCGGCGCAAAATGCGGCAGGTGCAAAACGTGTGTTGTTCATATTGACGGTCACTCGCTTTCCGGCTCAGGAAAGCAAGCCACGTCAATCCAGCGATGATAAACTCTGGCGAGCAATTCCCGAGTCCGCTATTTGCGGCCAATCGACGATCCCAGACTGGGACGTTATTCGGCCCGCTCATTCTCTGTGTTTTTGCTTGCTTCGAGCGGCGTGGTTGATAAGCGCCGATCGAACATCGCTAAAGGTCCTCATTATTGTCCACAAAAAGCTCAGGCCTTCAGTTCGGAATACTGAATTGCAGGCTGCGAAGTCAGAGTATACGCGGCGTCAAAACATCGCGCAAATGCGTGACAACCGGTCTCGGTTTGAACGAGAATAGCCGCGGTGGTTCGTTGAATTCAATTCAGAGTGAGGATCGAAAATGAATCGTGTTGAAATCGAAATCAAGATCAATCGCGATCGGGCATGGCTGCTTGAAACTTTTGCAACGATGTCCGAGCAGGACCTGACACGCGCGATTACGACCAGCCGTCATAACTCAGAAGCGTCGTGGAGTGCAAAGGATCATCTTGCGCATTTGATCGGGATCGAGGTCGCCTTCAACAGAATTATCCAGCGTCATCTTGAAGGCCATCCGAGCCCGATCGGGATAGCAACCGCGCCCGATGGAAGTCGTCGCTCGCAGGAAGAAATGATGACGATCGTTCACGCGTTGAATGAAAAATGGGTGAACGAGCACAAGCACAGCAGCTTCGACGAAATCGTGGCCCTCGGCCAGAAGGTCCGCGCCGAGACGCTTTCGATTATGGCAGGTCTAACTGACGAACAATTGAGTGAGAAAATACCGGGCGCTCCGTGGGGCGATGCGACCGTCGGGGGGATCATTGCCATCAACGGCGATCACGCGCGTCAACACTACGGCTGGGTTTCAGACGGATTAGCGGGGAAGAAAAAATAGTCGAACTGTAAAACGTCAGCTTCGGGCTCGTTTCTTCCGGGCATTCTTCGAGGCCGGCTCCTCCGATCGAGCCGCGAGCTCTTTTTCCTTCACGATGGACCTGGCGTGTTTCAACGCCGCGCGAATAAATTTTCGCAGATGCGGATTCTTCAAATCTGCGGGACGCCTGACTTTGATGTGACGAATTATCTTACCTTCGCCGACAAGCACTCCTTCAGGATCATTCAACTCCGCGCCGCGATTAAACATCAAGTTGACGCCCTTGGGATAGATGACAATCTGACAGAAGGCATCGCTCATCCGGCCACTAATCGAGTACCAGAACACGAGCGCATAAACTTGAAAGACTTTCTCAATGGCGGCGGGAGCTTCCTTCAAAACCATCTCTCGCAGCGCAAGAGCCAGCTCGCCGACGCTCAAGTCGTAGCGCGAAAGTTGCCGAATCAAGTCTTCGGTTGGAGATCTGTCGACCATTATGATGCGGTCTACAACTTAACCTGCTTGACTGAAATCACTCCGGCTAGAGCAGCAAGTCCGTTGAGTGACTCTTCGGTCATTCGCTGATCGATTTGAATCAATGCGAGGGCGCTCTCTCCAACCTTTTTTCTGCCGAGATACAACCGGCCGATGTTGACGCCCGCATCGCCGATAAATGTAGCAATGCTGCCGAGGATCCCGGGAAGATCGCGGTTGAAAAGAAAAAGCATGTGCCCTTTTGGTATTGCCTCCAGGCTGAAGCCGTTGATGCGCACAATGCGGCCATCGCGGCGGCCGAACAACGCGCCCGCGACTTCGCTCTCACGTTCGGATGTCACGGTCCGCACTCGAATCATACTTGCGAAGTCGCGTGCGCGGCGTGAAAGTGATTCGCTAACCTTGATTCCACGCTGCTCGGCGACGATTGACGCGTTTACCATGTTCACTCGCTCGATTACCGGACCGAGAAGTCCTGCTAGCACCGCGTGAGTGATTGGCTTCACATCGTGTTCAGTGACCTCGCCTGAATATTCAATTTCGACTTCTCGAAGGTCGTGCCCGAAGACTTGACCCTGGAATAGTCCGATTTTCTCACCCAAAACAATGTATGGTCCGATTGCCTCGAGGAGCTCCGCGCTAACGGCGGGCATGTTGACCGCGCCGCGAATCGTTCCGTGCTTTAGAAAGTCGAGCACTTGTTCGGCGATCATCGTCGCCACGCCGAGTTGCGCTTCGGTAGTCGAAGCTCCGAGGTGTGGCGTTGCAATCACCTGATCGAGCTTGAGCAACGGATTTTCCGGCGAGACCGGTTCCTGTTGAAAGACGTCGAGCGCTGCGCCTGCCACTCTGCCCGATCGTATCGCATGTAGGAGCGCCGCTTCGTCAACCAGTCCGCCGCGAGCGCAGTTGATAACCCGCACGCCCGGCTTCATTTTATCGAGCGCGGCCTCACCGATCATTCCTCGAGTCTCGTCCGTCAGCGGAGTATGCAACGTGATGAAGTCGGAGCGGGCCAACAGCTCGTTGAAAGTTGACATCTCGATGCCGAGTTCGCGCGCTGCCTCTCGAGTGAAGTATGGATCGTAGCCCAGAATGTTCATTCCGAAGGCCCGAGCGCGCTGAGCCACTGCAGCTCCGATTCGACCGAGTCCGACGACGCCGAGCGTCTTGCCCATCAACTCAACGCCGAGAAATTTATTCTTCTCCCACTTCCCGATCCGAGTTGAACTCGCGGCTTGTGGGATTTGTCTGGCGATCGAAAGCAGCATCGCCATCGTGTGTTCGGCTGTGGTGACCGTGTTTCCGGCGGCGGCATTCATCACCACGATGCCACGACGCGTAGAGGCCGACACATCAATGTTGTCGACGCCGGTACCTGCGCGACCAACGACGCGAAGAGATTGTGCTCGTTCAATCAACTCGGCGGTGACCAGAGTCTTGCTGCGTACGATTAGCGCGTTATAGCCGCCGATTATTTCAGCTAGTTCGTCGGCATCAATTGCAGGGCGTTCATCGACCGTCACGCCGCTCGCTGAACGAAGTTTGTCCACGCCCGCTTTTTCTAAACCGTCACAGACGAGAATGCGCATAGGAATCTCGAATTGTAGCGCCACTCTGCTAAAGCTTCCATCGCCGTGGTTCTTTGAAGGCACTCGGTGCATCGCTATAGTTTCAACTGTATTCATCTCTTTTACTCGGAGGCGCGGATGAACGCAGCGAGGTTATCGGCAATTATACTGGCGACCGCCGGCGCTTACATTGCCGCGTATTTCACTCTGGTGTTCTACGGTTACCTGAACGCCAACACCAGGCTAATGCCTCGGGTGTGCCGGCTTGAAGAGCGGACCTGCCAGACAGTGCTCGGTACGAAGTACGCCAAGGTTTTCGGCGTCCCAAACTCGCTGCTTGGCGTCCTGTACTACCTGATCGTCATCGCCGTGCTGTTGACAGGTTGGGCAATTCCCGCGCTCGCCTTCGGTTTGATCCTGGTCGCATGGTTCACCGTCGCTCTCGGACTTTATCTGATTTATGCGCTGTTCTTCATCATCAGGATTCCCTGCCCGTTGTGTCTTACCGGTCATGCCATCAATCTGGGGCTAGCGATTCTGTTAACCGCGATTCTTTTGTGATCGAGCTTTATTTCGACTCATTCTGCCGGGTACTTTCTCGCGGCGTTGACAGGTTTTTGACGGGGCCGCTATACTCTTGGACTTTGGTCAAAGGCGGATTTTTGGAGGGAGCTAACCGTGGCATACGCAATCATTCAGGCGGGCGGAAAACAGTTCCGAGTTAAAGAAGGCGACGTCGTTCAAGTGCCTTCGTTGACTGCCGAAGTAGGCTCATCAGTCGAGTTCGACGCCCTTTTGTCGGCGAATGGTGACCAAGTTTCGGTGGGCAACTCGATCGGCGACCAGCGAGTTAGCGGTACGGTTGTAGAGCACGGCCGCGCGCGAAAAATAATCGTGTTCAAGAAGAAGCGGCGTAAGCAATACAAGAAAACTCACGGCCATCGACAGAACTATACGGCAGTCCGCATTGGCCAGTTAATCGAGTCAAGCGAAGAGAGTAAGTCAGAATAAGACGGAAAAACAGATCGCTTCGTCTTAAGTCAGAGGGGTGTTTTATGGCACACAAAAAAGGAGTCGGTAGCTCACGAAACGGTCGCGATTCGAACGCACAGCGCCTGGGCGTCAAGAGATTCGGAGGTCAAAGCGTTCTGGGAGGCGAGATTCTTGTGCGCCAGCGCGGCACGAAGTTCAAACCTGGCAACAATGTGGGACGCGGCTCCGACGACACCTTGTTCGCGCTTGTGACTGGCGTCGTGAAGTACGAAGAGAAGGGTCGGAAAGGCAAATTCATCAGCGTCTATCCGGAGTCCTAGTCATCGGTCATTAGTCATTGGTCATTTAGTCGTCGGTCAAGCTTCTTGAATGACCAGTGACGAATGACTAATAACCAATGACGACCTATGCAGTTCTTAGATCGAGCCAAAATAGTTGTGAAGGGCGGCGACGGCGGAAATGGAGTGACCGCCTTCCGACGCGAGAAGTTCGTCCCACGAGGAGGCCCATCAGGCGGCGACGGAGGACGAGGCGGCTCGGTTTCGATGCAAGCGACAACGCAGATCAATACCCTCCTGCAGTTTCGTTTCAATCCAGAGTATCGAGCTGGACGTGGGTCGCACGGCGAAGGCGATAAACGTCACGGACGAGACGGTGAGGATCGCGAGATCCTAGTGCCTGTTGGCACGATCGCGACTGACGCTGAGACCGGCGAGATTGTGCACGACTTCGCGGAGGCCGGAGAACGGATCATCGTAGCGCGAGGCGGGCGTGGCGGTCGCGGCAACGCGCAGTTTGCGACGCCAACCAATCGCGCGCCACGTCATCATACCGAAGGCGAGCCGGGCGAGGCGCGTACGCTTCAACTCGAATTGAAGTTAATTGCCGACGTAGGTCTGGTGGGCCTTCCGAATGTAGGCAAGTCGACGTTGATCTCGCGTATATCGGCGGCGCGTCCCAAAGTTGCCGATTATCCTTTCACGACGCTGGAGCCTCATCTTGGTGTAGTGGCCTACGGCGACGAAGGTTCATTCGTGGTCGCCGATATCCCCGGCTTGATTGAAGGCGCGCACGAGGGGACTGGGCTCGGACTTGAGTTCTTGCGTCACGTTGAGCGGACGAAACTGCTGGCTCACGTCATTGATATCTCTTCGTCCGATCGCGATCCGGTCGATGACTTTCTCACGATCGGCCGCGAGTTGGAGCTATACAAACGCGAGCTTATTGCAAAACCGCAAATCATCATCGCGTCAAAGATGGATGCGCTCGATGATCGGTCGCGACTGGAGAGTCTCCAGGATTTTTGCCAGGCGCGCCGCCTCGAGTTGTTCGAAATATCGTCAGTGACCGGCTACGGAATCGACAATCTGATCCGCGGTGTCGGATCGAAGATCGAACAGATCAGAGAAGGCTCTCAATTAGCGGCGGTTCGTTCTTAGGTTCTCGATTCTGTTCTCGTTTTGGCTCGTGATAGTGAATGAAGCCCTTAGCAAAACTTATGGCTGAGCGTCGCGTAGCAGCGTTCGGAGGAACTTTCGATCCGATACACAACGGGCACCTTGAAGTCGCAAGAGCAATTGTGCGGAACTTCGCTCTCGATCAATTACTTGTGGTGCCGGCTCACAAGCCGCCGCACAAGCAGGCTCGCGAGATTTCGCACGCATATCACAGGTACGCGATGGCGACGCTCGCAACGATTGATGAGCCTCGGATGCTTGTTTCGACTGTCGAACTCGACGCGCCGGACCGGCCTTATACTTTTGAGACCGTTGAGCGGCTCGAAAGTCTTTTAGGCTCGGACACCCGATTGTTTTTCGTGATGGGAGCTGACTCGTTTGAAGAAATGAATACGTGGCGGGAACCAGGAAGAATACTCTCGAAGGTTGATGTGATCGTCGCCACACGCCCCGGTCATGCGGTGAAGTCTTCTCATTTGGATGAACCATTTCGCTCGAGTGTTATTGATCTTCCCGAATCGAATGCCAAAGAACTGTCGTCGGACTTCACTCGGCGTAGAATTTACATCGCCCGTTACGTCAACAATGACATTTCATCGACCGATATAAGAAAAAGAGTGCGCCAAAACGAATCGATTGACGGTCTGGCGCCGGCTCGCGTCGTTGACTACATTCGAAAATACGAACTCTACAAGCGGTAACTTAATGGGCGGAAGCGCAAACAAAATACCAGATTCGCGAGCGATATCGACGATTGAGCCGGAGGAGGGCGTAAAGTTGGCGGCGCATGCGGCAGGCGAAAAAAAAGGGACCGACCTTGTGGCTCTCGATCTAAGAACGGTCGCTTCGTTCACTGACTTTTTTCTAATATGCACCGGCGCCAGCACTCGGCAGGTTCAGGCCATCTCGAACGCGGTCGAAGAAAGTTTGCGAAAGAATGGCAAGCGCCCTCTGCACATTGAAGGCTATAGCAGCGGAGAATGGATTCTGCTAGACTACGGCGATTTTATCGTGCACGTTTTCAGCCCGGCGTCTCGACGGTTCTATGATCTTGAGCGGCTATGGCGCGATGCGTCGCGACTCGAAATCGAGGAGTAATAGTGGGCGGGGTTGCACGCTCAAAGAGAGCTGGTTCGCTCCCGGCGATCGGGGTCATCTTGCTCGCACGTGTCCAATGAGTATGAGGCTAGTTACAAACTCCCCGGTAATGCAAGCTATAGCCGAGTTGGTCGACCGAGTTGCGGCAACAGCTTCGAATGTGCTCGTGCTGGGAGATTCCGGTACCGGAAAAGACGCGACCGCGAGGCTGATCCACGAACGCAGCCCGCGTCGAGAGCGCCCACTCGTGAAGATCGATTGCGCATCGCTGCCCGAAGATCTGCTCGAATCCGAACTATTCGGCTACGAGAAAGGAGCGTTCACCGGTGCGACTGAAACAAAGCCGGGAAGGCTGGAAGCTGCCGACGGCGGCACGCTGGTGCTCGACGAAATTGTGAGCCTCATCCCGCAGTCACAAGCGAAGCTCCTTCGAGTGATCGAAGAGCGAAGCTTCGAAAGACTTGGCGGCAAGCAACCGATCAATATTGATGTTCGTGTAATCGCCCTTGCGAACACCGACATCGAAGAAACAGTGCGCGCCAGGCGTTTTCGAGATGATCTCTACTACAGGCTGGCAGTCGTGACGATCAAGTTGCCGAGGTTGATTGATCGATTCGAGGACATCCCGGAGCTGGCCGGCTATTTTGTCCGCGAGTTCGCGTCGCGCAACGGCCGGCCGGGTGTTCGGCTTTCGACCGAAGCCGTCGATGCGCTCTCGAGCTACGATTTCCCGGGCAATGTTCGCGAGTTGAGAAACATCATAGAACACGCTGTATTGAATGCGAATCAGGAGGTGATCGAGCTTGAAGCGTTGCCCGACTATTTGAGATCGGCCGCGCGCTTGATGCAGTCGCGCACGACGAAGCCTTCGCTTGCCGAGCTCGAAGCCGTTTACATTCGCGAGGTGCTCGAACATACGCGCGGAAACAAGACTCGCGCGGCAGAGATTCTGGGAATCAGTCGCAAGAATCTTTATGAAAAGATGCGACGTTACAAAATCGGGCAGTTGCGAGCAGGCAGCGCCGCGTTAAACTAACCGGTTTTTGGTTTTTGGTTTCTAGTTTCTGGTTTGCGCGAACTAGAAACCGCAAACCAAAAACCAGGAACTAAACATGAAACTGAGGTTTCTTTGGATAGGAAAGACAAAATCGTCGCCTGTAAAAGAGTTGATTCGCGAATACAAAGCGCGCCTTGAGAATTTTGTTAACGTCGAAGTGACGGAGCTGCGCGATCGCGATGACGTGGGCGGCAATACGCAGCGGATCGTTGACAAAGAAGGTGAAGAGATTCTTTCGCGAATAGCGGACGCGCACTTTGTTGTTGCGCTGGACGAACGAGGTCGTGAGCTTGACTCGAGAGAGCTCGCGAAGCTCATTGAAAGGCACAGGCTTGCAGCAACAAAGGAAATCGCGTTCGTCATCGGAGGTTACGGAGGATTGGCCGGAGCAGTGAAAGAGCGAGCGGACATAGTGCTGGCTTTGTCGAGGATGACATTGACGCATGAGCTCGCGCGCGTCTTATTGATAGAGCAGATCTACCGTGCGTTTACTATCATTCATGGGCTGCCTTATCAAAAATGATGCAATTGTGAGAGCGAAGAGAAAGTTCAGAATTAAAGATCGGACCAGGAGAATTCGATGGACAAAAGGAAGATTAGACAGTACGAGACCAAGTTGACGGAGCAGCGAAACACATTGCTCGGAATGGTCGAGCGAACCGAAGACTATGGCCGCGAAGCTGATCGCGATGTCAGCCAGGATCCCGCCGATAAGGCGTCGAACTCATACACTAAAGAGCTTCTATTCTCTCAAAGCACCACCGAGCGCAACACCCTGCGGCTGATTGAAGAGGCTTTGGATCGAATTACTGAAGGCGTGTTCGGCGAATGTGTGAACTGTGGTCAGGACATTCAAGCCAAGCGATTGGATGCGATTCCATGGACGCCCCACTGCATAAAGTGTCAGGAGCAGATGGAACAAGGCCTGCTCGTCGAGAAAGAAATGTAATGAGGATTTCCTTCCACAATCCGATCAATTTAGGGCGGCCTCGCGTACGCATAGTTCCTGATTTGTCCGGTCTTCGATTCCGAAAAATGTCTTGAGGAGGTGCACGCGTGATCGAGCACGCGCTTCGAGGAGTCCGAGACGGTCTGCTCGGTCTCGCATTTCCCGAGGATTGCCGCGTCTGCGGCGAGTCGGTGGAGTCGTGGGATGATGGAGTCGCTTGCTCGCGATGCTGGAACGATCCCTCGATTACGCGACTTCTTGTCCATAGTTTGTGTGAGAAATGCGGCGCGCCAATTACCTCCGACGTCTTAGGTGGGATTGCCTCCTCACCGAAAAAGAACGACGAGTTTTGCGGGCAGTGCACTTCACAAGCATTCACAACCGCGCGAGGGTGCGGTCTTTATTCCGGCGCACTTGAAGCGAGCATCCTCTTTCTCAAGACGAGTCCTCACGTTTGCCCGCGGCTTCGCCGATTGCTCTGTGCCACTTTCGGAGCGAATCGCAGCAGCATCGATTGCGAAATCGTGGTGCCGGTGCCGCTTCATCCGGAACGCGAAAAACAACGGGGATTCAATCAAGCGACGCTCATTGCCGAGGTGATTGCGAGGAATTTTGATTTAGTTCTCGATAAGCACTCCCTCAAACGCATCAAACCCACAGAGCGTCACCGAGCTGGCATGGATGCCGCCGATCGCGCCAAGTCGGTGGAGCAGGCTTTTGAGGTTGCGATATCCCACTCGCTCGAGGGTGCTTCGGTCCTTCTCGTTGATGACGTAATGACCACCGGCAGCACCGTCAGCACTGCATCGCTTACTTTGCTCACCGCGGGTGTAGCAAGAGTACACATATTAACTATCGCGCGAGTCGACAATACTGCTCGGGTTAATAAGAACGTCCCTTCCCGGTAAAAATGAAGCGGCGCTGCCTCGAAGCAGCTCTATTCACCCTTACGAGCCTTTGCCTCAAAAAAAACCCCGCTGGGCCTTGTAATCCCTACGCGAAAGTTGTAGATTGCGGCCATCCGGCAAAGGGTCGTAGGTTCACTCACAGAATCGTAGTCTGACCGTTGAAAGTGTTCTTCTTGACGCGACCTTATGCGCGGTGGCTCTCTGTTGTTTCGCTCACACAATTTCAAAAACCAGTACCTGTTAACAAACAGGTTGGAGGAGGACGCATATGATGACGAGGCTGATGAAGATTCGGCTGACGAATCGCCTAGTCTTGCTCCTGGCAATGCTCTCGCTGGCGACCGTTGTCGTTACAGCTCAGATCACAACCTCGGGGCGACTCACAGGCGTGGTTAGCGATGCTCAAGGCGCATTGATTCCGAAGGCTCAGATCCTGGCTAAGAACGATCAGACGCAGACGGAATTCAAAACAGCAACAAATGACGAGGGCGGGTGGAACATCCCGTCCATACCAAACGGAACTTACACGGTCACGATAACGGCCGCGGGGTTCAAAACAACCGTGGTGAAGGACGTAAAGGTAGACTCGGGACAGGTCGCTACGCTTAACGCCTCGCTCGAGACAGGAGGCGCAAGCGAGCAAGTAGTCGTGACCGGAGGCGCAGAGGTCCTTCAAACCGAGAGCGCAACGGTCGCGACGACGATCGTCGGCCGCCAAATCGGCGAGCTACCCTTCTCGACGCGAGACGCGCTTCAATTGGTGCTGACTCTGCCGGGCGTTATGACTCCGGGCACGCCGCGAACGTCCTCGATCAACGGTCTGCCTAAGGGCTCGGTAAACCTCACGCTTGATGGCGCAAATATTCAGGACAACTTCCTCCGAAGCTCCGATGGATTCTTCACCAGCATTCAGCCGAAATCGGACGCGGTCCAGGAAGTAACCGTCACGACTGCAACGCCAGGAGCAGAGAGCGGAGGCGAGGGCGCGGTGCAGGTTCGCTTCATCACCAAGAGCGGCTCGTCAGAGTATCACGGGGGAGCTTTCTGGCAGTACCGCTCGAAGACTTTCAATTCGAATTACTACTTCAACAACATCGACGGGCTGCCGCGCGACGCCTTCATCCTTAGGCAGTATGGCGGCAACCTCGGCGGACCGATCTATATCCCGAAGCTGATGAAGAGCCGCGACAAGGCGTTCTTCTTCGTCAACTACGAGTACTTCACGTTGCCCAACGCCTACGGCTCGCTTACGGTCAACGGGAACATTTTCGTGCTCACACCTGATGCGCGAAACGGCATTTTTACTTATAA
>Ga0075426_10002895_pt1 | contig 12266 bp, 15 predicted proteins | sample SoiMethybrSBSTD5_FD_75304 | JGI IMG/M metagenome (GOLD analysis project Ga0075426, IMG submission 75304) | Bulk soil microbial communities from a Populus tree surrounding site in Tennessee, USA - Soil MetaG P. TD hybrid SBSTD5 | ecosystem: Environmental > Terrestrial > Soil > Tree plantation...
CCTCCTGCCAGAATCGAGCGCGGACGCTAGGGTCTGAGGCCCTTTCCGTAAGCCATCTTCGCACCCGAGGAGAGACGCGCATCGGTCCCCGTCGACCCCGTTGGTTCCCTTAAACCGTTCGTAAAGTCAGCAGATCGGTCGCATCGCTGGGTGCACCCGCCGGCCCGAGTGAGCCAGGGCAGGGGGACATCGGTCGTGGAGAAGAAAATGACCGACCTACAGGTGGATGCAATCGTAGTAGCAGACGCCCCTTGGGTGGGACCTCCAGGATACTTCGGGTCCGGACGCGTTGATGCCGTCCTGGAGGGCCCCGAGCCTCGCGACCCCAGCAGACCACCCTAAAGACGGAATCTCCGGACCGAATGCCAAGGCCCGACCGAGGGCCCCTCCCTTGTTCGCCGAAAGAAGTATGGCTGCTGGGCATGTGTCCACCGACAGACTATCATGCCGACACCCGAGGACCGGGCTGGGCGAGGCCTGGACGTCCTCCGCCTCCTCATGGGCGTCATCTGGACGGCCAACCTCCTCTTCATCATCTTGCCTATGGCCGACTACTGGGGGAGCTTCGCCGACATGGCGGGGGGGTTCGGTCAGACGTCCCTTGGAGGTCCCGGATTCGCAAACTACGTCGCCGCGAATCCGACGTTCTTCGCTTGGCTGATCGCCATCGCCACTGGCTACCTCGCCGTCGCCTTCCTGTTCGGGTTGACCACCCGGCTCGCGTGCGCGGTCGGCTTCGTCGCTTCGGTGGCCTTCCTCGTGACGCAGTGGACGACGACCTTCGCGTTCCCGGGTGGCACGGACGTCGGGCCGCATCCTCTCTATCTCGCCGTCTACGTTGCGCTCTTCGTTGGGGGAGCGGGCCGGTACTGGTCCCTGGACTCTTGGATCTGGAGAACCGGCCGAGCCAAGTTCGCGCGTCTCTCAACGTGGATCGCGACGCCGTATCTACAGGCATAGACTCTCTAGGATGCTTGGACGGATCGTATCCGGGGTTACTCCGAATCTCACGGGCTGGAAGAAGGACCGGCAGTCGACACTGGAACAGAAAGCGGCAGATCGGTCACACCGGCGAATCCACCCGCCGGTCGCAGTGAGCCAGGGCAGGGGGACAGCAGTCCCGGAGAAGAAAATGACCGACCCACAGGTGGATGCAATGTTGGCTACATGTGCCCACCCATCGGGCCCGCCGGAGGACCGGAGCTCACCCAGTCGCCAAGCCGGTGAGGGCCCTGGAATCGGGACGTCGAGTGGCCGCTCCGACCACGATCCCCGCAGCCAGGGCGAAGACGGCGGTCGCGACGATGGTCTCGGGTATCCCGATGCCATCGGCAAGAATACCGCCGCCGATCGCTCCCGCCACGAACCCCATGTCCCTCCAGAAGCGGTACGCGGCCAAGGCCTCGTTCCTATCGTCGGATTCGACCTTGTCCGCGACAGCCGCTTGGAGGGTAGGATACACTAGGGCGGTGCCTAGTCCGAGGGCGACCATGCCAAGGAACCACTGAGCAACCCCCGAGCCCAGCCCGATTTCCACGAGCGCGGCGGCTTGCAGCGTCATACCCGCGGTAATCGGACCTGCTCGCCCAATCCTGTCCGATAGCGCCCCCGTGCCCAACTGGACGACGCCCCAGGTGGCGGGGTAGATGGCGGTCAGCAACCCGATCTCGACCAGGCCCACCCCGCGCGCGGCGAAGAGCAGCGGGAGAAGGCCCCACACGATCCCATCCTTGAGATTCGTCACGAGGCCCGCCTGATGGAGCGGCAGGAGACCCCCTTCCCGCCACGTAAACCGTGCCAAGGAACGGTCGACGCGTAGTGAGAGGGGGGACCCTCCGGTCGGCTTCGGATCCGCCGACAGCGTCCGAGCGATCCGAAGGGCGAGGAGAAGCCCGAGGATGTCCGCCGCCAGTCCGATGAAGAACGGGATCGGCCGGAGTCCGAAGGATCCCGCGAGCCAACCGGTACCGAACGCCGCGACCGCAACCCCGCCGTATCCGGCGAACTCGTTCACCCCCGCAGCGAAACCTCGACGGTTCGGCGGCATCTGCTCGATCATCATCATGACCGTGGACGACCAGCAGAGCCCTTGATTCACGCCGAGCAGGACGTTCATGAGAAGAACGATCCACCACGCGTTCGGCGGGGCGAGAACGATGCCGAGAGGGACGGGAAGACCGACCACCCAGCCCGCCACCAGGATCTTGGAACGATGGGAGCCGCGGAACGCCCCCGCGAAGAGGTTCGCGAGGGCCTTGGAGAGCCCGAACGTGGCGATGAACGATAGAGCGGCGACGGCCGAAGCGAGGCCGAATACCTGAACACCGAGCAGCGGGACCAGCGTGCGCTCCGTCCCGACGACCATGCCGACCAGGAGGTTCGAGACCGCCAGCAGCAGGAACGCCCTTCGCGCGAGAACGCTAGCCATGGAGGTTGCTCTCGACAACGCGGTCGCGATGGCGCGACTTCAGGCCGTCATCATCCCTCTGAGACGATGTTCGAGGAGCTGCGCCCGACGCCCCTTTCGCCCACCGACCGTGATGCCGCTCACTGCGCTGGGCCTAGACCGGCCTGCTCGGTGCTGATCTCGACGTCTCGGCGATCTTCGTGTCGATCGCAGAATCGATCCACTGGGTGTACTCCCGTATCTCTCGAAGGACCAGGAGCTTCACATCTCTCATTCCTTCGACCCTCCTGGCCTTGATGAGGTTCTCCTCGGTCTCGGCCAGGGTCCGGGCCGCGAGGCAGAGCATCGCATTCCCTGGGGGGGAGGTGCGGGCCATGAAGCAGGGGCCCCGGAAGAGCTCCATCGCCGTGCTCAGCGCCTCCTCCCTCTTCTCCGCGGACGGATAGAGGAGCAGCACGTGCGTGATCGTATCCGGCATGTCGGCGGGGTTGACCAACGGCACGATGATGACGGCGTTGTTCTGCGCCATGCGCTCGAACCGGCTCCGAACGGTCTTGGCGCTCAGCCCGAGCTCCTTGGCCACCGCGGAAAGCGGCTTGAACGCGTGGTACCGAAGCGCCTTGATGATCCGCCAGTCGGTGTGGGAGAGAGCGATCTCCACCGGGGGCATCACGCGCTCGTAGAATCTCTCGGGCCCCTCGCAACGGGTCAACCGACGGAACAGCTCGAGTCGCCGGAGCTCGTCGCGGGTGTCCGAGTAGGTGAAGTCGATGCAGAGGTTGGGGCCGATGAAATTGTGGATCTCGGTAACGCCATCGACGAGCGCGCAGCGGTCGATCGCCTCCTTCTTCTCGATGACGTCGGGAAGCTCGAACGAGTAGGCGACGCCGTTCAGCCCCAAGAGCCGGAAGTTGGGGTAGATCTGGAAGTAGTGGATGAAGCCGCTCTTCTTCATCTTATCCAGGCGCAGCTTCACCGTGTTCCCGTCGGCATCGACCTTTTTCGCGATCACCCACGGGTTCAACCGGGACAGGTCCCCCGCGTTCGGCCCGAAGGGCCGGAACTCGATCGATTTGAAGATCTTGAAATCCAGTTCGTCCAAGTTCCCGATACCGCTACGCCCTAGCGGTCCGGGGATAAAAGACGGTATTGAATTCCGGAAACCGGCATCCGACTACACCCGCGTTGAAATCCTCGTCAGCGATGTAGGAGCCGAAGGAGCGACGAAGAATGAGCGGGAAACTGATGTTCATGTGCACGCACGGCAAAGAGGATGCGGAGCGGGCTTCCCTACCGTTCGTGGCGGCGAACGTCGCGGCGACCGCCGGGCAAGAAGCGATCATCGTCTGCACGGTGGAGGGCGTCTGGCTGGGCACGAAGAACGGTCGCGAGGGCATCGAGGCGAAGGGGCTTCCCCCGATCGCCAAGATCTACTCGGACCTGATCGCGAACGGGGGCAAAGTCTGGCTCTGCGGCGCGTGCACCAAGCCTCGGGGGATCACCGAGGAGCACCTCGCACCGGGCGCGGCGATCGTCGGCGCGGCGAAGATCATCGAAGAGATCGTGGGCGGGGCGAAGCCCGTTAGCTTCGCGTAACGAGCAAGAGGCGGATGGACGTGGTAGCGCAGCGGCCACCGGGCGTCGCAGCTCCGGGCGAACCCGGTTCGAACGCCTCGAGCGACGCCTGGGCGGTCGGCCGAGAGTTCATTGCGGCTCTGGCCGCCCGTGATTCCAAGAGGCTGGAAGCCTGTTTTCGCTCCGAGGCTCACCTTCGAGCCCTCGTTCCTTCGGGACCCGAGGAGCACTCGGGAAGCGCGCTGGTGGCGGCACGGTTCATCGCTTGGTTTGGAGAGGCGACCTCCGTTCAGATCCTCGACCAGTGCGCGGAGCCGGTCGTCGATCGATTGCATCTCCGCTACCGGTTTCGAGAGGGGTACCCCGATGGCGAATCCGAGATCATCGAGCAGGACGCCTTCTGTATCGTCGAGGAAGGGCAGATCCTGACGATGGACCTCGTCTGTTCGGGCCATCGTCCGGAGTCGAAGGGCAAGAGCACGGGGGTCCACCACTTTGACGCCGGGGAGCTGGGCTGCGGGAGCGGGCTTCCCCAGGAGTTCCGGCACCAGCTCGACTCCATCCCCATAGGAAGCGTGCTCGAGATCGTGGCTCGAGATCCCGCGGCCAAGGAGGATCTCCCCTCGCTGGCCCGCCTTCTCGGCCACCGGGTCATCTCAGTCGATCCCCTACCGGACGGATCCACCGTGCTCACCGTTCAACGAGGTCGCTGAGCTCCAATGACGCTCCTGGCGAACCGCCCGATACGGCGCCCCCGAAACCCGGGGGAGTGGCGGACGGCGCCTTCGCGCAGCCGAAGTCGGTCGGACTCGAGAGAGACTCGAACTAGGGCGCGAGCGCAAGAAGTAAGGGGGTGGGCCGGGACCTCCAAGGCGTCGTTCTCCTCTCGGCCCGTGAGGTGATCGATGAAGTCCCGGCGCCCCTCCGTTGACCAAGCGGAACTCCGCGGGAAGGTCAAGCGCATGTACCGGCGCGTGGCGCTCGATCCCAAAGGGAGATTCCATTTTGAGTTGGGCCGGCCGCTCGCGGTGCGGTTGGGCTACCTTGCTTCAGAGCTCGAGGGAGTGCCAAAGGCCGCGATCGCCTCCTTCGCCGGGGTCGGCTACCACTTTGGCCTTGCGTCGCTGCAGCGGGGGGAGAGCGTGATCGACCTCGGCAGCGGCTCGGGGATGGACTCGTTCATCGCTGCGGGGTACGTCGGGAAGGTGGGGAAGGTCGTGGGGGTGGACATGACGGACGCCCAACGCGCGAACGCCGACCGGCTCGCCGTGCGAGCAGGATTCCGGAACACGGCGTTCCGGAAGGGGTACATCGAGGGGGTGCCCGCCGAGGACGGAGGCTTCGACGCGGTCATCTCCAACGGCGTGATCAACCTCTCCCCCGAGAAGGGAAAGGTCTTCCGAGAGGCAGCGCGGCTCCTGCGCCCGGGTGGGCGGATGGCCATTTCGGACATCGTAACCGAGAAACCCCTTACCCGCGCGATCGTCTGTGACACAACGCTTTGGGCCTCCTGCATCGGGGGTGCGGCGCTTCTCTCGGACTATCGACGTGATGTGGAAGCAGCGGGGCTGCGGGTTCGAGAGATACGCGAGAACCCGAGCTACTACTTCGTGTCGGAATCTGCGAAGTGGGCGACCGGTGAGTTTGGGGTGAAGAGCGTCTCGGTCCTGGCCGAGAAACCGTAGCGAAGAATCGTCCCGCTCGTGCTGCGTCCACCGAGGAGTGCGGGGAACGGTCCGGGTCGAGGCTGCCCGCTGATTTCTGTCGGCGTCGGACCACGCGGTCGAGAGCCCGACCCACCCCATCCTGGGTGGAATGATTGTCGCGCGGATTCGTTTGAACTGGCTCTCCGCGGTAGGGTCGTGCTCGTTGAGTCGATGTGCTCGTTTCCTCGAAGCCTCCTGATCACGGAAGACGCTTCACTTGTCTTGGGGTTCGCCGTCGCCCCCTGCACCCTTCGCGGTCTCGGACGTGGGTCATACCTCGGCACCAACTGACCGTGGGCAGGGAGGCGACGGAAATCGACTTCCTCGTTTCAGGGGTGAGGTAATCTGGCTTCGAGTCTCCGCCACTCTGATGACGCCAAGAAAGCAGGTCATCGAACGATGGGCGGAATGCTTTGCTCACCAGGACTGGAAGGCGATGGTCGACCTGTTCACGGAGGACGTGGAACGGTGGGAAGTCGGAGCGCCCCATCGAACCCATGGCAAAGTCGAGTTCGAGAAGGAGGTCCTGCCCGGCCCTGACGTCGTCCGTCTAGGAATACGAGTCGACCGGATGATTGAGGAAGGCAACGTCGTGGTTGCCGAAGGCCTCGCCCACGTCTTCAAGAAGGACGGGGGCAAGATCGATGTTCAGTACTGCGACATTTTCGAGTTCGAGGGAGACAAGGTGAGGCGGATTACCGCGTACGGCGCTGTCGTCTAGGATAGGCCCCCTGCAATGGGCGTTGTGAGTGCGCCCTAGGGGGATGCGGCATCCCTCCGGTCCCACTGATGGGCCGACTCTGAGGACGACTTCGGCGGATGGTGAGACGAGCCGCTACTCCCAGACGACGGTCAGTCCGGGTACCTCGTCGAAAGCGGCGTCGTTCGATACGAGCGCGAGGCCGCGCGACAACGTCTCGGCGGCTATCATCCGGTCGTGAAGCTCGGGAATCTGCAGGCTGAGGAGGATCTCCCAGGCGCTCTCGGGGAATCCCCCTACTGAGAGGAAGCTCGAGCCGAGGATTTGCTGGACGTTTTCCTGGATGGTCGCGTTCGAGAGCGCGCCCTCAACCTTCCCTCTCAAGGCGATGTAGACGAATTCGCCCAGGGCGATCTGGGGCAAGTAGAGCCGGGAACGGCCAGCTTCAGCCGCTCGAAACGCCGCCTGGGCCGCCCGCGGAAGTCGATCCTCCAGATACCGCACTAGGGCCACCGTGTCGATTACGAAATCCGTCAGAGGCTCCACTCCTTCCGGAGGCGGCGGAGCTCCTTCTCAAATTTCTCTCCGTCCAGCTTTCCGCGAAGGGAGCCCCGGAGGCTGGTTCTCGCGTGGCGGATCAGGATCCCGCCGGGCGAATCCAAGATGATGACGAGTTCCCCCTCCAGAAGGTGATGGCGATCCCGCAACTCCTTAGGTAGGGTGATCTGGCCCTTTGAGCTGATGGTAACGGCCGTCGCCATGCCCCGATAGTAGGCGTCATAGTATAATTTCTTTACCCGCGGTAAAGCGCGCCCACGAAGGAGTTCTGACCCGGAAGATTGGGTGCAGTGATCGTATCACCTCGGCAACCGCGGGGAGAACAGGCGGAGGGCCAGCAGTCCTTGCAGAGTGATCTGAACTCTCCCGCTTTTCCGAACCCCCTGGATTGTGATTAGCCCAGGGGTCGGGCCCAACTCGTCGAGGGCCGCTTGAAGTCTACCGTATGCAGCTTGAGGCGTGGCCTCACGTCCGTCCTTTCGGGTCGTCGGGATAAGCTGGGAGTCGGCGAGGCCCTCGAGAATCTCCTTCTTGCTCAGCCCCGGTCTGTTTTCCGAGAGGAGCGTCATGATCGCCAGACCAAGCTCGGACGGTGGCCGGATCGCGTAGCACGGGACTGGGTCAACCGAACCTACGCCTGTGGCGAGCGGCTCCCGGGGTGCCCCCCGCTCGTAGCTTCGCATTCTCACGTAGTACGGATTTGCTCCGTGGGCCATGCATGCCAGGGCGGCGGCAACAGCCTCGAGCTTGCTGCCGGTCGAGAGGTTCACCCACACCGAATTTCCCGCCTCCACCTCGCGTCCTATCACGCCTGAGAACGATTCCACGGCGTCGAGTAGGTCCCAGAGCTCCGTCCGCACCACGCGTATGTCCAGGCGCGGCTTCCACTTCCGAAGCTGGCGCGTCGCCTCCTCCCTGAAGCCCTTGGCGCTGTCGTTCCGATCGTCCCGGGCCCGGAGGAAGTACACACGGTCCGAGTTGTGTTGGATGATGGGCACCACCACCCGATCCAGATAGTATCCGACCGGGACCACCTCAACCCGTAGCGGAGGAACCGCGGGCGCGGACACTGGGCCACTCAGGCTATTCAGCGTATTAAGCATACGTACTTCATATAATCGGCTCCCGTCCTTCACAATATGTCAGGCTGGTGGTCTCTCGGGGATCGAGCGGTTGTGAGCCACGTGAGGGATGGCTGGGCGGGTGTCTACATGCTCGCGGACACGCCTGGGATCCCCCGTTACGTGGGCCGGTCGGACGTGAACCTTCGAAGCCGCCTCCGGCAGCACGCAGCGGCGGAAGAGTACCGGTATTTCTACGTGGAACACCACCGATCCGCTGACGACGCGTTCCACCGAGAAAGTGGGCTCTATCACCACTACATCCACCAGCTGGACAACCTGGTTCACCCTGGAGTGCCGCGGGGGTGCCGGGGCGGTTGCCCTCGCTGCTCGTACGGTCACTAGAACACGGCTCTCCGATACCCTCTGCGCAATCGTGATAGAGCTGAGCTCAGATGCCCACCACATGGGCCCACCGACCAGCGCCCTGCTCGCTCAGGGTAGAGGTCTCGCCAAGGCACTCCGGAGAGTCTCGACCGAGCTCGGCCGGCCCCTCACAATGGCCTCCAAACTCGGTCGCCTTGAGATCCAGAAGGTTACCTACCTTCTCAAGACATTGGGATACCCGGCCGCTCAGAAATTCGAATTCAATATCTACCTCAACGGGCCGTACTCTCCGAAACTCGCCCAGGTCTACTATGCTCTCGAAGTCGACGGAATAGCTGCGGCTGAGCCAGCCCGGGATCTGACGCCAACCCAGCTGGCAACCGTGGTGGATGCCGCCAGGCTGGGTCCGGACTTTCTGGAGGCCTTGACCACCGTAATCGATGGCTCTCGAACGCAGGGTGGATTCTCCAGATCCCTCTCATGGGCTCGATCGATCAAGCCGCACCTCACCGACCAGACGTGGACGGGGGTGCGAACATTCCTGAGCCGGCATCGCGAGCTCACAGGAGCCACTTAGACTCGTCCTACGCGCGTCCCATAGCACTGGGTTGGGACGCGGACCGCGACCTGCTCACCGCTGCCCGAGCCATTGTTCACAGGGCAGGAGGCTCTGCACGACCGGCAATCCCTATGGTTGTGCTCGGGGAGATTCTCCTGACCTCGCTCTCAGACATGATGGAAGGCCAAGTTCGAGCTGACCTGGTCGACTCCCTGGCGCACAACCTTGGCTCGTACCTGAGGTCGGGTAGAGTCACCCTCTGCGGTTGGGGCGCCGGGGCCTCGGCGGATGCGATCGAAGTCGCCAAGGATCTTCGCGACGGGGATCCCCGACTCGAGCCAACGGACGCCCTGGTGGTCGCAACGGCGATCGAGTGCAGCTCGTGCGACGTCCTCTTCACGAGCGACCGAGGAATTCTGCTCAGTAGATCCGTGCTCCGCCACGCTTCTCTGGCAGGGCTCGCCATTCGGGAGGCGCCGAGAGGGTGAATCCTACTCCCTGCCTGGGTTGGTGAAAATCACCCAGCGGGGGTGCAATGCGCCCGAGCCTGAATCACACCTTAGGTCCAGCTGTCTTGCGGCCCAAACTAACGGATCACCCCATCGGGCCAGACGCGCTGCCCCGTGCGGCCGACCCCGTAGGCCCGGGGGCTCGCCGCGCCCCCAACCAGTTCGGCCCTACCTTGATCATGTGGGACCAAGATCGCGTGCCGTGGGTCTCGTCAATCGCTCCCAGTCGTTCGCCGGGGTGGAATCATGGCCGAGACCCTTTCCCGAAATGCCGCCCAGCGAGCCATCACAGCTTCAGTGTTCTTCAAGCCCATGCGGGAACGCGAGTCATTGTAGATCTTCCCATCGCGCAGCTTGCTCTCTGCCGCCTGGAGCTTCACCGCCAGAGAGGGAACCATCAGGCTCTCGAACAGCAGCCGTACCTCTTCTGCCTCTACCGGCACGTCAGCCATCGTGAACAGGTCCGTCAGGTCCTGTTCGCGCCCAGCCTGGAGCTTCAGAGCCCAGAGTGCCTCTGGCCTCGCGACAGGGATCTTCCGCTGAGTCCTGCCGCTTAGCAGCTCCAGCCGTTCAAGGCGGGGCCGCAAGGAAATCCACGACTCTGGTACTGCGACTTTGGCCTCCCTGTCCCGCACGTAACCAGCGAGGACATCGAGAGTCACTTCATCGCGAGAGAAGCGCGGTGCGTCCCTGAAGACTCGACTAGCCTTCGTTTTCCGCCCCAGCGCGTCGTCAAAGCCTCGCTTTTTCAGCCACGCTTCGGTAGCAGGCCGAGCAGCGTCAGGAATTACGAGGTCGACGTCGTCCGAATACCGAGGCGCTCCGTACGCCGAAATCGCGTAACCTCCGATGAGGGTCGCGCCCAAGTCCCACGGCCACTCTTCTAAGAGAGCAATCACAGCCCTTTCACGCGTCGCCGGGTCGACCAATGACCAAAGCCTCCGCGTTGGCGTAGATTCCAGGATGCGCCCTAATCATGGAGAGCACGACTTCCCGAGGTGGCACCGGCTCTCCGTTCAGGACTTCGGCTCGGACTCGCCGTACCTCCCTGAGCTCAATCCGGGCCCCGATCCGCTTGCGGCCCTTGAGGGACACTCCGTGGTTGGACAGGTAGCGTTCCCAGTTAGGGGTGGCGCCCTTCGGCACGGCTACATGAAAGACGGCGGTGAAAACCGTTGGCGAGACGCGATATCGGCCGCCGGTCCAAGCTTCGACGGCTGTCGGCCCGTCCCAGGTCTTCGGATCGGGTCCACCAAGGGCGATCTCTCGCATTCGGCGCCATTCGAAGATTCGAAGATCGGGCCTCTCCGAAGGGCGAAGGAAGCGATAGCGCCCCCGGCGCTTGCGGGCAACCACTCCACGGACGAGCAGTTCACTTAGGACCTTGGCCGCGCGAGGGTTTCCTGTCCGACGACCGAACTCTGCGGCATCGAACTCTCGCTCACCAAAGATGTGCGCGCCGACATCCGAGTAGGTAAGTGCCATGTTCCTATAATAGCGGAATACAGATATAATCTCATCGATAGCACCTCTCCCCGGACGAGCAATGCCAACCCGACCCTCAAACGGGGCGCCTGCACAAGCGCCGCACGGGCGGTGCGGCTCTGGGACTGTCGACGGAAGATCGAACCTCCCGGGCCACAACTCGCCTCCGAGTTGAGATCAGGTCGCCTGGGGATGGTTTCGGCCCGCTGCCGCGGCGGGCGACTTCGAGCCGAGTGGCGGGTCTCCTCGCGCGACCGCCCACACTGTGACGCGCGCCAGGAGGACAGGGATAAGCCGAGCTGACCCGCTAGGAAACAGGCTGTTACGGCCATGCGGGACAACTTCGAGGAGCCAAGGTATTGTGCAGAGCCCGCGGCCGCCGGGACGGAGACATAGGAACGGGTCGATGGCGCGGAAGATCACTGCCAACCTGTACATGACGATAGACGGCCGCGGCGAGTTCCCGAAGTACCCCGGCTCCGACCGGGTGTCGACGGGAGCGAACGACATGTGGCGGGAGATGTGGCTGAATCGGTTCGATGACGTCACGACCGTCATCATGGGCCGGCGATCCTTTCTCGGTCACCGTCGGGTCTGGACCGAGAAGGCCCGAAAGCCGAGCGACCCTCAACACTATCTCGACTACGCTCGATGGCTCGACCGCGTCGACAAGGTCTGCCTATCGAACCGGCTGAAGACCGCGGGATGGGACAACTCCCGGATCATGAAGGGCGATCTCTCCAAGATCGTAGCAAAGCTCAAACGCGAGAAGGGCGGGAACATCATCGCGGAAGGCGGCCCGCGTCTGATCCAAGAGTTCCTCCGGCGAGGGCTTGCCGACGACTACTGGCTCGTCCTCCAGCCCGTCGTCTACGGACGGGGGCCCCAGTACTGGGGGCCGATGAAGGAGCAGCAGACGCTCAAGCTACTGTCGTCGAAGGTCCTCGAAGACGGCGAGCTGCTCCTCCACTACGAAGCGATTTGATGCGCCGTACCTAGCTCGACGACCAGCCCGAGACGGTGCATCCCCCTCGCCGTTGCCCCGGGGCGGGCGCGCGACGCGGGCCGCCGCGCACCGCAGGCCGGCCACGAGTCAGATCGCGCTCTCGTGGGCCCGTCTCGAGTCGCGCGGTGCCGCGGTCTGGGCTCGCCCGGGGGCGAGTCGGAGGGTCACGCGAGGAGCAAGCGTGTTAGGTGCCCGCCCGGTCCACCGGCGGTTGACCTCCGACAGAATCTGCAGAAGTCGTTCGAGATCCGAGGGCATCTACGACATCGTGACGTCCGTGATGCTAGTACAGGACGCGCGTTATGATGTGGCA
>Ga0075426_10002897_pt1 | contig 12259 bp, 11 predicted proteins | sample SoiMethybrSBSTD5_FD_75304 | JGI IMG/M metagenome (GOLD analysis project Ga0075426, IMG submission 75304) | Bulk soil microbial communities from a Populus tree surrounding site in Tennessee, USA - Soil MetaG P. TD hybrid SBSTD5 | ecosystem: Environmental > Terrestrial > Soil > Tree plantation...
CCCTACGACCCTGTCGCCAACACCGGCACCGTGGGCCGCAACTATGCCTACCAAACGCCCTCCTCCGTCACCCTGTTCTTCGAGGACAAGAACTTCAACTCCTTCATGGGCGCCGGGGGCCTCGGACTCGCGATCGACGAATTCAATGGCGACAACTTCGATCACGCGGGCCTGGGATTCATCGGCGGCGGCTTCATCCAGGCGGGCTCGAACGGCGCGCGTCCCATCGAAATCCGGCCAGTGCCCCAAGGCACGCCGCGCTGGGGCGGCGAGTGGAAGAAAGCGACTGCGAAATACTTCAACCGGAGCTTCTCCATCACCGTCCAGGGGGCGTGCCAGAGCTACCGCGGCAACTACCTCGATTTGGATCCGACCTACCGCGACGCCTACGGCCTGCCGGTGCTGCGCATGACCTTCGACCGGCGCGACAACGAAACCAAGATGTCCGAGTGGCTCACCAACAAGGCGGCGGAAATCGCGAAAGTCATCGGCCCGTCGAAAATGAACGTCAACCCGCGCCGCGGCAGATACACCATCGTGCCCTACCAGTCGACTCACAACACCGGCGGCACCGTCATGGGCGCAGACCCGAGCACCAGCGTCGTCAACAAGTACCTACAGAGCTGGGACGTCCACAACCTCTTCGTCGTCGGCGCAGGCAACTTCCCGCAGAACGGCGGCTACAACCCGACCGGCACCGTCGGCGCGCTGACCTACCAGGCGCTGGAGGCGATCAAGACGAAGTATCTGAAGAAGCCGGGGGCGCTGGTTTAGACGAAAACCTGCGAAGCGTTGACGCTCCAAGTACGCCGACGAAGCCTGGCGGAACCCAAGCATCGGCAGACATAGGAAACGAAATCCCTACGCAGCCGCCGCGACCGCCCTCGGGTGCGCCTCCTTGATCGGCAGGTTCACCAGCGCCGCCGCGGCCGCGAGCGCGATGTCCGCGTACCACATCCAGTTGTAGTTCCCCGTCGAGGCGATAGCGACGCCGCCGAGCCAGGCGCCGAAGAAGCCGCCGATCTGGTGCGTGAGCAGCGTGAGGCCGAAGAGAGTCGCGAGGTGGCGCGTGCCGAACAGTTTTCCGACGAGCCCGGCGGTGGGCGGCACGGTGGCGAGCCAGGTGAGGCCCAGCACGAAGGCGAAGACGTAGAAAGTGAGCGCGGTCTTCGGCGCCGCGAGGTAGAGCGCGACCGCGACCGCGCGCGAGGCGTACATCCACGCGAGCACCATTTTCATGCGCCGGATCTGCGACAGCCACCCCGCGCCGATCGAGCCGACGACGTTCGCCAGGCCGATGATCGCGATCGACGCCGCCGACACGCTCGCGGGTAGGCCGCAGAGATTGACCTCGCCGGGCAGGTGAGTGATGAGGAAGGCGATGTGGAAGCCGCAGGTGAAGAAGCCCGCGTGCAGCAGCAGGTAGCTCGGATCCTGGAGGGCGATTCGCAGCTGCTCGCGGATGCCGATCCCCGCGGCTTTCGGCGCGGCGCCCGCCTTCGATTCGCGGAACGGCAATCCCAGCGGAATAGTGAGGAGCGCGCTCGCCGCGAGCGTCCACATCGCTCCGATCCATCCGATCGAGCTGATGAGCGCTTGTGCGACGGGCGCGAAGATGAACTGCCCGAACGAGCCGCCCGCGTTGATGAAGCCGGAGGCGAAGGCGCGCTTGTCCGCGGGCAGGCGCTGGGCGGTCGCGCCGATGAGGATCGAGAAGCTCCCCGCCCCCGCTCCCATCGCGGCGATCACGCCGAGGAACACGGTCAGGCCCAGGCCCGAGTGCATGGTGGGCGTGACCGCCAGGCCGAGCGCGAGGAGCAGCGCGCCGAGCACGATCACCCGGAACGAGCCGATGCGGTCGGCCAAGAGGCCGAAGAGCGGCTGCGCCGCGCCCCAGGCGAACTGCCCCACGGCGAGCGCGAAGCTGATGGTGACGATGCCCAGGCCCGTGGAGGTGTTGAGCGGCGAGACGAACAGGCCGAGCGACTGGCGTGCGCCGATGGTGACGGCCATGATCGCGGCCGACGACAGCACCAGCGTCCAGAATATTCTTTTTCCGGTCATGTTCTCGTTCCTTGAGGGGTTTCGGCCGGGAGCGCATCGAGCGCCCGGTCCACTTCCTGGTGCAGCGCGCCCAGGTGCGACTCGCCCAGAGTCGCCGCGACCTCGCGCTGGGCCTTGCGCCACAACGGCAGCACGGTTTCGATCTTGCGGCGGCCCGAATCGGTGATCGCGACCACGCGGCTCCGCGGATCGCGACCGGATCTCGTCTTCACCCAGCCCTGCGTCTCGAGTGGCTCGAGGTTGCGGGTGAGCGTGGTGCGCTCCATGTCCATCGCGAGCGCGAGCTCGGAGAGCGTCTTCTCTCCGCGGCTGATGTTCACCAGCAGCGAGTACTGCGTGACCTTGATACCCTCGCAGGCGAGGTGCGCGTCGTAGATGCGCGTCAGCCTCCGCGCCAACATGCGCAGGCGGCCGCAGGTGCAACCGAGGCTGACGAGGACGGACACCCGCGCAGCATACCATATACGTGTAGATACACGTATATCGGTCTGGTCTAGAGCGCCGGAACCGCTTCGCGCGCTCCCTTCCAGGCGCTGGAAACGATCAACACGAGGTATTTGAAGAGGCCGGGAGCGCTGGTGTAGCGGCGAGGCATCAGCCGGCGCCCCAACCCTTCACCATCAGACGGCCTTCAAGTCGACGGCCGATCGCCTTCCGTCCAACTCGCTGCGCACGTCGTAGGAGATCTTCTGGTTTTCCTGCAGCGGCTTGAGGCCGGCGCGCTTCACCGCGCCGCTGTGCACGAACAGGTCCTTCGAGCCGTCGTCGGGCCGGATGAAGCCGAAGCCGCTTTTGATGTTGAAAGATCGGACGATACCGGTGGGCATGAGCGTTCTCCTTGCGAGGTCTCGCCGTCGCGCGGCCGCGCGCGCGGCGTCAAATTTCCGTGAGAGAAGGCCTGGAACGCGCCCGGAAAGGGAGAATGCGGAGCCGAGACTCAAAGCGATTCGACCGAGCATTATGGACCTTTCCCCGGAAACCTGCGCTTGAAGCCTCGGGCTTCCTTCCCGCACTCGCGGCGGAGCTCAGAGCCCCAGAAGACGGGCTCCCAGCGGAATCAGCACCGCCCCGAGCACGCCGTGCAATCCCATCGCCAGGCTCGAATACGCCCCGGCCTCCGCGTTGACGCTGAACGCGCGCGAGGTGCCCAGGCCGTGGGCGGCGACGCCGATCGCGAAGCCGCGCTGCCACCACTCGCGGCTGCGCACGGCGTCCAGCACGAAGCGCGCGAGAACGGCGCCGAGGATGCCGGTCGACACGGCGAAGACCGCGGTCAGAGTCGGCGACACGCCGATCCGCTCGGCAATGCCCATCGCGATGGGCGCGGTCACGGACTTGGCGACGAAGCCGCCCACGATCGTGGAATCGGCGCCCAGCAGGCGCGCAATTCCTACCGCGCTCGCGATCGAGGTCAAGCCACCCGCGACCAGCGCCGCAAGCAAGGGCGCGATCCGCCCGCGCATCGCCGAGAGCCCCTTGTAAATCGGCACCGCGAGCGAAACCGTCGCGGTCCCGAGCAGGAAGTGGACGAATTGCGCCCCCTCGAAGTACTTTGGATAGGGCATGTCGATCAGCGTGATCGTCGCGGCGACGAGGACGATCGCGATCAGCACCGGGTTGGCGAGCGGATGGCGGTTCGCCCGCTCGTAGACGATCACCCCGATGTGATACGCGCCGAGCGTGAGCATCAGTGCGAGGAGCGGGCTGCCCGAGAGGTAGACCCAGATCTCGTAAATATTGGGAAACCCCGGTGCGAGCTGCCCCGTCATTTGCGCGAGCCCGGGGACAAGGCCTTGAGGACGAGCGCGGTCACGGCGATGGTGAGGACCACGCTCACCACCAGCGCGGCTGCGATTGCGAGCGCGTGCGCCTTCAGCTGCGGCCAGAACATCACGACGCCGACGGCGGCGGGAACGAACAGGAGCCCGAAGTGCCGGCTGAAGGCGCTCGCCACCTCATCGAGCGAAGCGTTCACGCTTCTGCGCAGCGCGAGGAAGCCGAGGAGCAGAATGAGACCGATGACCGGGCCGGGAATCAAGGGCAGGAGGAAATGCGTGACGACCTCGCCCAGCCCCTGGAAGAGCAGGATCTGTACGAGGCCGGAGATCACGATACGTGAACCATCCTGACCGGATTCTATCCGGAGGCGGACTGCCGATGTTTCGGTGGCATACCTCGCGGCCGTATTAGAATTCCCCCAACACAGGAGGCATGAACATGAAACGCACGGCAACATGGCTCGCGGTACTCATCACCTCGCTCGCGGCCGGCGCCGCGAGCGCGCAGCAATATCCGTCCAAGCCGGTGAAGATCATCGTGGGCTTCGCCCCGGGCGGCGGCTCCGATTTCATCGCGCGGGTCATCGCGCAGAAGCTCACCGAGCGCATGGGGACGCAGGTGATCGTGGAGAATCGCCCCGGGGCGGGCAGCGTGCTCGGGTCCGAAGTGGCCGTGAAGTCACCCCCGGACGGCTATACGCTGCTGCTCACCCCCGCGAGCTACACCGTCAATGCGAACGTGTACAAGCTGTCGTTCGACGCCCTGAACGACATCACGCCCATCGTGCAGCTCTCGCGCGGGCCCTACGTGGTCGCGGTGCACCCTTCGGTTCCGGCGAAGACGCTGCAGGAGCTCGTGGCGCTCGCGAAGAAGGACCCGGACAAGCTCGCGTATGCCTCGAGCGGAAACGGCAGCCACGTGCACGTGGCCACGGAGTACTTTCTGTATACGGCCGGAATCAAGATCACGCACGTTCCCTACAAGGGAACCGGACCGGCTCTGAACGACACGATCGCGGGGACCACCCAGCTCATCTTCGGCAGCGTCGCGACGGCGCTGCAGTACGTCAAGTCCGGACGCCTGAGAGCTCTGGCGGTCACCACGCCCAAGCGCATCGCGGCGGCGCCCGACGTTCCCACGGTGCGTGAGTCCGGATACCCGAGCTACGAGGTCACCAACTGGCACGGCCTCGTGGGTCCGAAGGGACTGTCGAAGGACATCGTCGACCGCCTCAACCGGGAAGCGAATGAAGCGCTGAAATCGAAGGATGCGGAAAAAGTTCTGGCGGGCGACGGCCTCGAGCCCGCGGGAGGCTCCGCCGCGGAATTCGCCGCCATCCTCAAGAGCGAAGTGGCGCGCTGGGGCGAGGTGGTGAAGCGGGCCAAGGTCAAAGTGGACTAGCCGGCCGGCTCTCGATCGGCAGGAACTCCCCGCTCCTGTCGTGGACACCCTGACCCACGCGCTCTCGGGGGCGCTGCTCGCCCGAGCCACTGCGCCGAAGGACGCACCGCCGCGCTCGCTGCCGCGGCGCATCGCAGCGGGATTTTTCGCCTGCGCGGCTCCGGACCTCGACTTCGTCGTGGCCTTCGTCGGGCCGGTCGAATACCTCGAGAACCACCGCGGCGTGACGCATTCGCTCGTCCTCCTGCCGCTGTGGGCGCTCCTCTTCTCCTGGGTGCTCGCGAAGATCCTGCGCGAGCCGCGCGGGTGGCGCGCGCTCTACGGCGTCACCGCACTCGGGCTCGCGCTGCATATCGCCGGCGACGTCATCACCAGCTACGGCACCATGATCCTCGCGCCGTTTTCCGACTGGCGGGCGCAGATCGGAACGACCTTCATCGTCGACCTGTGGTTCAGCGGGATCATCGTGGCGGGTCTCGTCGCGTCGTCGGCTCTGCGCCGTTCCCGCTGGCCCGCGGTCGCGGCGAGCGCGGTGCTCCTCGCCTATGTCGGCTTTCAGTACCTGCAAAAGGAAAAAGCGATCGAGTTCGGCGAACGCTACGCCCGCTCGCTCGGTCCGGGCGCGAGCGTCAACGCGCAGCCGCGGCCGGTATCGCCTTTCAACTGGACCGTGTTTGTATCCGACGCCGACGGGCACCGCTTCGCCCACGTCAACCTGATACGCGAGCAGGAACCCGCCTACCGTCCGGGCGACGGCTTCATCGCGATGCTCGACTCCGTCTATCAGCCTTTGCCCGCGGCCCGCTGGGAAACGCGAACGCGCTATGGGGAAGGCGCAGCGAAGGCGCTCGCACGCGAAGCGTGGAATTCCCCCGCGATGGCGGTCTACCGCTGGTTCGCCGACCTTCCGGCCTTCGACGGCATCAGCGCGGGCTCGGCCTGCGTGTGGTTCATCGACTTGCGGTTCTATACCCCGGGGCGCGCCACGCAGCCGTTCCGCTACGGCGCCTGCCGCGATACGCCCGAAGCGGCCTGGCGGCTCGTCCCGCCCTGAATCGCGAGGGTCAATCGAGCTTCACCCCGAGGCGCTTGCCGATGTCGCCCCACTTGTCCATGTCGGACTTGATCAGGGCGCCGAATTGCTCGGGCGTGCCGCCCGCGGGGTCCATGCCCTGAGCGACCAAGCTGCGCTTGACCTCGGCGTTGTCGAGCGCGGCGCGCACCTCGCGGTTCAAGAGATCCACGACCGGCCGCGGCGTTTTCGAAGGCGCGAGCATGCCCCACCAGCCGATCACTTCGAACCCCGGCAGCCCCGATTCGGCTATCGTCGGCACGTCGGGTATCGCGACCGAGCGTTTCAGGCCCCCGCTCGCGAGCGCGCGCAGCTTTCCCGCTTTCGCGTGCGGCATGCCCACGGCGATCGGAGTGAGGGACATCTGCACTTCATTCGCGAGCTGCGCGGTGATCGCCGGCGCGATCCCCTTGTAGGGAATATGGGTCATCTGGATTCCCGCCATCGACATGAGGAGCTCGGTCGCCAGATGCGGCGAGCTCCCCGGCCCCGAGGAACCGTAGTTGAGCTTCCCCGGGTTCGCCTTGGCGTAGGCGATGAATTCCTTCAGGTTGGTCGCGGGCACCGAAGGATGCAGGAACATGACCAGAGGCGAAGTGGTCGCTAGCGCGACCGGCGCGAAGTCGGCGATCGGATCGTAAGGTAGTTGGCTGATGAGCTTGGCGCTGGAAGAGAGCGATGAGAACGCAAAAAGCAGCGTGTAGCCGTCGCTTTGAGCCTTGGCGACGACATCGGCGCCGATGATGCCCGAGCCCGCGGGGCGGTTGTCGACGACGAAGCTCTGCTTCAAGCGTTGCGTGAGCTGCTGCGCGAGGATGCGCGCCACCACGTCGGTGCCGCCTCCCGGGGCGAAAGGCACGACGATGCGAACGGCGCGCGCCGGGTATTCGTCCGCGGCACAGGCGAACGACGCCGCGAGCGCGAGCACGGCGATTGCCGCAGTTATGGAGACTCTACGGAACATCGGCATAGTAGACTATGCGCGCTATGGCAATGCAAGCTGCTTACGCGGCCTACGCGCTCGCGTTTTTCGTCGCTGCGGCAAGCGCTCGAGACTATCCCGCCAAGCCGATCAAGCTGATCGTCCCCTTCCCGCCCGGCGGCGGCACCGATATCTCGGCGCGCACGCTCGCGAACAAGGTTTCCGAAAGCGCCAAATGGACCTTCGTCGTGGAGAACAAGCCCGGCGCCGGCGGAAATCTGGGCGTCGAGCAGACGGTCAAGTCTCCCGCAGACGGCTACACCCTGGTGATCGGGCAGACGAGCAACCTCGCGATCAACCCGGCGCTCTACGCGAAGCTCCCCTACGACCCGCTCAAGGATTTGAGCCCGGTCGCGCTCATCGTCTCCGCGCCCGTGGTCCTCGTGGTCGCGGCGAATTCCCCGTACCGATCGCTCGCCGGCCTGCTCGCCGCAGCGAAGGGCGAACCGGTCACATACGCTTCTCCCGGGAACGGCACGGTGTCGCACCTCGCGGGCGAGCTCCTGCAGCGCGCCTCGGGTGCAAAGCTCACGCACGTGCCTTACAAGGGCGCGGCGCAGGCGATGACCGACACGCTCGGCGGGCAGGTGCAGTCTTTCATGTCCTCGGTTCCCTCGGCGCTCGGACAGATCAGGGGCGGCAGGCTGCGCGCGCTCGCGGTGACTTCGTCGAAGCGCTCTTCCGAGCTGCCCGACGCGCCCACGGTCGCCGAGTCGGGTTTCCCCGGATTCGAGGCGAACACCTGGTATGGGCTGCTCGCGCCCGCCGGCACCCCGGCAAGCGTCGTCGCGCGGCTGAACGGCGAGGTGAACCGCGCGCTCGCGTCGAAAGACGTGCGCGAGCGGCTGACGAGCGAGGGCGGCGAGGTGCTGGGCGGATCGCCCCGGCAGTTCGCCGCTTTCCTTTCGGCCGAGCACGCGAAGTGGGGACGCGTCGTGCGCGAATCCGGGGCCAAGGTGGATTGATGGGGCTGAAGCGCCGCGACTACGCCCCGCAGGCGCGCGGCGCGCTCGAAGGCGTGCGCGTCCTCGACCTGTCGCGCCTCGTGGCGGGCAACACGCTCACGCAGGTGCTCGCCGATTTCGGCGCCGAGGTGATCAAGGTCGAGCCGCCGTCGGGCGACACGCTGCGCGCCTGGCAGACGAGCGGCGTGCCGGTTACATGGAAATTGTATTCGCGCAGCAAGAAGAGCCTCTGCCTGGAGCTGCGCCGCCCGGAGGCGATCGAGCTGCTGCTCGACCTCGTGCCCTCGGCCTCGATACTGATCGAGAGCTTCCGTCCCGGCATTCTGGAAAAAATGGGACTTGCGCCGGAAAAACTCTTCGAGCGCAATCCCAGGCTCGTTGTGGTACGCATTTCCGGCTGGGGCCAGGACGGCCCCTACAGCCAGCGTCCGGGCTTCGGCACGCTGATCGAGGGCATGTCGGGCTTCGCCTCGATGAACGGCTTCGCGGACCGGGAACCCGTGCTGCCGCCGATGTACCTCGCCGACAGCGTCGCCGGTCTCTCCGGCGCGGCCGCGGCGATGATCGGCTTGCGCGAAGCGGAGAGCGAGGGCGGCTCGGGACAGGTGATCGACCTGCCGCTGCTCGAGCCGCTTTTCAACATCCTCGGACCGCAGGCCGCGAACCTGCGCCTCACGGGGAAAGTCAAGGCGCGCACCGGGAACCGCTCCACCACCACCGCGCCGCGCAATGCGTATCGGGCCAAGGACGGACGCTGGGTGTGCTTGTCCGCGTCGATCCAGAAGATGGCGGAGCGCCTCTTCCGCGCCATCGGCCGGCCGGAGCTGATCGACGATCCGCGCTATTCGACCAACTCGGAGCGCCTGCGGCACGCCGAGGAGCTCGACGCGATCATCGGCGCCTTCATCGCGCAGCGCACGCAGGCCGAGAACGTCGAGTTCTTCGAAAAATCCGAAGTCACCATCGGTCCGGTCTACGACATCGCGCAGATCATGGAGGACCCGCATGTGCTCGAGCGCGAGCTCGTCGCCGATTATCCCGATCCAGACATGGGCGCTTTTCCCATGCACCATGTGATTCCGCGTTTTTCCCGCACTCCCGGCGCGATCCGCGCGCCGGCACCGAAGCTGGGCGAGCACAACCGCGCGCTGCTCGCAGAAGTCGGCGTCGACAAGGCCGCGTACGCGAGGCTCGTCGCGGCCGGCATCGTGTGCGAAGGCGGCACGACTCAAAAGGGAGAACAGGAGTGAAACAGGGGCTTCCGGTGTGGCGCTCGCTGCTGTACGTTCCGGTGAACGTCGAGAAATACGTGGAGAAGGCGCACACCCGCGGCGCCGACTGCATCCTGCTCGACCTGGAGGACAGCGTGCCGGCGCACGAGAAGGACAACGCGCGCACGCTGGTGGCGGGTGCCGCGAGGCGCGTGCGCCGCGGCGGCGCTGACGTGGCGGTGCGCATCAACCGGCCCGATGCCATGGCGCCGCGAGACCTCGAGGCCGCGGTCGGCCCCGAGGTGAACGCGATCGCGGTGACCAAGGTGGACGACGCCGCGCACCTCAAGCGCCTGGACGAGATCGTGTCGAAACTCGAATCCAAGCGCGGGCTGAAAGCCGGACACACGCGTTTCATCGCCATGATCGAAACGCCGGCCGCGTTCTTCCGCATGCCCGAGATCGCCGCAGCGGTCGAGCGCAACGCGGCGATGGACATAGGCGGCGAGGACTTCGCGCTGGAAAACGGCATGGAACCGACCGAGGAGGCGCTCCTCATGCCCAAGCAGCAGATGATCTACGCCGCGCGCGCCGCGGGCATCATGCCTCTGGGCTACATCGCCAGCGTCGCGAGCTTCGGCGACCTCTCGGCGTTCCGGCGCATGGTGCAGCGCTCGCGCCAGTTCGGCTTCCTGGGCGCGAGCTGCATCCATCCCGCGCAGGTGACCATCGTCAACGAGTTGTATTCACCCTCAGCCGAGGAGGTGGCGCACGCGAAAAGAGTTATCGAGGGGAACGCCAAGGCCAAGGCCGCCGGGCGCGCCTCCTTCGCGATCGACGGCAAGATGGTCGACATACCGGTCGTGGTGCGCGCCGAGCGCCTGCTCGAGCGCCACGCTGCCGTCCAGGCGCGCGAGGCGGCCAAGCGCGCTGCCTCCTGAATGCCGCTCCGCAAGAGCTCGAGGCGAAAAACCCGGGCTGAATCCCCTCCGCGCGCTTGAAGCCGCTCGTTCAGGCCATCGCGGCGAGCACGCGCTCGGGCAGGAACGGGATGTGGCGCACGCGCGCCCCATTTGCCGCGAACACCGCGCTCGAGATCGCCGGCGCGACGATGGGCGTGGCCATCTGCCCGGCGCCGGTCGGACGGTTCGGCGTCGACATCAGCTTGACGTGCAGCTCGGGAATGTCGTACATGCGCGGCACGCCGTAATCGAGAATGTTCGACTGCTGCACCGCGCCGTCCTTGATGGTGATGCGCTCGGTAAGCGCGAGCCCCAGGCCGTAGACGATCGAGCTCTCGGTCTGCGCGACGACGTTGTCCGGCTGCACCGCGATGCCGGGATCGAGCGCCAGCCAGAAATCGTGCACGCTGACCTTGCCGCGGGCCTTGTCCACCGAGACCTCGGCCACCGCTGCGACCATGGTCCCCGCATAATCGATGAACGAGAATCCGAGGCCGCGGCCGGGCCGCTTGCGGCGGTAGTCGGACATCTCGACCACCGCGCGGATCACCGCCTGGCCGCGCGGCGTGTTCTTCAGAAGCTGCAGCCGCAGCTCGACCGGATCGAGGCCGTGCTTCGCCGCGACTTCGTCGAGGAAGGCCTCGGTCGCGAACTTGTTCGGCCCGAAGCCGATGCCTCGCAGCGACGAGGTGCGTATGCCGGTTTCCTGCGGCAGTTGTTCGGAGAGCCGATTGGGAATGTCGTAGGTGCGCAGCTCCGAGCCCGCCATCGCGAGGAAATCCTTCTCCCCGCTTCCCTTGTAGCGCACCGGGTCCTGGAACGCGGTGACCTCGTCGCAGGCGACGCGGTGCTGCCAGGCGACGATGCGGTTCGACGAGTCGAGCCCCGCGCGCAGGAAATGCACCGAGAGCGGGCGGAAGCGGCCGTTGTGCACGTCGTCCTCGCGGGTCCACAGCACTTTCACCGGGCGTTTCACTTCTTTCGAGAGCAGCACCGAGTCGACGACGAACTCCTCGTCGCGGTGCCCGCGCCGGCCGAAGCCGCCGCCGAGCAAGGTCAGATTCAATTTCACCTTCTCCACCGGGATGCCGAGCGCCTTGGCGGCCGCCGCGACCGCCATGGTCTGCGACTGCGTGCCGCACCAGATTTCGCAGGCGTCGCCCGCGGCTGAGACCGAAGCGACCGAGTTGAGCGGCTCCATCTGCGCGTGGTAGCTGTAGTCGCAGATGAACTCGCTCTCGTAGATTTTCGCCGCCTTTTCCATCGCGCCGCGCGCGTCGCCCGCGGTGTCCCAGGGCTTGCCTGTGCGATTCAAGTCGCGCGCCGCAGCTGAATAGACCGCGACGGCCTTGTCGCTGTCGTGGCCGAAGGCGCGCGCGCGCCGGTCCCAGGTCACTTTCAGCGCGTTCTTCGCGTCGAACGCCGCCCAGGGCGTCTCGGCGATCACGCCGACGCCGAAGGCCATGGGTACGATGCGCACCACGCCCGCGACCGCGCGCGCCTGCGCGTCGTCGATAGTCAGCGGCGAAGTGCCTTCGACCGGGCCGCGCAGCACCGCGCCGTAGAGCATGCCGGGAAGCTGCACGTCGATCGAGTACTGCGCCGTGCCGTTCACCTTGGTCGGCAGCTCGACACGCATCACGTCCTTGCCGATCAGGCGGTACTGCTCCGGTTTTTTCAATTCTTCCGGCTTGATCGCCGGCGCGGTCGCCGGGATCCGGGCAAAGGCCGCGATCTCGCCGTAGCTCATGCTGCGGCCCGTTTTTGCATGCACTACGGTGCTCGGCCCGGTGCTCAACTCCGCGAGCGGCACGCCCCACTTG
>Ga0075426_10002898_pt1 | contig 12259 bp, 12 predicted proteins | sample SoiMethybrSBSTD5_FD_75304 | JGI IMG/M metagenome (GOLD analysis project Ga0075426, IMG submission 75304) | Bulk soil microbial communities from a Populus tree surrounding site in Tennessee, USA - Soil MetaG P. TD hybrid SBSTD5 | ecosystem: Environmental > Terrestrial > Soil > Tree plantation...
CGAACGACGTCCACAGGTTGAAGACGGCGTCGAACTCCTCCCGGAACTCGATCTCGCGCATGTCCACCCTGCGCAGGTCGACCTTGACGCCCGCCTCGCGCGCGGCCCAGTAGGCCTTCTCGAGCGGCTCCTCGTTCAGGTCGACGCCGACGACGCGCAGTCCGCGGCGGGCGAACTCGATGCTGTGGCGGCCGTGGCCGCAGGGCAGGTCGAGGACGGTCTGCCCGGACTGCAAGCCGAGCTCCTCGACCAGGAACTCGACCTCCGCGGCGCTCTTCTCGGGCGAGTGGGTCTGGCTCGAGATCGTGAGCCAGTGCTCGTCGAAGAACGTCTGATACCAGTGCGCGTCGAGCCCTGCACCTGCTGCGACGACGTCAGTTGCCATAGTCGTAGAAGCCCCTTCCGCTCTTTCGGCCCAGCCGGCCTGCCTGGACATAGCTTCGCAGAAGTGGGCACGGCCGGTACTTGTCATCGCCCAGCCCGTGGTGCAGCACTTCCATGATCGCGAGGCAGGTGTCGAGCCCGATCAGGTCGGCGAGGCGCAGCGGCCCCATGGGATGGTTCATGCCGAGGCGCATGACCGTGTCGATCGAGTCGCGGTCGCCGACCCCCTCCATCAGGCAGTAGACGGCCTCGTTGATCATCGGCACGAGGATGCGGTTGGAGATGAAGCCGGGGTGGTCGTGGGCCTCGGCGACCGTCTTGCCCATCCGCTCGGCGGCGGCACGGACGTAGGCCGCGGTCTCGTCGGCGGTGTCGATGCCCCGGATCAGCTCGACGAGCGGCATCAGCGGCACCGGGTTCATGAAGTGCATGCCGACGACGCGGTCCGGGCGCGAGGTGACCGCGGCCAGCCGCGTGATCGGGATGGAGCTCGTGTTGCTGGCCAGGATCGCGCCGTCGCCCGCGGCCTCGTCGAGCGACTGGAAGATCTGCTCCTTCAGGGCGACGTCCTCGGTGGCGGCCTCGATGGCCAGATCGGCCTCGACCGGCTGCCCCGCCGGGGTGATCCGGGCGAGGGCCGCCTCGGCGGCACCGGACTCGACGCTGCCCTTCTCGACCAGCTTGCCCAGCGACCGCTCGATGCCGCTGCGGGCGCGGTCGAGCTGATCGCGGGAGACGTCGACGAGGGTGACGTCGTACCCGGCCACCGCCGCCACCTGGGCGATGCCGGCGCCCATCTGGCCGGCGCCGACGACGCAGATCCGCTCGCTCACGCGGCCATGACCTCGAGCACCGTCGCGTCGCCCTGGGCGGCGCCCGAGCAGATCGCGGCAACGCCGATCCCGCCGCCGCGGCGGCGCAGCTCGTGGATGACCGTGCCGAGCAGGCGGGCGCCGGAGGCGCCGATGGGATGGCCGAGCGCGACCGCGCCGCCGTTCACGTTCACGCGGTCGGGGTCGATCCCGAGCAGGCTCGTGGTGTTCAGGGCGACCGAGCAGAAGGCCTCGTTCACCTCGAGCAGGTCGATGTCGGAGACCGACATCCCGGCCTTCTCGAGCGCCACCTTCGTGGCCGCGGCCGGGGTGCGCACGAGATAGGCGAAGTCGTCGGCCACGTAGCCGGACGAGCGGATGACCGCGAGTGGCTTCAAGCCACGCTCCTTCGCCCAGTCTTCGGACGCGAGCACGAGCGCCGCGGCGCCGTCGTTGACCCCCGGGGCGTTTCCGGCCGTCGTCGAGCCGTCCTTCGTGAAGACCGGCGGCAGGGACGCCAGCCGCTCGGCGGAGGTGTCGCGGCGGGGGCCCTCGTCGGTGTCGACGACCGTGTCGCCGCGGCGGCCCGGGATGGTCACGGGCACGATCTCTTCGGCGAGCCGGCCGGCGTCGATCGCCGCGATGGCGCGCTGGTGGCTGCGTAGCGCCCATGCGTCCTGCTGCTCGCGGGTGATGCCGATTTCGGCCGCCACCTTCGAGTTCTGCTCGGCCATGATCAGCCCGTCGAAGGTGCAGGTGAGCCCGTCGGAGGTCATCGAGTCGACGAGCGTGCCGTCGCCGAACGTGTAGCCGAAGCGGCCCTTCTCGAGCAGGTAGGGCGCGTTCGACATGCTCTCCATACCGCCGGCCAGGATGACGTCGTGCTCGCCGGCGCGGATGAGGACGTCGGCCAGCGTGGCGGCGCGCATGCCCGAGGCGCACACCTTGTTGATCGTCTCGGAGCCGACGCCCGGCCCGAGCCCCACCCCGACCGACACCTGCCGCGACGGGATCTGCCCGGCGCCGGCCTGGAGCACCTGCCCCATGACGACGTAGCCGATGTCTTCGGTCTCGACGCCCGAGCGCTCGAGCGCCGCCGACCCCGCGGCGATACCGAGCTTCGGTGCGGACAGGGAGGCCAGGCCTCCGCCGAGCCTGGCGAAGGGCGTGCGGGCGGTGCCGAGGACGACGGTGCGCGGCAAACGGGATCCTTTCCGACTTGACGAAGGGGGCAGCGATGCAGCATAGTCCGGGCCGAAATGACGACCGGCGGACACTGGTGGTGGCGATGCGTGCGAGGTGCGGCCCGCTAGCTCTGCCACGGCATCCGCGCTTCGCAACCGGCCTCTCCGCCCACCGGCGGGAGGCTTTTTTGTTGGCATGAACGACGATCTGGACACCCGCGAGCTCCCCGCCGACCTGGTCACGCCGGTCGGCGCGTACCTGCGCCTGCGCGAGACGCTGGGGTCGCCCGCGTTCCTGCTCGAGTCGGTCGAGCGGGGCGAGCAGGTGGGCCGCTACTCGTTCCTCGGCGCAGGCCTCCCGGCGGTCGACTCGCTGGCCGAGGCGGCCGCCTTCGCCGCCGGCCGCCCAGGGCCTGGCGCGGGCCGGCCGCCGTTCTCCGGCGGCGCGGTCGGCTACCTGAGCTACGACTGGGTGGCCGAGCTCGAGCCGGTGCCGCTCCCGGCCCGAAACGGCGCCGACGCCGGCCTGCCGACGATGCGCTTCCTGCTCGCCTCGACGTCGGTCGCCTTCGACCACGTCCGCCGCACGATGACGGTGACCGGGCCGCGGGCCGAGGTCGAGCGGGTGACCGCCGCCCTCGACGGCGCCGCCTCTGCGCCGCCGGCCCCGCCCGCCGCCGCCGGCGCCGCCGAGGCGGAGATGACGCGGGACGGCTTCGTGGCGGCGGTGCTGCGGGCGAAGGAGCACATCGCCGCCGGCGACGCGTTCCAGATCGTCCCGTCCCAGCGCGTGCGCCGGCGCACAGAGGCCTCGCCGTTCGCGATCTACCGGGCGCTGCGCACCGTGAACCCCTCGCCGTACATGTTCCTGCTCGACATGGGCGAGTTCCAGCTGATCGGCTCCTCGCCTGAGACGCACGTGCGCCTCGGCGTCGACGGCACCTGCGAGCTGCGCCCGATCGCGGGCACGCGCCCGCGCGGCGCCGACGAGGCCGAGGACGACGCCCTCGCGGCCGAGCTGATGGCCTCGGAGAAGGAGCGGGCCGAGCACGTCATGCTCGTCGACCTGGCCCGCAACGACCTCGGCCGGGTGTGCGTGCCCGGCTCGGTGCGGCTCGAGCGCTACATGGACGTCGAGCGCTACTCGCACGTCATGCACATCGTCTCGCGGGTGTTCGGCCGGATCGGCGAGGGCCGCGACGCCGTCGACCTGCTGCGGGCGACGTTCCCCGCCGGCACCGTCTCCGGCGCGCCGAAGGTGCGGGCGATGCAGATCATCTCCGAGCTCGAGGGCCGCCGCCGCGGGGCGTACGCCGGCGCCGTCGGCTACCTCGGCTTCGGCGGCGACATGGACACCTGCATCGCGCTTCGGACGATGGTGCTGCGGGACGGGGTGGCCTACCTCCAGTCCGGGTGTGGGATCGTGGCGGACTCCGATCCCGACGAGGAGTACCAGGAGGCGATGAACAAGGTGGCGGCGCTGGCGGCCGCGATCGACCGGGCCGAGACCGGGGTGTACGGGCGATGAGCGCGCCGCGGGTCTTCGTCGTCGACAACTACGACTCGTTCACCTACAACCTGGTGGACTACATCGCCACGGCCGGCGCGGAGGTGCGCGTCGAGCGAAACGACGCCGTCGACGGCGACGACTTCGACCGTTGGAACGCGACTCACCTGGTCGTCTCCCCCGGGCCGGGCACGCCCGCCGAGGCCGGCGTGTCGGCCGACCTGATCGGCCGCGCCACCGGCCGCATCCCGGTGCTCGGGGTCTGCCTCGGCCACCAGGTGATCGTCGAGCTGCACGGCGGCAGCGTCGACCGCGCCGGCCGGATCGTGCACGGCAAGCCCGACCAGGTCAGCCACGACGGCTCGCCGCTCTACGCCGGCATCCCCTCGCCGTTCGAGGCGGGCCGCTACCACTCGCTCGCCGCAGTCGGCGACATCCCCGCCGACCTCGAGGTGACCGCGCGGACGCCCGACTGCGAGGTGATGGGCGTGCGCCACCGGCAGTTCTCGCTGCACGGCGTACAGTTCCACCCCGAGTCCGTGCTGACCCCGCACGGGCGCACCCTGATCGGGAACTTCCTGGCGATGGAGGAGCGGCGGGCGTGATCACGGACGCGATCAAGACGCTGGTCGAGGGCCGCGACCTGTCGGCCGAGGAGACCCACATCGCCATGATGCAGGTCATGAGCGGCGACGCCTCGCCGACCCAGATCTCGGCGTTCCTCGTGGCGCTGCGGATGAAGGGCGAGACGCCGGACGAGATCGCGGGCTGCGCCCGGGCGATGCGCGCGCACGTGACGCCGGCGCGGCCCTCGCGGGCGGATCTGGTCGACACCTGCGGCACCGGCGGCGACGGCCTGAACACCTTCAACATCTCGACCTCGGCGGCGCTGGTCGCCGCGGCGGCCGGCGCCACCGTCGCCAAGCACGGCAACCGGGCCATGTCGTCGCGCACCGGCTCGGCCGACGTGCTCGAGGCGCTCGGTGTGCGCATCGACCTGGCCCCCGCAGACGTGGCCGAGTGCATCGACACGGTCGGGTTCGGCTTTCTCTTCGCCCAGGCCCACCACCCGGCCATGCGCCACGTCGGCCCGGTGCGGCAGGAGCTCGGCATCCGCACCGTCTTCAACCTGCTCGGGCCGCTGACGAACCCGGCCGGCGCCCGCCGTCAGGTGCTCGGCGTCTACGCCGAGGGCCTGGTCGAGCCGATCGCGAACGTGCTGGCCAAGCTCGGCGCGGAGCACGCCATGGTGGTGCACGGCTTCGGCGGCCTGGACGAGCTCACGCCGACCGGCGAGAACCTGGTGTCCGAGGTGCGCGACGGCGAGGTGCGCACCTACACGCTCGACCCGGCCCCGCTCTCGACCGGTCCCGGGCCCGGCAGCCCGGAGGACCTGCGCTGCGGCGGCGACCCGGCCCAGAACGCCGCGGTCATCCTGACCGTGTTCGACGGCGAGAAGGGGCCGCGCCGCGATGCGGTCATCCTGAACGCGGCCGCCGCGCTCGTCTGCGGCGGGGTCGTGCCGGAGCTCGAGGACGCGATCGACGCCGCCGTCGAGGCGATCGACACGGGTGCCGCCCTGGCCAAGCTCGAGGAGCTCGTCGCGTTCACTCGCGCGCGGGCGCCGGAGGCGGCATGAGCGGGTACCTCACCCGCCTGGGCGGCGACATCCGCCGCGACGCGCCCGAGCCGGCCCGCGGCTTCGCCGACGCGCTCGCCGCCGGGCCGGCGGTGACCGTGATCGCCGAGATCAAGCGGGCGTCGCCGTCGCAGGGCGCGATCGCGCCCGAGGCCGACGTGGCCGAGACGGCCCGCTCCTACGCGATGGGCGGCGCGGCGGCGATGTCGGTGCTGTGCGCCGAGCGCGACTTCGCCGGCAGCCTCGACGACTTGGCCGCCGCCCGGGCCGCCGCCGACCTTCCCGCCATCGCCAAGGACTTCACCGTCTTCCCCGAGCAGGTGGCGGCCCAGCGCCTGGCCGGCGCCGACGCAATCCTCGTCATCCTGGCGATGGTGAGCGACGCCGAGGCCCGGCGGCTGCTGCAGGCGGCCGAGCTGCTCGGGATGGACGCGCTGGTCGAGACGCACTCGGCCGAGGAGGTCGAGCGGGCGCTCGCGCTCGAGGCGCGCGTGGTCGGCGTGAACGCGCGCGACCTCGACACGCTCGCGGTCGACCGGGAGCGCCAGCTCGGCCTCGTCTCGGGCCTCCCGGACTCGGTCGTGCGCGTCGCCGAGTCGGGCATCTCCTCGCGCGCCGACGTCGAGGCCGCCCGCGACGCCGGCGCCGACGCGGTGCTGGTGGGGACGGCGCTCATGCGCGCGCCCGGCCTGCTGGCCGAGCTGGTGGGGGTGGCGCGATGACCCTCGTCAAGATCTGCGGCCTGACCCGCGAGCAGGACGTCGACGCGGCGGTGGCCGCCGGCGCCGACATGGTCGGCTTCGTGCTCGTGCCCGACACGCCCCGCTACGTCGAGCTCGACCGCGCCAGGGCGCTCGCGGCCCGCGCCCCGACCGGCGTGAGGACCGTTGCCGTGGTGGACGCCAGCGTCAAGGGGACTGTCCCCTTGACAGGTGGGGACAGTCCCCGTTCGGGTGGGGGCTTCGATCTCGTGCAGAGATACGACGATCCCGGCGACTTCCGGCACACGATCGTGGCGGCGCGGGGCGAGCCGCCCACGGGTGTGCCCGACGACGTGCCGGTGATGCTCGACCTGGCGTACGGTTCACGGCCCGACGCCGCGGCGCTGCACAAGCACTGGGAGCGGGCGGCCCGGGTCTCCAACCCGGTGATGCTGGGCGGCAGCCTCGATCCCGACAATGTCGCCGGCGCGATCGCCGTTGCCCGTCCGTGGGCCGTCGATACCTCGCGCGGTGTCGAGAGCTCGCCGGGTGTGAAGGATCACGACCGCGTCCGCGCGTTCGTCCGCAACGCGAAGGCGGCCTCGTGAGCACGCTCCCCGACGACCGCGGCCGCTTCGGCGCCTACGGCGGCCGGTTCGTGCCCGAGACGGTCATGGGGGCGCTCGACGAGCTGGCCGCCGGCTACCGGGCGGCGAACGCCGATCCCACCTTCGCCGCCGACGTCGAGCGGCTGGCGCGCGACTACGTCGGCCGGCCGACGCCGCTCTACCTGGCGGAGCGCCTCGGCCAGGAGGTCGGCGCGCGGATCTGGCTGAAGCGCGAAGACCTGAACCACACCGGCGCCCACAAGATCAACAACGCCGTCGGCCAGGCGCTGCTGGCCGTGCGGCTCGGGAAGCGCCGGATCGTGGCCGAGACCGGCGCCGGCCAGCACGGCGTCGCCGCCGCCACGGTGTGCGCCCGGTTCGGTCTCGAGTGCCACGTCTACATGGGCGAGGAGGACATCCGCCGCCAGCACCCCAACGTCGTGCGAATGCACATGCTCGGCGCCGAGGTCATCCCGGTCAGCGCGGGCTCGGGCACGCTCAAGGACGCAATGAACGAGGCCATCCGCGACTGGATCACGAACGTCGAGACAACCCACTACCTGATCGGCTCGGCCGCCGGCCCGCATCCCTACCCCGTGCTCGTGCGCGACCTGCAGTCGGTCATCGGCCGCGAGGCCCGCGCCCAGATCCTCGATCGCGAGGGGCGGCTGCCGCACGCCGTGTGCGCCTGCGTCGGCGGCGGCTCGAACGCGATCGGCCTGTTCCACCCGTTCGTCGCCGACGAGGACGTGCGGCTGGTCGGCGCCGAGGCCGGCGGCGACGACCGCGGCCACGCCGCGACGCTCTCGAAGGGCCGCGTCTCGGTCCTGCACGGCTCGCGCTCCTACGTGCTGGCCGACGAGGACGGCCAGGTGCTCGAGAGCCACTCGATCTCGGCCGGCCTCGACTACCCGGGCGTCGGCCCGGAGCACTCCTACCTGAAGGACTCGGGACGGGCCTCCTACCAACCCGTCACCGACGCCGACGCGCTCGCGGCGTTCCACCTGCTGTGCCGGCGCGAGGGCATCATCCCCGCGCTCGAGTCGTCCCACGCCCTGGCGCTCGCGCTGCGCTCGGCCAAGCCGGACGAGGTGTGGCTGGTCGGCCTCTCGGGTCGCGGCGACAAGGACGTCGACACCGTCGACGCGTTCGAGGCGCGGTGAAGCTCTCCCCGCCGGTCATCTCGATCTACCTGATGGCCGACACGGACACGGCCGACCTGGCCGAGGCCGCCGCCCGCGCCGGCGCGGGCCTGTTCGAGATCGGCATCCCCTACTCCGACCCGCTGGCCGACGGGCCGACCGTCCAGCGCGCGGGCCAGCGCTCGCTGCGCGGCGGGATGACGACGCCGCGGGCGCTCGACGTGATCCACGAGATCCGCTCGCGGGTGGACGTCCCGGTCGTGCCGATGACCTATGCGGCACCGGTGATGGCATATGGCGAGCGCCGGTTCTGCGCCGACGCGGCCGCCGCGGGCGCATCCGGCCTGATCGTCCCCGACGTGCCCGCCGACGAGGCCGGCGAGATCGCGGCGGGCTGCCGCGAGCACGGGCTCGACCTCGTCCCGCTGCTCGCGCCGACCTCCGCCGAGGACCGCATCGAGCTCGCCTGCTCGCTGGCGAGCGGGTTCATCTACCTCGTATCGGTCGCCGGGGTGACCGGTGCCCGCGACCGCCTCTCCGACCGCGTCACCGGGCTCGCGCAGCGCGTGCGGGCGCACACCGACCTGCCGCTGCTGGTCGGCTTCGGCATCTCGGCGCCCGAGCACGCCACCGCCGCCCTCGCCGCGGGCGCCGACGGTGTGGTGATCGGGTCGAAGGCGATCGAGGTCGCCGAGGCCGGCGGGCCGGCGGCGCTCGCCGAGTTCGTCGCGGCGATGACAGCGGCGGTGGCGGCACCCAGCGCGCAGTAGCCTGTGCGCAGGGCTCGACGACAGGGAGGGATCGGATGAACGACAAGCCGAACTGGCGGGTCGCACACGTCGACGACATCGAGCGGCGCGGCCGGGACATCCCGGTGCGCGAGCACCTCGGGATCCACGCGTTCGGAATCAACGCGTTCACGCCCAGGGACGACGGCACGCTGGTCAACGACCACGACGAGGCCGGGTCGGGCCAGGAGGAGCTCTACGTCGTGCTCGACGGCAAGGTGACGTTCGAGATCGACGGCGAGGTGGTCGACGCGCGGCCGGGAACACTCGTGTTCGTCGGCCCCGGGTCCCGGCGCAAGGCGACCGGTGACGGGACCGTCCTCGTGGTCGGCGCAACGCCCGGCGAGGCATATACCGGCGTGGACTGGGGTGAGGCGTGGCCGTACCACCACGAGTCCATGACCGCGTACAGCGAAGGGCGGTACGCCGATGCGCTCACAGCAGTGCGGGGCGCCCTCGAGCACATGCCGGATCACGCGGGCTTGAACTACAACTACGCCTGCTTCGCCACGCTCGCGGGCGACGCAGGCGACGACACGTTCGCCCATCTCGGCCGGTCCGTCGAGCTGCGCCCGCGGTTCCGCGACGACGCACGCCGAGACGACGACTTCGCCGCGGTGCGTGACGACCCGCGGTTCGAGCAGGCGCTTCGCTGAGCACGCCGCGTCACCGGCCTGGCGCAGCGCCATCGCCTCGTAGACATCCTCGCCGCGCGGCCGCATGGTGGCGATTCTCGGCCGGCACCTGCGAGTGCCACGGCCAGCTCGCTCGCCGGTTAGAACGGGCCAATCGCACATCGCTACGCTTGGCGCATGCACATCCTCGTCGTCGAAGACGACCGACCGCTGGCCCGGATCCTGCGGAAGTCGATCGAGTCGAGCGGTCACACCGTGGACATCGTCGGCGACGGCGACGAGGCGCTGCGGGTCGCCCGCACCCGCGCGCACGACGCGCTCGTCCTCGACCTGCAGCTGCCCCGGCTCTCGGGCATCGAGGTCTGCCGCCGGCTGCGCGACGACGGGAATGCCGTGCCGATCATCATGCTGACGGCGCGCGGCACGGTCGCCGACCGCATCGAGGGGCTCGACGTCGGCGCGGACGACTATCTGCCGAAGCCCTTCTCGCTGGCCGAGCTGCAGGCCCGGCTGCGCGCGCTCCACCGCCGCGGCAAGGTCGAGCCGGAGCTGCTGCGCTCGGGCTCGCTCGAGCTCGACACCACCGCGCGCGAGCTGCGGGTGAACGGGACCTCGGTCGAGCTGACCGGCACCGAGCTCGCGCTGCTCGAGTACCTGATGCGCAACCCCGGTGTCGTGCTCTCCCGCGACCAGCTGCGCGAGCAGGTGTGGGGCGACGGGTTCGAGCCTGCGTCGAACGTCGTCGACATCTACGTGCACTACGTCCGCCGGAAGCTGAAACGGGCGGGCGCCGATCACGACCCGATCCGCACGGTGCGTGGGCTCGGGTACAGCTTCCGCCGCGCCGACTAAGACTCCCTCCAAGATGAGTGACTCCGCATCCCGTGACGTCCTGGGTGGGTGGGAACCACGCAGCGCAAGGACGCAGGGGGCGTTCATGGCCAGTCCTATGGGCGGCCACCCCGGACCGAACAACCGCGACGGCCGTGCGGCCAGGCGCGCGGGAGTGCGGGGTCACTGATCTCGATGTTCAAAAGCACGCGCATCCGGCTGACGGCCTGGTACGTCGGGGCGCTCGCGCTGTTCCTGCTCGCGCTGTGCGTGGCGGTCTTCCAGCTCGAGGAGCGCCAGCTGCGCACGAACGTCGACCGGGGGCTGCGGGTAACGGCCCAACGGGTGCAGGTGCGGGTCGAGCGCTACGGCGTCCAGAACGCCCTGGACTCCGACTACGGGACGTCGTACACGGTCGCATGGACCGACGGCAGCAGCGGCGTCCCTGAGGGCAACAGCAACGGCGCGCCGCCCGCCAACCGTACGTCGGCGCTGGCGGCGATCCACCAGGGCACCGACCTGCGCACCATCGAGCGCAACGGCGTGACCACCCGCATCTACTCCGTCCGCCTCCAGCACGCCAACCTCGTGGTCCAGGTTGCGCGATCGCTCGAGCCGGAGGAGGACGCGCTCCACGGCCTCCTGCGCAACATGCTGCTCGGCGTCGCGGTCTGTATCGCCGTCGCGGCCGTCGGCGGGTGGTTCCTGGCGGGCAAGTCGCTCGCACCGGTTGCGGCCGCGTTCGAGCGCCAGCAGACGTTCGTCGCCGACGCCTCGCACGAGCTGCGGACGCCGCTCGCGGTGATCCGGGCGAACGCCGAGTTCCTGCAGCAGGAGCAGCCCGACAGCGAGGAGGCCGCGGAGATCCTGGCCGAGACCGACCGGTTGACGTCGCTGGTCGAGGCGATGCTCGCGCTCGCCCGCGGCCAGGGCGGGGCATCCGCCGAGTCCCGCATCGACCTCGGTGAGCTCGTCACCTCGTCGGCCCAGGCGCTGCAGCCGCTCGCAAGCGAGCGCAAGGTGGCCCTCGACGTCTCGGTGGAGGACGGCATGGACGTGCGCGGGAACCCCGATCAGCTGCACCAGCTCGTCGTCATCCTGGTGGACAATGCCCTGCGCTACACGCCCGAGGGCGGCAAGGTCGCGGTCGACGCGCGCCGCATCGACGGCTCGGCCGTGGTGGCCGTGTCGGACACGGGCATCGGGATCGACCCCGACGCCCTCGAGCACGTGTTCGAGCGCTTCTACCGCGCCGACGAGGCCCGCACCCGCGCGTTCGGCGGCTCGGGGCTCGGCCTCTCGATCGCGGAGCAGCTCGTGACCGGCCACGGCGGCCGGATCGCGGCGGAGAGCACGCCGGGCCAGGGCAGCACGTTCACGGTGAGCCTGCCGCTCGGCCCCGGCTGAGCCCGGGGCCGAGCGGCGCTGCGAGGGGCCTACGCCGCCTGCGAGGGGACCGGCTCGGCCCGGGTGACGACGATGTCGCCGCTCAGCGACGTTGCGCGCAGCTCCACGTCGGCGGGACCGCCGTCGGGGGCGGAGCCGGTGACCGGCAGCTCGGAGCGGACGTCGCCCGATGCGGACGTGGCGTCGACGTAGAGGCTTGCGCCGCGCGCGATCGCGGCCTCCAGGTCGCCCGACATGCTCCGCAGCTGGATCGTCCCCCCCGTCGCCCGCTGGATGCGGACGTCGCCGGACATGGTGTTGACGGTGAGCGCGGTCGCGGTCTCGCGGACGCGAACGTCACCCGACATGGTGTTCACCCCGGAGGCGCCGTCCAGCCGCCCCAGCGCGACGTCGCCGCTCGCGGTCTTCACCTCGGCGCTGCCGCCGACCGACTCGATGCGGACGTCGCCCGACGCGGTGCGCACGTCGGCGTCGCCGAGCCGGCCGATGGCGTCGATGTCGGCGGAGGCCGACGACACGTCGAGGCCCAGCCCGTGCGGGCCGCGGACGCGGATCAGCACCTGGGCATCGCCAAACCCGGGCACGAGCCGCTTCCGCTTCGGTACCTCGACGACGAGCTCC
>Ga0075426_10002899_pt1 | contig 12252 bp, 11 predicted proteins | sample SoiMethybrSBSTD5_FD_75304 | JGI IMG/M metagenome (GOLD analysis project Ga0075426, IMG submission 75304) | Bulk soil microbial communities from a Populus tree surrounding site in Tennessee, USA - Soil MetaG P. TD hybrid SBSTD5 | ecosystem: Environmental > Terrestrial > Soil > Tree plantation...
GGCCAGCGCACGCGCGCGGTCGTGTCGGCGCCAATCCTGCTCGCCGCCGGCGCGCAGACGCAGGCCCCCGGCTTCAATCTCATCGCGCCGAACACCAGATTCGAACCGCGGTGGAACCAGCTCGATCTCAGCCTGAAGCGGACGTTCAGAGTCTCGCGGAAGGAGTTTCAGGGTCAGGTTGCCGTGTTCAACGTCCTGAACGCGAACACGGTTCTGCAGGAGGTGCAGTCGTTCGGGTCGAGCCTCGGTCAGCCGCAGAACGTGCTGCAGGGTCGGCTGATGCGGCTCGCGATCCTGATTAACTTCTGAGCGCTCGACGGCTCTGTCCACCATCGCGGCGCGCGCGGCGGTGGACAGATGCCCGGCCGACGATCACACGGACGCGTGCCGCGTGTCCGTGTTCTCCAACGACGAAGCGGCGATGTTTACGGGTGTGCCGATTCGTTGAGGCTCGGGCGGAACGACCGGCCGGGGCTTGAACTGTCTGAGGTTGCGCGTGTCGTCGAGGCTTTCAGGCGCTGGTTTCGGGCGCGTACGTATGATGTGCGGATCGACGGCGACCGTGTTGCGCCGCTGGGCGACGAGCCACGCGCCCGGAGAATTGCCCAGCGCGATCACTCCGCCGAAGTAGTAGAAGACGGTCACGAGCATCAGCGGCGTCCAGAATCGGCCGGCAACCGCGAACGCGGCGACGGCGATCGCGATCACGAACGCCAGATCGCACGACGCAGCCGTCAGCCGTTGCGGCAAACCGTGCAGCATCCCCCCCCACGACCGTGCGAACGACGAGGGTTCGTCAGCGAGCGTCAGACGCAATGGCGACGGGTTCGCGGGCGCGGAATCGAGTCGAGCCGCTCGACGGCGAACCTCGCTGGGAGCGGAGGTCTGGACGTCGCTGCCCGGATCCGGAAAGTGCTCCAGAAATTCTCTGACGATCGGTTCGGGATCGAGCCCGATCGCCTTCGCGTACGACCGGATGAACGCTCGCCGGAAGATGCCCGACGGCCATCGAGACAGGTCGTCGCGTTCGAGCGCCTCGAGCAGAGAGATGTTGATCTTGGTGCTCTGCGCGATCGCCTGCAGCGCGACTCCCTTCCGTTCGCGCTGGGCCCGCAGCCACGTCCCGAAGCCGTCCTTCATGGTTGATCGATCGACTGATGCTCCATCAGCCACTGACGGCTGACGCTCACGTTGCGCAGGTCGACCGCGGATCCGACCGCCGCACGACGCGCGAGGACGATCAGAACACCGCCAGCGAGGCCGACAGCCGTCGCGATTCCGACAAGGACGTTCGTGATCAGCGTGAGCGTGACCATCGCGGAGAACGTTTGCTGCGAGCGCGCAAGACTAAACAGAACGCCGGAGCGTTGCAAGCACGACAGCAGAACGTCCGGCCGCGAATGCGCGCCGGGCGATCGACCTAATCGACGCCGACCCTCCACCGAAACACGCGTCGCGTTCCGATAGAATCGTCTCTCCGCTCTGATCCGGGTTCATCCACGGCTCGCGCGTCCCAGCCACCCTTCCCGCGAATGTCGATTCGTCACGGCCCCGTTCGTCTCTGTAAGTGAAAACCACGGGGGAGCCCATGTGTCCTGTCTGCCTGGCGACGATAACCACCCAGCTGATTGCCGGCGCAACGTCGACCGGCGGCGTCGCGGTCCTCATAGCGGGTCTTGCACTCGGATGGGCGGCTCGATCCGAGCTGTACTGACAACGAAGGAACCGGCACCAAGAAATAATTCGACGGGAGGCGCGCTCGTAAGGTGTGGATACCGTTCACGTGGGCGCGACTGATTGCGAGATCGCGGTTGAAGGCAGACGTGGTCAACGAACGTCTACTGGCCGATCCACAGGGCGCTCTTCCTGACCAACTCCATCGTCATCTGTTCGAAATGCGGAGCGTCAGGCCGGTTGTAAAGACGTCTGAAGAGCGCGAGGCCTTCGTTCAGTCGGCCTCCGTAGATCAGCGAGAGCGCGGGAGCGAGCGCGCTGCACCGATGGATCTCGGTATCGCGAGGGTTCTCGCCCATGGCTTCGCGCGCCAAGGAGACCGCCGCAGCGATTTGCTCCTGTGAAGGACTTAGATAGCGCGGTGTGGCGACGGCGTAGGCGCCGCTGGCTTTGTCGTACGCGAACACGACCGTCGGCATCGGCGAGGAAGCGAACGAGCAGAACGCGTTCGCAAACGTGTCGTCGCAGGTTCGAAACTCCGGCACGCCGTCGTCATCGACATCGACGAGCTCGCCCGGACAATTGCCGGTGGAGACCGAAAGAATCTTCTTCGCTACACCCGCCACGGAGTAGATGGTGGTCGATTGACAGCAGTGCGCGCCGCCGGAGTGCGTCGTCACAACGAGTTCGACGCGGCCGTCGCCGTCGATGTCCCAGCTGCTCGATTCGACGGTGGTGATTCCGGCCTCGGCGCCGAGAGTCACAATCCGACGCGTGCCTTCGTACACAACCGTCTTGCACTCGCAGAACCCCGACGCTGACACGTCCGGTGATACTTCGCTCACCCACTGCTGAACGACGAATCGATCGACCTGTCGCTCTTCGTGCAGGATGAAGCCTTTAGCCGGTGGAACGTTGGGCGTTTGCGCGGCAGCGGACGCGGCCGCCGCAGCAGAGAACGTCACGAGGAAAAGGGGCAGTAGCTTGACGCGCAAATGAATCAACAGCTATTTGACACCCGCACGTCGAAAGTCCTCCCATGTGGGAGGTGGACCGGCCTCAGTGCGCCGCCGCACCCCTCACAGAACCGCGCCTCGTCTTCGTTCCGTGCGCCGCACGAAGTACAGAACCTGGCCATGTGCGACTTCACGCGAACCGATGTCCGCAGTTTCCGCAAAAAACATCGCCGGGCACGATGTCGGCGCGACAGCGGGGACAGGCGCTCGTCGACGCGACTGCAATACCCGTTAACGTCTCGCCACGACTGAATCCACCGGCGCTCGCAACGGCGGGAATCGCCGCTCGCGCCCACGGCGCATATGGTTGCGCGGTCGCGTGTGTCTCCAGTTGAAATTCCTTCGCTCTCGGTTGTGGCGCGGCGACTTCTTCACGGAGCGCGCCTCGCTCGGGTGCCAGGTCCAGCCCCTCGAGCACGCGCAGATAGACGGAGCTCGCACCTCGGAGGCACACGAGACCGGGCAACGTGAGTGCGCCGGTGTACACAATCGCAAAACCAGGAATGGCCGCGGCCACGTAGTTCGCCAAACCGCCACCGATGCCGCGGCCGGCCACGACACCCGATGCGACATCGCCCAAAGCGGCTAGATCGAAGCCGAGAATCGGCGCCGACAGCAGCACCGTCAGAACGGCGCCGCCGACCAGAATGACGGCGATCAGCATCGCGACGGTGAACGCAACCAGCAGGACCGCGAACATCAGTGGGAGAACGAGCAGCAGACGCTTGCGCGCGACTGTCATCACGTGGCCCACGCCTTCTAGCGTGGTGGCCCCGCTCCAGATCGCAGGCGCTGACAGCGGGAAAACGACGGTCGGCACGGCAAGAATCGCGATGCCGCCGACGACGACACCGGCCGGAAACACCAACGCGTAGAGGAACGGGCCCACGCCGGGCAGTCTGCAGAGGAACAGGAGCAGCGCGAACGCCAGGATGCCGAGCACGTAGATCCCCGCGACGATCAGCAGCAAAAGAATCAATCGGTGCGAGGTGGCCATAGAGGTTGCCACCGCCTCTCCAACTGGACGCGATGGATACCCTTTCGCTTCGTCCATCATCATGACGCCTGCCGCATTCGTCCCGTAGAACGCCGCGGCCAGGGCGAGCAGCATGATCGGGATCGCGAGCACGTAATTCGTCTGCAAGAGCGAGCCGCTGAAGCCCGCAACGAGCGAACCGCTCAGGCTGCTCGCCAGGTACAGCAGGACGGCGCGCCAGTTCCGCACCGCATCGATGCTGTCCAACAACGAGCCACTGCCGACGGCGCCACTCCTGATGTGCTGTGAAAGCATGATGCTCCTCGGTGCGCTATCTGACCTGAATTTGAACCGGCGCATCGATCGTGGCGCGCACGATCGCTCCCTGCGGCAGCTCGATTTGCTTCCCTTCAGTGGCGGCAATCGTGCCGCCGCTGCCGATGACCGTCCCGGCCGCAGCGCCCTTGCCGCCGCCGAACAAACCACCGACGACCGCGCCGATGCCGGCGCCGACGGCGATTCGCGTCGCTTCGCCTTTGAGACCTTGGCCCGCGATCGCCTGAGTGACCCGCGCGCGGATCGGATACGCCTGGCCGTTCACCGTCAGCTGGTCGAACGCCAGCGTCATCCGCGCGGTCCGGTTCGTGTGGGAAGCGGGCTCCACTGATGAAACGATGCCGCGCATGATCGAACCCGCCGGCACCACGCTGCGTCCGTTGACCTTCAACTCCTCCTGCGTCGTCGCCTCGAAGCGGTCCTCGACGTGAAGATTTCCGGAATTGAGCTTCGTGGACAGGCGCACGTTCATCTCCAATCCGGCTGGAAGTTCGACAGCAGCGGCAGCCTGTTCTTCTGCCGGGCGGCGGCGCTCCGCTTCCGCGGCGGCAACCCAAGCCGCCTCTTCGCGACGCTGTTGCGCTTCAGTCTCTGCCTTTTTCCTTTCGGCTTCGCGCGCGGCTTCTTCGCGATGCTGCGCCTCGCTGTCCGCTTTCGTCGCGTCCGCTTGAAAGAGCGCGGCAGCAGCACGACGTTCCGCGTCCGCGGCCTCGGCCTTCAGGCGCTCGGTTTCGAGAGGCGGCGCCTCGGGCTGACGCGGGCGCGCAACCGTCTGTTCGGGCTGCGCCTCGGCGACTCGCTCCGGTTCGACGGGACCGCGTTCGATCTCCACCGGTTGTGCGGCCACGGCGTCCGCCTTGACGGCTGCGGGCGGTTCCACCGCCGGACGCGGGCTCGACATCATTTCATCGGATCTCGAAACCACGGCGTCTCGTGACGTCAGTAGGTACGAACCGCCACCTGCGACCAGCGCGGCCGCGACGGCGCCGCCGACAGTCCACCATCGGCGACCGCTTCGGTCGTTCGTTGCATTCGGGCGCGTCGCGCTCGCCGACGCGGGCGCCTCGGTTAATCGCGCCCCGCAAGCCGGACAAAACTTCTTCCCGGATGGATGGTCGCGGCGACATGCAGGACAGACTGACATAGCCGTTCGCCTCAATCTTTCTTCGACGCCACGGTTGTTATTCCGAGGGAGGGACCTTCTTCGGCAGCCCCTTGAGGATGTTCTCGAGAACGCTCCTGGCGCCGCCACCAGACGCGGTTGCGTTCGGGACGGTCACGGCGTACTGCCGGATGATGTGCATCTGCCTGCCCGGCAACTCTTCGACCTGTGCGACGACGACGTCGAAGTTGAAGGCGGTACCTACGGGATCACGTAAATCACCGGGCCTGGCCCGAACAAACACGAACGACGCAGTCCCCGAGGCGCCTGCCTTCAATGTGAACTGCGGATCGATCTCGTGTCCGTTGAGGAGGCCGATGCCCCTCGCGCCGTCACCCGCCATCGACCCTTCCGTGTAGCGGCCGCCGTAGTTGTCGGTGATGACTCCGGATCTCACGAAGTACGCGAGGCTGATCGGCTGATCGGTCAGGTTGCGGAACAGCAGCTTGGCTTCGAGGATGTGCGTGTGGTTCGTGTTCGCGAACGACGACGCAATGTCGGTGATTTCAGCCGTGAACGTGCCCGTCGCGTAACAATGCGCTTTCGCGCCGCACGCGTCGCCCTGCGGCGACGCGCCGCCCGCCGACGCCGGCATCGTGGCGCGAGGTCCCATCGCTGAAGCGGTCAGCCCGGTGAAGCCGACGCTGTACTCCCGTACGGTGCGGATCTGCCGGCTGGGCAACGCCTCCAGGTGAGCGATGGTCAGGTCCATGTTGAACGTGTCACCAAGCGGATCGCGCAAGTCGCCAGGCCGCGACCGCGCGAACACGAACGCCGCGTTGCTCGACGCACCTGGGGTCAACACGAACTGCGAATCTGCGTCGTTGCGCTGGACGATTCCGATACCCCGCGCGCCGTCGTTCTGCATCGATCCTTCCGTGTATCGGCCGCCGTAGGTGTCGGTGATCACGCCGGATCGCACCATGTAGCCGAGAACGATCGGCTGATTCGTGATGTTCTTGAACATCACGTTCGCCTGGATGATGTGGATATGGCTGGTGTTTGCGAACGACGTGATGACTCCCGCAATTTCCGCCACGAAGACGCCGGTGCTCACGCAGGTGCCGCGAGGCTTGCCGCGACACGCATCCACCTGCGGAGGGGCGTCGGGTGGTACCGGGGCCGGCCGAGCGACGGACGATCGTCCGGCATCGTCGCCAGGAGGAGGCATGGTCGCAGTGCGAGACGGTGCGCTATTGCCGAGACGGTCGAAATGAAGCGCGTACTCCTTTCCGAGCCGAAGCTGATTTCCCGGCATCGGCACGATCTCGCGAATCGCGAGATCGAGCTGAAAGGTCACCCCGAAGATTTCGAGTCCGGATGTGTTCCATATGAACTCGAATCGCGCGTCGCTCGACTCGTCTGGCTGTAGCGCGAACTTGGAGTCCGCTGAGTTTCCGACGATTTCGCCGATTCCCTGGATGCCTCGCTGGCCGGAGGGAACGTACCGGTTGCCGCGGTCATCCGTCGCAACGCCGGACCTGCTCACGTAGCCGAGCACGAGCGGGCGCCGGAGCTTGTTCCGAAAGCTGACTCGTACTGTCAGCGTCTTGGAGTTCGTGTTCTCGAGGATCGCCCGGAAGTCGGTGATCGTGGCTGCGAACTCGAGGTTTTCCGTACAGAGGGCGCTCGCGCAGATTGCCGTCGCGACGCCCGTCGTTTGGGCCGGCGCCGAACGCGGTTGCGCAGCGCTCCGCGAAACGTCCATCGGGTACACGTACTGCGTCCCGAAACCCGGAGCGCCCCGCCTGTCCTCCACAAGAATGGTGCCCTTCTCATCGACCGACGACAGCGCCCGGTAGTCTCCAACTTTCTCGTTCGTGACGGCGAGGGTGCCACCCACGCCCTGATACAGAATCCTCGTAATCTTTCCGGCGCGCAGTTCGAGGACCACGAGCCCGCAGCCGCCGCTGCCGCAATTCATCGAGTCTTCCGCCAGGAGGATCAATTCCGGCGAGCCGTCATCGTTCAGGTCCTCGCGCGCGACCGAGAACTTCCCCTCGGCGATGCCGCGGGCAGCCGGGTCTGCGCTCACGAGCTTTCGGATCTGGTCGGTACCGGCGACGAACTGGATTCTGTGGAGCGCCGTGAATGCGCGTGGCGTCTGTGCTCGCACGCATGGGGAAATCGCCGCGAGAAGCAGCACGGACGTGGCGGTCTTCAACATGGGCATGACCTCAGTTGACCTCGTGATTCACCGGCGTTTTGCCGTCTTCCCAACCGAGACGTATACCGACTCGTATAGATGCAGCTATCGCCAGAAAGCACCTAAGTGGTCGTTGCATAAGGAGACCGTCAGGTGTTACGGTCTCCTCTCGCCTTCACAACGCATTGCGCAAACGGAACGAGGAAACCGTCATGTCGGTTCGCCGCACGCCGGTCTCGCGCTCGTTCGAATGGGACCTTCCTATTCCGGTCGTCGATCGCCAGACGCTGGACGACCTCTTCAGCGTCACGTATGAAGAACTGCGCCGGCTGGCTTCGAGCGTCAGGCGCAGCGACCGCGGCGCCAGTCTCAGTCCAACGGCGCTGGTGAACGAGGCCTGGCTGAAGCTGGCGAACGCTCCCGAATTCCGATCGGCCTCGCGGCTGCACTTCAAGCGGATCGCGGCCCGCGCCATGCGTCAAATCCTCATCGAGGCGGCGCGCCGCCGACGGGCGGCCAAACGAGGCGGCGACGACGTCTGCTTGGCGACATTCGACGACACGGTCGATCAGGTCGCATCGACCGGCCGCGAATTGCTCGCGCTGGATGCCGCCCTCGACGACCTCGCTCGCATCCATCCCCGGCAGGCGTTGCTCGTTGAAAGCCGCTATTTCGGTGGGTTCGACGTGGCCGAGACGGCGGCGCTGCTGGACATCTCCGAAGCGACCGTCCTGCGCGACTGGCGAGCGGCCAAAGCGTGGCTCGCGACGGAAATCGCTCGCTCCCCCCTCATCACCTGAGAATCGAGGCCGACATGGACCGCGCCCGGTGGGACCTGGTGCAATCGCTGTTTCATCAGGCGGCCGACCTCCCCGCGACAGCCCGGCGCGAGTTTCTCAAAAACGCGTGTGCTGATGACCGACCGGTTATCGACGAAGTGCTGACGATGTTGGAACACGATGCACATGCGGCATCGCTGCTCGATCGCGATCTCGCCTGCGCCGCAGACACGATGGTCGATAGCGCAGAGATCGCCGCCATGCCGGATCAGTCGTTTGGTCCCTATCGCCTGGTGCGGGTCCTCGGCGAGGGCGGCGCGGGTGTGGTGTATCTCGGCGCCCGCGACGACCTCGGCAGCATCGCGGCGATCAAGATCCTGCGCGACGCATGGCTGTCGCCCGCGCGCCGCGAACGTTTCGCGAGCGAGCAGCGGATTCTGGCGCAGCTGAATCATCCGTCCATCGCGCGGCTGTACGACGCCGACACGCTGCCCGATGGAACGCCGTGGTTCGCGCTCGAATACGTCGAGGGGCTTCCGCTGACCGAGCACTGCCGGCGGCGCAACGCCTCCCTGGCCGAGCGTGTCCGGCTGTTCGTCGACGTGTGCGAGGCCGTTCAGTACGCGCACCGGCACACGGTCGTGCACCAGGATTTGAAGCCGTCGAACATTCTCGTCACGTCGGAAGGCCGCGTGAAGCTGCTCGATTTCGGCATCTCGAAACAACTCGACGTTCTCGACGGCATCATCGCCCCGACCGTCACCGGCATCCGGCTGATGACGCCGGCGTATGCCGCTCCGGAGCAGATTCGTGGCGGAGTGATCGGCGTGCAGACCGACGTCTATGCGCTCGGCATCGTCTTATACGAGCTGCTCACGGGCAGGACACCGTTCGACGTGTCCACCTGCAGTCCGTCGGAAGCCGGACGCATCATCCTCGATGACGATCCGGCGAAGCCGTCGATTGCTGCTGGCCCGGCGATTCACGCCGCCGTCGGGCGGCACGCGTGGGCCGATCTCGACACGCTGTGCCTCACCGCGATGCACAAGGATCTGCAGCACCGTTATGGATCGGTCGAGGCGCTGTGCCGCGACGTGGAACACTTCCGCCGATGCGAGCCGCTCGAGGCACGTCCCGAGAGCGTGTCCTACAAGGCCGGGAAATTCATCAGACGGAACGGCCGGACGTTATCGGCAGCGGCAGCGATGTTGGGCGTGATCGTGTCGCTGGTGATCTTCTCCACCATGCGGCTCGCGGCCGCGCGAAACGCCGCCGTCGCGGAAGCGATCCGCACCGAGCGCATGCAGCGCTTCATGCTGAATCTGTTCGACGGCGGTGAGAAGGAAGCCGGGCCCGCCGCCGATTTGCGCGTCGTCACGCTCGTCGATCGCGGTCTGGTCCAGGCGCGCGCGCTCGATCGCGAGCCGCTGGTGCAGGCCGAGCTCTACGAGACGCTGGGAGGCATCTATCGAAAGCTCGGCAACTTCGATCGAGCCGACGCGTTGCTTCAGTCGTCGCTCGCCGTGCGACGTTCGCTGTCCGACCAAGATGGAGCGGACGTCGTGAAGGGGCTCGTCGCACTGGGCGCACTGCGCTCCGATCAGGCCCGCTTGGAAGAAGCCGAGCTTCTCGCTCGTGAGGCGTTTGAAACGGCGCGGAAGGCGCCGCGCCCGAACGACCGCTTGATCGCCGCGGCGACCGCCGGTCTCGGAGAAATTCTGGAGCAACGCGGCAACTATGGTCAGGCGATCGCGGCGCTCGAAGAGGCGGCGCGGCTCCAGTCGGCGGCCGCGGTGGATGAAACAGAGCTCGCGGCGACGTTGTTCGAGCTGTCGAACGCGCATTTCTACGCCGGTCACCTCGAATTATCGGAGTCGCTCAGTCAGCGAGTGCTGACGCTGCACCGGCAACTCTATGGCGACCGGCACCCGCTCGTTGCCGAGGATCTCATCAACCTCGGCGCGGTCCAGCACGAGCGCGGCCACTATCCGGAGGCGGAGCGCTTCTACCGTCAGGCGCTCGACATCAATCAGGAGTGGTACGGCAAGGCCAGCTACAAGACAGCGTCCAACTTCACGATGCTGGGACGCTCCCTCGTGTTCCAGAGCAGATACGACGAGGCGCACGACTTGCTGGAGCAGGCGCTCGCCGTTCACGAGCACGTGTTCGGCCTCGTGCATCCGCGTGTCGCCTCGGCACTCAACGATCTCGGCAGCCTCGCGATGAAGCGTAATCTGCCCGACGAGGCGGAAGTCTCTTTCAGGCGGATCGCGGATATCTATCGCTCAGTGTACGGCGACAAGCACTACCTGGTTGGCATCGGGCTGTCGAATCTGGCGGGCGTCTACATGGCACGAAACGACTACGTCACCGCGGAACGGATGTATCGCGACGCGGTCCGCCGATTCGCTGATGCGCAGTCGCCGGAGCATCTGAACACCGGGATCGCGCGGATCAAGCTCGGACGCGCTCTTCTTCGGCAGAAGCGGTACGCCGAAGCCGAGGTCGAGACGTTCGCCGGCTACACCATCGTCTCGAAACAAGCGGCGCCGACCGTCAGCTGGCTGACGTCCGCGCGCGAAGATCTGGCGTCCATCTACGACGCGCGCCGCGAGTCGGAAAAAGCTGAGACGATCCGGGCCGAGGCGGCACGAATCAATCAGGAGAACGCGCCTGCAGCTCGGAAGCCTTAGCGCAGAGAAACACACGAAACCCTTTGCAACCGCCGCTTGCGGCGGGCGGCGGCAGCGGCGAATATTACGAAACGGTATAATTCGAAACCGGACGACATCTTTGCACGTTTTCCGGATCGGTTTCGGGCGGTCGAACGGCGCGCTCGAGCGACGTCGGTTCGTGACGCGTGCCGGCGTGCGGCCCGCAGCGTCTGAGACGATCTACCGAACCGATATGCCGCCGACGATCCTCTGGGCTTCCGCCTGTGTGAAGTCGCCGCTAATCACCGCCGACGTGCTGATCGGACTCTTGAGAGTCGGTGCGGCGACGATGTCTCCGTCGATCAGAATTACAAGGGGACCGCCGATGTGGCCCGCCGTGGCCTTGCGCATCTTCTCGGCGCCGGCCGCGTTGAACTCCACCGCGACGCTGAAACGGTACGGCGCGCTCCCCTCGATGACGCGGCATTGCGAGATATCGTCGTTGGCGACGACGATCTCCGGGTGAAGGTACACGACGCGGTTCGTGCCGGCGATCCGCGCCGGACGCAGACCAAGCGTCGGCTGCGCCTCGGCGAGCCGCACTTCGAATCGCACGGCCGCCTGCAGCGCGGCGCCTCCACCGGACCACATCTTCGAACCAATCGCGATTCCGACGACGAGCAACGCGATCGCCGCCACCAGGACGAGAGGCCTGCGAGCCCCGGCGGAGGACGAGACGCGCACGCCGGATGCGGCCGCGAGGATCGCTTCACGAAGTCGATCGCGCTCCTCGAGTCGATGCGGCTCATGGCGAAGCGGATCGGCGTCCCGCAGGATGTCGCTAACGGTCTTCATTGGTCTCTCCCATGTGAGGTCGGAGGATCCGCGCCAGATCGCGACGGCCGATCGAGAGATGCCAGCGTACGGTGACCGCGGTGATGCCGAGAAGCGAGGCGATGGCCGGGACCGTCAGCCCTTCGAGCTCGTGCATCACGATGATCGCGCGGCGGCGCGGCGCCAGCGTGTCGAGCGCACGCCACACGGTGGCTCGCGCGATGAACGCCGCTTCCTCGTCTTGGGTTGCGCGGATGGACACGCCCGCTTCTTCAGCGTGGCGCGCGCGAACCGCAGTCTTTCGCCACTCGTCGCGGCGGATGTTGACGAGCACCCGGACGAGCCACGCTTCCTCGCTCGCCGATCCGAGCGGCACGGACGCGATCGATCGGGCAGCCTTGAGGAACGTCTCCTGCACGAGATCGCGCGCATCGTCGGCGCTCGAAGCGAGGCGCCGCGCGAGGTGGTACAGCCGCTCGTGATGGGCGTCGAACAGCGCAGACAGCCGCTCGGTCGGATTGCCCGTCAGTGCAGCCGGCAGGACATGGGCCATCGGCAGTCCGCTCATATGTCTTTAAACGGCCGATGACCCGATTCTGTTGGTGTGCCTCTAAGAGCACGTTTCAAAAATACGCCGTGTCAGGGCACCTCTGCCCTTTCACCCATCAATTTTGA
>Ga0075426_10002900_pt1 | contig 12248 bp, 9 predicted proteins | sample SoiMethybrSBSTD5_FD_75304 | JGI IMG/M metagenome (GOLD analysis project Ga0075426, IMG submission 75304) | Bulk soil microbial communities from a Populus tree surrounding site in Tennessee, USA - Soil MetaG P. TD hybrid SBSTD5 | ecosystem: Environmental > Terrestrial > Soil > Tree plantation...
TTCATGAACTTCTCGCCGCAAAACAGTCCGCGCGGCAATCTCTCGCTGGCTGACTATTTCGACTGGAAGGCGCAAAACCGCTCCTTCGACGCAATCGGCCTCTATGCCAATGGAGTACAGGAGATTACCGGCAATGGCACTCCTGAGCAAGTAATCAGCGCCCACGTCACCGCGAATTTCTTTTCTCTACTGGGTGGCGTGCCGCTGCTCGGCCGCACTTTCGTCGAAGGCGAGGATCAGGGCTCGAGCGCACGGATTGCGGTGATCGGAGAGGCGCTGTGGCGCCGCCACTTTGGCGCCGACCCAAACATTCTCGGCAAGACGGTAATGCTCAGCGGCGATGCGAGCACCATCGTCGGCGTCATGCCGGCATCATTCCATTTCCCTCGCCAACAGACCGAACTCTGGATCAACTATCGGCTCGCGCCCTCGAAGCGTCGGGGGCCGTTCTTCTTCACCGGGATCGCCCACCTGAAGCCGGGCGTCACCTTCGAACAGGCGCAATCCGACACGAATTCCATCGGGCGCAACATCGAGCACGACAATCCCAACACGTACGCGCGCCTTACCATGCCGGTGCTCCCGCTGCGCGACGCGATGGTCGGCAACGTCCGCCCGGCGCTCTGGATGATGTTCGGCGCCGTCGTCTTCGTGCTGCTTATTGCCATGGTCAACGTTGCGAACCTCGCGCTCGCCCGTTCGACAGTGCGCCGCCGCGAGATGGCGGTTCGAGTCGGACTTGGCGCCACCCGCCTTCGTCTGGTGCGCCAACTGCTCACTGAATCCGTGGTGATCGGTATGCTCGGAGCATTCGCCGGACTGGCGTTCGCATGGATTGCGGTCCGTGCGCTGCAGCGGTGGAACCCGACGAATCTGCTGCCGCGTGTCGGCGATATCCGCCTCGATGGGACGGTTGTCATCTTCACCTTCGCCGTTGCCATTCTGACCAGCGCACTCTTCGGGCTGATTCCCGCGCTGCGCGCTTCGGCCTCCGATCCCAACCTGGCGCTGAAGGAAGGCGGACGCAGCGGCGGGCTCTCCAGTTCGGGACTGCGCACCCACTCCGTGCTGGCCGTGTTCGAGATCGCTCTCTCCCTGGTGCTGTTGGCGGGCGCGGGTCTGCTGGTGCGCAGCTTGCTAGAGTTGCAGCGCGTGCAGACCGGCGTCGGCGCCGAGCCGCGCCATGTGCTGAGCATGTACGTCGCGGCGACGAATGCGAAGTACCGCGACGTAGCCAAAGGCGTCGCCTTCTACCAGAACATCCTGGACTCGGTGCGCGCTCTGCCTGGTGTCGAAGCAGCGGGCATGGCCGATGTCCGGCCACCAAACTGGTGGGAAGAGGACGACAGCTTCAACATTGACGGCCAGCCCTGGAGCGACGGCGCATTTCCATCAACCCCGGTCGGTCACGTCATGCCCGGGTATTTCGAAACCATGCAGATCCCGCTGCTCCGCGGCCGCTACTTCACCGATGGCGATCGGCGTGACGCGCACGGCGTGGTGATCATCAGCGAGTCGCTGGCCAAGCGCTACTTCCCGAACGATAATCCGCTCGGACACGTCATGCGCCAGAGCCAGCCCGAGCTGCACAACCCGGCGATGGAAATCGTCGGCGTTGTCGGGGACGTGAAATACCAGGGCCTCGACAGCAAGAACTCGCCGATGGCCTATTACACGCCGGTGGCGCAGTCATTCGTGGAAGCTCAATTCCTCTATGTGCGCTCCACGCGGGCCGCAGCCAGCCTCGCACCGGAGGTGGAGCGCGCCATCCACACCATTGACCGCGACGCAGTGGTCAATCACGAGCAGACGCTGGACATCACCATCTCGGACTCCGCCTCCGAACCTCGCTTCCGCACCGCGCTGCTGGGAAGCTTCGCGCTCGCCGCCTTGCTGCTCGCCGCCATCGGCGTGTACGGCGTCATCGCCTACTCAGTCGCGCAACGCACGCAGGAGTTCGGCATCCGCATGGCGTTGGGCGCGCAGCCCTCGGACGTGCTGCGTCTGGTTGTCGGCAAAGGCGCGGCGCTGGGCGCGGCCGGAGTTGCTGTCGGACTGGCCGCATCGCTGCTGCTCACGCGCACGCTCGAACGCTTCCTTTTTCAGGTGAAGACGACCGATCCGCTGACGTTGCTCACGGTTGGGGCGGTCCTGGGCCTGGTGGCGATGCTCGCCGGTTATCTGCCGGCACGGCGCGCAGTGCGCGTGGATCCCACGATCGCGCTGCGCTATGAGTGAACGCCATGTTGCGCCGCACGCGATGCGGCTTCGGTCGCACCCTGGGCAGCATTAGCGGCCGGTTTATCTGCTGAATCAACCCCGTGACATTTCGCCTCTCCGCCCGTCCAAAAACTTCCGTGAAGAAGAAAATGGAACTTCTGCTGCCGGACACGCGTACGAAATGTGGGAGCCAACGATGCAGAACTTTTTCAGCAATCTTCGCTATACCTTGCGGCAGTTCGGGCGGGCCCCGGTGTTTACGGCCGCCGCCGTGCTCACGCTGGCCCTGGGCATCGGCGGCACCACTGCCATCTTTTCCCTCATTCACACGGTCATGCTGCGTTCCCTGCCGGTGGCCGACCCGGGCAGCCTTTACCGAGTTGGCGAGGGTAACGACTGCTGTGTGGAAGGCGGGCCCCAGGACCGATGGGGCATGTTTTCCTACCCCTTCTACGAACGCCTGAAACAGAACCTGCCGCAGTTCGAAGAGATTACGGCGTTCCAGGCGGGGGCGCCGCGCATGAGCGTGCGGCGGCAATCCGAACGCGCGGCCCGGCCGCTGCGTACCGAGTTTGTCACCGGAAGCTATTTCTCCACTTTCGGCATTCATGCTTTCGGAGGGCGGCTGTTCTCGCCCGCTGACGACCAGGCCTCGGCCGCGCCCGTGGTGGTGATGAGCTATCACGCCTGGCAGGAAACCTACGGAGCCGAGCCGACTGTGGTGGGCTCCACCTACGTAATTGCGGGACATCCCTTCACTGTGATCGGCATTGCTCCGCCTGGCTTCTTTGGCGAGACTTTGCGTAGCGATCCTCCCGACATCTGGATTCCGCTGCAGCAGGAACCGCTCATCCAAGGCGAAGGCTCCCTGCTGCACCAATCCATCTCCGCGTGGCTGCGCGTTATTGGACGCCTGCGGCCGGGCGCCACCGTGGCCGGCATGTCACCCCGCCTGACCGCCATGCTGCGCCAGTGGATGCAGACCGACAGCGGCTACCCGGCATCGTGGATGCCGGAAGTCAAGCGCACCCTTCCCAAGCAAAGCATCAACGTGGTTCCGGCGGGAGAGGGTGTAGCGGAGATGAAGGAAGCCTACGGGCGCAGCCTGGCCGTGCTTCTGGCCGTCTGCTCTCTGGTGCTGCTGATTGCCTGTGCCAACGTCGCCAACCTGCTGCTGGCGCGGGCGGCTGCGCGGCGCAGCCAGACCGCCCTGCGGGTGGCCATCGGCGCCTCCCGCCGACAGATTATCGGGCCAGCGCTGCTGGAGAGCACCTTGCTCGCCATTATGGGCGGTATTGCCGGACTCGCCGTGGCGGTGGGCGCCTCCCGCCTCTTGCTGCGCTTAGCTTTCAATAGTGCTCATTTTCTGCCCATCAGCATCACGCCTTCGCTGGCCGTGCTGGGGTTCGCGTTCCTTCTCTCGCTGGTGACAGGGGTCATTTTCGGAACAGCACCGGCGTGGTTCGCCACCCACACGCCGCCCATTGAGGCCCTGCGCAGCGCCACTCGCAGCACCCGAGACAGCTCTTCCGCCGCGCGCGTGACCCTGCTTATCGTGCAAGCTACCCTTTCAGTGGTTCTGGTCGCGGGCGCCACTATGCTGGCCCGCAGCCTGGGCAATCTCGAACATCAGAATTTCGGGTTTCAAACCGCTAATCGTGTGGTGGTGGAAATCAACCCTCCGGCAGCCACCTACGGTCCGGAGCGGCTGAACGCCTTGTACCGCGAGATGGAGGACCGGCTCAAGCGCGTGTCCGGCGTCGAGCAGGTGGGCCTGGCTCTATATAACCCGCTTACCGACAATTGGGGTGAGGGCATTGTCGTGCAGGGGCACACCGCGCCGATGATGGGCCCCGATTCAGGAGCATCGTGGGATCGGGTTAGCACCGGGTACCTGCAATCGCTGGGGATCCCGATGCTGCGGGGGCGCGGCTTCACGGAGGCGGATAACGAAACCACCGCGCCGGTGGCCATCGTCAATGAATCTTTCGTTAAACGTTTTCTGCCCAAGGAAGACCCGCTGGATAAACACTTCGGGTTGGATGACCCATCTTTTGCCGGCACCTTCCGCATCGTCGGCGTGGTACGGGACTCGAAGTTCGCATTCGCGCGCGAGAACGTGCGTCCCATGTTCTTCGTTCCCGCGGCGCAATTCGTGCATTATCCCCATCCTCTGATGCAGAAGATCGAGCTGCGCTCGCATTTCCTGGAGGGAATCATTCTGGTCACGCACACCCGGCCGGGCGTGCTGGAACCGGTGCTGACCAGGACCCTGGCGGACATTGACCCGGACCTCACCATCACCAGCCTGCGCACGCTGGACGAGCAGGTAGGGCTGGAGTTCGATCAGGAGCGCGCCGTGGCCAGCCTGGCCGGTTTGTTCGGGTTGGTGGCGCTGGTGCTGGCGGCTGTCGGTCTCTATGGCGTAACCGCTTACACGGTGGCGCAGCGCACCGGCGAGATTGGCGTGCGCATGGCCTTGGGAGCCGACCGGACGAGAGTTATTCAGTTGGTGTTGCGGGGCGCATTCCGCCGCGTAGGCTTGGGATTACTGATCGGAATCCCCCTGGCCATCGGCGCCGGACGCCTGCTGGCCTCACAATTGTGGGGCGTTAAGGCATGGGACCCGTTGGCGCTATCCGTGGCGACAGCTGCCCTCGCCGCCTGCGCTTTTCTGGCAGCGTTGATTCCCGCACTGCGCGCGGCCGCCATCCATCCCATGGAGGCCTTGCGGGCCGAGTGAGATATCAAGCCGGTTCCGGTGCCATCCCGGTGCCCCGGACCTCCGGCTGAATTGGTTGCGGTTCTCTGCGGGCGGTGTACTTACTCCGCTCCCTGCTCCAGTTCCTCAGGAGCGCCGTGGCGGCGCAACAACTGCGGCAGGTTCTGCGAGAAAGCCGAGCGCGGCACTACCATGTCGCAACCCGCTTCCTGCGCCTTCAGCTTCAAATCGCCTTGTACATGCGACAGGAACCCGATGATGCTGGTCCCTTTCTTCAGCTTCGACTTCAATTTGGGGATCAGGGTCAGCGGCTTGGCGCCGGCATTGTTCAGATCGAAGATGATCAGGGAAGGCTTTTCCTCGCCGTTGCTGGTGATGCGCTCGCCCAGGTCTTTCTCCGTCTTCACAAACTCCACTTTCACGTTGAGTTTGCGCGCGACTTCCTGAATTTTTGCCGAGAAAAACAGGTCATCCACGAAGGCGAAGATGCGCGGTCCCCCGTTGGATTCGGGCAAGGGTTCTGGTTCCGCGCCCATGTAGTTGCTGGGATTGAAGCGGCCGCGGCCACCCCTGCCGTTATCGCCGTTCATGCCGGCGCGGTAAGCGTGGTCCATGGGAGCGGTGTAAATGCCGCCGTGACGATCGCGCTGCCCTGCGCCTTGGCCGGGGCGGTGGTTAGGTGGACGACGGCCACGCCGGCGTCGGTTTCTCCCTCCAGAGCCGGAGGGATGGTTCGGTCCAATCATCATGTTGCTCTCTTTTTTTGCCCTCGTTGACCGAGGGAAAAACTGGTTCGATGCGCTTTTCTGCCGCGGGAATTTCGCTGCTGGTGCAAAATCTTCACAACCCGTTGCGGCGGGAAGTCAAATCGTGAATCTATTTTGTCCGTCTGGCGCCTGGAGCTTTAACTTGGGGCGCGGAGTGCCGGCACGGGGAACGTGCGGCCATTTGGAGGACACCATGATGTTACCCGGCACGAGCGGTCCGCGCAAGTGCTAAAAGTACCGAAAGTAACCTCCCCTGTCCTCAGTCCTTATGATGCTGCCCCGACGCTCCGCGCTTCAGCTTTGTTCAGCCCTTGCCACTCCAGGGGAGATTTTGCCGGGTCCCCGGCTCAGTGGTGGACGGCAGTGCCGCGGGTAAGCTGAACCCGCAAAAAATCGCTGCCCTGGGGCGTCAGTTTGACCTTCGGTCCGCTGCACAGGACCAGCTGCTCCTGCTCCAGGAAGAGCACCCACTGCTCCAGCGTGCGGCCGTCGTAAATTTCGGGAAATCGGCGACATACCACGGCGAAGCATGGGCGCAGATTGCGCAGGTAAATGCCGGCGCTGCCAGCATCATGAATCAACCGCAGCCCCGGCACCTGGGCCTGCCAAAAACCGAAATAGTGAGGATGGGATGCCTGGCCCGCGTTCATCCCCGCCAGCGACACCGGAGGACCAGCGGCGTGCTCCACGGCCTGGCGACGCTCATGGCGGTCCGCGTACTCGGCAATCGCGATCAGGGCGATCACCGCGAAGAAGAACAGGTACGCCGAAAGGACGATGATCAGGACGGGCATGTTGCGCCCTCGCAGGGTCGCATCCTGAAAAACGGGGCCGTGCCGGAGATGCCGCGCTCCGCACGCTCCAGAGTAGAAGCGGTGGAAGGGAACCCCCAAAGCCAACCCAGTTTACCACCGCCCGAACCAGCAGATTCCATTTTGTTAGCCGGGCTCCGCGCGCCGCTCACAGCAGTTGCTCGCGGAAGCTGAGCACGCGCGGCGGCTGATCCTGAATTCCTTGTGGCAAGGAGCAGAAGTCGAAATAAATGTTGGCGCTGCCTCCCAGGGTGGTGTCCACATACGATTGCTGGCCGGCCAGAATCGCGCCGTAAATATTCACTCCGCTCGATCCGCCGCCAGTAAATGAAATCACGCCCCGCACCAGAATGAGGCCATAGAAATTCAGGCCGCCGTGAATATCGAGGTTGCCGTCAACCACCAGCACCCCATTGCCCTGCGCGCCGCCAGTCATTTGCACGTTGCCGGGAACATACGTCACCTGGCTGGACATGTTCGACGGTCCTGCGGGATTGTTCGCTGGACTGGGCGGAAGAGCCGGAGGAACACCAAACACCTGGCCCGATCGCGTGCCGCAACTTCCCGCCGTGCAAGACCAGCTGTAAGGCGCCTGCGTGACGCTGACGGTGCCCGGCGCATACTTGAATTTGTTGATCAGCCCATCCATGTCCCAGGGCCAGGGCTGGTTCTGCACCACCGGCTGGGTGGTGCCCGCGATCAGGGTTTCCGAAGGGGTGGGATTGTCCACCGTGCCGGCGGCATAAATGGCGTAGTGGCTGCCGTCGCACACCATGCCTGCACGGTTGGTACAGGTTGTAACGTCAATGCCGTTAACTTTGTTGGTGGTGCACTGGCAACTGCAGTAGTCCCAACCATTCACGATCAACGAGCCATTCAGGTCCACGTGGTCCTGGGAATCCACCGCCGCCCGCGTCACCAGCGGCGGGTCCTGCGCCACTTCCATTTGCAGGAGGCGCGAGGCGCCGCTGACCGTCATCGCCAGAGAAGTCAGCTCATATACCGGTCCCCAGCCGGCGGGATCGCTGCCCGTGGAAAGCGCACAATCGGTCACCGGAAGCATTGTGACCGGCAGCTCGCTCACGCCATTCCAGCACACCTGCGTCGTCAGGGTGCTGCCGGAATTGCTGCCATTGTTGTAATAGGGAGCGACAGAGGCATTGGCCTTACGGTTGACGCGCACCCATTTGTAAGGAAGCGCGGCGGGCGTGTTCAGGTAGGGCGGGCCGTTCTCCGCCGCGGTAGTGATGTTGTTGCTGGCCAGCGGGCAATTGATATTCTGCGCCGCCATTTCCCGGCACAGCTCCTGATCGTGATAAGGGTTGCTTACATCGGTGGGATCGACTGTGTCCGAAGTCCCTGCCGGATTCAGCACGTACAGCACCGAATTGCTGTTGCCCGGCATGTTGACCGGAGGAACGAGCTTGTGGGGAGCTGTGTTGGCCAGCATCATGCGCTCACGCACGCTTTGCAGCCCGGCCATGCTGGCAAAGTAGGCCTGCTGCGAAGAACGGAAATTGTCGTTGATGCGGGTTTCCGCATCACCCAGATACATCAGCGCCAGGCCCACGCCGGTCAGCAACAGCAATGCCAGAAGGCAGGCGAGCAGCGCCACGCCGCGGTTGCTATTTCTCAGGCTTCGGTGCAGGCTCATGTTTGCTCCTCGGCGCGGGGGTGCGTTCCGCCGCCTCGATTGCCTTTTCCACTTGCTGGATCTGCAGGCGCTTGCGCGCCAGCGTTTCCTCACGCCGCGCCAGCGAATTGGAATAGAGCTGCCGCAGGTGCGCGTCGGTTTCCGCACTCAGCTTCTGCTCAATTTGCGCGTAGCGCCGCAGCAATACCTGCTCATCCCGCCTCAGGCTCTGCAGAATTTCGCGAGCCCGGCTGAGCGTGCCTTCTTCCAGCAGCCCGGGAACGGTAATGCGCGCCTTGGAACCCTCGGCTGCGGCCGGATTCGGACTGGCGGCCGGAGCCGCTGAGGGCGTCTCGGCGGGACGTCCTCTCTCCAGATCTTCGTTGGTGAATACGCGTCTTGCCGTCTTGCCGCTTTTCTCCCGCGCTACTTCCGGCAGCGGCCGCTCCTGTGCCCACCCCGTTCCGCACAGCGCCAGCAGAAGCCCCACGCTGCACAGGCGATGCTCGACTTGTTGGTAAACTCTCATATTTGCACTAGAAGTTATTCAGCCTCGCGGTGGAGCTCATACTGAGGGCCGGCGTCAATCCTGTCTGCAGGTCGGGGGCGGTGGCCAGCAGGTTGAAGGTCATGCTGACCGACCGTACCTGGGCCAAGACGTCCGGGTTGGTGGAGAGATCAACGGGTAGGGTCAGCGCCGTCCCACTCTGGTCGAAGGCGGCGAACAGCGGCGCCGCCTTATAGGCGGCATAGAGCTGATCGTAAGCGACTGTGCCCGCGCCAAAGCGCGCCGAACCAGTGAGGACCAGGGCAGCACCGCCGGCGCCCACCCCGGCGCTGTTGATCACCCGCTCCACGCTGGAGTTGTAATTCACCGCCTGCGAGGCCGGCGTCCCGGTCACCTTCACCACCTGGCTGCGCCACAACGTGCAGGGACACGTGCTGGCGCTGGTTACGGCGGCTCCATTGCTGTCGGTCAAGGTGTAGCGCACGCTTTCCACCTGGCCATCGCCTTCGAGATCGGCTTCGAACCACAATTCGGAAGCGGATATCCGCACCAGGCCGGCGGCGCAGCGGTAATCGTTCACCCCCGGAGTGCCGAGCACCCCGGGCGCGTACAGACGGCGCGAAGGAAACCCCGCCTGCCGCAGCTCGCTGGCCATGGTGTCCAGGAAAGTGCGCGCCACCTGCGTGGCATCTACTTTGCCTTCCTCCGTTCTGTAGGATTTCTGCAGGCGAGTGACCGCGCTGAACACCACGCCCAGAACCGCGGTCAGCACCGCCACCACCACCAGCAATTCCAGCAGGCTAAACCCGCCAGCGGCACGCCTGCGATGGAATTCCCCCTGGCCCCACATCACAGGCCTCCAATGGTGCGCAGGGTGATAGGTTGGGCGAATTGCCTGGGCTGGGTGATCTCCGCCGCCAAGGGGCGGGCAGCCACTGTGATCAGACGGCTGTGGGCGGTGAGCGTCTGCACATTCCAGCGCACGTCAAACGTGGTCTGGCGCCCGCCCGCCCCGCAGCCTGCGAACTGCATTTTGTAGGACTGGGGAACGCTGGCGTAGGTCTGGGTGAAATCAATGGCGCCGCTGGTGCCGTCCACGTCCGCGCCGGCGCCTGGCGCGGCCGCTCCCGCCGTCGCCATCGCCCATGTGGTGGGCGTGCCGCCGCAATCGGTAAAGGAAATGGTGGCTGGCTGATTGGCGGGCTGGGCGGCAATCTTCTCCAGTACGGTTTGCGCCAGCATGGTAGCGCTGGTGTCCGCCTTGGCGCGGTTATTGCTGAGAATCGAAGTGTGGAACAGTCCCGTCACCGCCGTCATGCCCACCGCCAGCACCGCCATGCCCACTACCAACTCCAGCATGCTCATGCCCGCCGCCGTCACAGGCCCGCACGTGGTCCAAGTTTTCATAAGCTTCCTCTTACTGCGCCTGCCATTGCGAACTGCTGGCCAGGTACTGCCAGGTGCGCGCCCGCCCCGCCGGGCCCACGGTTACCGCCGCCCAGGCCACGCTGATGCGCCGTGAGTCTTGCAGGTAATAGACCACGCCCACGGCATTGCCACTGGAATCCCAGTTGGTGCAGATGCCGTTGCGCACCACGCAGGGCAGGCCCAGCCCATTGAAGCTCAGCGCGGTGGAAGCCGGTTGCGGGGTATAACCGAGCGTGGCCGCGCTGAGCACCGGCGCGGAAGCGTTATTGAAACGCACGCCGCTGGGCAACTGCACCATGGCCTCGCCGCCGTCATAGGCGGCGCTGCCGTTCTGGTCGAGGAACATCTGGTTGTAGATGTGGCCGCCGTGGGAGGTCTGCGCTTCCAGAACTGTGTAGAAGCGGTTGTCGCGCACGCAGCGCATGCGCGATCTCTGCAGCATAGCGGCTACATCCCTGGCCGCCAGGCGCAAGCGGTATTGCTGCAGAATGTTCATCATGGCGGGAAGCGAACTGGCCGCCACCACCAGCATCACCGCCAACACCACGCACAACTCCAGCAGTGACACGCCTTGGAATTTCGCGCCGTGGGGCCGCCGGAGATGGACAGTGCTTGCCACTCTTCCCGCCTATTGCATGGTAAAAGGACGGGAGGACGGGAGGCAGTGCGCCGGGGCCACCCAATGGTGATGGTCCCTTCCGCTTTGGGAAATCGCCCGGACTAGGAAGTCGCTGCTGGGCTTGTTTCAGAATGCGGGTATCGGGATGAGTATTTTTCCACCGGGCCCGTCAACCCATGGCTGAGAACGCGCTACGATGATCGTTAGATCGTCATACTGTTCGCCGGTTTGGAACTCATTGATGGCCTGCTCGATCTTCTGCAACAGGGAGGAAGCACCCAGGTGGCAATTCTCGCGAAGCACCTCCAGGAGACGCGCCTCGCCAAATTCTTCCCCATTCTCGTCCTGCGCCTCCGCAACGCCGTCCGTACACATAGTCAGAAGGTCCCCGGGTTCGATCTCGATCTCTCCAGCCAAACCTTCCCAATCACCGAACAATCCCAAAACAGTTGCCGTGGACTCCAGTCGCTCCACAGCACCTCCGCGGCGCAATAACAGAGGAGGGTTGTGCCCACAATTGACGTAACGCAGTTTCCGCGTCTGGTCACTGTAGCAGCTTAAGAATGCTGTCACATATTTTTCGCTTTCTGTATGTTTATATAAATGCTTATTTACGGAAGTGAGCAATCCAGGCAGATCGCTGGAGACGTAAGAGTACTGCCCTTCCAGACTCCCCTGCAGATTGGCCATCAGCAGTGCGGCCGCGATCCCTTTTCCTGAAACATCCGCGATAACGAATCCGACTTCCCCCGAAGCCATCGGCACAAAGTTGTAGTAATCACCTCCTACCGTTCTTGCCTGCGTACAGTGACCGCTGTAATCGAGAGTACGCAACGGAGGCATCTCCTGAGGCAGCAGTCTTCGTTGCACGTTACGCGCGAGTTCCATTTCGCGGACCAGGAGCTCTTCTTTACTTGCTTCCGGCGGGTCTATGTCCCAGATATTCATCTCCGGAGTCAGACATTCCACGCCGGCTTGTCCTTCGGTTGCTCCTGATCCAATCCAGACTACTTGAAACGGAGCGTTTCGCGGGCCGCAATGAAGAGTAAGCACTTCTCCTGGATTCAATTTTACTTTCAGGCCGTCCAGGCGCGCTCCCGAAACCGAGACGTCGATGGTACGCGCAAGATGGACGTTCTCTTTGTTTGCCGGCCGGCTCAGCCGTACGGGGTATTCTTTTCGCATCCGCTTGTCGCGGCGTTTCGGTCTTTGTTTAATCTCGAAGGCCGAACTACTGAATCGTGGTATTTGCCTTATGCTATCGAGAACAGCGCGGCACTCCTGTTCGCTGGCAAAGGGACCCAGTCGCACACTTCGGCATGCAAGCGGCGGTGAATCGGCAGAGCACTCGGCAAGGTACCATTCGTCAGCATCTAAGACTGGCTGCTTCATCTCACCAACTCTACTGGCAACGTTTGCCGCAGTTTAATCCGGAGCCTTCGAGTGGGCCTGTGACGATCATCACACCCACATGACATTGGTAACGGTGGTAACGGTGCTTCTGGAAATAGAATCACCGGCGCAGGCGAACAATTCTTC
>Ga0075426_10002901_pt1 | contig 12248 bp, 12 predicted proteins | sample SoiMethybrSBSTD5_FD_75304 | JGI IMG/M metagenome (GOLD analysis project Ga0075426, IMG submission 75304) | Bulk soil microbial communities from a Populus tree surrounding site in Tennessee, USA - Soil MetaG P. TD hybrid SBSTD5 | ecosystem: Environmental > Terrestrial > Soil > Tree plantation...
CTCAGGAGCCCGCCGTGCTGGAGGCAATCCGCGGTACTGAAGACAAACCCGCCAAAGTCGTATTGATGCACGGGAAGGACAGGGGACCGGCTGATACTTGGTATCCTTGGTTAAAAGGAGAAGCGGAGGCAAAGGGCATAAGCTTTGCCGCGCCTACCCTCCCCAATACCCACGACCCGGTGATGGAAGAGTGGGTGGCAGAACTGGCCAAGACCCAGCCGGATGAAAACACAACCTTGGTCGGCCATTCCCGCGGCGGCGTGGCTATTATGCGCTGGCTGGAAAATCTTACGGAAGGCAAAAAAGTGAAAAAGGCCATTTTAATCGCTGCTAACCGCGGCAGTGACCAAGGAGCCGATTATGATTATGAAAAAATCAAGCGGCGCGCCGATGCATTCGTTGTTTTCCATTCTACCGATGACAATTGGGTACCCTACACGACTGGCCAATATAATGCGGAAAACTTGCAGGCCAAATTTTACAGTTTTAATGACCGCCGCCATTTTGGCACTGGCGTAGACAGTATCCCTGAACTCTTATTGGAAATATGATTATCCTCGACTACGATCCTAAGAAACACAAACAAATTATCCATGCTTGCACGCTGGCGTTAAAAGGAGGCAAAACCGTGGTTTATCCGACCGACACTTCTTACGGCCTGGCCTGCGATGTAACCAATGCCGCGGCCCTGCGGCGGCTCTATAAAATCAAAGGCCGCAGTTTCAACCAGCCGGTGCACATAGTCGTACCTTCGCTTGCGTTTGCGGCCAAAGCGGGGGAGTGGAGCGGGCCGGCAAAAAAACTGGCCAAGGCCTTTTGGCCCGGCCCGTTGAGCTTAGTCCTCCCGCTTAAAGCCAAAGATAGATATTTAAAAAAACTGGGATCCAATACCGGCACTGTGGGACTGCGTTACCCAAAGCACAAACTGGCCAACGACTTGGCGCGGTCGCTGGGCCGGCCGATAACCGCTACCAGCGCCAACCGGCTCGGCCAGCCCGACAGCTACAGCTTGGCCGACATCATGGAAAACTTTGCCGGAGCAAAGCACAAACCTGATATAATAATAAATGCCGGGCGCCTGCCCAAACGCAAGCCCTCAACTTTGGTTAAAGTCCAGGCCGAGGAAATAAAAATTTTGCGGCCCGGGCCGATCACCCAAAAACAAATATTCAAAACCGCCCTTTCATGACCACCAAATTCCGCCTGCCCCACTACTTCGCCTACCGCGTCCAAACCCAAATCAGCGAGTTGTACGTTTCCACGGCTATCGCCGACCTGGCCATTGCCTTGGTCTTGCTGTTTGAGCCGATCTTTTTGTATGCGACCCTGGGCTTCTCTGTGCCGCAAGTGCTGCTGTTTTTTGCTGCGGTCTACGCTTTCTATATTGTATTGATCCCATTCGGCGCCAAAATTGTCAGCCGGTTCGGCTATGCGCACGGCATCTTTTTCAGCATCCCGTTCCAAATTTTGTACTGGTTCCTGTTGTTCGGCGCCAAAGACAACTTCGCGCTGATTTATTTCGCCCCCATTGCTTTCGCCATAGAAAAATCTTTGTTCTGGCCGTCATTCCATGCCATAGTGGCGCGTTTTGCCCGGGACGAACAACGCGGCCGCGAGTTTTCCATGCTGTATGCCATCGTTAATATAATGCAGGCAGCGGGGCCGTTCATTGGCGGTTTGGTGGCCGAGAAGTTCGGCATCCGCACTGCCTTCATTGTTGCCGGCGGCGTTTATTTCTGCTCGTTCATCCCGCTGTTTGCCAGCAAGGAAGTGTTTACCCCGAAAATTTACCAGTGGCGCGACACCTGGGACTTGTTCGCTACGTATCCGCTGAAATTCCTGGGCTACATGGGGTTCGGCGAAGAACTCCTGGTGCTCACCGTGTGGCCGATTTTTATTTATTTGATCATCAAAGATTTTAAGGCTACCGGCGCCATAGTGACCACGTCCACTTTCATTGCCACCATACTTTTATTGTACATCGGCAAAATGGCTGACCAGTACCGCAAGCGGCTGATGATTAAAATCGGCTCGTTCCTTTACGTTTTGGTTTGGCTGGCGCGCTTCATTGTCGCTACGCCGTTCGGCGCCTTTGTAATAGACACCCTGTCCCGCACCAGCAAAGACTTGGTCTTCGTGCCCATGTCCACAGTCACCTACGAACGGGCGGAAGCTACCCATATTTTGCCGTACATAGTTTTCTTTGAACAAAGCCTGTCGGTAGGAAAGTTTTTGGCCGCCGTCCTCGGCGTGATTATTTTCGCCCTAACCGGCAGTTTCTTTGCCTTGTTCGCCGCCGCCGCAGTTTTCAGCTTGCTGTACATGCTGATTTAGATGGGCTAAAATAGCTATATGAACAAATTTTATCTGCAAATCCAAACTAAAAATTTCCGCTGGTAACAATTGGTAAAACGACCCGTTTTACCAATTAACTTTTTACTATGAACTACGATGCAATACAAAAAGAAGATCCGGAATTATACGATCTTATAGAAAAAGAAGAACGCCGACAAAAAGAAAGTTTGGGCCTCATTCCTTCGGAGAATTATGCTTCCCAGGCCATAATGCAAGCGGTCGGCAGTGTGCTCGGTAATAAATACTCGGAGGGATATCCTGCCCGGCGTTATTACGCCGGCAACGAAGTCATTGATGACATTGAAACTTTGGCGCAAAAGCGCGCTAAGGAACTATTCGGCGTCCCCGCCGTAAACATTCAACCTTATTCAGGAAGCCCTGCCAATTTTGCTGTGTATATGGCAACATGCCAACCGGGCGATACGATTATGGGGCTTAACCTCTTGGATGGCGGGCATTTAACCCACGGTTGGAAAGTTTCGGCTACGGCCATGTTCTATAAAAGCGTTCCTTACCATGTTAAGGAAGATGGCCGGATAGATTTTGACGAGGTCTCCCGTCTGGCCCAAGAACACAAGCCCAAATTAATTTGGGCCGGCGCTACCGCTTACTCGTACCTATATGACTATGCCCGGTTTGCGGAAATAGCCGACAGCGTGGGTGCTTATTTTGTCGCAGACATCGCCCATGTGGCTGGCCTTATTGCGGCCGGAGTTCATCCCAGTCCTGTCCCTCACGCGCATATTGTTACGACCACGACCCATAAGACTTTGCGCGGCCCGCGAGGCGGCATGATAATGACAACCGATCGCGGTCTGGCAAAAGATCCCCAATTGGCCGAAAAGCTGGACAAAGCCGTATTCCCCGGACTACAGGGAGGGCCGCACGATAACCAGACCGCAGCTATTGCCATAGCATTAGAGGAGGCCGCCCGCCCGGAATTTAAAAATTACGGCAAGCAGGTTGTGTTCAATGCCTTAGCGTTGGCAGGCAATTTAAAGAAAAACGGCTATAAGCTCGTCGGTAATGGGACGGAAAACCATTTACTATTGATGGATTTAGTGCCTCTATTCGGTCCAGGCGGGGGAGTGTTTGCCCATGAAGCCTTAAACGCCGCCGGTATGACATCAAATAAAAATACGATTCCAAAAGATCCCTCTTCACCGTTTTATCCCAGCGGCTTGCGTCTGGGGACGCCGGCTCTCACCACCAGGGGAATGAAAGAAGCGGAAATGGAACAAGTAGGGGATTGGATTTCCCGCGTGCTGGATAGTATCAAACAATATCGCCTGCCGGCCGAAAAGGAACAGAAGTCTGATTATATCAAGAAATTTAAACAAGACTTGCAAACTAATGATATCGTTAACCAAGTTCGAACCGAGATTTCGGAATTTTGTAAAAACTTTCCTTTTCCCGGCATTAACTAATTAATAATACTCCCACATGTTCCACGCTTTCGTTTTAGGGCTTGTCCAAGGGCTGGCCGAATTCCTGCCCATTTCTTCATCCGGCCATTTAATAATTGTGCCGTGGCTATTCCATTGGCCGGATCCGGGCTTAGGTTTTGATGTGGCCTTGCACTGGGGCACGCTGGTAGCCGCGGTCGTTTATTTCCGCCGCGACATCGTTTTAATTTTGCGCGGCTTCTGGCATTCGTTGTTTAAAACAAGCCGCGACCTGCAGAATAACATCTACCAAAAACTGGCCTGGCTGCTGATCATTGCCAGCATTCCCGGCGCCATAATCGGCAAACTGCTGGAAGACCCGGCGGCTAACGCGTTCCGCAACCCCCTACTGGTGGCGGCAACCTTGGGCGTAATGGGCGTTGTTTTGTACTTGGCGGACGTTTACGGGAAGAAACAGAAAAACCTGAACCACATTACCAAGCTAGAGGCACTGTGGTTGGGCATCAGCCAAGCTATTGCCATAATTCCCGGCGTGTCGCGCAGCGGCGCGACTATGACCGCCGGGCTCGGCTTAGGTTTTCGGCGCGAAGATGCGGCGCGGTTCAGCTTCCTTATGCTCATGCCAATCGCCTTCGGTGCCGGCCTGTTGAAGTTCAAGGACTTCCATAATGGCGTGACCACGCCGGAGTTAGTGGTTGGCTTTGTCACATCCGCGATTGTCGGCTATCTGGCTATAAAATTTTTGCTGAACTATTTAAACCGCAGCGATTTCAAAATTTTCGCCTGGTACCGCATTGCCGCCGCCGCGTTGATTGTAATTGTTTACCTGGTGCGGCGTTAAGAATATGGTCAAGCCTGAAACCTATTTAAAATGGCAAGAGAGCATGCGCCGCCGGCCCTGGCTACGGCGGTTTTGGATGTTCTGCGGCCTGTATGTGGTCGGGTTATACATCCTTTACGGGTTTTATTTGGCCACATCGGTTCCGGGCCAGCGCATTTTGGTTTTGGCCGCCGCCGCTTTTGCCGCGGCCTGGCTCATTTCCACCGGCTTTTATTATTTGTACCCGACCCAGCGTCCGAGCGGCCGTTATGGCTTCGTCCCTTATACTTCCCGGCTGTGGTCGACTGACTACCGAAAACCGCACGCCATGCCCTCGCGCCACGCCGCCGCGGCCGCCGCGCCGACGATGGTGCTATTCTTGTTTAACCCTAAGCTCGGCGCGGTGGCGTTCCCCTTCGTGCTGTTGACAGCCGCCGGGCGGGTGGTGCTCGGCTTCCATTTTGTTGCCGATGTCATAGTGGGAATTTTGCTGGGCCTGCTTTGCGGCTTGACCGCTTACCATATTGGCGTTTCCGCCTTCCCGACGCTCTTTACGCACATAGCTTAAACTGGTAAAATAATGTAGTTAATTAGGGAATATTCCGGGCCGGTGTGGCGGAATGGCAGACGCGATGGACTCAAAATCCATTGTCCGCAAGGGCGTGTGGGTTCGACTCCCTCCACCGGCACCAAGTTATGCAAGTTAATTATGGACGACGGAATTATTCGGCCCCAAGTGAATATCCAGCCGCTTGAACCTTCCACCGCCGCGCCGGCGGAAGGCTTTTTGCAACCGCAAGAATCGGACAGGGTTTCTTATGCCGACGCGCAAATCCAGGAAATTGATTTGGCCAAAGTTGTGCCGAACCCGTTCCAGCCGCGCAAACAATTCAACCAGGAAGCGCTACAAGAATTGGCCGACTCTATCCGCGAGCACGGCGTAATCCAGCCGCTGGTCGTAACTGAAACATCCACCGGCTACGAACTGGTGGTAGGGGAGCGGCGGTTCCGCGCCTCCCAACTGGCCGGCCTTACCCGCGTTCCGGCAATCGTCAAGAAAACTTTGGGCGACCAGACCAAACTGGAAGTCGCGCTCATAGAAAACATCCAGAGGCAGGAGTTAAACCCGATTGAAGAAGCGCAGGCCTTTGACCGGCTGATCAAGACCTTTAATTTGACGCAAGACCAAGTGGCTAAGAAGGTCGGCAAATCGCGGCCGGCCATTACCAACACTTTGCGTTTGCTGAATTTGCCCGCGGAAATCCAACGCGGCGTCATTGAAGGCAAAATCAGCGAAGGACACGCCCGCGCCATTCTCGGTTTGCCCGACATCGAAAAACAATTGCTGATGTTCAGGATCATCCAGGACCAGGGGCTGAACGTGCGCCAGGTGGAAAGCAAAGTTCGCGAACTGGCCGCGCGCCGGCAGATGGACGCCGCCGCGCCTGACCCAAAACTGATGGCCATGGAAACCGAACTGCGCGGCAAGCTCGGCACCCAGGTAAAAATCCAGCGCCAAGGCCGCGGCGGGCGCATTACTATAGAATTTTTCAGTGACGAGGAGCTGGAAGAAATAATCGGCAAGATGGCGGAGCAACGCAAAGAGGCGGAAGACGGCGGGTTTTTGACGGTTTAGGCGGTCTTATGGGCGAAAAATTTTTGGATTTTGAAAAGCACGAGCGCACGGTTAAAAAGCTAATCCGCGCCGGCGTGGCGGCGGGAATAGTTTTATATGGAAGCATGGCCCTGCCCCGCCGCGCAGAGGCGCAACAGCCTGCCGGGCGCCCCGTGCCCGAAAAGCAAATCACGGAAGCCGAGGCCGCCGAAGGCCTCCTTACAGACAAAACAGAAAAAAACCTCGTCCGCACTAACGCGGACAAGCCAGGCTACTACCGCGAAGTCAGTTCCCTGGGACAGACCGGCGGTTACATTAAAGATGAAGATATCGACCGCATTATTGGTGAAAACCCGGGCGTTAAAGAAATTGAACTGGCGCACCCCCACCAGTTAAGCAGTTACAAGTTCCTTTTGGACCAGGCCAATATGGAGAAAATCCGCAACCGCCAGCAGGAAGCGGTTCCCATGGCCCCTTCCGCCTCCGACTATATAATGTTGGCCCACTTTCAGCGGAGGTACCAAGATAAGGGCATAACAGTCAGGGGAAAGGTTATTGCTTTGCACGGGCAGTTCACCTATACTGTTGATCCGAAGAACCGTTTTTTCGCGGCCTACGATAATTTTATCGGCGAATTGAAGAAGCGCTACGATAACAGCTTGACGGAAAAAGATAAAGCATTGATGAAAGAGCTGGTGGACAATGGCACTGACCTTCGTTTTGTCATTGACGAGTTGGGAAAGGCCCAGCCGGACGACCCGAAACAGAAAGAGAAACTGGCTTTAGCGCAGAAACTGGAAGGTTTAAATGAAGGTTTGGTTGAAAAATACAGTAAGAATTTAGAACCCGCTGATGAAATTGAATTGCTTAACGCACGGATTGTGCAAACGGACCCGCAGGATAAAGCTGAAGTGCGAAGGCTGGTGGCGGAGCTGAAGGAACTATGTGCTAAGCACGGGATAAAGTTGGAGTTCAAGGAAATGTAATATAACGGGCTGTAGTATAGTGGTAGTACGCGTCCATGGGGTGGATGTAGTCTGGGTTCGATTCCCAGCAGCCCGACCAACGGTAATTATGAACAGCTTAACCGCCTATTTTGATACCGCTTTAAACGACCACAAATCGCGGCGTTTTGTGATTACCGAAACCGCCATATCAATCGTCACGATAATTTCGGTAATTTCAATCGTGTTGGAAACGGTGCCGTCACTCCATAGGTTTGAACCGGTTTTCCTCGGGATCGAATGGGTTTGCGTAATAATTTTTACGGCAGAATATTTAGCCCGGCTGGCAACCAGCCCAAAAAAACTTAAATATATTTTCAGCGTTTGGGGATTAATTGATTTGGTTGCCATCTTGCCGACATATTTGGGTTTAGGAAACTGGACCTTTTTGAAATCCGCGCGCACCCTGCGCTTGTTGCGTTTACTGCGGATTTTGCGGATCGCCAAAATCTCCCGCGCCTATCTGGAATCGCAGGAAGGGCAGGTCAAAGCGGAAGGGGAGTTCAACCGGTTAAATTTGGTTATCTATTTTTTGGCCCTGTTTTCAGCCGCGTTGATTTTTGGCGCCGCATTGTACGCGGTGGAGCACCGCCAGGCGGAATATAACAGCATTCCCATGTCTATGATCCAGTCCGCTTCCATTCTTTTAGGCGGAATTGGACGGGCGCCTACGGCAACAATTGCCGGCGATATCATTGTAATAGCCGCGCGTTTTGTCGGGCTGTGCCTGTTCGGCCTTTTGATAACGGTAATCGGCGGTTCCCTCCACCACGCCCTATTCGGTGAAAAGAAAAAATAACTGGACAAATTCCCATAAATAAGGTATAATTAAGCAAAGCAGTAACCATTAAGAAACAAATATGTCAGAAGTCAATTTGCTAGCAGTGCTAATCGCCGCCATAGCGGCAATGGTAGTAGGATCCCTGTGGTACTCCAAAGCGGTCATGGGTAAGCAATGGATGCACGCCGCGGGCTTCCATGCCAACGACGAAGCAACCATGGCGCACATGAAGAAAAACGCCCCCAAGGCGTACGTGGCCATGTTTGTCGGCGCGTTGGTCATGGCCTTTGTAATGGCTATGTTCGTTTACCGCATGTCCGCCCAATCGGTCAGCGGCGGCATGGAACTGGGCTTCTGGGCCTGGCTCGGCTTTGCCATGCCGATGAAAGTCGGCGATGTCATGTTCAACAACCGCAACAAGAAGCTAATTTGGATTGACGGCGGTTACCAGTTGGTCAACTTTTTGGTGATGGGCGCGATCGTTGGCGGTTGGAGATAATCTAGGGAAGAATAAAAAATAAAGCCTCCGGAAATCCGGAGGCTTTTTGTTTAGGCTGCTAAACCGTCTTTTGGGTAGAGATGCGCACCAATTGCACAATCAAATACGCCACGAGGGCATAGATAATCATGGCAATTACCGTGCTCCATTCCAGCACTGAAGTGCCGGATACCGGTTGGTGGAAAATGCCGACGAAGGGCGCAACAAATGGCGCGCTTATGGTATAGAGGAAATTAACGATGCCGCTGTTGGGGTTAGCGCCGAGCAGGCGGAACACCAGCCGCAGGGCCAAGATAATTTCTATGACATCCAGGATGTAATAGATTATCGCCGCCGTTTTGTTGCGGCGCGAAATCACGTCGTTATCGATGAGCTTGCGATGCACTACAGCTCCGTCGTTCGGGGCAGTGTCGTCCCGGACCACGGTGGTTTTTTCAACTTCTTGGGTAGCCATAATCGTTGATGTTAAGTTTAAATGCTAGCTATGCTAGCTACCTTAATTATCCGCCTCCGATATGAGGAAATTATGAATCTGCGCGGCCGGGGAGTCCGGGACTTTCGGGCTTGCTCCTTGGCTTGGGCATTTGCACAGTGTAATAATGGTGCGCCCACAAAAGGAACAAGCACAATTCAGCGTTCGCGATAACTTCCCGCATTTGGTCGGTATCTTGGTCAGGCATGCGACTCCTTCGCGGCCGGCGGCAATGCTTTGGAAATGGGATACACAAAGCCCCCCGCCAGCGGCAGCCTTGCGGCCACCCATGACCCTTTCGAGCCATGACCTTTCAGAGCTCTGGACGGAGAGCTTAATACCTGAAAGGTTTTAGTGCCGTGCCCGGGCGTTTGCGCCCGGGGTTAGGCCCTGAATTGTAAATACAGTATAGCGATTTTGGCGCTATATATCCAGTTTAAAGGAGGGCAGATAAAATCACGTTAAAATTATTCTAAAGAATGTCATTCATCCCTTTTTCATTAGTCATTCATACACTTATAGGTATGAAAAACGCTACCATCAGGGAAAAATTTTTACTTGGGCTGGGAATTAGTTGCATGCTTTTGGGAAGCTTTGCTTTTGTGGACCGGGCAGTGCTGGGTTTTATGGTGGATATCTTGCAAGGCGTTTTGTACGTTGCCTCCGGCTTGTTCATTTTTGCCGCTTTAATGCGCGGCGAACCTTACATCAAGCGCTATTCTTTGGCATTGGGCATTATTTACAGCCTGGTATTTTTGGCCGGAATTATTAATCGCGACGGAGTCGTTTTCTGGCTGTTCCACGCCGGGGGTTTGGAAAACATTTTGCACTTGGGGTTTGCGGCCACTCTCTTATTCGCTTCGCGGGGGGAGCAGGCGTGGGAGCGGTTTGCGGCCAGGAAGTGGGTGGCTTAATTTATGCGCCGTGCCGTCCTTAGTTTCGTCGGGGCTTTGTACGTGCTCATGGCGCTGATCGGTTTTGCTTTGCCTTCGAGCGGGTTTTTTTCGGCTGACAAAAGTTACAATGTTTTTTTGGGCATCCTGGGGTTGCTGGCTTTAAGTTGTGCCGATATGGGGGGTTTGGAGGGAAAGTGGTTTGACTTTATCTTTGGCTTGGTGCTAATCGTCATGACTATAGTCGGAGCCGTGAATTACCTTAATTTCGGAACAGGCAGTTTGGGTAATATATTCGTTAATGGGCTTGCCTCAATTTTCCTGTTATATCTCGGCATCGTCGTAAACCATCGCCTGAAACATCAGGAAAAATAAATTTTTCGCCCCGGCTTAGCGCATTTCATTTTTGCTTCATGGCTCGCTCAGAAAGCTGGGATATGATGGAAGAGTAATGAGGTCCGGCCAAGTTACAGCAGTAAGCGAGGGAAGGAGGCGGATGAGGCAGCACAATAGGAAGAATAACTATGATGCCGCCCGCCGAGCAAAAGAAATGGAGCGAGAATTATTTGACGATGCCTAGCGACGAATTTGCCCGACGTAAAGCGAAGACAATTGAATAAGGATTGATTGAAGTTGCCGCAGGCAACAACAAAAGCGAGCCAAACTTTGAAGCCCCAGGGACGTCCCTTGGGGTTTTCGCTTTTCCGGCGGATTTGGTACAATAAATCCAGCGAAAACAGCGTTAGGAAACAAACAGACAAACTACGATGGCTCTCCCGCCCCGCCCCGGCCTGTCCACTGCCGCCGCCCAAGCGCAGCTTCTCCGGTTCGGCCCCAACCAGGTCACCTCATTAAAAAAATATTCGGCTTTCACCGAGTTTTTGATTAAGTTCCGTAATCCGCTGGTGTTGATATTGCTGGCGGCTGCCCTGTTGTCGGCGTTTTTCGGCGACTGGATCAGTTCGGTCATCATCATTGCCATTGTCGCCTTAAGCGTGCTGTTGGACTTCTCCAACACTTACCGCTCGGAAAAGGCGGCGGAAGCTTTGCGCGAGCGGGTGCGGATTACCGCTTCCGTCGTGCGCGACGGCAAAACGGTGGAGTTGCCGCTGGAGCACATTGTGCCGGACGACGTGGTCATGTTGGCGGCCGGCGACATTGTTCCTGCCGATGCCGCGGTTTTGGAAAGCAACGATTTTTACGTTAACGAATCCTCCCTCACCGGCGAATCTTTCCCCCAAGCCAAGGGTGGGGGAGCGGCCGTGTTTATGGGTAGCAGCGTCATTTCCGGCACGGCGGCGGCGCGCGTCAGCGCGACCGGCTTGCGCACCCAGTACAGCCACATTGCCCAGGATGTCGGCGAACCGCAGGGGCCGACCGAGTTCGAGCGCAGTATCAGCAGTTTCAGCTTTTTGGTCATGAAAATCACTTTCATTTTGGTGATCGTGATATTTTTAGTTAACGCCGGGTTCAAGCATAATGTTTTGCAGTCGTTCCTGTTTGCCGCGGCCCTGGCCGTCGGCCTAACACCGGAACTCTTGCCGATGATTATCGCCTTAAACCTGTCCAAAGGTTCGCTGGCCATGTCGCGGCGCGGCGTCATTGTCAAACGGCTGGCGTCAATCCAAAATTTTGGCAGTATGGACGTGTTATGCACGGACAAGACCGGCACCCTTACTGAGGACCGGATTGAGGTAATCAAGTATGTGGATGGCGCGGGCAAGGTTTCCGATATTGTCCTGGAACATGCTTATGTCAGCAGTTCTTACCACACCGGTTTCAATAACCCGCTGGATTCGGCGATCCGCTCTTACCGCAAAATAGACATCCGCCATTACAAAAAATTGGCTGAGATCCCGTTTGATTACAACCGGCGCCGCGATTCCATCGTGGCCAGCCGCGGCGCAGGGACGAAGCAGGCATTAATGATCAGCAAGGGCCAGCCGGAAGAACTGATTAAAATTTGTAAGCATTACGAAAAGCCCGGCGTGGCTTTAACCGCCGCCAAACACAAAATAATTGAGAAGACCTACGAGGACTTGAGCCGGGACGGTTTCCGCGTGCTGGCAGTGGCTGAGCGCGAAGTAGCGCCGCCCGCCCGGGGAAATTACGACAAGGACCTGGAAACGGACATGGTCTTTTTGGGCTTTGTTGCTTTTTATGACCCGCCGAAGAAGAGCGTCAGCGCGACCTTGCGGAAGCTGGAGGACTACGGCTTGGAAATTAAGGTCATTACCGGCGACGACCGGCTGGTTACCGAGCATGTGGCCGGGCAGATTAACCTGGTTTCCAAAGGCACTTTGCTTGGCACCGACATCGCCAAGCTTTCCGTGGAAGCTTTGCGGGTAAAAGTTGAGCGGAACACGATTTTCGCGCGCGTCTCGCCCGACCAGAAGCGGATGA
>Ga0075426_10002903_pt1 | contig 12243 bp, 13 predicted proteins | sample SoiMethybrSBSTD5_FD_75304 | JGI IMG/M metagenome (GOLD analysis project Ga0075426, IMG submission 75304) | Bulk soil microbial communities from a Populus tree surrounding site in Tennessee, USA - Soil MetaG P. TD hybrid SBSTD5 | ecosystem: Environmental > Terrestrial > Soil > Tree plantation...
CGGAAAACAGGGAGTGGGAGTGCAATTCCTCTACTATTCAGCGGGCGAGAAAAAGTTCGAATAGAACGCGATTCTAAACTTTCCAGGGATTGTACGAACCAACATACCAGATGTGACCTTCGAGATCGCGGCAGGCATAGCCGCGCCCACCGTAGTCTTCGTCATGGATGTCAATTAGGATTTCGGCGCCAGCGGCTTTGGCGCGGGTGCAGTGGGCGTCCGTGTCAGGCGCGATGACGTAGCAGCTTTGCGTTTCGGCGCCGCCAATTTCATCCGGTTGCTTCATGTTCTTGTTGAATTCGTTATCGCGAACGGAGCCGAGCATGATCATGCCGCCGCCGTAAGTGAGCTGGGCATGAGCGATCGAGTCGTTCTCGCCGGGAACCACGAGATGTTTTTCGAAACCGAAGGCATTGCAGAGCCATTCAATTGCGGCAGCCGCATTGCGGTAGCGCATTCCGGGAATGATGGCGGAATAGGTCGACGGGGAAGGCATTGCGGTAGCCATGGTCAAGGCTCCCTTCGTATCTAGCTGGACTAAAGCAGAGTCTGGCAGATAGTACGGGCGACGGCCAAATAAAATTTCGGACCTCGGGTGCACTGGAGGCGGGTGGTGTCGAGCGCTGCGCCTACCTGGTGACTAGAGGTTAATCGGCGGAAGCGGCTTTGGTCTTTTCCGGCGCGTCGGCTTTGACAAGTGGCACGTCCACGAGGTGCTCGGAGAGGAACCAGACCTGGAGCTCGTTGGTGCGGATGATGTCGCTCACGAGTAGATCGTTTGTGCCGTCGTCGCCGGCTTCTGCGGCTTGGCGAGCCATGGTGCGCGCTTCCCTGAGAAGAATTTCGTGTGCCTCGAGCAGCCGCGAGATCTGCACCGGCGCTTCTTCGCGACCGCGAGGCGGGCGAGGAATGATGGTTGTTTCGGCGATGTCGGCGGCCATGGCGAGGCTTACGCCGCCAAGGAGTTGAATGCGTTCAGCAATGTCGTCGACCAGGGCGTCCTGTTCTTCGTAGTGCTTATCGAAAAGAAGGTGCAGCTGGTAAAACGTGTGGCCAACGACCTGCCAGTGATGCTTTTTGTAGAGGTCACGGAGGGTGATGGTGTCCGCCAGGATTTGGTTCAGATTGCCGACACTGGTGACGCAGACGTTTTCGTCGAGCGCGATGGAGAGCTTCGCGATCCTACCGTAAGGCTGAATTTCGCGAGAGTGCTGGTGGAGGATGGGACGGGCGCGCTCGGTGCCGTCCTGTGGGCTGCTGCGCGAATTTTTCCTGGCCATTGGGTCTCCTTATGCGTGATGACGTGGCGATATCGCCTCTTTTGATGCGTAAGGCGTGTCGGGGGATAAAGACAAATTTGGACTTTATGCCATGGTGTTACGGGTGAAGGACAGGTCCGAACGGCCAGGCCTACAGCAGTCTCGACCAGAGTCAGTTGCGATCACAACCTTGTAAACTATTCAAAATGAGCTAGTTAGTCGAGTTGGTTCTAGTACCACTGCTGCCGCGCGGAGTAGCCCACGCAGGGTTTCAAAATGGACCCCTGTACCATAGTCCGGCTCTCATGGCTGCCGCAACCTGTACATACGGGCAGGGCGCACTCGCGAAGGACAGGTCCTTTGACCGTGGGCAAGTGATTCAGCCCCAGCCCCGAAAGGCACAGGAAAGACTTTCGGCCCATGAGAATCTTACTAACGTTTGCATTCGTCGCCGCGGGATTTCTGCTATCGGAACCGAAAACCTATGTTGATGCGCTCAGAAGCTATGACGGCGTCTCGTACCTGGACGAGACCTGCTCGGCGCTGATCTGCAAGGCGCACGCGAAGGTGAGCAAGACGAAAGCAGACTGCACGGCAAAGCAATTGTGGGAAGGGTGCAACGGGAAGCTGGAAGAAGTGACGAATGCGGCGAGCCTGGCGAAGCTGGATTGGACGAAAGTACAGCCAGGCGATGTGCTCGCGATGAATGGAGTGCATGTGGTGGCGTACCTTGGTGACGGGCAGTGCATTGACTCCGACCCGCTGCAGGGCGGTGTTGCGGAAGTGAGCGCGGAGACGCTGGCGGCTAAGACGGGTGACATGTGGTTCAACGGCCCGGTGAGGGTGGAGCGCTGGGTGAAGTAAGAGAGATCGGAAGAAAGAGAATTTGCCGCGGATGGGAAGATACCATCCGCGATTCGTTTTTGTGGACGAGAAATTAGTCGGACGGAAGTTCTGTACTCGGAGCGGGAAGGTCGCCCGAAGCGTCGCTGGCGGATAAGTTCAGCGAGGGCGCGTGCTGGGCTCTCGCGCGTGTGACATAGATTGCGAGAAGCATGGAAGCGGCGAGGAGAACGGCGGCGAGCAAGTAAGGAGCGCCGGGGAGATGAAGTCTAGTGTGAGCGGAGATGGACTCTTTAAAGACTTGCGTAAACAAAACGGGGCCGATCATACCAGTGACGGCACGAAGGGAGTTGATGCCACCCTGCAATTTACCTTGCGAGGATGGATCGACGTGTTTGGCCATGAGCGCCTGAATCGCTGGCGCGGCGATGCCCCATAGTGCGATGAACGGGATCGTGGCGAGGATGACCCAGCCGCGCGGCGCCAAGCCGAAACAGATGAAACCAAGCGTGCCGTAAACCAATCCGGAGACGAGGCTGAAGCGTTCGCCGAAACGTTTGACGTATGGGCCGACGAGTGCGCCGGAAACGATGGCGGCGCTCACACCCACGACTGCCAAGGAATTGCCAACGGCGATGCGGCTCCATCCGTAGCGATATTCGGTGTAAATCGTCCAGACGGACATGAGTGATTGGTGCGCGAGATAGTAGAGCGTAACAACGACGGCGAGGCCGGCCAATTCCGGGTGCGAGCTAAAAAGTTTGAGCGAGCCGAGAGGATTGGCCATGTGCCACGCGGATTTGGCGCGGCGCTCTTTGGGGAGAGACTCCGGGAGAACGAAGAAGCCGTAGAGAGCGTTGATCAGGCTTAGCGCCGCTGCTGCCCAGAACGGGAATCGTAGATTGCGATTGCCGAGCATTCCGCCCAGCGCAGGGCCGATGACGAATCCGAGACCGAAGGCGGCACTGATGAGGCCAAAGGCCTTCGCGCGCTTGTCCGGCGTGGTTGTATCCGTGACATAGGCGAATGCCGTCGAGACGTTGGATGTCGTAATTCCAGCGATGACACGCCCGAGAAAGAGCCAACCGATGGAGGGCGAGAGCGCCATCAAAATGTAGTCGATTCCCAGACCGAAGCAGGAGATCAAGATGACCGGACGGCGGCCGAAGCGGTCCGACCAAGCGCCGAGAATCGGCGAGAAGATGAACTGCATGGTGGCCCAAGCGAGCGCGAAGTAACCGAGCATCGCGGAGGCGCGGGCGAAGTCGCCACCTTCAAATTGACGAATCAGATCGGGAAAAATTGGCGCGATGATGCCGAACGAGAGGAAGTCAAATCCGACCATGAAAAGAATAAAGGTGAAGGCGGCTTTACCTGGAGATCTGTCGGGGGTCGGAACAGCGGAAGAAGACACGAGAATTCCTCTGTCAAAGATTGTAACGGGGATGGGTTGGGGACGGAAACGGAATGAGTCAGGCGAAAAGAGAGGAGGGAAGCTTGATGATTGCCAAGCATTGCCGGGGCTGAAGCCCTGAGCTACATAACCGCACACGGCGATATGAAATTGGGAGACGTATGTACGGCTCGGAAAAACGCGCCCTTGGCTGCTAAAGCAACGCAAGGGCGCGCTTGTTTGTTAAACGGTTCGCCAGGAGTGAATTACTGGTTGCCGCTGGTTTCGGTCGACTTGGTTGCAGCGACTTCCGCGCCGAGTTCGATCGTGTACTTCTTGCCCGCGATGAAGACGGACGTCAGCGACTTGGAGCCGTCGCCTTCCGCCTTGGTGGAGTAACCGGTGCCGGCCGAAGCTGTGGCAACCGGCGTGAGCTTCGCCGGAGCGGAGGCAACGGTGTCATTACCCTTGCGAATGTTCAGTTGAACGTCCGGGCCGGTGCCGGTCCATTCGACGTCGTACTTGCCCGGAGCGAGCGTCTTGCCGTTGAGCTTGACGTTCTCGTAGAGCTTCACGGAAGCTTTTTCTCCTGCGAAGGCAGCCGTAGCCAGGAAAAGAGAAGCGCCGAGCAAGAGACCTTTGGAGATTTTCTTGGAGTTCATAAGAGATCCTTTCGAATTTCGCGAAGATTTTCTCCGGTGTTCGCTGAACGCTGCCGAAGAAGCGCGATTGCGATATGCAGAGTTTGACGCCACGGGGCGCGAGGGGTTGACGTGTTTCAGTGCGAAATCTGAGGTAACGCTACAGTAGAGAGCGCGTGAAAAATAAGTTTTGCGAATCGAAAATTTCCGTGTAACCAGGACGCGAATAGTTGAAAACCGAGGGTTTAGAGCAATCAGACTTCGAGGATGACGGGGAGGATGAGAGGGCGTTTCGAGGTCTGCTTGTTGATGTAGCGTTTTAGGTCGACGCGAATTTTTTCCTTGATAACGGACCAATCTGACATTTCTTCGGGGTTGGAAGTGTTAATCGTGCGTAACACAACGTCGCGCGCGCCGGCCATGAGGTCGCTGCCATTGTCGCTGATGAACCCGCGCGAGACGATTTCCGGCTGCGATTCCAGATTGCCCGTGTGCTTATCGATGGCAATGATCGGCACGACGACGCCGTCTTCTGAAAGATGCTTGCGTTCGCGGACGACGGCTTCTTCAACTTCTTCGAGCGAACCGGAGTCAACGAGGACGCGGCCTGCCGCGACCGGCTCGCGGCGGAAGGCGCCGTCTTCGTTGAATTCGATGCAATGGCCGTCCTCGAGTAGAAGAATTTCACCGGACACGGCGCCGACTTGATGAGCGAGAGCAGCGTGGCGGAAGAGATGACGATATTCGCCGTGCACGGGAATGAAATGTTTCGGCTTCACGAGTTGAAGCAAAAGCTTTTGCTCTTCCTGGCTGGCGTGACCGGAAACGTGAATGACGCCGGCAGAGTTGTCGTAGTAGACGAGCGCACGGCGTCGAAACATATGATCGAGCATGCGGAAGATGGCTTTTTCGTTTCCGGGAATAATGCGCGAGGAGAGGATGACCGTGTCGTTTTCATCGACGGAGACAAATCGGTGATTATCGACGGCGATGCGGGAGAGGGATGACATCGGCTCTGCTTGAGAGCCGGAAGCGAGTACGACGATTTTGCGCGGTTCGAAACTTCGGATGTCCTGCGAGCGAACAACCATTCCGTCTGGAATACTGAGACATTCCAGATTGTGCGCAATTTCGACATTGTCCACCATGCTGCGGCCGACGAAGGCTACTTTGCGGCCGACGCGGCCAGCGATGTCAATGACTTGTTGAATGCGCGCGACGGAAGACGCGAAGCAGGAAAGAATGACGCGGCGCGGAGCGGAGCGGCAGAGTTCTTCGAGACGTGGCACGACGGCGCGCTCGGACGGCGTGTAGCCGGGGCGCTCGACGTTCGTCGAATCAGAAAAGAGTGCGAGAACGCCTTCGTTGCCGTAGCGCGCAAAGGTTGGGATGTCGAAGCCTTCGCCGATTACAGGTGTGTGGTCGATCTTGAAATCGCCGGTGTGAATGATGACGCCGACAGGCGTACGGACAGCGAGTGCGACACAGTCGATGGTGCTGTGTGTGACAGGGATGAATTCGATTTCGTACGGGCCGATTTCGACCCGGCGGCCCGGAATGACTTCACGGAGCGTTGTGGAGTCGAGCAGGCCAGCTTCTTCGAGGCGCTTCTTGACGAGCGCGAGCGTGAAACGCGTGCCGAAAACGGGAACGTTTAAATCGCGAAGAATATAGGGAAGAGCGCCGATGTGGTCTTCGTGACCGTGGGTGAGGACAATGGCGCGGACATGCTGGCGATTCTGCTTGAGGTACGAGATATCCGGGATGACAAGGTCGATGCCGAGAAGCTCGGATTCGGGAAACATCATACCGGCGTCGATGACGATGATGTCGTCGCCGAAGCGAAGCGCCATCATGTTCATGCCAAATTCGCCGAGACCACCGAGGGGAATTGCAAAAAGCGATTGCGAAGACTTGCTCAAAGAGATGTCAGCTCCAATCCAGAATAGGGAATCGTAACATAACGCCTCGCGGCGTATCGGCATACGGGGGGCGAAGCGCGGGGACTATTCTTTCGAACCGGTAAAAAGGTGAACGACAACGACGAGCACCACTGCGCCGACGGTCGCGGCGGCGAGAGAGTAAAGCCAGCCGCTGTGACCCGCGCCGATTTCAAGTTTGCGGAAAATCCATCCACCGAGGACAGAGCCAATCAGGCCGAGAAGAATGTCGGTAAGGCAACCGTAGCCGCGGCCGCGCGCGATTTTTCCCGCCAGCCAACCGGCGACGAGGCCGAGCAAAACCCAACTGACGAAACCGCGGTCAATGACTACGCCAAAGACTTGATCCACGAAAAACAAGAAAAGGGAAGCGGCGAGCATGCAAGCTCCTTGTTCGTTTTGGTGTGGGCCGTGGTTGAGAGTGTATCAGAGACGGCATGTGATTCCGCCCAACTGATTTGACTATGTCAGCGCGGAAATTGTGTTTTGCACCATAGCTTCCACGACAAATTTGCGGCTGAGACCCAGTTCGCGAAGTTCGCCTTGGGCGATGGCGTCGTAGGTTCGCTCGGTTGTATAGAGATGGATGATGTCTTCCTCGCGCCGGCGAGCACGCGTCCCTCTTTTCTTGCGCAGGTCCGCCATCATATCGAGCTGGCGGCGACGCTGTTTGCGGTGGAACCTTCTGACTGCCAAGTCAGTGAATATTAGTTCACGCAAAGACGAGCGGAGCCCGCGCCAGCGCGTGTGAAAGTCAATTGAAAGTGCGACGAGGCGCCTGGCAATGTCGCGATTCGACCCACCGCCGGCGAGGACCGCGGCCACTTCTTTCCATTCGGCGTTCACCCACGTTTCGTAGGCAGCAAGAAAGATTTCGCGTTTGTCGCGGAAGTGCTTGTAGAAGGTGCCGGGCGAGTAGCCCGCCGCCCGGGCGATGCGATTGGAATCAACACCGTGATAGCCGTGTCGATTGAAGAGAAGGGCAGCGGCGGCGACAAGGCGGTCGCGAGTAGCATCCGGTGAGCCGCGGCGGACGCGGGGAAGGCTTAGTCGACGAGCGAGTTGGGAGTTCATGGCGGCCTCTTGACTCAAAGTCTTTGTAATGATATCTCTATCACTTATAGTGATACAACATTCATTATGCGTAGCGTGAAAGATGCGCGCAATCTGCAAAGGAGAAACCTATGCGATGGCTTTACCTGGTTGGCAGAATTCTCTTCGCTTTGATCTTCATTACGGCGGCGCCGCGCCACTTTACGCACGAGGGAATCCAGCATGCCGCGGACCTCGGGGTCCCGCTAGCCAGCGTCATGGTACCGATCTCGGGATTGATGGCGATCGCCGGCAGCTTGAGCTTGGCCGTAGGCTATAAAGCGAAATGTGGAGCATGGCTGCTCGTGGCGTTTCTATTGCCAGTGACGTTTATGATGCACGGGTTCTGGCGGCTGCACGGCGCCGAACAGGTTCACATCCAGCAGGCAATGTTCGCAAAGAATTTGTCGATGCTGGGAGCGGCGTTGCTGCTGACACAATTTGGCGCGGGCCCGATGAGCTTTGACCAAAAGAGTTAAGGCTGTCGGCGCGAGCCTTGCGGAAGGTTAACCGGCGGCGGGAATTTGCTGCGTCATGCAATGAATCGTGCCGAGGCCAAGAACAAGGTCGCGGCAATAGACGCCGATGACTTCGCGATCGAAGAAGTATTTCGCAACGATGTTGAGGGCGAGGCGATCGTTGGGATCGTTGAAGGTCGGGACGAGCACGAGTTTGTTCGCGATATAGAAATTGGCGTAACTCGCGGGCAAACGTTGCTTGTTGAAATAGACGGGTGCGGGCATGGGGAGTTCTTCGACGCGCAACTGTCTGCCGCCCTGATTTATGCCTTGTTTCAAGATGGCGAGATTCTCCTGAAGGTGCGCATAGTTTTCGTCGACCTTGTTTTCTTCGACGATCGTCAAGACCGTGGTTTCGTTCACGAAGCGGCTGAGGTCGTCGACGTGACCGTGCGTGTCGTCGCCTGAGATGCCATTTTTCAGCCAGATGACGTGTGATACGCCGAATTGATTGCGAAAGACTTGTTCGTAGTCCGCTTTCGTGAAACCAGGATTGCGTTCCTGAATGTTGCTTTGCAGACATTCTTCGGTAGTGAGGAGCGTGCCGGCGCCGTTGACGTCGATAGAGCCGCCTTCGAGGATGACGCGGCGGCCGTTGTGAGACGGGACAAATAATTCGCTTTTCAATGATTTGTTCGCGCGCGCGACAATTTGCGCGTCTTTTTTGTGATTGGAGTACTTGGCCCAGCCATTGAAGACGAAATTGTTGAACGCGACACTGCCCGAAGCGTTCTTCACGCAGATCGGGCCGGAATCGCGCATCCAGCCACGATCGGTAGGCACGTGGAAAAAAGTTACGTTGTCCAGGTTTACGTGCGATTTTTTCAGAATGGTGCGAACGCGAGATTCGGCGGCGCGATTTTCGACAAAAAGGAAAACGCGTTCAACGCGCGCAAGATGGCGCACGATTTCCGCGAAGGCCCAGGGAATCGGAGCAAATTTTCCCGGCCAATCCGTCAATTCATGAGGCCAGCCAAGCCATGTGCCTTCGTGCGGCTCCCATTCGGCGGGCATGCGATAGCCTAGGGAAAAAGGTGTCGCGGACGATTGCGAGGTCATTCGCCAAGCCAACGGTTGAGAATCGGTTGGTATGCGTCGATGCGGCGATCGCGGAGGAACGGCCAGTTGCGGCGCGTCTCTTCGCTTTTCTTCGGATCGCATTCGACGACGAGAATTTCCTCATTTTCGCTGCCTGCTTGCGCGGCGATTTGGCCGAAGGGATCAGCCAAGAAAGAATTTCCCCAGAATTCGAGGCCGGGGTCGCCGTTCTTTGGATCGCCTTCATAGCCGACGCGGTTGACAACGGCGACGTACGTTCCGTTCGCGATAGCGTGGGCGCGCTGAATTGTGCGCCACGCGTCAAGCTGCGCGGCGCCGAACTCCGCTTTTTCTTTCGGATGCCAGCCGATACTGGTGGGATAAAAAATAACTTGCGCGCCGGCGAGCGCGGTGAGGCGTGAGCCTTCCGGGTACCATTGGTCCCAGCAGATTTGAATGCCGATGCGCGCGTATTTCGTATCAAAGTTGGGGAAACCAAGATCGCCAGGCGTGAAATAAAACTTTTCGTAATAGAGCGGGTCGTCGGGAATATGCATTTTGCGGTATTTGCCAAGAAAACTGCCATCGGCATCAATTACCGCACAAGTGTTGTGATAGACGCCGGCAGCGCGACGTTCGAATAGGGAAGCGACGACGACCACTTTGTTTTCCTTGGCGACTTGAGCGAAAGCGTTCGTTGCCACGCCCGGGATAGCTTCCGCGAGATCAAATAGCGCGGCGTCTTCCGTGCGGCAAAAATATTCGCCGCGGAACAGTTCGTCCATGCAGATGATTTGCGCGCCGCGCGCCGCGGCTTCTTTGACTTTCTCGATTGCACGGGACAGATTTTCCTCGGCGTTTTTCGTGGATTTCATCTGCACGAGGCCGACCGTAAATTTATTTGCCATGGTGTGTATCGTAGCATGCGCGGAAAAAATTGCGGAGAGGCGTGCGAAAGTTCTTTGACGCGCATGAAGAAGAGAAAGTAAGATGCGCAGTGAAATCTACAGGTAGTTTTACTTTTTGCGCGCGAAAGAGATTTCGCGCGAGCGATTCGAATGCTTCGACGGGAGAAAAATGGCGAAAGCAAAAAGGGCGGGGAAGAACACGAAGAAAGCGCCGGCGAAGACGGTGACCGGGCGCGTGTTGCACAACCCAGTAAAGGATAAGCTGCGGCCGATTTTTCCGATCGATCTTTCGAAGTGCACGAGCATTGATTCACTTGTGCGGGCCATGGGTGATACGGCGTATACGGCGCGGCAGGTCGGCGATGGCGCGGATGTGCTCGAAGCCATGGCGCGAGACAAGGATTGCTTTGTGGTGATGACGCTGGCTGGCGCGCTGACCGTCGGGAAAATGGGATTGGTTTTTTGCGATTTGATCGAGAGTGGCGTTGTGAACGCGATTGTTTCGACCGGGGCGCTGATGGCGCACGGTCTTGTGGAAGCGACCGGACTGTCGCATTTCCGCTATGACCCAAAGAAGATGGACGACAAGGAATTGTTCCACGCCGGATACAACCGCGTTTACGATTCGCTGGAGCCGGAATCGAACCTGGACCACGTAGAAGATGTAATGGATCACATTCTGACCGAATGGGATGACGAAGAAATTGTTTGCAGTTGGAAGTTGCACAGGCGAATCGGCGAATTTCTGCACAAGACGGCGCCGGGCCGCGGGATTTTGAAATCGGCGTATGAGCGTAACGTGCCGATTTTTGTCCCTGCATTCTCAGATTCCGAATTGGGCATTGATTTCGCGCTGCACAAAATCGCACGGCAGCAGCAGAAGCGGCCGGTCTTGCGATTCGATCCGTTTGAGGATTTTGAAAAATTCGCCGATACGATGCTCGCGACAAAGCGCATGGGAATTTTTACCGTCGGTGGCGGCGTGCCGCGGAACTGGTCGCAGCAATTTGGTGTGTACGCGGAGCTGCTGGCGCGTCGCGGATACAAAAAGTTGCCGCTGAAACGGTACAACTACGGATTGCGGATTTGCCCGGAGCCGGTGCATTGGGGCGGGCTGAGCGGAAGCACGTATACGGAAGCGGTTTCCTGGGGGAAATTCGTGCCGCCCGAGGAGGGCGGGAGATTTGCGGAGATTTTTGAGGATGCGACCGTTGCATTGCCGTTGGTGGTCGGCGCGGTGCTAGAGCGAATCGGCTACTACAAGCGATAGAGCGCTAACGGTGGAGATAACCTGCGGCTTAGCAAAAAGAGATCATTACGCATCGAATCGGGACTACAAATGCGAAGCGGATACACGTCGGCCTGAAAAAGTGGCTGAAGGCAGCGTACGACCTGGTCGAACAGACTTCTCTAAGGTATTTCCAGGTGCGTGCCCGCTCCTGCGTAAAAATAATCCTCGCCGAAGGCCTTCTGCAAACGGAGAAACGCCGGCTCTCCCGTACAGTGACCCGGCGCGATCTTGTCGATCTTCCATTTGTTCTTCAAGCTGTCCGCTAGCCGTTCAATCTCGCTTTCTGGCGTGCTCACGAGATGAAGGCCGCCACAAAGGAAGTGCACGTGCGGATCAATGGCGCCGCTGGCTTGCAAAATTTCCTCGATTCCGGGATGGGAACAACCCACGACAAGCGAAATGCCGTTCGGACCGCGGAACGCGAGTGACAGCTCTCGCAGTTCGAGTGTCCCCGGAGTTTTCGATATCGTGAAGACCAGGAAGATGCCTGGGGAAATTTCCGTCAGCTTGTCGACCGACACGAAGTGTCCGCCGCTCCATGGAGACCCGGTCGGAATCTTATCCGGATATTTTCCATCGTAATAGCGCATGCGGTCCGGCAGGGAAGTAACCGGCTTAATTAACGCGGGAGGGGTGGAGCCGCCGAAGATGCCAAAGGGTTCGAGGGGAGCATAAACAGGAACGTTCGGGTTCACGGAAAGAAGGTATTTCAGCCCCGTTGTGTGATCCGAATGGCGGTGAGAAATGACAACAAAATCCAGCTTGGAAATATCTACGCCCAGTGCTTTGACATTGTGCTCGAATGTCGCCGCATCGTTTCCTGTGTCAAAGAGTATGCGCTTGCCGTCGTGTTCGACGAGAGCCGAAAAGCCCCAGTCTCGAACGACAGCTTTATCATCGGAGAAGGCGTCGTAGAGAATGGTGACGCGGTCTTTCGCAACAATATCGCCAGGAACCACAAGCGCGCACGAAATCAGCGCGAGCCCAAACAGTCCGCGAATGACTTTCATCGCATGCCTCCCGGGGAGAGAGTGGATGAAGACCTTAGTCGTCTTCGCCGATGAGGATGGCGGCGCCCAGAACGGTAGTCCAAAGGCCGCGCTTGTCGCCGACAGCAGATTGCGTGACGTTCATGGTGCGGACGATTTTATTCGAGATGCGATAGACCTCTTTTTTCTCGTCCCAGCTCAAATCCGGATCGAATTCGACGTTCAGTGTGGTGGCGAGCATTTCCGCTGCGAGTTCTTCGGCATATTCGCCGGCGACTTCTTCGGTTTCGCCGAAGGAGTGATGTTCGGAGAGATAGCCGTACATGGATTT
>Ga0075426_10002905_pt1 | contig 12226 bp, 10 predicted proteins | sample SoiMethybrSBSTD5_FD_75304 | JGI IMG/M metagenome (GOLD analysis project Ga0075426, IMG submission 75304) | Bulk soil microbial communities from a Populus tree surrounding site in Tennessee, USA - Soil MetaG P. TD hybrid SBSTD5 | ecosystem: Environmental > Terrestrial > Soil > Tree plantation...
TTGATCGACGACTGTTCGACGCTGATGTTCGGGCGAGCATCGCCTGGTGCTCTACGCTCGAGCGCGCCGGAGTCGTGAGTCCTGCTGAGGCGAGTCAGATTAGACGCGGATTGGAGCAGATACGCGAGCAGGGCGTGGATGTTGGTTCGTCAGCAGAGGACGTCCATTCGTTTGTCGAAGCGCGATTGGTAGAGCTGATCGGTGACGCGGGGCGCAAGCTGCACACGGGACGCAGTCGTAACGATCAGGTGGCCACCGATTTTAGGATCTGGATGCGTCAGGCGCTCGACGATTTAAGCGGATTGGTACGCGAGGCCCAAACCGCGCTCGTTGATTTTGCCGAAACGAATCGTGAGGTCGTGTTGCCGGGCTACACGCATCTGCAACGTGCGCAACCAGTGCTGCTGGCGCACTGGTGTCTGGCGTATTTCGAAATGCTGCAACGCGATCGCCAGCGGCTCGCTGACACACGTCGACGCGTGAACGTGCTACCGCTCGGCTCAGCAGCGCTGGCCGGCACATCATTTCCGATTGATCGAGAAGCCCTGGCTCGGTCACTCGAATTCGAATCCGTGGCCCATAACAGTCTCGATGCAGTGAGCGATCGTGACTTCTGCGTCGAGTTTCTTAGTGACTGCTCGCTCGTCATGGTCCACTTGTCGCGTTTGGCCGAGGACGTGATTCTTTACGCAACGACCGAGTTTGGTTTCTTCGAATTGGGCGATGCGATTGCGACCGGATCGAGTTTGATGCCGCAAAAGAAGAACCCCGATTCCATGGAACTCGTGCGCGGCAAAGCCGGACGCGTGTTCGGTGACCTCGCCGGCATGCTGGCGACGCTCAAGGGCCTGCCGCTCGCTTACAACAAAGACATGCAGGAAGACAAAGAAGCCGTTTTCGATGGCTTCGACACAGTGAGCAGTTGTTTGCAAGTAACGACTACGGTGCTGCGCAACATCAACGTCAACCAGGAGCGGGCGCTCAACGCCGCCTCGACCGGCTACATGAACGCCACCGAACTCGCCGATTATCTGGTGCGCAAAGGCACGCCCTTTCGAGAGGCGCACGAATTAGTTGGAAAGATCGTGATGCAAGCGATCGAGTCGGGGCAAGAGATCCACGATCTGACGCTACCTGAACTGCAAAGTTTCTCTACGCAGATTGAGCCGGATGTTTATGAAGCGTTGTCGTTGCGGCGCACGCTGGAATCCAAGGGCCAGGTCGGCGGCACGGCGCCCGGCGCAGTTAGCGAGGCGTTGCAGGCGGCGCGGACGGCGTTGCAGTAGGCGCGAGGCCTTTTGGCTGAATAGTTTCCTGGTAAATAAACGCTGCGTCCTGAAGTTTCAAGACCACAGCCGGTTTAATGGCGTTGCGATCCGCGTCCATAGTGATGATGCCGGTCACGCCGTCGAAGCCTTTCGTTTGCGCCAACGCCTCACGGAGTTGGGTACTGTCGGTAGTTCCGGCGCGACGAATGGCGTCAAATAATAGACGCGCCGCGTCGTAGGCCAACGCCGCGTGCGCATCGGGCGCGAGATTGCCGTAACGATGCTTGTACTCCTGCACGAACGCTTGAATCCCAGGTGAAGGATTATCGACCGAGTAGTGCGTCGACATGTAGGAATTATTCAACGCGGCCCCGCCCAACTGCCACAACTCTGGCGCATCCCAACCATCACCGCCAAGTAAGGGCTGGTCCATGCCCATTGCTCGTGCCTGCTTCGCGATCAAGGCAACGTCGCCGTAGTAACCCGGAATGTAGATCACGTCGGGTTCGGCAGCCTTGATTGAACTCAACTGTCCCTTGAAATCAGCGTCGCCCTGCATGTACGACTGCTTGTTCAGGATGTCGCCGCCCAGCTTGCGAAAGCTCAGCTCAAAAAACTCGGTCAGACCGCGGCCATAAGGCGAATTGAAATCGAAGAGTATCGCTGCCTTCTTCGCCTTCAGCGTGCTCGCGGCGAAAGTCGCCATCACTTCGCCCTGAAATGAATCGACAAAGCAGGTGCGGAAAATGTAGTCGCCGGTCTGCGTCACCGCGGGATCGGTTGACGACGGCGAAATCAGAGGGATGTGCGACGCCTGCGCTTTGGGCGCGGCCGCACGGCTGTTGCCCGAAGTGCCACCGCCGATGATCGCGACGACCTTGTCGCGATCGATCAACTTGGCCGTAAGTCTCGCTGCTTCTTCCGGACTGCCCCTATCGTCTTCAATCACGACGTCGATTTGACGGTTGTTGATGCCGCCCAGTTGATTGATCTCCGACGCAGCCATAATCACGCCGTTGTAAGCCGAACGGCCGAAGTTGAACGTTGGCCCGGTCAGATCGCCGAAGTAGCCGATCTTGATAGTGCTGCGATTCGGTTCGCCGTTGTTTGGCTTGCGCGCACAGGAAAAAGCGAGTGCGAGCAAGACAATCACAACCGGCAGGAACAGGCTGCGCAGTTGAAGAGTCTTTGAGCGTGGCGTGGGAGACTTTGAATTGAGACGGTCGTGAAGGCGTGAATTACTCACCGAGGTACGCTTCTTTGATCCTGGGATCCTTTGCGAGGTCCTTCGACGGACCTTCCATCACGATTCTTCCGGTCTCCAGCACATACGCGCGATCGGAATGGCCCAAGGCGGCGTGCGCATTCTGTTCGACAAGGAGAATCGTCGTCCCCTTTGACTTGATCTCATCAATCGCTTCGAAGATTGTGTGGACGACGAGCGGCGCCAGTCCGAGCGACGGCTCATCAAGTAACAGCAGACGCGGTTTGGACATCAACGCGCGGCCCATCGCTAGCATCTGTTGTTCGCCGCCGGAGAGCGTGCCGGCTTTTTGCGATTCGCGTTCTTTGAGACGCGGAAACATCCTGAACGCGCGGTCCATGTCGGCGGCCACCTGCGACTTGTTCTTCACGAGATACGCGCCCATTTGCAGGTTTTCGCGCACGGTCAGGTTCGCAAAGACGCCGCGGCCTTCGGGCGACATCGAGATGCCGCGAGCCACGAGTTGATGCGTTGGTTTGCCGCCGATGTCCTGGCCTTCGAAGGTGATTTTTCCGGCGCGTGGTTCGAGCAGTCCGGTGATGGTGCGCAGCGTGGTCGTCTTGCCGGCGCCGTTTGCGCCGATGAGCGTTACCACCTCGCCCTGTTCGACGTGTAGCGAGATGCTGGTGAGCGCCTCGATCGCGCCGTAATTCACTGAGACGTCTTCGATAGTCAGCATTTAGTCGCCTAAGTAAGCTTCAATAACTTTGGGATCATTCTTGATTTCCTGGGGCAAACCTAAAGCGATCGACTTGCCGTAGTCGACCACCTGGATTCGCTCACAGACGCCCATCACGACCTTCATGTTGTGTTCGACGAGAAGAATCGTCAGCCCAAACCGGTCGCGGATCTGTTTGATCAAATGCATCAAGTCTTCCTGCTCTGACGGGTTCATACCCGCAGCGGGTTCGTCGAGCAGCAACAGCTTCGGTCTCGTTGCGAGCGCGCGCACGATCTCCAGCCGGCGCTGCGAACCGTAGGGCAAACTCGTGCCGCCTTCGTCGCTGACGCGCGCGAGGTCGAAGATCTCCAAAAGCTCGAGACAGTATTCTCGGTGCTTTTTTTCATCGCTCGCGAAGCGCGGCGTACGCACCACTGCGTCGAACAGGTTCTGGCCCATGTGGATGTGACACGCCGTCATGACGTTTTCGAGGACCGACATGCTCGGGAAAAGACGGATGTTTTGAAACGTTCGCGAGATACCACGGCCGGCGATCTGATAAGGACGCAGGCTGTCGATGCGCTGGCCATCGAAATAGATCTCGCCTGACGTCGGTTCATAAACGCCGGTAAGCAGGTTGAAGATCGTGGTCTTGCCGGCGCCGTTCGGACCGATGAGACCGAAGATCTCGCCCGATTCGACACTCATGTCTAATTCGTTGACGGCACACAAACCGCCAAATCGAATCGTTGCTTTTTCCGTTCTCAGCACCGCGTCGGTCACCTTTGAGGTCATTGGAGGTTTTCACCTCCGGGTGCGGGACGTTCGGGTTGAGTTGCCACCGTCGATGGGTTTGTGGGCGCAGCAGCCGGTCCACCGCCGGCCGATTCCGCCAGCCGTTTCGCGCGTTTGCGCCACGCTTTGAGCGGCGCCGCCGAGCCAAGCAGACCCTGCGGCCGCACGATCATGAGAATGATCAGCAACAGCGAGTAGATCACCATGCGGTACTCGGCAAAGCCGCGCAGCGCTTCCGGCAACACCGTCAACACGATCGCGCCCAGCACCGAACCGACAATCGATCCCAGTCCGCCGAGAATGATCATGATCAGGATCTCGAACGACTTGATGAACTCAAATGACTTCGGATTGAGATAACCATCGAAGTGGGCCAGAAGAACGCCGCCCGCGCCCGCCATCGCCGACGAGATCACAAACGCCATAACTTTGTAGCGCGTTGTGTTGACGCCCATCGCCTCGGCAGCGAGCTCGTCATCGCGAATCGAGATCAGGGCGCGGCCAAACGCAGAGTTGACGATGTTATAGACGATGACGATCGTCAGGATCGCGACGAGAAAGATCCAGAAGAAACTCTTGACGATCGGAATGCCGGAGTAACCACGCGCGCCGCCGATCGCGTCGATGTTGTTCAGAAACACGACGATGATCTGCCCGAAACCGAGCGTCACGATCGCGAGATAGTCGCCGCGCAAACGCAGCGAAGGAACACCAACCACCAGACCGGCCAGACCGGCGAAGAATGCGCCGATCAAAGTCGCAAGTGTCAACGCTATAACCCAACCAACCTTGCCGCCGCCCAGCGCATTCGCCAGGTTCATGCCGTAATTTACCGAGAAGTACGCGGACGAATAAGCGCCGACCGCCATGAAACCGGCGTGACCGATCGAGAACTGTCCAGTGAAACCGTTGATTAGGTTGAGCGAGACTGCGAGTGTGATGGCGATTCCCGAGAGCATCAGGACGCGCACGAAGTACGGATTGAGCATCCGTCCCTGAAAAACGAAATCCAGACCAATGAGGACGGCAATGACGATCAGGGCGATGATGAGATTACGCAGGTACCGGGGCACTCTTCGTCGTCCTTAAACTTTCTCCTGCGCGACCGTACCGAGAAGTCCGGACGGCCGGAATAGCAGTATCAAGATGAGTATGCCGAAGGCGACAGCGTCTTTGTAGGTGGCTGACAGGTAACCAACGACCATCGTTTCGGTGATGCCGATGAGCAGGCCGCCGAGCACTGCGCCCGGGATGTTGCCGATGCCGCCGAGCACTGCGGCGATGAACGCTTTGAGACCGACGATGATTCCCATCAACGGATCGATGCGCGGGATGCGAATCGCCACGAGCACGCCCGCGGCCGCCGCGAGCGCCGAGCCGAGTGCAAAAGTGAACGCGATGATGCGATCGGTGTTGATGCCCATCAACTTCGCCGATTGCAGGTTGAACGAAACCGCGCGCATCGCTCGTCCGGTCTTGGTGCGATAGACGATCAGTTGTAGCGCGATCATCAGGACCAGCGCGATCACGAGCACGACGACGTCAGCGCTGTTGATGCTCGCGCCTTCGAAAAGATTGATGTTGCGTTTGGTGAAGAGTTCCGGGAAGAACTTCGGTTCGGCGCCGAACACGACCTGACCGCCGTTTTCGAGCAACAGCGAAACACCGATCGCGGTGATCAGTGCGGTCAGGCGCGAATACTTGCGCACCGGCCGGTAAGCAAGTCGCTCAATGATTACGCCAATCGCGGCGCAGATAGCCATCGCCAGCAACATCACCACCAGTGCGGTGATCAACGACGGCTGCATCGCTCCCCCACCGAGTAAGCCACGCGCAACGAGTCCGTCGCCGCTAAGTCCGAGCATTTGGGCGCCGCGCGCGCCAAGACCGTTGGCCAGATAAAAGCCCATGAACGCGCCCACCATGTAGACGTCGCCATGGGCGAAGTTAATCAGCTTCAGTACCCCGTACACCATCGTGTAACCGAGCGCAATCAGCGAGTAGATTGCGCCCAGCGAGATACCGTTAATCAGTTGTTGGACAAACGTACTCATACTTGTGATTCGCTATCCTCGACCTTTGAAGTGCGGATGTCGGAACGCCGCTTTGGTAGAAGTGCTGATAGCGATCACTGATTTGCGGTCTTGGCCGGGACGGGCGCTGCTGGAACTGCCGGTGCGGTGTTGGCCGCCGTGGCGCCTTCGACGTTAACTCGTTCCCTCACTGCATACTGGCCGCCGTCTTTGATCTCGATCATGACGATTGGCTTCACCGCGTCGCGGTTCTCGTTGAAGGTGACGGTTCCGGTCACGCCCGGATAGTCCTTGGTCGCGGCGAGCGCATCACGAATGTCCGGACCGCTGAGTGATTTGGAACGCTTGATAGCGTCGAACATGATGTGCGCGGCGTCGTAAGCAGTAGCTGCGAGTGCATCGGGCAAGCTGCCGTAACGCGCTTTGTAATCGTTAACAAACTTCTGCACTTTGGGTTCGGTGTCGTAAGGCGAGTAGTGATTGGTGAAATAGGAACCGTTCAAGGCCTTACCACCAATCGCATAAAGCTGCGTAGAGTCCCAGCCATCGCCACCAATCAGCGGCACCATGATGCCTTTATCGCGCGCCTGTTTCGCAATCAGGCCGACGTCGTTGTAGTAACCCGGAACGAAGATCACTTCGGGGTTAAGGCCTTTGAGCGAAGTCAACTGAGCGTTGAAATCCTGGTCGCCTTCCTGGTACGACTGCACGGCAACGATCTTGCCGCCCATTTTAGTGAACGTTTCGTTAATGACCTTTTCCAGTCCCGTTGAGTAATCGTTTTTGCGGTCAACCATGATCGCTGCTGACTTGGCGCCGAGCGACTTGGCGGCAAACTGCGCGATGGCTGCACCCTGCACCGGGTCGATGAAACAACTGCGGAAGATGTAGTCGCCCTTCTTGGTAACTTCGGGATTGGTCGAAGACGGAGTGAGCATTGGAATGTGCGCGTTCTGCGCGATTGGCGCCGCGGCGATCGAACGGGAGCTCGCCACTTCGCCGATGATCGCGTTTACCCCATCCTGGTTTACAAACTTCGTCACGATCGTGGCGGCCTCAGACGCGTCCGAGCGATCGTCCTGGACCAGCAAGTCGATCTGTTTGCCGTTGATACCGCCGGCGGAATTGATCTCGTCGGCGGCCATCTTGATGCCGTTAACCGACGAAATGCCGAAGTTTGCCGTTGTGCCGGTGGTCGACATGAAGACGCCGATGCGTACTTTATCGCCACCGCCGCCCTGATTTTGGCAGGCGCTCAACAGACCCAGTGAAACAATCAAAGCAACCAGAATGCGTTTCATATAGTTCCTCGCGGGCTAGAAGTTTTCGATGCGGGTGTAATCGCGCTGAATAATAGCTTTGACACGCTGCATACGCAAACGTGAGCGGCGTAAATTCGTGCCAATCTGCGGCTTGTCCTTGTAAGATAGGGCGCCGTGAAAAACACCGGAGATATGGACAGGGAAGAGTTTCGCCGGTTCGGGCACGAGTTGGTCGACTGGATCGCGAATTACTTCGAGCGGATTGAGGATTTGCCCGTGCTCGCGGCGATCGAACCAGGCGACTTGAAAGCGCAATTACCGGCGGCCCCGCCCGTTAACGGTGAGCCGATGGAACAGATCGTTTCGGACCTTGATCGCCTCATCGTTCCCGCTTTAACGCACTGGAGTCACCCCTCGTTTTTCGCCTATTTCGCTACGTCGACTTCGGGTCCCGGCATTCTCGGCGAACTGCTGACGGCCGCTTTCGACAACAAAGCGATGCTCTGGCGTACGTCGCCGGCTTCGACGGAGCTCGAAGAGGTGACGCTCGACTGGTTGCGACAGATGATGGGCCTCGACCCCGGCATGATTGGCATCATCTACGACACCGCTTCCGTTTCGAGCATGCATGCGATTGCCGCAGCGCGCGAAGGCGTCGAACAACGCATTCGCGAAGACGGCATGTCGGGCCGTCCGGATCTGCCGCTGTTGCGGATTTACGTGTCTGAACAGGCGCACTCATCGATTGAAAAGGGAGTGATCACGCTCGGCTTAGGTCAACGCGCGTTGCGTAAGATTCCGACCGACGCAGAGTTTCGGATGGATCCGCGCGCGTTAGCGGCGGCGATTGAGGAAGACAAAGCCGCGGGCCATCTGCCGTTCTGTGTTGTGGCCACGGTGGGGACCACGTCAACGTCGAGCATCGATCCGGTTCAGGAGATCGTGCCCGTTTGCGAGCAACATGCGATGTGGTTGCACGTCGATGCTGCGTACGCCGGTTCGGCGGCGATCGTGCCGGAGTTCAGATCGATACTTGCCGGTTGCGAACGCGCGGACTCGCTTGTGACGAATCCACACAAGTGGTTGTTCACGCCGTTTGATCTCTCGGTGCTCTATTGCCGGCACATGGACCTGTTGAAGCGCGCGTTTTCGCTGGTGCCGGAATACTTGAAGACGCCCGAACAGGAGAAGGTGCGCAGTGGGTCGGATTATGGGATTCAACTGGGCCGTCGTTTTCGCGCGCTGAAGTTGTGGATGGTGATTCGTTACTTTGGTCACGAAGGATTGGCCGCGCGCATTCGTGAGCATTGTTGCCTGGCGAACTTGTTTGCATCGTGGGTGAAAGAGTCGGCGGATTGGGAGCTGATGGCGCCGCATCCACTCGCGCTCGTCTGTTTTCGTGCGTGTCCTGAGTCGTTCGCGGAAAAAGATCTCGACGCGCTGAACGAGGCGATCATGCACGGTGTAAATTCCAGCGGCCGCGCGTTGTTGTCGCATACAAAGTTGAACGACAAGCTGACGTTGCGTTTGTCGATCGGAAATATTCGCACGACGGAAGCGCATGTGCGCCGCGTGTGGGAGTTATTGAACGAACAGTTGCGGAGGGCACGATGAAAATATTGGCTGCAGTGGCGGCGGTTGTAGTTTTGAGTGGCATTATGGTGCTGGCGCAGGGCGGTCAGACCTTCAACACTAATGGCGTATCTTTCAACTACCCGGACGGTTGGACCATCTACGACGACAGTAATCCGGATGCACAACAAGTGACGCTCGCGCGTCCCAAGAACGACGTTCAGATCCGCGTCTTCGTCCACAAAGGCCATCTCCCCCCGGAAAAGTTTCCTGACGCGAAGAAGGCTTTCATCGATCCGTATGTCGCTTCAACCGTGAAGCAATTCGTGGCGATGGGCGCGAAGCCGGAGCAATCCGCTGACACGTCAGAGATCGCCGGCGTGAAAGCCGAAGGCGTGAAAGTGACGGCTAACTTAGGCGAACCGGGCGCGGCGAAGATCTATTGGGCGCTGGTTGGACAACGTGTGGTGATCCTGACGATTTTCGGTCCCGACCGTGAGATCAAGGAGTTCGCGCCTGCGTGGGACATGGTGCGCAGCAGCTTTAAAGTCGAAGACAAGTCCACGCCTAAACCTTCGCCTAAGCCATGACCAATCGTTCGCCTGAGCCATGACGAAACCCGTTGTCTTAGCACTCTTGTCCGTGCTCTTATCCGTGTCGTCCGTGGCCCAACCGCGCCGCGCGATGATCCCCGCGGACATCCTGCGAGTCGCGAATGTAACTGACGCGCAGATCGCGCCAAACGGCCAGTGGGTCGTCTACACCGTCTCCGCCGTCGACGATGATAAGAACGTCAGCACGCTTTGGTTGGCGCGCGCCGGACCAGAGCCGTTCGTCGTTACGCCAACACAACCATTGCAGCGCCGTACGGTACCTTACATTGACTGGCCCGACATCCGTTCAGCGCCACGTCCGTTGCTCACTGCCGGTTGGAACGCATCAACACCGCGCTGGTCGCCTGACGGTTCGTCCATCGCTTTTCTTTCCCAACGAGAAGAACAGGACGGGTTGTGGGTCGTAAAGCTCGACAAACCGGAAGCGCCGCGTTTCATCGCCGCGATCCAGTCAACCAACTTCTTCATCACTTACGCCGGCGAACCATTCTCATGGTCGCCGGACTCGCGGCGCATCGCTTACGTCTCCGCTAAGGCAGAAACCGTCGAACCACCGATCGTTTCGTCATCACGTCGACCGGATGATCCGCGGGTGATCGATCGTATTCAATTCAAATCACGCACTTCGTTTTCTGACAACCGCCGCACGCACGTTTGGGTCGTCGACGTCGAACGGCCAAATCCGCAGCAACTAACCTCCGGGCCGTTTTACGATCACGCGGTCAGTTTCAGTCCGCGCGGCGACGAGATCGCTTTTCTCTCGAACCACGAAGCCGATCCTGACGCAAACAACAACTCTGACATCTTTGCCGTCGACCTTAGCGGTCAAACGCGGCAGATCACCCTCACCAAAGGTTGCGAATACGATCCCGTCTGGTCGCCCGACGGCAAACAGATCGCTTACATCGCCACCAAACGCGACGTCACGACGATCGACAGCGTCGCTGAAGATACGCATCTCTGGGTCATAAGCGCCGCCGGCGGCGGAGGCCGCGAACTCGCAACCGATCAGGACCGTCGCGTGCGCGACCCGCAGTGGTCACCTGATGGCAACTCGATTCTCTATCTCGCGGGCGATCGCGGCTACACCACGATCTTCAAGACTTCCGCGAGCGGCGGGCGAGTCAGTCGCTTCTCGCTTTACGTTATCGACGATCAACTTGCCGGCGGTTTCGATCTCGGCGAATCGAAGTTTCGCACTGAATCCGGCTCGCCATTGGCGGTGGCGCAACCGTTTCAAATTACGAGTTTCAGTTTTGCTCAACGGTCGCAGACCATGACGCGCGCCGGTGGCGCCGAAGTAGCGTTTCCGATGACACTTACGCTGGGCAGTGCGTTGCGCCCGGCGGAAGTGTGGTTCGGTATCGGCGGCCTGGTGCCGATGCGGCGTTTGAGTGCGCACAACGATTCTTTTATCCAGTCGTTGCGGCTTGTGCCGCCCGAAGAGATTAACTACGCGAGTTTCGACGGGACGCAGATTCAAGGCTGGCTGATGAGACCGCCGGCGTGCAGCAACGATCGCAAGTGTCCGCTGATCCTGAGTGTTCACGGTGGTCCACACGGCATGTATGGCTGGTCGTTCAATGCGACGTTTCAATCATACGTGGCGCGTGGTTACGGAGTGCTGTATCTGAATCCACGCGGATCGAGTGGTTACGGGCAGAAGTTTTCGGACGGTACGTTGAATGAGTGGGGCGGCGGTGATTATCGCGACCTGATGCTCGGCGTCGATGAAGCGTTAAAGAGAAACTCGTGGATCGACAGCGATCGACTCGGTGTTACGGGTGGCAGTTACGGCGGGTTCATGACGAATTGGATCATCACACAGACGCCGCGTTTCCGGGGCGCGGTTGCGTCGGCGAGCGTCAGTAATCTGGTCAGTTTTTATGCGACGTCGTTGTATCAGGATCTGATTCACGCTGAGTTTGGTGGTTTCCCTTGGGACAACTTCGACTTGTTGTGGCAGTGGTCGCCATTGCGTTACGTGCGCCAAGTGCAGACGCCGACAATGTTTATTCACGGTGAGAACGATAACGATGTTCACATCACGCAAGCTGAAGAGATGTATATGGCGTTGAAGCGCCGCGGTGTGGACACGGTCCTCATTCGTTACCCGCGCGAAGGTCACGGACTACGCGAGGCGCGTCATCGCGTCGACGCGCTCGAGCGGACGCTGGCGTGGTTCGATCGTTACGTGAAGGGTGGCTGAGGTTTTATCCACAGATCCCGACGACGAAGTCGGTGACCCCGCCTAGGTCGCGACAAGGGCGTCGGTATCAACGGAGTCGCGCAGTTGCCCCATCATCTTCGGATCGCCAAACACAAACGCCATGTGTGGTTCGTCGCGCGCGGGCGCTTTGCACGGCTCAAGCGAATACTTCGCGGCGATGTTCTGGCACAACGACGAAGCTACCGGTGAGAGATAGACTACCCGCTGCTCGGGCATGGCTTGTTCGTTGAGAATGGTGGCGTGAAACATCGCAAAGCCGGCCGGCTCTTTTTCCCGTCGATAAACTTCCCATCCGAGGTTCCCGATTTCTACCGTATCGGGGCAGGTTTCCAAAAAAGGCAGTAGGATTTTATTCCACGACATATGCGAAACGTCCTTTTGAGTCAGGGAGTTGAGTCGTAACGGTGTCTCCCCTTTGATTACCCAACCGGCCGAGGACTGTCAAGGAACTTCTATTGGCGGTTTTTGTTGCGCGTCTGGCGAACGGCATAACCCGTTTGAAAACGGCTCCGCCGTTGGTGCGAGGC
>Ga0075426_10002906_pt1 | contig 12226 bp, 14 predicted proteins | sample SoiMethybrSBSTD5_FD_75304 | JGI IMG/M metagenome (GOLD analysis project Ga0075426, IMG submission 75304) | Bulk soil microbial communities from a Populus tree surrounding site in Tennessee, USA - Soil MetaG P. TD hybrid SBSTD5 | ecosystem: Environmental > Terrestrial > Soil > Tree plantation...
GATGTCGCCCGAGAGCAACTCGCGTTATGCAACAGCGGCAGAGTTGTCGCACGACGTCGGAAAGTTGCTCGACGCGGAGCTGGTCGCTGCCTATCGCGAGAACGTGTTTGAAAAGACCGGGCGCTGGGCCGGAAAGAACCGGTTTCTCATTCTCCTCGTGCTCGCATATCTCGCGATGAGAATTATTTTTATTTTCACGTCTCGCAGTTAAAGATTTCCCGCCGCACGTTTAATAGAAGGTTAGACGTCCCAAACGAAGGAGAAACAGTCATGTCCAAACCCCTGCTCGGAGTAATACTCGGGGCGATACTCGGCGCCATCGACGGCCTGACCGCGTGGTTCACCCCTGCCGTTCGCGCTCAACTCGGCGGCATCGTCATCGGTTCGACGATCAAAGGCATCATCGCAGGCATTGCGATCGGTTTCTTCGCGAAGAAGTATCACTCGCTGCCGATCGGGATCGTTTTCGGTGTGGTTATCGGCGCGGTGCTCGCGTATCTCACCGCTTTGATGAACGGCGGTTATTACTTCGAGATCATGCTGCCCGGTACGATCGTCGGTCTAATCGTTGGTTTTGCTACCCAAAAATACGGGAACGTTCCCCAAACGACCTAAGGAGAAGATTAAATGCCAAGAGTTGTTCACTTCGAAATCCACGCCGGCGATCCGGAGCGCGCCGTCAACTTTTATCAGAAACTTTTTGGTTGGAATTTTCAGAAATGGGATGGCCCGATGGAGTACTGGATGGTCATCACTGGGCCAGACGATCAACCCGGCATCAACGGCGGCCTGATGCGCCGGCAGGGCGAGATTGATGGACAAGCGGTGATCGCTTACGTGTGTACAGCCGATGTGGCTGACGTCGATGCGTCGTTAAAGACGGCGCTGGACAACGGCGCGCAGGTCGCGTTACCAAAGATGGCGGTTCCCGGAGTTGGTTGGTTAGTCTATTGCAAAGACACCGAAGGGAATATTTTCGGGATGATGCAGAATGATCCCGCGGCGGGTCAGTAGCTACTCGGTAAGGTAGTCACACATGTCCCTCATCACCATCAACTGCTGGGGCATCAGATGAAACTCTTTGGCGCCCAATTTTATCGTGAGTTGGCTCGATGCAACCATGCTGCGAAATGCCGGGTAAGGGACAGGCAAGTACAAGAATTCATTGACGCTGCCAGACGTTCTCAACACTTTGAAGTTGGCGGTTGTTTTGAGGAGCGTCCGGCCGTCGCCGATGAACACGACCGGGAGGTTCGGTTCAAATTCTTCGTCACTTGAGTACGACGCGAAATCAAAGGTTACTACTTTCGGCGGCGGAGATTTTGCTGCGCGTATGTCTCCTTTGGCTCGGAAATGCGGCAGCAGGGTGAGGCCACGTCCTCCGGGCGTGCCCGCGAGTTGAATGCCGTTCACTGAAATATCCGTTTCTTTATCGCTTGCGATGTAGTTTGTCGCGGTGCCTGGTGCAGTGCCTGAGCTGTTCGTGGTCGCGCTGTACGAGGTCGACGTGCGCATCGCAGTTTTGTCGAACCCGTAATAGTCAACGGCCGCTCTTTCGCTGACAAACACCAGGCTTTTCTTTTCACGCATAAAGATGACCCAGATTGCGCTGAGACTCTCGATAGCGGGGTAGCGGAACCGGACAATGCTTGCTGTTTCCTGTGCTCGCGTCGCGCGATCTTCGCGGGTCTTGTCGTTGAGCGGCGAATTTACGAAGGTCACGTTAAGGACGACGCGACCGTTGGTTTGGTTGACGGTCACAAATACATCGTCGTGAAACCGCTTCGACAAGTCTGCTTGCAGCGCTTTGGTTTGGGTGAGGTCTTTCGCGATCTCGCGCATGACGTCCTTCAGGCAACCGGCTGTGAGCAGCGGGAAGACGAGGATCAGGACGAGGACAATTTGACGTGAACGCATGCTAGTTGGGAGCTTTGCCTCGAAACTCAGAGATCACTCTTGTATGAGGTCAGTACCACCACGCGGTAGCGGGTGGGTTGGCGCGCTCAATATCACGGAGGTTCGCTTGCTGATCACACACCCACCCGCTACCGCGTGGTGGTACTGACCTCTAGTCGCTGGGTTTGCCTTGCAGCAACGGCTCCGACTTCAACGTCTGTGGTCCATTCTCGTTGCAGATCGCAAACGAAGTACCTTCGTACATGGTCACTCCGGCGTATTCGCCCTTGGCGTTGAGAATGTAGAAGTTGATGCCAAAGTTCGGAAGCCCGCGGCTGTTCAGCAAGCGTTTTTCGATCGTGTTGGCCTTGATACGATTCAACACTTCCATGCCCGCATCTTTCGGATGTGCGCCGCGACGCATCTCTTCGATGATCACGAACGAGCAGAGATTGAAGAGGTTTGCTTCACCACGTCCGGTCGATCCCGCCGCCCCGACTGCGTTGTCGACGTAAAGGCCCGCGCCGAGAATCGGTGAGTCGCCGAGCCTGCCTGGAATCTTCCACGCGAGACCGCTCGTGGTCGTTACGCCGCAGATTTCACCTTTCGAGTTGATGCCGTCGCAGTTGATCGTGCCGTGCAGGTTTTCTTCGCGGAGTTTTCCTTCCGCCAACATCTCGAGCGCCACGCGATGACCGGCTGCGGCACGTTCTTTGGGATCGAGATAGTGACCGGGGTCGGTGCGACGTTTCCACTCGAGCCATTGCTTGCGCGAGTTCTCAGTGTTGAGGTCGTCTTCGATCTTGAAACCCATGTTGCGCGCGAAATCCTGTGCGCCCTTGCCGACGATCAAGTGATGGTCCGTGTACTCCATCACGGCCTTAGCAACCAACGACGGTGTGCGCACGCCTTCAAGCGCGCCAACCGCGCCCGCGCGCTTCTTTGGGCCATGCATCGCCGACGAGTCGAGTTGCACGATGCCTTCGGCGTTAGGCAAGCCACCATAACCGACGCTGTCGTCGAGTGGATCGAGCTCGACGATATTGACGCCCGCAATCACGGCGTCGAGCACATCCGATCCGCCGGTGATCATCGTGAACGCCTTGCGGACGGCGGTCATTGTTCCGCCGTTCTTGAAGCGGTTGCCATTCGCGGAAGAGATCACGAGTGGTTTGACGGCGCTCTGCGTCAGGATCGTGGGAAAGCCGGCGGCCTGGTTCTTTGTGGCTGCGAGAGTTAGACCAGCGACGGCGCTGTTGCGCATAAAGTCACGGCGTTTCATTTTCTTTGTCATGGCGGCGCATTATAGATCAATTGAGATCCAGGGTTTGTTTAATTCTTTCAGCGGTTTTTGGACCGATGCCGTCGACCAGATCAAGCCCTCCTCCGGCAACAAAAATTTTCAACTGCGGCAGTGAAGAGACCTTAAAACGCTGGTGCAGCAGCGCCGCGGTCTTTGGTCCAATGCCGGGGATCTCGGTCAGGTCGAGGACTGTTTCGGGCGTTTCGGCTACAAGTCGTTCCCAGGCGTCGAAAGTCCCACGGTTGAGCAGGTCGACCACTTTGCCGGCGATCGCTTTGCCGACGCCGGGAATCTCCTGCAACCCGGAGACGCCCTCTTTCTCCGCAATCTCTTTCATCGCCGTCGGCCAAACTTCGATGGCCTCGGCGGCGTTGCGATACGAACGCAGGCGAAACGGATCGTCACCGCGAATTTCCATCAATGCGGACAGGCGATAGAAGCGGCGAGCGATCTCTTCGTTGGTCATGGTCGATCTTGAACGCTTGGAGTTGCGCTTAGTCTAAACTCGCGACGAGAGTAATATCAAAGGCGCTTAAATCCATTTCAGGAGTCGCGAAGTTGAACGAGAAGAGAAGACAGTTGCTGACGAGTCTTTCGCTTGCCGGCGCGGGCGCGTTGCTGATCAGTTGCCAGCCGAAGTCGAACGGAACCGCCGGTGGGGCTACAAACGATGAGAACAAACCGCCGGCGCCGGGTGAGGCCGTGCCGAATGAAGTGACGGCGACCGAAGACCTGATGCGTGAGCACGGGATCTTGCGGCGCGCGCTGCTGGTGTATCAGGAGTCGATCGCGAAGTTGCGCCAAGATGCTGCCGCGTTTCCCGCCGATACGCTGGAAAAGACGGCGCAGTTGTTTCGCGTCTTTGGCGAAGACTATCACGAGAAACGGCTGGAAGAAGGCTACATCATTCCGTTGATCAAGAAGGTGCAGGGCCCGGTGGCAGCGTATGGCGACGTACTTTTGGGCCAACACGCACGCGGCCGCGAGATCACCGATTACCTGTTATCAGTTTCGAAAGCGGATCGCATCGCGACGAACCAGGTCGAGAACGTCGCGAAGACGCTCGAGTCGTTCGTGCGGATGTACGAGCACCACGCGGCGATTGAAGATACGGTTGTGTTTCCGGCGTGGAAGGCCGCGACCGGTGCGGAGGAGTACGATCAGTTGAGCGACAAGTTTGAAGACATCGAGAACGAGATGTTTGGCAGCGATGGATTCGAGTCAGCTTTGAAGCGGATGGAAGAGATCGAAGCGGGTCTTGGTCTAACGAACCTCGACATGTTTACGGCCCCGCCACCGCCGAAGTAATCGGCAGCTCCTAATTCGGTTTCTCTGTGTTCTCTGTGTCTCTGTGGTTAGACAATGGCCAGGAAAAGTTCACCACAGAGACACAGAGGCACAGAGGAGATTTAGATTAGGACACCCAAAAAAATAATCAAGGGACTTTACTTTTTTGCCGCGATGCGTAGAATGCGCGTCTGATCTGACAATCGGACGGAGGGGCCTCACTTACTCCGCAGGTACCTCAAACCTTAAACCTCTCGATTTCTTAAGGAGCCTTGAATGACATATATTCACTTCGCCGACGAACCAACTCAGGAAGAACGCATCGCCAAATTACGCCAGGAAGTGCAGAAACTTGGCGGCAGCACCGTCTCGCTCGAATCGATGCCGGCCGACATGGAAGAGGAGTTTCTGCGCCACGTACTCGAATATGAAAACGCACAACCGATCAGTTTGCTGCGACTGCTGGAGAATTCGGGCTTGGCAGTTCCGCCGCCGGATCAATTTGACGACGACACTCTGACGGCCAAGCTCAAAGAGATCATCGAGCGCATGGCTTCGCTCGGAGCTTATCTGCTGCACACGAATCACCTCTCCGATCGTGGGCTCTATGAGTATCTCTATCACGACGGCTTGCGTGAGGAAGCGATACTGTTTCCCGAGAATCCCAGTTATGCGTACATGATCGATCTGACCGGCAGCGGCAGCGAAGAAGACAATCAGATCTTTTTGAAGTATTACGCCGACGAAAACTATCGCCAGCAGTGGGCCAGAGACTGGCCCGACGATCACATTCCCGATCACGAACCCCCACCGTTCGACCGCGATCGTTTCCTGCCCCAGTCACCCATCGGATGACGTTTTAGGCCACGATCATCGTGCCGGTGCCTTTGTCAGTGAAGACTTCCGACAAAAGGGCATTGCGATTTGTGCCGCTGATAATGTGAGCGGAATGAACTCCACGGCGCAACAGCGTCGTTATGCTTTGCAACTTGGGGATCATTCCGCCAGTGGCCGCGCCGCTCGCGATCAGGCCATCGGCTTCGGCGGCGCTAAGCCGCGAAAGCTTCGTCTGCTCGTCGGTGGGTTGGAGATAGATGCCGTCAACGTCGCTGAGCAGGATTAGTTTCTCGGCCTGCAGCCTGACGGCTATCTCGGCGGCGATCGTGTCGGCGTTGATATTGAAGACGATGCCTTCGTCGTCTGCTCCGAGTGACGAGATCACCGGCAAGTAGCCGTGGTCCAAAAGCACTGTGAGCAGGCGCGAGTTGATCTGCACGACGTCGCCGACGTAACCGAAGTCGACCGTGTCGCGAACGCCCGTCTGGCGGTTAAGGATCTCTTTCGGCGGCCGTTTTTCGGCGTGCACGATGTTGCCGTCGACGCCCGACAAGCCGACGGCTTCGATGCCGCGTTGGCGTAACGCCGCGAGGATGTCCGTGTTGATCTTGCCGGCGAAGATCATCTTCGCCATTTCGAGAGTCGCATCGTCGGTGACGCGGCGGCCTTCGATGATCGTCTGTTCGACGCCGAGTTTGGAAGCGAGGTCGCTGAGCTGTTTGCCGCCGCCGTGGATGACGCACATGCGAATGCCGACTTGATGCAGTAGCGCGAGCTCTTCGGCGAGTGACGTGAGGTTGTCGTGGTTCTCGGTGACTTTGCCGGAGAGTTTGACGACAAACGTCTGGCCCTTGAAGCGTTGGATATAAGGCAGTGCTTCGCGTAGGAGATCCAGGCGGGTCTGGTTGTCGATCACTAAACTCATAGCAGCTTACTTAGCACCGCTTTCTGCACGTGAAGCCTGTTCTCGGCCTCGTCGATCACCACTGAGGAAGGCGAATCGATCACGGCATCAGTGACGATCACATTGCGGCGCACCGGCAGACAGTGCATGAAGATCGCCTTATTGGTTCGGCTCATTTTGTCTTCATTCACGATCCACTGGTCGCGATATTGCGCACGCTCCGCTAAATCTCGATCCGTTTCTCCGTAAAACTGTTTTGCGCCCCAACTCTTCGCGTAGATCACGTCGGCGCCTTCGAAAGCGGCGTCGATATCATTAGTGATCTCAACTTTGCCGAATCCGCGCGCCGTTTCGATCAACTCAGCATCCAACTCGTAACCGCGCGGATGCGCGATCACGAGATCGTGACCCATCTGCGCGGCCGCGAGTGCAAAACTGTTCGGCACCGCCATCGGCAACGCCTTCGGATGCCACGCCCACGTCAACACGACTCGCTTTCGCCCCGATCCAAGCTTCTCGCGAATCGTCATCATGTCGGCCAAAGACTGACACGGATGATGCATCGCGGATTCCAGATTGATAATCGGAACAGACGCATACTTCGCGAACGCCCTGAGCACCGGATCCGTGCGCTCTTCTTCCCAATTCTTCAAAGCCGCAAACGTACGCACACCAATCGCGACGCAATAACGTTCCAACACGCGCACAAACTCCGCGACGTGTTCGGTCTTGTCGCCGTCCATCACTGCGCCCTCGCGATGTTCCAGCGTCCAACTGGTGCCGCCCGGTTCGAGTACCACTGCATTGCCGCCGAGCTCGTAAATCCCAACCTGCATCGACGCGCGCGTGCGCAGGCTCGGATTGAAAAACACCAGCGCCACAGATTTGCCCGCTAACGGCTTCGGCTGATCGTCACCGGCTTTGAAGCGTTGCGCCGACTCGATTAAACGCTCCAGGTTGAACTCACTGGTACTTAAAAAGTTCATCCGTTTCATCCGTGGCCCAGGGCATTCACAAGTAGATCCACCTCGGCTGCCTGCAAGCACAACGGCGGCAACAACCGCAACACCTTTGGATTACTCGACGTGCCGGTAATGATTTTCTGCTCCAGCAACTGCTGATGAACCCCGGCCGCCTTCTCTGCAAACTCGATCCCCAACAGAAAACCTCGTCCGCGCACCGCAACCACCTGCTCAACCTCACGTAGCCGTTCTCTCAAGTACGCCTCAACCGTCCGCACATTCTCCAACATCCCATCTGCTTCGATCGCTTCGATCGTTGCCGTCACGGCCGCCATCGCCAACATGCCGCCGCCAAACGTCGTGCCGAGATCGTTCTCTTTGATATGCGCGGCGAGCTGATCCGTCACCAGACACGCACCGACCGGAACCCCGCTTCCGAGTGCTTTCGCAAGCGTGATGATGTCAGGCACAACGCCGTCGCCCGCCGCACTGCCCGCAAAGAACCAATCACCTGTGCGCCCTACACCTGTCTGCACCTCGTCATAAATCAGCACAATTCCCCGTTGGTCGCAGAGCTCGCGCAATGCGCGATAAAAGCCGGGCTCCGCCACGCGCACGCCGGCCATCGACTGAATCGGTTCGAGCATGATCGCCGCGACAGTTTCATCAGCGAGCGAACGCACCGATTCGATGTCGCCAAACTCGGCTTGCAGGTGACCCGGCACATTTGGTTTTCCGATCTCGCGATACTTCCCGAGAAAGGTCGCGCTGATCGCGTCGGCAGTGCGGCCATGAAAACCGCCGGAGAATGTGATGATCTGTTCGCGGCCAGTCGCCATGCGTGCCATGCGCATCGCATTCTCGTTCGCTTCGGTGCCCGAGTTGCAGAAGAAAGCTTTCGTGAGGGACGCGGGAGCGACTGAAACCAGTTTCTCCGCAGCCCGGGCACGCGCACCCGAATAAACGAGATTGGAATAGAACAACAACTGCTCCGCTTGCGTGTGAATCGCCTTCACGACGTGCGGGTGACAATGGCCGGTGCCCGCGACCGCGTGACCGCCGTAGAGATCCAGATATTTCTCGCCGTCGCTCGTATAGATCCAGACGCCTTCGCCGCGTTCAGCAGCAATCGGCATCTTCTTGTAAGTCGCAAGCTGAAACTTCTCCTCGCTCGCGATTACTTCTGGTAACAGCACCGTCGTCATGGATTCGTTCCTACTAACATCAAACCGGTCGTCTCATCGAAGCCAAACATCAGGTTCATGTTCTGCACTGCCTGTCCGGCCGCGCCTTTCACTAAATTGTCGATGGCCGAAAAAACTACGACCTGCTTGCCGCGCGCCGCGAAACCGAGGTCGCAAAAGTTTGTGGTCTTGACCCAGTTGATATCGGGCGAGCCGTCGACGAGGCGCACGAAGAACGCATCGGCGTAATAATCCGCGTAGATCGCGTGTAGCTGAGAGGCGCTGAGCTCGCGTTTCGTTTCTGCGTAGATCGAGGCGAAGATGCCGCGCGCAACCGGCAGCGAGTGCGTCATAAAGATGAGTTCGTTGGTCCAATCGCCGACGTGTTGCAGCTCCTGTTCGATCTCCGGCACGTGCTGGTGCGTGAACGGTTTGTAGGCGTAGAACGAATTCATTCGCTGCGGGTGATGTGTGTTGGCGGCGGGCTTGGCTCCGGAACCGGAAGATCCGGTCTTCGCGTCGACCACGACACGTCCATCGAGCAGACCGCTTGCGACGAGCGGCGCGAGACCGAGTAGCGTTGCGGTTGCGAAGCAGCCGGGATTGGCGATCAGGCGCGCGCTTCGTACTGCTTCACGATTCGTTTCCGTGAGTCCGTAAACAAACTCCGCCTGCTGGTCCATCGCGGTATGCGGTTGCTTGTAATGTTGTTCGAACACCGACTGATCGCGCAGACGAAAGTCGCCGGAGAGATCGATCGCTTTCACGTGCGCGGGAAGGTTCGGCACGATCGACATCGCCTGGCCGTGCGGGAGCGCAAAAAAAGCGCACTCGATACCTGCGAAGGTTTCCGGCTGTTTGACGAAGGTTAGATCCGTAAGACCGAGAAGGTTCCGGTGTACCTCGCCGACAGGTTTGCCGGCGTGTTCGTTTGCGGTGACGAAAACTAGTTCCACATTTGGGTGGAAGAGCAGAATACGCAGCAGCTCCGAGCCGCCGTAACCGGAGCCGCCGAAGATTGCTACTTTGATTTTGCGTTGCTCTAGTTGCATCGCCTTAGACCACGGATGACACGGATTGAACCTTCTCGATGACGAGGTTGAATAGAGCGGCGCCTTCGCGCCGGGCGTTTGCGGCCGGCACGCCAAACTGATCCTTCACGTAGTCTTCGCCCATCCGCGAGTCGGTCACTGAACCTGAGATCACGTCAACATCGACACCGCGCTGTCGCAAGAGTTCAATGCCACCCCACGCACCGACGTAATCAGAGGCACAGAAGACGAGCGCCGCCGTCGCTTCGAGCAGTTCGACATCGCTGAAGATCGTGTCGACGGAGTAACCACCGAGAATGCCGTCGCCCAACTCGATCACGATCAAATCCGGACTCGCTTCGTTCAACTTCGCAATGATCGCCTTCGCAGTGGGTGCGAGATCCGCGACGTCAACCGTCGACGGCAAACCGCAGTCGAGAAAACTCGCCGTCGCGATCGCGCCGTGATCCGACATGTTCAACGTGTCGCGCAAACAGGCGATGCCGGAAAGTTTTCCGGCCGCAACGCGCAGTCCCGCGTGCGTTGCTTGTTTGATCAACTCCGTGGCGGCGCATGTCTTGCCGCTGTTCATACTCGTGCCCGCGATCATCACGATCGGCGCAGTCTCGCCAAGTTGAGTTCGCGCCGGCAAGCAGGCATCCGCAATGTTCAGCAGCTTGCCGTCTTCATCACACGCGAGTCCAATCACCTCCAACTCAATCGCGTCGCTCAAGCTCGAGTGATGTCCGGTGCAGCGTCCGATCACGCCGCCCATATTCAGCAGATGAAGTTGATCGCCGCTGTTCACGGCTTGCGGAACATCCCCCACGAAGCCTTTCAACGCGCGACGCCGGCCCAGCACACCAAGCAACAGGTCGCCCGGATTGATCTTGGCCAAACGTCCGGTCGGCAGTTCGAGAAGGTTGTAAGTGGCGCTGTCAGTCAGCGCGCGCACAACGATCACGTCGCCGGCTTTCGGCGAAGTGGTGGATGAAACCAGCGCGACGGTTTTTGTCAGACCCAGCGGTGACGTCGCTGACCCAATCTTGTCGACATCGATAACGTTGATCTCGCTCATCGTGCACCTCCTAATCGGAGTCTCAGCGCGTTGAGCTTGATAAAGCCTTCAGCGTCGCGCTGGTTATAGACAGTGTCCGCTTCGAACGTGGCCACTCGCTCGTCGTAGAGCGAGTTTGGCGAACGCCGCCCGACGACGATCGCATTGCCGCGAAACAGTTTCAAGCGAACATCGCCCGTAACTTTCACCTGCGTCTCTTCGATCGTCTTGCGCAACAGTTTGAACTCCGGCGCGAACCAGAAACCGTAATAAATGCTCTCCGCAAACTTCACCGAGAGCGAATCGCGCAAGTGCATGACCTCTCTATCAAGCGTCAGCGACTCAAGTCCGCGATGCGCAGTGTGCAGGATCGTTACGCCCGGTGTTTCGTAAACGCCGCGAGACTTCATGCCGACGAAACGATTCTCGACGAGGTCAACGCGGCCGATGCCATGTTCACCACCGAGCTTGTTCAGCTTTTCCAGCAGCGCCACGGGATCGAGCTTGCGTCCATCAATTGCGACCGGCTCGCCTTTATCAAAAGAGATCTCGACGTACTGCGCTTCGTTGCGAGCGTTCTCGGGCGAAACGGTGAGTTGAAAAATGTTCTCCGGCGGCTCGGCCCACGGGTCTTCAAGAATTCCGCCTTCGTAAGAAATGTGCATCAGGTTCGCGTCGGTCGAGTAAGGCTTCTCGGCCGTCGCGGTCACCGGAATGTTGTGCTGCTTCGCATACGCGATCAGATCCGTGCGTCCTTTGAACTCCCACTCACGCCACGGTGCGATGACCTTGATGTCGGGTTGCAACGCGTAATACGTCAACTCAAAACGTACCTGATCGTTACCTTTTCCCGTCGCGCCATGGGCCACTGCGTCCGCGCCTTCCGCACGCGCGATCTCGATCTGCTTTCTGGCGATGACCGGACGCGCGAGTGAAGTGCCCATCAGGTACACGCCTTCGTAAACGGCGTTGGCTTTGACGGCGGTCCAGACGTACTCGCGCACAAACTCTTCGCGCAGGTCTTCGACGTAGAGTTTCGAGGCTCCGGTCGCGTGCGCCTTTTCCTCGAGTCCCGATAGCTCCGCGCCCTGGCCGACGTCAGCGCAGTAACAGATCACTTCACACTGGTAGTGCTCCTTCAACCAGCGCAGCATGACTGACGTATCGAGACCGCCCGAGTACGCGAGAACTATTTTCTTGACGTTCTTATCTGTGTTCATCCGTGTCATCCGTGGCCCAACAGCTCCCATACCTGCTTCACCACTGCTCGCTGCTCCTTGGCGCCGCGCACCGCGATGAAGATCGTGTCTTCACCAGCAATCGTTCCCACCACCTCGGGCAAAGCCGCGCTGTCGATCTCCACCGCGACGGCCGACGCGAGTCCCGGCAGTGTGCGCGCGATTACCAAAGTGTCGCCGGCCTGGTCTAAACTCAGCAGTCCGCGCGCGGAGGCGCCGTTTGCTCGTGGCAACGTGTAATGGCCGTGCTGCTTGACGATGCCTAGCTCTTCCAGATCGCGCGAGACGCTCGACTGCGTCGCCGTGACGCCGGCACCTTCGAGCAAGGCGCGCAGGTCTTCTTGCGTGCCGATTGGCTTTGCTTGAATCAGGCCCAATAACTTCTGTTGCCGCTCTCGTTTATTCATAGAACTTGCATAATCATTGCATAGCTGCATAAACTACCACGCTAGTTGGTCAGGGTCAAATATGAGTGAGAAAAATTTGTGGGGCGGCCGGTTTCAGGGAAAAGCTGATCCGCAGTTCGC
>Ga0075426_10002908_pt1 | contig 12223 bp, 7 predicted proteins | sample SoiMethybrSBSTD5_FD_75304 | JGI IMG/M metagenome (GOLD analysis project Ga0075426, IMG submission 75304) | Bulk soil microbial communities from a Populus tree surrounding site in Tennessee, USA - Soil MetaG P. TD hybrid SBSTD5 | ecosystem: Environmental > Terrestrial > Soil > Tree plantation...
GATCACGATCGCGCCTTTCACCGAGATCCCGTGCCTCGCGAGCTCGTCGTAGTCGGCGGGGATGCCGTAGTTCACGTATACCAGCGAGCCGGTGACATCGCCGTCCGCCGAATAGGCGTTGTAGGACGGCAGCTGCTCGCCGTGCTGCGACGATGTCGGATCGCCGGCCACGGTGGGTTCCTGCAGCTTGGCCGTGAAGTGCGTTGGCGCGACCAACTCGACCAGGCGCTCGCGCGGAGTCGGGAACAGTACGTCGAACTGCTCGATGTGCGCGTCCCATCCGAACGATTTGAAGCGCGCGAGCAGCCATTCGGCGTTGTCGTGATCGTACGGCGACCCGACGTGATGCGGCCGTGCCGACAAGCGGCGCATGTTCGCGCGGATGGTATCGGGCGAGGGAATGGCAGCGAACTTCGACTCCCAATCGAGCTCGATGCGAGCCGATTCGGCGGAGAATCCGGGCAGGGTGTTGGTGGAGTGTGGCGTCGTGATCGGCAGGAACGCGATCGCGGCAACGGAGGAGGCGGCAAGGAAACCGATTCGTCGCATTGCGTGGCTCGAGTGAAAGGTGGGGACGCGGGGGAATATGCGGTCCGGAAACGGCCATCCGCCACGACGCGGAAACACCCGGTGCGTCTCCGTTGACATCACCATTGCCGCATTCGCGATAGCCGGTACCTTAGACCGCCCCCCCGCTCATCCCTAACCGGGAGTCCCCCATGCACCCGGTAGTACGAGTCCCCAGGACGGCATCCCTTCTGCTTGTCCTCACCATTGGTGCGTTCGGCAGTCAGCTCTCAACCGCGGAAGCGCAGGCCGCGCTCCCAACCACCAACGCGCATCCCGGGTTGGGCATGTCGTTGGCGTTCCGATCATCGCTGCTCGGCTTCGGCCTCGAGGCCGAGAAGCTGCTGGGCGGGCATGTCGGCGCGCGGGTGGGATACAGCTACATGAGCTTCAGCGCGAATCACACGCAGTCCGACATCTCCTATGCGGCGTCGCTCAAGATCAGCTCGTTCGAGGCGCTCGCCGATTTGTATCCGGGCGCGTTCAAGAGCTTTCATTTCACGGGCGGCATCGTGACCAACCCGCTGACGATCAGCGGCAAGGGCGTCACGAACTCCGGCTCGTTCAAGATCAACGGGCACAGCTATACTGCCGATCAAGTGGGGACGCTCTCGGCGTCCGGCAAATTCCCGGGTGTGAGTCCGTACCTGGGAATCGGCACCGGTACACCGGCGCGCGGCGGGCCGATCGAGTTCTTGTTCGATCTCGGTGCCGTGTTGGGCAAACCGACGATTAACTTGGGAGCGACCGGGGCCGCGAGCAATCCGGACCTCGCGTCGGACTTGCGGGCACAGAGTGCGACGACGCAGCATGATGTGCGCAAGTACCTCAAGGTGTATCCGGTTCTCGCATTCGGCATAGGCTATCGATTCTGACGGCGGCATTTCGCGGCGGGCTGGGCCTGCTCGCGCTCGGCGGCGTAGTGATGGTCGCCGGCGCGGGCGCGACGGGAGTGCGCCCGCACGCAAGTGACGTTCGACTCGTTGCCCAACGGAGCGGAACGGCGGCGCTGCTGCAGGACGTCAGCGCCGTCGATGCATCCGTGGTGTGGGTCGGCGGACACTCGGCGACGTGGGTGGTGACCACGGACGGCGGCGCGCATTGGCGGAGCGCCGTGATGCCTAACGCGGACTCGCTCGAGTTCCGCGACGTCCATGCCGTCAGCGCGCGCACCGCGTTTCTTCTCTCCAGCGGGCCGGGCGACCGCTCTCGCATCTACCGGACCACCGACGGCGGCGCCTCGTGGACGCTCGAGTTCACCGCGCACGATCCGAAGGCGTTCTACGACTGCTTCGCGTTCTGGGATGCGACACACGGCGTGGCCGTGAGTGATGCGGTGGACGGGCAATTCCCGGTCATCACGACGACGGACGGCGCGCACTGGTCGCCCGTCTCGCCGACCGCGCTGCCACGGGCGCTGCCTAACGAAGGAGCGTTTGCGGCGAGCGGGACGTGCGCCATGGCGCTGCCGCCGGGCGATGCATGGATCGGCACCGGCAACGGACCGGCGGCGCGGGTGCTGCGCACCGGCGACCGCGGCGCCACCTGGGACGTGACGCGCACGCCGCTCCCCGCCGACACCTCCGAGGGCATCACGAGCCTGGCCGTGCGCGACGCCCGCCACATCGTTGCGTTAGGCGGACACATCCTGCGGCTGCGCGCGTTCCAGGACGAAGTCGCGATCACCGAGGACGGCGGCCGCACGTGGACGATGGGCGGCCGGCTTCCCTTCCCCGGCCCGGTGTTCGGTGCCGCCTATTCGCGCTCTTCCGACCCCTGGTTGGTGGCGGTCGGACCGGGCGGCGCGGCCGCGTCCAAGGACGATGGGCGTACCTGGACGCTCATCGATTCCGCGGCCTACTGGAGCGTCGGCTTCGGCTCGGCGCGAATCGGGTGGGCCGTCGGCCCCAGCGGACGCATCACGCGAATCGAGCTCCCGGCGCAGTAATCGCATCGTCGCTTACCGGCTGGCCAGTCGTTTTGGCGGAATGGCGCTGAAACGTCTAGTTCGGCGAATAGTCTCGGTACCGAGCCGGCATTAGCTTGGTGACATCTTCGGACCCGTCGCGCCGCGCGGCGGGTTTCGTGTTCGATCGCCCCCCGCTTCGCTCCATACGAGGGACGCCATGGGTTCTGCGACTGTGCCACCGATTTCGGGGCACGACTTACAGATCCTGCTGCTCCAGATCGCCGGCCTCATGTTCCTGTGCCGGCTGCTCGCAGAAGTCATGCGGCGACTCGGGCAACCGGCGGTGATCGGTGAGCTCCTCGCCGGCATCGTGTTGGGTCCGACGATTCTCGGGCATTTCGCGCCCAATCTCTTCACGTCGGTTTTCCCGCAGCGTACATCGCAGTTCCATCTGCTCGAGGTGATTTCGACCCTCGGCATGATCTTCTTGCTGCTGCTCACCGGCATCGAGACCGACGTCCGCGTGATGCGGCGGTTGGGCCGGCCCGCGCTCATGGCGTCGGTGTTCGGGATCACGATCCCGTTCGCGATGGGGCTGGCGTTAGGCCTCCTCCTCCCGGACCGGTACCTGGCGCAAACCGGCCAGCGGGCGATTTTCGCCGCGTTCATTGCGACCGCGATGGCGATTTCGGCCATGCCGGTCATCGCGAAGATTCTGATCGACCTGAATCTGATGCGGCGCAACCTCGGCGTCGTGATCTTGTCGGCCGGGGTCGTCGACGACACGGTCGGCTGGCTGGTGCTGTCGGTGATCGCCGGCATCGCGACGGCCGGTTCGTTCTCCGGGGTTTCGTTCGCGTTCACCGCGGCGGGCCTCCTGATCTTCCTCGCGGCGATGCGGTGGCTCGTGTATCCCGGATTCACCCGGGTCATCGGATGGGTGAATCGCAGCGTGCCGCTGATCGGCGCTGATTTGACGCTCATTCTCGTGATGACGCTGTTGAGCGCCGCGATTACCGAAGCGATCGGCGTGCACGCGGTGTTCGGTGCGTTCGTGTTCGGCTTGCTCGTGCGCCAGATCCCGCGCGTGCGCGCGGCCACGCTCCAGACCATCGAGACGTTCGTGCTGGCCTCGCTGTCGCCGATCTTTTTTGCGTTCGTCGGTCTCAAGGTCGATTTGTGGTCGCTCTCGGGGTGGCAGCTGCCGGCCATCGTGTTGGGCATCGCCGTAGCGGGCAAACTCGTGGGCTGCTACGTGGGCGGGCGCCTGGGCAGGCTCGGGCGGTGGGAGTCGCTTGCGTTAGGCATTGGCATGAACGCCCGCGGGGCGATGGAGCTCATCGTCGCGCTCATCGGGTTGTCGCTCGGCTTGCTGACGCAGGAGATGTATTCGATCGTGGTCATGGTCGCGGTGATCACGTCGTTCATGGCGCCGCTGTTCCTGCGCCTGGTCATTACACGCGTGCCCGTGACCGACGAAGAGCGCCGGCGGCTCGAGCCGGGCGACCGCACGCTCATGCTCCCCACCGGCGCGCTGCGCATCCTGGTGCCGACGGCCGGCGGGCCTAACGCAATGGCGGCGTTCGCGGTCGCCGCGCCGATCGTCCGCGCGCACGAGGGCACGTTGACGGCGATGTACGTCGACTCGGAACGGGCGCACCAGCGGTGGCCGCGCCTCCGCGGGTCGCGCACGTCGTCCTTGGCCGGCCACGGACTCGACGCGCATCTCGCCAGCGCCGCCGAGCTCATGAAGGAGCAGCAGAAGCGACTGGTCGTCCGGCGCGTGCGCTCGGCCGCGCCGACCACCGCCATATTGGACGAGGCGGCGCGCGACTACGATCTCGTGTTCATCGGCGCCGCCGCGCGCCACCTGGTGAGCCGCTCGGCGGTGGGCGACGTGGTGACCCGGCTCCGCGTGCCCGTGGTAATCGTGCGCAGCGGCGACGACGGAGCGCGGGACACATTCGAGCGCGTGGTCGTTCCGTTGGACGGCAGCGTGTTCTCACGCGCGGCCGCCGAGTTTGCGTTTCTGTACGCCGCGTCGGCGGGAGCGCAGGTGACGTTGCTGCACGTCATCAACGAGGCGCGGGTGACGACCGGCGCGCTCGCGGTGCCCGAGCTTCGGGCGTCGCACGCCGTCGCCGAATTCGAGGCGGAGACCCTCGAAAACCGGATTCGCGGAGACCTGGCGACCATCGCGGCGTCGGCCGGCGTCGATCCGCGCGTGCGCATCCTGGCCAGCGGCGACCCTGCGACCACGATCATCGAACAGTCGCACGCCGGATACTACGACCTGCTCGTGTTGGGCGCGGAGAACAAGCTCCTCGCGCAGCCGTTGTTCTTCGGACAGGGTACGGCGTCGATCGTCGAGCGGGCAGGATGTACGACGGCGGTGGTGGTGCCGCACCTGCTCTGAGTTAGTCCGTTAGGCAGTCCACTGCCAGTGCACCACGTCCGGGATGTCTTCGCCGTTCGCCTCGATATACGCGCGATGCTCGTGCAACTTCGCCTCCAGCTGCGCGATCCCGTCGGTGCGGCCGGCGCGTCGCAAGGCTTCGATGGCCAGGTCGTAACGGCTCATCCGATTGAGCACGAGCATGTGAAACGGTGTGGTGGTGGTGCCCTCCTCCATATAGCCCCGCACGTGGAACCGCTGCGGATTCGGCCGGTGATAGATCAACTCGTGGATGACGTCCGGATAGCCGTGGAACGCCATGACCACGTGCGTGTCCGTCCCGAACAGCGCCGCGAACCGCTGCTCGTCGATGCTGTGCCATTCATCGCTTGGCGCCTGCAGCGCGAAGAGATCGATGACGTTCACGACGCGCACGCGCAGCTCGGGCGCGATGCGCCGGAGCCACCACGCGGCAGCCACGGTCTCGCGCGTCGGGACATCGCCCGCGGCAGCGAGGACGATGTCGGCATGCTCGGGATCGTGACCGGCCCATTCCCAGTGCGACGCACCGGCTGCGCACTGCGTCTCCGCTTCGATGCTATCGAGCCACTGCGGCATCGGCTTCTTCGACGCAACGATGAGGTTGATGTCGCCCGTGGTTTGGAGGCAGTGACGCATCGTGACGAGCAGCGTATTCGCGTCCGGCGGCAAGTAGACGCGCGTCGTGGCTGCTTTCTTGGTGAGCAGCAAATTGATGAATGACGGACCTTGATGGCTGTATCCGTTGTGATCCTGCTCCCAGACGTGGCTAGTGACGAGCAGATTGAGCGATGCCGTCGGCACGCGCCACGCCACCTCGTTCGCCATCTTCTGCCACTTCGCGAACTGCTGCACCATCGAGTCGACGATCGTCAGGAACGCCTCGTAGCACGCGAAGATCCCGTGGCGTCCCGACAGCACGTAGCCCTCGAGCCACCCCTCGCAGCAATGCTCGCTCAGGATTTCCAGGACGCGGCCCGTCATGGAGAGGTATTCGTCGGTCGGCATGAGCGGGAGCATCCAGGATCGCAGCGTCGCCTCGAACACGTTTTGCAGACGGTTCGATGACGTCTCATCGGGACAGAACAGCCGGAAATTCCGCTCGTGCTCGTTGGCGTTGAACACCTCGCGGAGATAACTGCCTAACACTCGCGTGTTTTCGATCAGCGTCGCGCCGGGCGTCGCCGCGTCGACCGCAACGGCCGTCGGATCGGGGCACTCGAGCGCCACGCGCAGCGCGCCGCCGTTGGCCACCGGACAGGCGCCTAACCGCATGTCGCCCACCGGGTACATGGCGATCACATCCGGGACCGGCCGACCATCGCCGTCGAACAGTTCCTCGGGATGGTAGCTCCGCAGCCACCGCTCGAGCGCGCGGAGGTGGTCAGGGTTGGTGCGCGGGTCCTCGATCGGGATCTGGTGCGCGTGGAACGTGTTCTCGACGGCCTGGCCGTCGATGCTCATAGGTCCCGTCCATCCCTTCGGGGTGCGCAGCACGATGACGGGCCACCGTCGCGGGCTCGTGCCGCCCTCGTGCGCGGCGTGCTTGATTTCGCCTAACCGGTCATACGCCCAGTCGAGCGTGTCCCACATGGACCGGTGAACCAATGCGCGGTCGTCACCCGCCACTTCCCGCGCTTCGTACCCCATACCGGCGAAATACTCGGCCAGCTCGTCGCTGCCCAGGCGCGCGAGCAGCGACGGTCCGGAGAGTTTGTACCCATTCAGGTGCAGGATGGGCAGCACAACGCCATCGCGCGCGGGATTGAGGAAGCGATGCCAGTGCCAGGAGCCCGCGAGCGGGCCGGTTTCGGCTTCGCCGTCGCCAATGAGACAGGCGACGAGCAGGTCGGGATAGTCCATCGCGGCGCCGGCGGCGTGCACGAGTGAATAGCCGAGCTCACCGCCCTCGTGCAGCGTGCCGGGGGTGAGCGCGGTGAGATGGCTCGGGAATCCGCCGGGCCACGAAAACGCGTGCACCATGGCGGCGACGCCGGCGGCGTCGCGTGAATACTGCGGATATCGTTCGCCTAACGTACCGTCGAGGAACGTGTTGGCGAGCACGCCCGGCGCCCCGTGCCCCGTGCCGACGACATAGAGCACGCGCTGGCCGCGGTCGCGCACGAGGCGGCCGACGTGCGCGTAGACGAGATTGATCCCGGGCACCGTTCCCCAGTGGCCGAGCAGTCTCGCCTTGATGTGCTGCGGTGCGAGCGGCTCGCGCAGCAGCACGTTGTCTTTGAGATAGAGTTGCGCGGCCGACAGATAGTTTGCCGCGAGGAACGTGCGATCCAGCAGCTCGACGCTGCTTTTCATCTGCTCACGGCTGGGCGTCGCGAGCGCACGCGGAGCACTCATGTGCGCAACATACCGAGCGCGGAAACGACTTCCAACCGTGCAACGGCCGGGCACGCTGCGGTGATGGCGAGATTCTGACATCCCGGTCAGCCAGCCCGGCATTGACGCTACCGCATGGTTTGTACACCGTTCTGATTCGGTGAAGCGGCCCGGCGCGACGATGCGCCCTCGTTCGGCCTCCCTCGTCTCAGCCCAGGATAGTCATGTCCGGATTCCGGCAGATGCGGACGGTCTATGTGGCTGCCGTACTCGCGGCCACCGCGGGCGTTGCCGTCGTCGCCGGGATCGCGGCCATTCGGCAACCGAGGCGCGACGTCCGCGGCGCGCGGCTGTTCGATGAAGTGCGGCGTCTGGTGGCGACCCGCAGCGTCGACTCGATGCCGGATGACTCGCTGTTCGTGAAAGCGGCCAACGGCATGGTCGCCGCGCTCGGCGATCCGTACGCGAGCCTCTTCTCACGCACCGCGATCGCTGGGTTTCTGCGCAACGACATCGGCAACGCGTACGGCGGGTTAGGCATGTCGCTCGAGCGGCATCCGGGCGGCATCGCGGTGACCGGCGTGTTCCAGCACTCCCCGGCTGCGTTAGGCGGCGTGATGGCCGGGGACGAGATCGTGGCCGTGAACGGCACGCCCGTGGCCGACCTGCCCGGCGACCGCGTGTCGCAGCTGCTCGTGGGCGAGCCCGGCTCGGGCGTCGACATCACGTTTCTCCGCGCCGGCGTGACGTCGCCGATCCGCACGCATTTCGTACGCGCCATCGTGCGTCCGCAAGCCGTGCCGTTCGCCGTGGTGATCGGCGACCACACCGGTTACATCCCGCTGCAGCGATTCAACGAGACGGCGGACAGCGAGATGGCGAGTGCCGTCGCGGGACTCAAGCAGCATGGCGCCCGGTCGTTCGTCATCGACCTCCGCGGCAATCCGGGCGGCGACGTCGCCCAGGCGCTTGCGGTGAGCAACCTGTTCCTGAGCGCCGGCCAGGAGATCGCCGAGCTCCGCCAGCGCGGAGAGCCAGCGCAAACGTATCGCGCGCGCATTCCGCCCCTCGTGCGAACGGAGCCGGTGGTGCTGCTCGTCGACCACTACACGGCGTCGGCGTCAGAGATCGTTGCCGGTGCGCTGCAGGATCACGACCGCGCCGTGATCGTCGGCGAGACGTCGTTCGGCAAGGGCGTCGTGCAGTCGCTCTTCAACCTGGACGGCGGCTACGCGCTCAAGCTCACGACGGGTCGATGGTACACGCCGAGCGGCCGCAGCATCCAGCGCGCGCGCACGTTCGACGGTGCGCCGGATACGTCGATCAATCCGCTCGCGGACACGACGCTGCAGGCGCGCCGCCCTCGCTTCAAGAGCGACGGCGGCCGCACCGTCCTCGGCGGCGGCGGGATTACGCCGGACGTGAAGGTCGCCTCGGATACGCTGTCGAGCGCCGAGCAGCATCTCGCGCGCGAGTTCGCACCCAAGGCCGCGCAAACGCGCACGGCGTTGTTTGACGTGGCGCGCGGGCTGCGCCCAACGGTGCACGGCGATTTCGTCGTGCTCCCGGAGTGGCGCGAGGCGTTCTTCGAGCATCTGCGCGCCTCCGGCGTGGATGTGGATCGCGCGACGTTCGACGCGGCACAGCCGTGGGTCAACCGGCTCCTCGAGCAGCAGGTCGCAACGATCGCGTTCGGCGACTCGAGCGCGTTCCGCCGCGCCGCGCCCAGCGACGCGCCGCTGCAACGCGCGCTCACGATGCTCGAGCACGCGTCCACCCAAGCGCAGCTCTGGAATCTCACCGAGCGCGGCACGGCGAGCGGCCTCTAGCCATTCCGTTAGGCGCAGGGCCGGCTCGACGCGGATGGCGCCGATCGAGGTAAGGCCGAACGAGCAGGCATCACCGAACCGGCGTCGCCCGCACGAGCACTACGGCGTGCGGCGGCACGGTGTCCGCGAACTGGCGGCCGAATCGACCGAGGTCCTTGTGCGACCACAGGTCGCGCACCAGCGCCGAATCGCTCCGCAGTCCCGCGCGTGAGAAGGACGCCGTGATGAGCGCCGGCGCCGACGAACGGTTGAGCAGCGCAATCGCGCGCGAGCCGTCCCGCAACGGCTTCGCCCACACTTGCAGCTCGGGCGGCCGCTCCCACACCAGAATGCCCTGCGCGCCTAACGAATCCTGGTCCACCGCGATCACCTCGCGGTTCGTGAGCGTCGCGATCGTGGCCGCGGACATATTGCGCAGGTCGTTCCCCGCGATGAGCGGCGCCGCCATGATCGCCCAGAGACTGAAATGCGCGCGATACTCGTCGTCGGTCATGCCGCCGTTGCCCACCTCGAGCATGTCGGGATCGTTCCATGCGCCAGGGCCCGCCGCCGTCGCGTGCTGGCCCGATTGGTCGAGGTTGTCGAGCATCGAGGACCAGGTGTCTTCGATGTCATCGGTGGTGCGCCACAAATTGCCGACGCGCGGCGCCCAGTCCCACGGTTGGTTCGACCCCCATTCACAAATACTGAACACGATCGGGCGCCCGGTGCGCTTGAGCGCGTCGCGAAACTTCGCGTATTGCGTCGGCGCAACCAGGTTCTGCGCGTGACACCAATCTTCTTTCACGTAGTCGACACCCCACGCCGCGAACGTGCGCGCATCCTGATCTTCGTGTCCGAGCGTTCCCGGACGGCCCTGGCACGTGTTGGTGCCGGCGTCTGTGTAGATGCCGAAGAGCAACCCCTTCGAGTGGACGTAGTCGGCAAGCGCTTTGATGCCGTGCGGGAACCGCTGCGGATCGGGAACGAGCACGCCGTTCGCATCGCGCGACACTTGCCAACAGTCGTCGATCACCACGTATCGATAGCCGGCATCGCGCATTCCGCTCTTCACCATCGCGTCGGCGGTTTCGCGAATCGTCTGATCGTCCACGTTGCACGAGAAATGGTTCCAGCTGTTCCACCCCATGGGTGGCGTGAGCGCAAGCCCGTTGCCCGGCGACATGGAGGCTCGCGTAGCCGAATGGGGCACCACGGTGACGGAACCCACGACCAACGCAGCGGCGAGAACCGCGAGACGAGCGAACACCATGCACCTCCTGGTAAGCGATGCGTAGGCCGATGATGCCGGCGCGCACGCGGCGAAGCAAGCACGCCGGCGTTGGGCGAATGACTGGACAGCGGGCCGGTCCATTCGCATCATGTGTCGTGCGCAGTCCCGCTGTCACGCGATGGGCGATCGTGCCGGCTGCCGCGTGCATCGCAGCACTCGGATGCCATGGGCTGGCCGCCGCTCCGCCCAACGGAGCGATTCCGGTCCGATCCGCACTCGCTGATCCAACGAACGCGTTCTGGACGACGCGAGCGCCGAGCCGGTTCTTCGTGCGCGTCGAAACGACGAAGGGCGACTTCGTGATCGAGGCGCATCGCGATTGGTCGCCGCATGGTGTGGACCGGCTCTATCAGTTGGTCCGAGCCGGATACTACGACGACTCGCGATTCTCGCGCGTGCGCGCCGGGTACATCGTGCAGTGGGGCATCGCGGGCGATCCGGCGATCGCGCAGCGCTGGCGCAACGAGCGCATTCCCGATGACAGCGTACGCCACACCAATGCACGCGGCACGATCGCCTACGCGATGACGGGGCCCGACACGCGCACCACAGAGCTCTACATCAATTTGCGCGACAATCCGCAGCTCGACGCGCAAGGATTTTCGCCACTCGGCACGATCGTGCGCGGAATGGACGTCGTCGATCGGTTGAACGCGGAGTACGGGGAAACAGCGGGCGGCGGCATGCGCGGTGGAAACCAGGGGCCGGTATTCGCCGGCGGCAACGCCTATCTCGACCGCAATTATCCGCGACTGGATCACCTCGTTCGCGCTGAGATCGTACACGGACCATGACGGCTCCGGCGCCCGACGCGCGGGTCCGCGAGGGACCGAGCGGCGGACGGCTCGTGCGGCGGTTGTCGCTGCTCGATTCCATTTCGCTGGTGGTGGGCACGATCGTCGGCACCGGGGTGCTGCTCAAGGCCGCGGTGATGACGCAGCAGTTAGGCAGCCCGTGGGCCGTACTGGCGGCGTGGCTGGCGGCGGGCGTGCTGACGTTATTCGGCGCGCTGGCGTACGCGGAGCTGGGCGCGATGATGCCGGAGGCGGGCGGCGAGTACGTGTTCCTGCGCGCGGCGTACGGGGATGCCGTGGCGTTCCTGTACGGATGGGTGCGGTTCACGGCCGGCAGCGGTTCCATGGCCGCGCTCGGCGTTTCGTTCGCGACGTTTCTGTCGCCGCTGGTTCCGTTAGGCAGTGCGTGGGTGCACGTCGCGCGCACCGTTGCCGGCGTGCCGGTGCACTGGTCGTTCGGCGCGCCGCAGGCCGTGGCCATCGTGCCGATCGTGGCCCTGGCGGCGATCAACTGCGCCGGCGTGCGTGCCGGCGGCCGCGCGCAGGTGGCGCTGGCCACGATCAAGGTCCTCGCAGTGTTAGGCATCGTGGCCGGCGCGTTGGCCGCCGCGCGGGCCGGATCCTGGGCGCATTTCGCCCAACCGGCGACCGGCGGCGCGATCACCGTCTCATCGTTCGGCGCGGCGCTGGTCGGCGCCGTGTGGGCGTACAGCGGTTGGTCCTACCTGCCCATGGCAGCCGGCGAGATCCGGAACCCCGGTCGGAACGTGCCGCGCGCACTCATCGGCGGCACGTTCATCGTCATCGCGCTGTACCTGGCGATCGACGCCGCATATTTCTACGCGCTACCCGCGGGCACCGTGGCCTCGGCAAACTCGACGCTGCACCCGGGCGCACCCGCCGTGGCGGCGCTCGCCGTCGGCACCTTCCTGCCGGCGGAAGCCACGAAGCTCGCCGCGCTCGTGTTCATCATCGCGACGCTCGGCACCTTGAACGGCGGACTGCTCTCCAACTCGCGTGTGCTGTTCGCGATGGCGCGCACGCGGCAATTCTTCCCCGTGTTCGCGCGCGTTACGCAGC
>Ga0075426_10002911_pt1 | contig 12219 bp, 9 predicted proteins | sample SoiMethybrSBSTD5_FD_75304 | JGI IMG/M metagenome (GOLD analysis project Ga0075426, IMG submission 75304) | Bulk soil microbial communities from a Populus tree surrounding site in Tennessee, USA - Soil MetaG P. TD hybrid SBSTD5 | ecosystem: Environmental > Terrestrial > Soil > Tree plantation...
GCTCGAACTCGGCAGTGACGTCCGCGAGCTCGCGCTCGATGCGGGAACGGCGGTCCGCATGGCTGCGCACCGTGTTCTCGAGCTCGTTGCGCCGCGCCGTGAGATCGGCGAGCGAGGTGGTGATCTGGTCGAAAGTCTGCTCGGTGGCCGCGACCTGAGTGTCGGCGGCCGAGACCCGCTCGTCGACGCCGGTGCGGCGCTCCGCGGTGGCGGCCGCTTCGCGCTCCAGCACATCCTGCTCGGCGCGCAGCCGTCCGATCGTCCCCTCGGCGTCGGCGGCGAGCTTCTGCTCGCGCGCGACATCCTCGTTGAGCTGCACCATGCGCCGATCGAGCTCGGCCATGCGCTCCTTGGCGCGCGCTTCCTCGCGGTCGAGGGTTTCGCGTGCGATCACCAGCCGCTGCAGGGCGGCGGCCTCCTTGGCCTCCGCGTCGCGCAGCGGCGGCAGCGCGGCGGCGGCAATCGCCTGCAGCTTTGCGGCTTCGGCCTGCGCGCCGGTGCGCTCGGCAACCACACGGATGCTGACATCCTTGGCATGGGAGGCGTCGGCGACTTCGGTCTTGGCGTTGACGAAGCGCAGGTGATGCAGCGTCGCCTCGGCCTTGCGGATCTGCTGCGCGAGCGCGCGGTAGCGCACCGCCTGGCGCGACTGGCGCTTCAACGCATCGATCTGTCCGGCGAGCTGCCCGATCACGTCCTCCAGGCGGGCGAGGTTCTGCTCGGCCGCGCGCAGGCGCAGCTCGGCCTCGTGCCGCCTTGCATGCAGGCCGGAGATGCCGGCCGCCTCTTCCAGCACCCGGCGGCGCTGCTCGGGCTTGGCCTGGATGATTTCGCCGATCCGGCCCTGATGGACGAGCGCGGGCGAGCGCGCGCCAGTTGAGGCGTCGGCGAACAGGATCTGCACGTCGCGCGCCCGCACCTCGCGGCCGTTGACGCGATAGAGCGACCCCTTCTCGCGCTCGATCCGGCGCGACACCTCGAGGCTCTCGTCCCCATTGAACTGGGCGGGCGCGCTGCGATCGGAATTGTCGATCGCCATCGCCACCTCGGCAGTGTTGCGCGCGGGCCGCCCGGTGTTGCCGGAGAAGATGACGTCATCCATGTCGGCGGCGCGCATCGACTTGTGCGAGGTCTCGCCCATCACCCAGCGCAGGGCCTCGACCAGGTTCGACTTGCCGCAGCCGTTCGGCCCGACCACGCCGGTGAGCCCCGGCTCGATCAGGAAATCGGTCGACTCCACGAACGACTTGAAGCCGAGAAGACGCAGCCTGGTGAGTTTCATGAACGCATAAGCCTCTGGGCGGGCGCGCGAATCACCCGCACGAAGGTGGGGGTCTCAAGGGCAATTTGTCCAGAGCCCGCGCCAGGGACGTTGGCCTGGCAGGAGGTCAGGGAATGCCGCCGCATCGCCCGCACCATGAATCGCGATGGCGGTTCCGGCAACCCTCGGCCGAGCGTTTCCCCGGGTTTCGCGGCCGCGACGACCGCCGAAGGGCGGGTGAGGCGCGCCGCCCGGACCCGAGAACCTTCAACTAAGTCCTTGTCAGGCTTTGAGAAGAGGGTCGATCAGCTTCTGCATCTCTTCGAACGAGAGTGCGCCCTTTTCCATCTGGCCATTGATGAAGAAGGTGGGCGTCGAGTCGACCTTGAACTTGTCGACGGCCCGCTTTCGCACCCATTCGATGCCGTCGAGCACCTTCTGATTCGCGAGGCAGGCCTTGAAGCTGTCCTCGGTGAACCCGGCCTGCTTCACGGTGGCGAGCAGGGGCTGCAACGGCTTATCCACTGCCCAGGTCTGCTGGGTGCGGAACAGGAGATCGACCACGGGGAAGAATTTGTCCTTGCCGGCGCAGCGCGCCAACATGAAGGCGCCGGCCGCCACCGGATCGAACGGGAATTCGCGCAGGATGAACCGGACCTTGCCGGTATCAATATACTTTTCCTTGATCTGCGGGAAGGTGGTGAGGGCAAAGTGTGCGCAGTGCGGACAAGTCATCGAGGCATATTCGATGATGGTCACCGGCGCATTGTCGGAGCCGAGCGACTGCTCACCCAGCGGGCCCGGCTGCATGAGCTCGGCCTGGGCCACCGTCTGCGCCTGCGCGCCTCCCTGAAAGAGTTCGAGGCCGCCCCCCGCGAGCGCGGCGGCGAGCACAAGGCTCGATGCGGCAAGAAGAAACTGGCGACGCGTGCTGCTCACGAAAAATCCCCTGGATGGTCGGGTGGGTGGTAGCTGTTTCGTCCGAATGTGGCAATGTCGCGCCACTCTCGCCAGGGCGGGAGTCACGTTCGTTTGAACGTACAAGCGTCGCACCTGCGGCCCGGATTCCAGCGTGATTCCCGCCGCCTGACCGCAATCCGCCTCAGCGGCGTTTGACCGCCGCGCCGAGCCGACCGAGGGCGGTGCGCAGCTTCTCGTCCGCGATGCCGGTCATGGTGTCCGCGATGCGCCGCACTTCGGCGGCGTCGGGAGGAGGCGGCGGGCGCGGCTTGTGGCGCCGCGCGAGCGGCGCCTGGCGCAACGCGATGCGATCGACGGCCCGCCAGCCCAAAAACTGGTTCACCCGCTCGATGATCACCTGCGCCTGATGCTGGATCTCGATCGCGGCCGGTCCCTGGCAGCGCAACACCAGCGTGGCGGGTTCCGGCTCCGCGCCGTCACGTTGGCGCGGCCAGGTGATCTTGATCGGCTCCGCATGGGCCGCCACCTCGGCGCCCACGATGTCGTCCCAATGGGTGACGATCTCGGTCGATGCGAAGCCGTGCCGCTTGAAGGCGGCGACGAGGCACGGACCGATCAGGTCGGCGAGCGGGCGAGCGGGCCTGGGCTTGTTCACGGAGCGTGGCTCTGTCACATCGAGACGATGACGCTAGCAGGGGACACGCGGGGACAAAAGCGCGAGGTGGCGGGCACGCCCAACAAATCGCCCTCGTCCGCGGCGCTGCTCGCCTGGTACGACCGCCATCGCCGCAGGCTGCCGTGGCGGGCGGCCGCCGGCGAGCGCGCCGATCCCTACCGGGTGTGGCTGTCGGAGATCATGCTGCAGCAGACCACCGTGAAGGCGGTCGCACCTTATTATGCGCGCTTTCTCGGCCGTTTCCCGACCGTGGCGGCGCTCGCGCAGGCCCCGCTCGATGATGTGCTCCGCGCCTGGGCCGGGCTCGGCTATTACGCCCGGGCCCGCAACCTGCATGCCTGTGCGCAGACCGTCGTCGAGCACCATGCCGGTCAGTTCCCCGAAACCGAAGCGGCGCTTGCCGAGCTGCCCGGCATCGGCCCCTACACCGCTGCGGCGATCGCGGCGATCGCCTTCGATGCGCGCGCAACGCCGGTCGACGGCAACATCGAGCGCGTGGTCGCGCGTCTGTTCGCGGTCGAAGACGAACTGCCGGCCGCCAAGCCGGTCATCCGCCGGCTCGCGGCCGCGCTGACCCCCGACCGCCGGGCCGGCGATTTCGCCCAGGCGATGATGGATCTCGGCGCCACCCTGTGCACGCCGAAAAAGCCGGCCTGCGCGCTCTGTCCCTGGCGCGAGCCGTGCGCGGCGCATGCGCGCGGCGATGCCGAGACCTTTCCGCGCAAGGCCGCAAAGCGGGCCGGCAAATTGCGGCGCGGAGCCGCCTTCGTGGTCGTGCGCGCGGACGATCATATCCTGGTGCGCACGCGGCCCGCGTCGGGCCTGCTCGGCGGCATGACCGAGGTGCCAGGCAGCGCCTGGACGCATGACTTCGAGGCGGAGGGTGCGCGCGCGGCCGCGCCGCGATTGGCCGGCGCGCGCTGGCGGCGGGTGCCGGGCGTCGTCACCCATGTGTTCACACATTTCCCGCTCGAGCTCACCGTTCACGCCACGCGCGTCGGGGCCGCCGCGAAGGCGCCGCGCGGCATGCGCTGGGTCGCGCTCGCCACGCTCGCCGAGGAGGCGCTGCCCAACGTCATGCGCAAGGTGATCTCGCATGCGTTAGGATGAGCAGCCCGCATGAGGAATCGTAGCCCGCATTGAGCGAAGCGAAATGCGGGGCCGCGGTCCCGGATTTCGCGGAGCCTGTCCTCGGGCTCGCCGAAGGCGAGACCCGGGGGCTCAATCCGGGCTACAAGCTACAATCCTTCCCGTAAAACAGGAGCCGCAACACCCATGACCATCCAGCGTATCGAGGCCGGGCCGCGCATGAGCAAGGTCGTCATCCATGGCGACACGGTCTACCTCGCGGGGCTCACCGCCAACAAGACAGTCGGGCAGAGCCTCGCCGAGCAGAGCGGCGAGATCCTCTCGCTCATCGACGGCTTCCTCGCCAAGGCGGGCACCGACAAGACCAAGCTGCTGACCGCAACGATCTGGCTCTCCGACATCCGCACCGTCGACGAGTTCAACAAGGTGTGGGACGCCTGGGTGGTTGCCGGGCAGACGCCGGCGCGCGCATGCATCGAGGCGCTGTTGCAAGGGCCGGAGAAGAAGATCGAGATCCAGGTCACGGCGGCGCGGTGACGCGCTTTGCGTAGCATGGCCCTGCATTGAGCGGAGCCTGTCCTCGGGCTCGCCGAAGGCGAGACCCGGGGGCGAAATGCGGCCCAGAGAGGAGCATCCATCATGTCAGCGACGCCGCCCGACACCTGGATCGCGAGCCAGCGCTATCCCGACCCGTCGGTCCAGATCCTCGACCCGAGCTTTACCAAATATCGGCTGCCGCTCGCCGGCGTCGAGCGGCTCGCCACCGGCATGCGCTGGAGCGAGGGCCCGGTCTATTTCGGCGACGGCCGTTTCGTCCTGTGGAGCGACATTCCCAACAACCGCATCATGCGCTGGGACGAGGCGAGCGGGGCGGTGTCGGTGTTTCGCCAGCCCTCCAACAACGCCAACGGCAACACCCGCGATCGCCAAGGCCGGCTCGTCACCTGCGAGCACGACGCGCGGCGCGTCACCCGCACCGAATATGACGGCGCGATCACGGTGATCTGCGATCGCTACCAGGGCAAGCGGCTCAACTCGCCGAATGACGTGGTGGTCAAGTCGGACGGCTCCATCTGGTTCACCGACCCGCCGTTCGGGATCCTCGGCTACTACGAGGGCCATCTCGACACCGTCGAGCTGCCGCTCAATGTCTATCGGGTCGATGCGCAGAGCGGGGAGGCGACCGTCGTCGCCGACGGCATCAGTGCGCCGAACGGGCTCGCGTTCTCGCCCGACGAGACGAAGCTCTACATCGTCGAGTCGCGTTCCGTGCCGCGCAGGATCCTCGTCTATAACGTGGTCGGCGACGGCCGCAAGCTCGCCAATGGCAAGATCCTGATCGACTCCGGGCCGAACGGCGCGCCGGACGGCTTGCGTTGCGACGTGGACGGCAATCTCTGGTGCGGCTGGGGCATGACCGCGGAGCTCGACGGCGTGCGCGTGTTCAATCCGCAGGGCGAGCCGATCGGCCACATCGCGCTGCCCGAACGCTGCGCCAATCTCTGCTTCGGCGGTCGCTATCGCAACCGCCTGTTCATGGCCGCCAGCCACTCGCTCTACGCGCTGTATGTCAACACGCAGGGAGCGGCGGGTGGGTGAACCGCCGTCGGCGGTCGCGTGATCAGCGCTCGCACAGCTGCCGCGCGCCGCCGCGGAACGGCTGATAGGTGCAGTCGGAAGGGTCGAACGAGGAGTAGAACCGTGAGCAGGCCTGGATGTTGCACTGCGCCTGCGCGCCTCCGGCGCCGGTCGTCTCCTGCGGATTCCGCTCCGCCGGCTCCGCTTGCCGCGCGCCCACCTCGCATAGCCGGCGGCGCCCGCCCGAATAGGGCTGATACGTGCAATCGGATTCTCGGAACGAGCGATAGATGCCGGCGCAGACCTGCACGTCGCAGGCTCCGCCGCTCGTCTGGCCCGTGGTCGCCTGCGTTGCTTGATCGGTGTCCTCGGGCGCGGGTTCGCTCGGCGCGGCCGCGACGGCTGCGCCCTCTCGGCCGACCAGCGGCGTCGCCGCCGTCATGAACTGCTTCCAGATCGTGGCCGGGAGGCTGCCGCCCGCGACATGGCGCATCGGGCTGTTGTCGTCGTTGCCGACCCAGACGCCGACAATGAGCGACTCGTTGAAGCCGATGAACCAGGCGTCGCGATAATCCTGGCTGGTGCCGGTCTTGCCGGCTGAGAATCCGTCCAGCGCCGCGCCGCGTCCGGTGCCGTGCTCGACCACGGCCTGCAGCATCTCGGTCATCGGCTGCGCATAGGGGTCGAGCGTCTTCGCGGGCGGCTGGGGCACTTTCGACTCGAGCGCGCCGCCGTCCGCGGCACCGACTGCCGCGACACCCCAGGGCTTCAGCGGCATTCGGTCAGCCTGCACCGACGCGAACGCGCCGGTCATCTCGAGCAGGTTCACCCCGTAGGCTCCGAGCGCGAGACTGGGCGTGGGCGAGATCGGCGTCGTGATGCCGAGGTCGCGCGCCGTGCCGATCACGTCTTTGAGCCCGACCTGGGTTGCGAGACGAACCGCCGCCGTATTGACCGATTTGGCAAACGCCTCGATCAGCGGCATGCGCCCGTAATGCGCACCGCCATAATTCTCCGGCTCCCACCCTTTGATGTCCACGGCGCGGGCGTCGACCATGTCCCACGGCGTGTAGCCTTTGCGCAGCGCCGTCAGATAGACGAACAGCTTGAACGAGGAGCCGGGCTGACGGATCGCGTCCACCGCCCGATTGAACTGGCTGGCCCGATAGTCGCGCCCGCCCACCATGGCGAGCACGGCGCCGTCCGGGCGCATCGCCACCAACGCGCCCTGCGAGGCGCCCATGCGGCGGCCTTGGCTCGACAGCACCTGGTCGAGCGCCGTCTGGGCCAGGCGTTGCATGTCGGGACGCAGCGTCGTGCGCACGCGCACGAGGTCGGTCCGCTCGCCGGCTGCGGCTATCGCCTGGCCTGCCACCCAGTCGGTGTACCACGACCGCGCCGGCGCGAGCGCCGGCGACATCTTGGTCGTGGCCGGATGGGCTTTGGCATCCTCGGCAGCCTTTGCGTCGATCGCGCCGGTGTCGACCATCGTGTCGAGCACGGTGGCGGCGCGCGTCTGCGCGGCCTGGAGATGGCTCAGCGGGTTGAACGGCGTCGGCGCCTTGATCAGGCCGGCGAGCATCGCGGCTTCGGGCAGCGTGAGATCGGCGAGGCGCTTGTCGAAGTAGAGACGCGCCGCCGCCGCCATGCCGTAGGCGCCCGCGCCGAGATAGACGCTGCTGAGGTAGCGCGTCAGGATTTCGTTCTTGCTCAGGTGCGTCTCGAGCCATACCGCGGCGAGCGCCTCCCGCACCTTGCGGCCGTAGGTCCGCTCCTTGTCGCCGTAGCGGACCTTGACGAGCTGCTGCGTGATGGTGCTGCCGCCCTCTTCGATGCCGCCGGCCTGCATGTTGCGATGGGCGGCACGCACCATGCCGATCGGGTCGACGCCGAAATGCTGATAGAAGCGCCGGTCCTCGACGCTCACCACCGCCTTGATCAGCATCGGCGGATAGTCCTCGAGCTTGACGTCGCCGCTCGTGAGCGGGCCGACGCGTCCGAGCTGCTGGCCGTTCGCCGCCTCGAGCAGCACCGCGGGCTGGGTAGGCGTGTTCATTGGCCGGTCGAGCGGCAGGCCGCGCAGCGCCCACGCCATGGCGCCCGCGGCGGCGAGCGTGCCTATGAGGACGATGAAGCCGAGGCCGAACACAAGAAAGCGGACGACACGGCCGCCGGCGTTCGCCCAGGCTTGTCCCGGCGATCGCCGCGATCGCTCGGCTCGCGCGGAGCGCGCCATTTGGGCGTCGCGCGCCGGCCGCGTCAGCGGCTGGGTCAGAGAGTGGCTGAGCCGCGCCGACGCGTGCTTCAGCCGCGTCGCTGCCGCGGCAAGTGCGGCCACAATGGCGGCGAGCAGCACGCGCAAATCGCCGGCGAGCGCATGAGCGAATTCGCGGCCTGCCGCTGCGCTGCGGCGGCCCGGCGGCGTGCCCTCGCGCAAACCGGCGACGCCGCTCGTCCTACGATCGCTATCGTCCAACCTGTCCGACATTCCATGGAACCGACCAGCAGCGTGGTCCGTGACGCGGAGGGAAGAATCTCCGCCGTAATCAACGTCCGGGTTCCAATTTGGTTCAAACGGGCAGGGGGCGGCGATGTCGCAACACCCGGCGAATGATGAAGAAATCGCGGCCGTCGCCGCGGCGCGGCTGAAATTCGCTTTGTCCTGGAGGAAGGCGGTTCGCGGGCGCCGGACAGCCGCGGCGTCGAGTCTACTCCAGCCCGGCCCTGACCTCGGCGCGCAGCGTGTCGATCAGCGTCAGCGCGCCTTTCTTCTCCACGTGCCAGAACGTCCAGCCGTTGCAGGCTTCGAGCCCCTGCGCCAATGCGCCGATACGGTGGATCGACCCGACGGTTTCCCCGAGCGCGATCGCGCCGTCGGCCCGCACCAGCGCCTTCACCCGCCGCTTGGCATCGGTGAGCTTGTCGCCCGGGGCGATCATGCCGCGCTCGATCAGGGTCGCGAACGGCACCCGCGGCGCCTCGCGCGCGGTCTGGAATGGTGCGAGCGTCGCCTCGGTGAGCGGCGTCACGCCGGCGATGCGCTGCTCGGCCGCGGCCGCGTAGCCCGCATCGCGCTCGATACCGATGAAGCGGCGGCCGAGGCGCTTCGCCACCGCGCCGGTCGTGCCCGTGCCGGAGAACGGATCGAGTACCAGGTCGTCCGGCCGCGAGGCGGAGAGAATGACGCGCGCGAGCAGCGCCTCCGGCTTCTGCGTCGGGTGCAGCTTCTTCTTGTCCTTGCCCTTGAGCCGCTCATCGCCGGTGCAGAGCGCGAGCGTCCAGTCGGAGCGCACCTGGATGTCCTCGTTGCCGGCCTTGAGCGCTTCGTAATTGAAGGTGTAGCCGCGCGCCCCGGCGTCGCGCGTCGCCCAGATCAGCGTCTCGTGCGCATTGGTGAAGCGCCGGCCGCGGAAATTCGGCATCGGGTTCGACTTGCGCCAGATCACGTCGTTGAGGATCCAGAAGCCGAGATCCTGCATGATGGCGCCGACGCGGAAGATGTTGTGGTACGAGCCGATCACCCAGATGGTCGCGTTCGGCTTCATGACCCTGCGGGCGGCGATCAGCCACGCGCGGGTGAAGTGGTCATAGGCCGCGAAGCTCGCGAACTTGTCCCAGTCGTCGTCCACCGCATCGACGCGCGAGTCGTCGGGACGCTTGAGGTCGCCCTGAAGCTGAAGATTGTACGGCGGGTCGGCGAAGACGAGGTCGGCGGTCTCGGCCGGCAGCTTGGCCAGCTCGGCGACGCAATCACCGACGAGGATTTTCGAGGCTGACGCGGACTCGGAATCGAGACGGGGCGCCCGCATGGGCGCCCCGCGACGCGGTACAACCATGACTCAGGACTCTGACTCTTGGCGACGCGGTCGGCGACGCGGGACCTACAACCGACGATCTGGATCATGCGGCTCCAAAGTAAAAATGGGCTTAACCGGCGGCGGCGCCCGCAGATTTTCGGCGCCCGAACCCCGTTTCCGTCGGCGACTGGCCGAAAACTTGGGCGAGGCCTTGAGCGGATGCGCTGCGCTGCCCACATGCTCCCGCGGAACCCGGCAATATTTGCCGGGTTGAGAATGGCCGGCGATTGCATTCATCGCATCGCTGCGGCATGCGCGCCGATGCGATAGTCGATACACTATATAGAGAGACTCCGACGGGCGACGGGAGCGAAGCGATGCGCTGGGAAGACCTGGAAAGCAGCAACAATGTCGAGGATCGCCGCGGCGAGGGCGGCTATGCCGGCGGCGGCGGCGGTTTCGGGATGCCGATCGGCGGCGGCGGGCTCGGCCTCGGCACCATGGTGGTGATCGGCATCATCGGCTGGGCCGTGTTCGGCATCAATCCGCTCGTGCTGCTCAGCATGTTGAGCGGAGGCAGCGGCTATTATCAGCCCTATCAGCAGTCGCGGCCCTATCAGCCGAACACGGAAGCGCGCCGCACCGGCACGCCGAGCGACGAGATCGGCGGCTTCGTGTCGCGCGTCCTCGGCAGCACCGAGGCGGTATGGAAGGACGTCTTCAGCAAGGCCGGGCAGACCTACCGTCCGCCGGTGCTCGTCCTCTATCGCGGCGCGACCGATGCGCGCTGCGGCGGCGAGGCGCGCAGCGCCATGGGCCCGTTCTATTGCCCGCTCGACCAGAAGGTCTACCTCGATACCTCGTTCTTCCAGGAGATCGAGAACCGCTTCCACGGCTGTCAGGGCAAGGCGTGCCGCTTCAGCCAGGCCTATGTGATCGCCCACGAGGTCGGCCACCACGTGCAGAACCTTCTCGGCATCCTGCCGAAGGTGCAGCAGCAGCAGCGCGGCATGGACCGCACCCAGGCGAACCAGCTGCAGGTCCGCGTCGAGCTGCAGGCCGACTGCTTCGCCGGGATCTGGGCGAACCATGAGAACCAGCGCGAGAAGGACCGCGGCCGGCCGCCGTTCATCGAGCAGGGTGACGTCGAGGCGGCGCTGCAGACCGCAGCCGCGATCGGCGACGACACGCTCCAGCGCAAGGCGACCGGCCGTGTGGTGCCCGATGCGTTCACCCATGGCAGCAGCGAGCAGCGTCAGCGCTGGTTCTCCACCGGCCTGCGCCAGGGCACGGTCGCGGCCTGCGACACGTTCAAATCGGGGACCTAGTGATCCTCCGGCGCCGGTCGGGGAAACGTTTACCCGGCCCTCGCCGCCGAAAAATCCAAGGTGAAAACGGCGCCGCCGCCGCGATTGTCGGCGACGGTCACATAGCCGCCATGCGCCCGCATGATCTCCTTGACGATCGAAAGTCCGAGCCCGGCGCCCTCGTTGGGGATGCCAGCGCCGCGCCAGAAGCGCTCGAAGATTTTCTCGCGCTCGTGAGGCGCGACGCCGTGGCCGCGATCAATGATATTCACGTGCGCGTCGGTGCCGACCATGACGGTGACCTCCTGGTCCGGCGGCGAGTGGATGACGGCGTTCTCGATCACGTTCCGGATTGCATCCGCGACTGCGTGCGCGTTGGCGTTCACTCGCACAGGCTCTTCGGCTGGAACGAACGCGAGGTTTCGCCGCCGCGCGATGACCCACGGCGCCATGGTCTCGACGACCGCCGCGGCAACCTCGTTGAGGTCGATTGCGACGAACTCGAGCGCGACCGCATCGAGCCGCGCGACGCGGAGAAGCTGGTCCACGAGCCGGTTCATGCGGCCGACGTCCTCGCGCAGCTTCGCAACCTCCCCGTTGCCCTGCATCGACTCCAGCGCACCGGTTATGATCGCAAGCGGCGTGCGCAGCTCGTGCGCCGCGTTGGCGGTGAACTCCCGTTGCACCGCGAAGCCGCGCTCGAGCCGATCGAGCGCACGGTTCATCGCCTCGACCAGCGGCTTGATCTCGATTGGCAGAGTCTCGGCCGGGAGCCGGACCGAGGTCGCCTCTGGACCGATCGCCGCTGCCTGACGCGACACGTCCTGCACTGGCTTTAGGCTGCTGCGGATGGCGAGAAACGCCATTCCGAGTGTGGCCACCATGAACACGGGGCTGACCCAGGCCACGTCGAAGACGAACTCGCGTAGCAGCGAATGCACAATCGCATTGGCGCCGGCCGTGCGCGCCACCGAGATGGAGACCGGCCCGGCCGTCGACCCGACCTCCACGCTGAGCCCGTAATACTCCGCCGATCCGAGGCTCGTCAGATGGAAATAGCTCGGATCGTCGGTGGCGAGCGGCCACTTCTCGACCAGCCCGGCGAACTCCGGCGGCGAGGCGGCGAACACGCGTCCGGTCCGATCGCGCAGCGCGAAAATGTCATCGCGCGTGGTCGCATAGGCGCTCGCAAGCCGTTCCGGCAGCACAAGCCGTGGCGCACCCTCCGCGTCGCGGCTCACGGCGCGCGCCAGGTCGTCGGCGCGCTGGCTCAGCTCTCGATCGTTGAGCGATCCGGCCGTGTCGTAGGCCTGGTAGATCAGGATCCCGCCCGCGAGCAGGGTCGCCGCCGCGTAGAGCGCCGCCAAGCGGGCGGCAAGGCGTGCTTGCAACGAATGGAGGCGCAAACGGCGCATCATCCGCGTTCGGTCAGCAGATAGCCGACGCCTCTGACGGTGTGGATCTCGGCGGTGGCAGCAGCATCCTGCAGCTTGCGCCGCAAGTGATGCACGTGCACCGGCACGGCGTTCGATTCGAGCTCGTCGTCGATTCCGTAGAGCTTCTCCTCGAGCACGGCTTTCGGCACCACGC
>Ga0075426_10002913_pt1 | contig 12212 bp, 11 predicted proteins | sample SoiMethybrSBSTD5_FD_75304 | JGI IMG/M metagenome (GOLD analysis project Ga0075426, IMG submission 75304) | Bulk soil microbial communities from a Populus tree surrounding site in Tennessee, USA - Soil MetaG P. TD hybrid SBSTD5 | ecosystem: Environmental > Terrestrial > Soil > Tree plantation...
TCGGCCTCGTCTACAAGACCTCGTTCGACAAGGCGAACCGCACGAGCGCAAGGAGCGCGCGCGGAATAGGGCTCGACAAGGCGCTCGGCATCTTTGCCGAGATCCGCGAAAACCTCGGGCTGCCGGTGCTCACCGACGTGCACGCGGCGGAACAGTGCGCGCGCGTCGCCGAGGTGGTCGACGTGCTGCAGATCCCCGCCTTCCTGTCGCGCCAGACCGATCTTCTCGTCGCGGCGGCGCAGACCGGGCGCGTCGTCAATGTGAAGAAGGGGCAGTTCCTGGCGCCCTGGGACATGGCGAATGTGGTCGCGAAGATCACCGGGGCGGGCAATCCGAACGTGCTGGTGACCGAGCGCGGCGTCTCGTTCGGCTACAACACGCTCGTCTCCGACATGCGCGCGCTGCCGATCCTCGCCCGCACCGGTGCGCCGGTGATCTTCGACGCCACCCATTCGGTGCAGCAGCCCGGCGGACAGGGCTCCGCCTCGGGCGGCGAGCGCGAGTTCGTGCCGGTGCTGGCGCGCGCCGCGGTCGCCGTCGGCGTCGCCGGCGTGTTCATCGAGACGCATCAGGATCCCGACCGCGCGCCCTCCGACGGTCCCAACATGGTGCCGCTCAAGGACATGGATGCGCTGCTCGCGCGCCTGGTCGCGTTCGACCGGCTGGCGAAGGGCGCGGCGGCGCCCGCGACCTAGGCCGCAGCGGCTGTCCGCGGTCTCTATATCCTGATGTCGTCGTAGGACTCGATCAGCCGAGGCCCCATGGTCGTCGCCTCGTGGGTATCGGCATCGGCCAGGTTGCCGAGGTCGAGCGCGGTGAGTTTCTCCAGTTGTGCGACCGAGACCTGAAACAGGTGGACATCCGCGGCTGAGAGCTTTTCGATCATGTCCGCCTCCTGGATGCGGTCGATCCCCATGATCAGGTTGCGCTGACTGACGATGAACGCCACCGCCTTGAGGCTGCCCGAGCCGTTCTTGGCGATCAGGATCTTCCAGAAATACTTTGGAATGGCGATGCCGCCGAAGGTCGGATCCTTGTGCCGGGGCTGGGACGGGTCGGGCAACGTCGCGCCTTCCGCATCAGGGCCGTCAAAGATCGGCCCGTTCATGACGATCCCTCTCGCCTTGTTCTGCAGCAGCGTGTCGCGCGTAAAATCCTCGAGCCCCGCCCACAGCCGCTTGCCCTGGTTGAACGACCAGAATTGAGGCGAGCAGTTGGTGAAATGAAAGGAATCGTCCCCGTGCTGCTTGGCTTCGCCGACAGTGCCGCCCCACGTCGCATCGAGGCGGCGGACGAGATGTCCCCGGTCGAACGGATTTGCGGTTCGATCCGCCTCGAGGGTCGCTTGCTTGCCGTAGAACTCGTCGCCGATCTGGAACTTGTTGTCGATGCGCGGATCGCGCAGCCATGAGTCGCCCTCGCGCTTCCCGACGTCCTGCTGTGCATTGGCGTCGATGTTGACGCAGCTGAAGAACGCGAGCTTGCGCTCCTTGTTCATCACCACGCTGTAGTTGAAGTATTTCAGCTCGGACTGCGAGGAGGACGTCTTGAATGTCGCAATTTTCGATTTCAAGGACGTCGGGATTTTCGGCAGTGGCACCGAGAGCTTTCCCTTGCCGATGAAGTCGGGTCGATATCCGGGCCGTGATCCCAATGTCGATTGATCGATGTGCACGGCTTCGATCGGAAGGCCGTTTGTGGGGCTCACCGGCGGCAAGGCACGGAGCGGGGGCTGTGCGATCGTGTTCGCAGCGAGGCTCGCCGGAAGTGGAAGCTGCTTGGCAATCGTCGGAAGCGGGACGCGCACCGGGATGACAAGGGAGGCCGCATCGCCGAAGCGTTCGATCCACAATTCGACTCCGGGTGGACGCGTGAGCGAGGCAGCGGCGATGTTTTCCGATGGGACCGGCGCAACCGTCTGCGAATCGAGCAGTGGCTGCACGAGCGGGTGAGAACCCATCCTCATCTTGAGATCGGCGACGATCGAGCTCACCCGGACCCCTTCGTTGGCGATCCAGTCGATTTCGGTTTCGTCCATCGAGGAATCCCACACCTTCCCGTCTTTCGTGAGGGTCCGTCCCTTCGAGTCCTTCTTTGCAACGCCGCTGTGGTGAAGCGCCACGACCTGCCAGAAGCGATTGAAGGCGGGCGAGCCGGACGAGCCGGGCGTGGTATCGGTGAGGTACCAGACGAAGTCGCCGAAATATTTCAGCAGCTTGTTTTCGCGGACGCACACCTGCTTCATCTGGCCGGCGGGATGCTGAATGATGGTCAGGTATTCGCCGGGATCGCCTTTCCCCGGCATGCCGCTCAGCGGCAGCCAGCTCCAGTCGGAGAGCTTGCGTCCTCCGTCGATCGATTCCGCCGCCACTGCGACGATGGAGTAGTCGAGCTTGTCATTCGTATAGAAGAGCTTGCCTGGTTCGAATCCGAAGCTGACCGGACGGCGCTCCATGCCCGTGACATCCAGCTCGTAATCGAAATCGGCGAGTGAGTTCGCGGCGTCGGCCGGGCTGCCGAACACGTGGTGATTGGTAAGCAGCACGCCCGGGGCGATCAGGAAGCCCGATGCATAGCCGATGGGATTGCCGCCCGAATCCTTGAGCTGAATCCGGCACACCGAATGCGACACCAGAGTGCCCTTGCAGAGATAATTGATGCTGTCGAGGTCGTTTCCGTTGATGATCCGCTCGAGGCCGATTTGAGCGGCTTCGGGGTCGCCGGTCAGGGCGAGGAGCTGACGGCGCCGCTGCTGCTTTTGCGCGACCGACATCTCGAGCGGCCCATCACCGAGCTTCTCGTCCAATCGCGCAGGCGAAAAATTTGCCTCTTTGAATCGCTGTTCCGAGGCCGACAAAAGCGCAGGTTTGATGTGCATCGCGTCCTCCGTGCCTCCGCGCGTCCGATGGATCGTTGGTTGCATATCATTATGGCGCATTTTTACGTTGCGGCGCAAATGGCCCCCGGCGCCTCCCCTGACGTGACCGTGCGCGTCCGTGGCCGCCTTGCCCTAGCGTGATCGTGTATGAGATTTGCGACGGCGGCCTATCGGTCGAAGCCGCGAGGGTTCGCTTCGTTGAACCGTCGATGACGGCCGCTGCTCGCTCCGCATGCGATAATGGACGGGGAGCCAACTCTTTCCCGCGCTAGGCCGGTTTCCCGCGCTCCTGTAAAGCGTCCGCCATGGATGCGCGCCCGCAAACACACGTTGCCGTCGCCACGGTCGCCAAACCGGCGGTCGAGCGGCTGCTCGGCCTGTCCATGCTCGCGGTGTTCGCCACCACCTTGTGCATGCGCGCAGTGGATCCGGTCGTGCCGCAGATCGCCGCCCATTTCGTCGTCGATCCCCACACCGTGGCGCTGCTCGCGACCGCGTTCTCGCTGCCCTATGCGATCACCCAGCCCGTGCTCGGCGGTCTCGCGGACGCGTTCGGCAAGACGCGCCTGATGACATTGTCGCTCGGCGCGCTGATGCTCTCCGCCGTGCTCGGCGCGGCGGCGCCCGACATGACGACCCTGTTCGCCTCGCGCATCATCTCGGGGATCATGGCGGGCGGCGTATTTCCGATCGCCGTGGCGATCGCGGCCGACCTGGTGTCGTTCGAGCGCCGCCAGGTCGCGGTCGGCCGGATCCTCAGCGCCGCCATGATCGGCAATGTGCTCGGCTCGCCGCTCGCCGGAATCGCCGCCGACCTGATCGGCTGGCGCGGCGTGTTCGTCGGCATGGGCGCGCTCGCCGGAACCGCGGTCGTCGCCACCGGCTTCGGGTTCCGCGGCCTGCGCACGAGCGCGGCCGAGCCGATCGAGATCGCCTCGATGCCCGCCACCTACCGGGCGATCTTCCGCCATCCGCTGGCAAAGATCTGCTTCGGCTCGGTCATGATCGAGGCCATCTGCCTGCACGGCCTCTTTCCCTATGTGGCGCAATTGCTTGCGGCGGCCGGGGAGCCGCGCGCCGCGATCGCCGGCCTGGTGATCGCCGGGTTCGGGGTCGGCGGCATCATCTATGTGGCGATGATCGCGCTGCTCTTGCGCCTGCTGCACGAGCGGGGCGTGATGCTGACTGGCGGCACCCTGATGGGCCTCGGGCTCATGGTGGTCGCGCTGCGCCTGCCGTGGCCCTTGCAGTTTCTCAATTTCGTCGTGCTCGGCGTCGGCTTCTACCTGCTGCATGGCGTGATCCAGATCTATGCGAGCGAGCTGGCGCCCCAGGCGCGCGGCTCGGCCATGGCCATGCATTCGACCTTCTTCTTTTTCGGCAATGCGCTCGGGCCGGTGATCTATGGGCTGGCGCTGTCAACGCTCGGGCTTGCGGCAACCGTCATCCCGTTCGGCGCCATACTGATCGGGGTGGGGATCGTGTGCGCCCGGACGCTCCGCCGCGACGTCGGGTGAGTTCACTCGACGAGTGAATCGCCGTCCGCGGCCTCGCGCCACATCGCCATCAGCACCGACATGACGGCCGGGCCGAGGAAAAGGCCGACCAGGCCGAAGGTCTCCAGCCCGCCGAAAATGCCGAGCAGCACCCACAGGAAGGGCAGGCGGGTCGAGCTGCCGATCAGAATCGGCCGCACGAAGTGATCGGCGATGAAGACGACGACCGAACCGAACACCACGACCGCGATTGCGGCGGTGGTCTTGGACTGCGCGACCAGGACCATTGCGCAGATCACGAACATCACGGGTGCGCCGAACGGAATGACCGCCAGAACGGCTGTGGCGAGGCCAAGCGACGCCGCATGTGGCAGGCCGGCGGCGAAATACGACAGGCCGATGAGCAGGCCTTCGCCGAGCCCGACCAGCACCAGGCCGTTGACGGTGCCGCGCACCGTCATCACGGCGTTCTGGCCGAGATGGCCGCCGGGCGGACCGAAAATGCGGCCGGCGATGACCCGTGCCTCCGCGATCAAAGTCGGACCGTCGCGGTAGAGAAAGAACAGCGCGAGCAGGGTGAACACGAGCGTGACGACGCGGTTCGCCACCTCGATGCCGAGCGTGCGCGTGAAGGACAATATCCCGCTCGCCTCGGCGCGGCCGAGCAGTGCACGGGCGGCCTCCGGGTCCGCAAGGTTGGCGCCCCACCAGTTCGCGACGGAATTGCCGACCAAGGGCAGACGATAGAGCCAGTCGGGCGTGCCGAGCCCGTTCTGCCGGATATCGCGGATGGCGGGCACGATCGCGCCGCCTTCGCGTGCCACCTCGATGCCGATATAGATGAGCGGCACCACCAGCACGATCGCGAGCACCAGGGTGAGCAGGATCGCGAGCGCGGTGCGGTCCATGCCGCGGCCCGCCAGCGCCATGCGCAGCGGCCAGGTCGCGATCGCAAGCACGCAGGCCCAGGCGAGCGCCGGCAGGAAGCGCCACAGCATCCACACGGACAGGAAGGCGGTCGCGACGATCAGCGCCGTGCGGGCGATCCGTCGGGAATCCCAGGTTTTGTTCACACCTTGCACCCGCTCACCTTGTCCTGCTTCGGGGCGCATTTCACTCGCGGCCTCTGTAGCCGGCGACGCCCTGGTCGGGCAGCCACACGTCGCGCGGCAGCCGGCCGGATTGCCAGAACACGTCGATCGGCATGCCGCCGCGCGGATGGAAATAGCCGCCGATGCGAAGGTACTGGGGCTTGAGCAGGTCGGCCAGCCGTCGCCCGATCATGACCGTGCAGTCCTCGTGGAAGGCGCCGTGATTGCGGAAGCTGTTGAGGTAGAGCTTGAGGGACTTCGATTCGACCAGCCAGCGCTTGGGCACGTAGTCGATCACCAGGATGGCGAAGTCGGGCTGGCCGGTCACCGGACACAGCGCGGTGAACTCCGGAAAGGTGAAACGCGCCGCATAGGGACTGCCGGGATGCGGGTTGGCGACGCGGTCGAGCACCGCTTCCTCCGGCGAGGCGGGGAGGGGGCTCGGCCGGCCGAGTTGGGGTGATTTTGGTGATGTCTTCGCCATGGTCAGAATCCGCCCGCCTTGTAGCGGCTTGTGGGAAACGCCGCCATGGTGGTCGCTGGGTACGCGGCTCCCGGTATGCACGGGTGCAGCCGCTCTGGTAGGGTGAGGCCACGGGGCCGAGGCGGCCCGATCGGCAACTGAAAGATGCTCCGGCGCTCCGACGATCATCCGGTCTGGCGCACGCTCGCGACGGCGCTCGCCGCCTTTGCGGTCGGGGTGCAGCTTCTTCTGTCCGCCCTGCTGATCACCGCCCAGGCCGGTGTGTCCGACGACAGCGGGCTCGCGGTCCTCTGCGCGCACGACCAGGGTGCGGCCGATGAGACGGCGCCCGGCCATGCGCCGGTGCCGAAATCCCACGCGGTTTGTCCGGCCTGCCTGTGCGTGCAATCCGGCAAGCTGGTCCCGCCGCTGCCGGCCGCGCCGATCCTCGCCGTGCTGCCGGCGCGTGGGGGAACCCTCTTGGTTTGGCGCGGCGCACCGCGCGTCACTCATCGGTTCCAGACACCCTACGCCTCGCGCGCTCCGCCGTCCTTCGCTTGATGGTCTTGCGATCGCCTGCCGGATGAGCCGGCGGCGGATTCCCATGCATTCAAGTGGAGACAGTCCATGTCCAGATCTGCGGCCTTGCTGCTGCCGCTCACCGCCATCGCGGTTTTCGCGGCGACCGATGCGCGCGCACATTGCTTCATCGGTGCGCGCTTCTTCCCCGCCACGCTCGGCATCGACGACCCCTGTGTCGCCGACGAGCTCTCCTTGCCCACGGTGACCTGGTCCAAGACCGGCGACGAGCCGCCGGTACGCCAACTCGACCTGTCGACGGAGTATTCCAAGCGGATCACCGAATATTTCGGCGTCTCCATCGGGTCGACCTGGACGCATCTCAGCCAGCCGGGAAGCCCGAGCGCGAGCGGCTTCCAGAACGTGGAGACCACGTTCAAGTACCAGTTCCTCAATCTGCCGGAGCGCGAGTTCGTGATGTCGGCGGCCCTCGCGGTCGAATGGGGCAATACGGGCGCAGCCGGCGTGGGTGCGGAGTCGTTCACGACCTACACGCCGACGCTCTTCATGGGCAAAGGTTTTGGCGACCTGCCGGAGACCATGGGCTGGGCGCGACCGATCGGGTTGACCGCGCAGGTCGGTTACTCGGTCCCGTCGAGCAGTTCGTCGATGAGCATCGATCCGGACAGCGGCGACATCAGCATCGATCGTCACCCGCAGTTCCTGACCTACGGTTTTTCGCTCCAGTACAGCATGCCCTACCTCAAATCGAGCGTGGTCGATCTGCAGCTGCCGGACTTCTTCAATCACCTGATCCCGATCCTGGAAGGCAGCTTCCAGACGCCGGTCGCCAACAATTTCGGCACCGGGATCGGCACCACGGGAACGATCAATCCGGGCGTGATCTGGGTCGGCAACACTTTCCAGGTCGGCGTCGAGGCGCTGGTGCCGATCAATCGCGCGAGCGGCACCGGTGTCGGCGTGATGGCGCAGCTTCATTTCTATCTCGACGACATCTTTCCGACCACGATCGGGCGGCCGCTCTTTGGCCAGAGCGTTGCGGCGCGCCCGGTCTTCGGCAATTGATCGGGGAGCCGACCATGCACGCCTTTCGTCTCGCGACGGCTTTTACCCTGCTTGTCCTGTCGCCTGCCGCCGTCCATGCGCACGCGATGCTCGATCACGCGAGTCCATCCGTCGGCAGCACGGTGAGCGGGCCGCGCGAGGTGCGGCTCTATTTCACCCAGGCGCTGGAGCCGAGATTCTCGGCCGCGCAGCTGCGCTCGAGCAGCGGCGCAGTGGTCGGAACCGGCCACGTCGATCGCGGCGACCCGAAGCAGATCGTCATTCCAGTGCGCGGGCTCGCGCCCGGCAGGTACAAGGTCGACTGGAAGGTGCTCTCGGTCGATACCCACCGCACCGAGGGCAATTTCGGCTTCGAGGTGAAGCCGTGACGTGTCGCCGTGGATGAGCTGATCATCGCCTCGCGCGCCGTGCACTTCGCGGCGGTGGCGCTGCTGTTCGGCGCCCCGCTGTTCCGGCTCGCGGTGGCGCCGAAGCAGGCGGGCGTGACGGCCGGGGGGAGCCTGGAGATCGGCGCCGCGATCGCGGCGCTCGTGTCCGGCATCGGCTGGTTCGCGGGGGTCGCCGCCGACATGGGGGGAAGCTGGGCCGACGCGGCGACGCCCGACATTCTGCAGGCGGTCGCGTTCGACACCCGGTTCGGCCACCTGTGGATCGGCCGGCTCGTGCTGCTGCTCGCGCTGATCGCGGTTGAAGCGCTCGGCCACCCGTCGCGTGGACGCGACGGCGTCCTCACGCTGCTCGCTGCCGCATTCGCCGCGAGCCTCGTCGGCGTGGGCCACGGCATGACGGGCAGCGGCCATGGCGCCGAGATCGCGTGGCTCCACATGCTGGCCGACATGGTGCACCTGTTGTGCGCGGCCGCGTGGATCGGCGGACTGGTCTGCCTCGGCCTGCTGCTCCATCGCGCCATCACCGGGCGGGAAACGCTGGACGTCGCTCGCGCGGCCGTGCGGCGGTTCTCGGGCGTCGGCTACGGGGCAGTCGCCCTGCTGCTCCTCTCCGGCTGCATCAATGCCTTCGTCCTGGTGCCGAGCCCGGCGAGCCTGATCGAGTCCGACTATGGTCGTGCGCTGCTGGTCAAGCTCGCCCTCGTCGCCGTCATGCTGGCGGTCGCGCTACGCAACCGTCTGGTGCTGACCCCGCAGATCATGGGCGCGGTGCCAGCGACCGGGCTGAAGAGTCTCTGGCGCAGTGTCGCGGCGGAGCAGGGGATCGGGCTCATGGTGCTCGCAGCGGCGGCCTGGCTCGGCACCATTCACCCCGTTCCGTAAACCTTAAGGAGACGGCTTGTCGCGCCGGCGCGTGATCCTGTATGAGCGCGGGCGAGAGCCCCCTTCCTGCCGGTGCATCTATGACCGCCATTGTTGACATCATCGGCCGCGAGATTCTCGACAGCCGCGGCAACCCCACCGTCGAAGTCGACGTCATCCTGGAGGATGGCACGCTCGGCCGCGCCGCGGTGCCCTCGGGCGCCTCCACCGGCGCGCACGAGGCGGTCGAGCTGCGCGACGGCGACAAGGCGCGCTATGCCGGCAAGGGCGTCCAGAAGGCGATCGCGGCAGTCAATGGCGAGATCTTTGACGCGCTCGGCGGCATGGACGCGGAGAGCCAGAGCAAGATCGACGAGACCATGATCGCGCTCGACGGCACGCCCAACAAGGGCCGGCTGGGCGCCAATGCGATCCTCGGCGTTTCGCTCGCAAGCGCCAAGGCGGCAGCCGGCGCAAAGGGGCTGCCGCTCTATCGCTATGTCGGCGGGGCGGGGGCGCGGCTCCTGCCGGTGCCGATGATGAACATCGTCAACGGCGGCGTGCATGCCGACAATCCGATCGACTTCCAGGAATTCATGATCATGCCGCTCGGCGCGCCGACCTTCCGCGAGGCGCTGCGAATGGGCGTGGAGGTCTTTCAGACGCTGAAGAAGGCGCTGAGCGAGGCCGGGCACAATACTAATGTGGGCGACGAGGGCGGCTTCGCACCCAACCTGCCGTCGGCCGACGCGGCGCTCGAGTTCGTCATGAAGGCGATCGAGAGCGCGGGCTACCGGCCCGGCGATGACATCGCGCTCACCCTCGATCCGGCCTCGACGGAATTCTTCAAGAACGGGAAGTATCACTACGAGGGCGAAGGCAAGGTGCGCGCGCCCGAGGAGCAGGCGAAGTATCTCGCCGACCTCGTCGCGCGCTATCCGATCGTCTCCATCGAGGACGGCATGGCGGAGGACGATTTCGCCGGCTGGAAGATGCTGACCGACCTGATCGGGCAGAAGTGCCAGCTCGTGGGCGACGACCTGTTCGTCACCAACGTGACGCGGCTGTCGGACGGCATCAAGCGCGGGATCGCCAACTCGATCCTGATCAAGGTCAACCAGATCGGCACGCTGACCGAGACGCTCGCGGCGGTCGAGATGGCGCACAAGGCCGGCTATACGGCGGTGATGTCGCATCGCTCCGGCGAGACCGAGGATTCGACCATCGCCGATCTGGCGGTCGCGACCAGTTGCGGGCAGATCAAGACCGGGTCGCTGGCGCGCTCGGACCGGACCGCCAAGTACAACCAGCTCCTGCGCATCGAGGAGGAGCTTGGCTCGCAGGCGAAGTTCGCGGGTCGGGCGGCGCTGCGGGCGCTGCGGTAGTGATCGCGTAGGATGGGTTGAGCGCAGCGAAACCCATCGCCGGCGTGTCACGTAAAGGAAGATGATGGGTTTCGCTGCGCTCAACCCATCCTACGAGCAACGAGCGCGAGACCCGTCTCATTAATGCCCCCTTAACGCGGGCGCCGGCATGGTTGGTCCATGGTCATCCGCCCGCGCATCCGCGCCTTCTTCACGGCCCTCGGCCTCTACGTGCTGGCGGCGCTGCTGATCGGCTATTTCGGCGTCAACGCCTACACGGGCAGCCGCGGGTTGCGGGCGCGCCAGGACATCGATCAACGGATCGCGGCGCTCACCCGCCAGATCGACGATGCCAAGGCCGAGCGTGCGCAATGGGAGCGGCGGGTCGCGCTGCTCAAGTCCGACAGCCTCGATGCCGACATGCTGGACGAGCGGGCGCGCGCGCTCCTCAACTATGCCGACCCGCATGATCTGGTGCTCATGCGTCCGCGCCCGTGACGCCACTGGCGGATCGCCCGCTCAATCCCCAATTGTCCTGACGCGACATGCCCTTGCCTGATTTTGCGGCGCGGTGAAGCGCGTTTGCACGCGCTTCCGCCGGGCGGCAATTTGGGTTATCAGGTTCATCCCGCCATTCGTGCAAAAGGGTCACGACATCACATGGCCGTTGCCAGGAAGAAACCCGCGGCCCCGCTCGCGGATTCCACGCCCGCGGTTCCCGATCTGGGCAAGGACCGCGAGCTCCAGGCCTATCGCGACATGCTGCTGATCCGCCGGTTCGAGGAAAAGGCCGGCCAGATGTACGGCATGGGCCTGATCGGCGGATTCTGCCACCTCTATATCGGCCAGGAAGCGGTCGTCGTCGGGATGCAGATGGCGATCAAGGAGGGCGACCAGGTCATCACGGGCTACCGCGATCACGGCCATATGCTGGCCTGCGGCATGGATCCGAAGGGCGTCATGGCCGAGCTCACCGGCCGACGCGGCGGCTATTCCAAGGGCAAGGGCGGCTCGATGCACATGTTCAGCGTCGCCAAGGGTTTTTATGGCGGCCACGGCATCGTCGGCGCCCAGGTTCCGCTCGGCACCGGCCTCGCCTTCGCCAACCGCTATCGGCAGAACGACAATGTGAGCCTCACCTATTTCGGCGACGGCGCCGCCAACCAGGGCCAGGTCTACGAGAGCTTCAACATGGCGGAGCTGTGGAAGCTCCCGGTGGTCTACATCATCGAGAACAACCGTTACGCCATGGGCACCGCGGTCGCGCGCGCCTCGGCACAGACCGATTTCTCCAAGCGCGGCGCCTCGTTCAGCATCCCGGGCGAGCAGGTCGACGGCATGGACGTGCGCGCCGTGAAGGCGGCAGGCGACAAGGCGGTGGAATGGTGCCGCTCCGGCAATGGCCCGTTTATCCTTGAAATGATGACCTACCGCTATCGCGGCCACTCGATGTCCGATCCCGCCAAGTATCGCACCCGCGAAGAGGTCGAGAAGATCCGCACCGAGCACGACCCGATCGAGCAGGTGCGCGCGCGCCTCCTCGCCACCAAGCGTGCGACCGAGGACGAGCTCAAGAAGGTGGATGCCGAGATCCGCAAGATCGTCAATGACGCGTCCGAGTTTGCCACGAACGACCAGGAACCCGACCCGGCCGAGCTTTGGACGGACGTGGTGCGTTGATTGCCTGACACCGAAGCACAAGCCCGATAGATACGCCGATGCCCATTCCCGTATTGATGCCCGCGCTGTCGCCCACGATGGAGAAGGGCAATCTCGCCAAGTGGGTCAAGCAGCAGGGCGACAAGGTCAAGTCGGGCGATATCATCGCCGAGATCGAGACCGACAAGGCGACCATGGAGGTCGAAGCGACCGACGAGGGCACGCTGGGCCAGATCCTGGTGCCGGAAGGGACCGCCGACGTCGCCGTCAACACGCCGATCGCAGTGATCCTGTCGGAAGGCGAGGACGCGGGCGCGCTCAACAATTTCCACGCCGCGGCGCCGGCGCAGCAGCCTGCACAGCAGCAGAAAGGCGCCGAGTCGGCGCCGCCCGCCGCGCCGGAAGC
>Ga0075426_10002916_pt1 | contig 12209 bp, 12 predicted proteins | sample SoiMethybrSBSTD5_FD_75304 | JGI IMG/M metagenome (GOLD analysis project Ga0075426, IMG submission 75304) | Bulk soil microbial communities from a Populus tree surrounding site in Tennessee, USA - Soil MetaG P. TD hybrid SBSTD5 | ecosystem: Environmental > Terrestrial > Soil > Tree plantation...
GAAGTGCTGCGCCGGCGTCGTCACGTGAAATTCAATCAGCCGGATAACTTCGCCATCTTCACTCCCGACGCGCTGTCGGACTTCTGGAACCAGCTCACCGGTGGAATCTTCGTATTCATGTTTGCTGTCTCCAGTGTTGGCCTGATGGTCGGCGGTGTCGGGGTGATGAACATCATGCTTGTCTCCGTGACCGAGAGGACGCGCGAGATCGGCGTGCGCAAAGCCATTGGCGCAACGAAGCGCAATATTCTGTTTCAGTTCACCTTGGAGGCGATCACGCTTTGCGCTCTTGGCGGGGTGATTGGAATCATCACTGGCGGAATCATCACCTGGTCGATTCGCGCTGCATTTCAGGCTCTGCCAGCCACGATGTCGGTTTACTGGACGGTCGCTGCCTTCTCTGTTTCCTGCTCGATCGGCCTGCTCTTTGGAATTTATCCGGCATGGAAGGCAGCGAATCTCGATCCCATCGAAGCGCTGAGATATGAGTGAGGATGTAGCACGAATCTATTAAGCGTCTGCCCCGCATTTCACAGTACAAACGGTAACAAGACTTAAGGTGGTAGTCGTAGGACAATTTGGCCTCATTCAACGTCTACTTATATTGTGAACGTTCGAAGTTTTGCCAAGAGTCTTGTTGCACTGGGTGCCATCGCACTCACCAGTTATTTCTTCGAAGGGCATCTTCATCGCAAGGGCGTGCCCGGTCGCGATCTGATTCTCCTTTCAAACCTGATGGTCGGCCTGGTGGGAGCAGCGCTGGTTTATGTGCTGTCTTTGCGCGAGCGTCAGCGGCAGCAGTATGTTGAATGCCGCCTGCGCGTGATCGCGGAGATGAACCATCACATCCGCAATGCCCTGCAGGTAATCAGCTTCTACAGCCACCGAGGCCAGAAGCAGGAAGTGGGAATCGTCGAAGCGGTCGAGCGGATTCAATGGGCATTGCGCGAGGTCCTGCCGCAATTGCCCGAACAGCCGCAACGCAAGAACGACTCCCAGCGAGTCTTTGACATTCAGAAGTTCCGGGTGACCCACTCAGGCTCGCTTAACTGAAGCTCCCCAAAAAAGAGAGCACGAAGGGGAAAACAATTCTAATTCCGCGTTCTTCTTTCAGAACGACAATGTGATGTGATCTGGGACGCATTAACGAGCAGTGGCGGTCGCGGTGATCCCCTCGTTCTTCCGCTCCGCAATAAAAAGAGCAGCCATTCTGGCTGCTCTTTTGTGTTGATTTTGGGATGCTTACGCGGGTGATGGATGCCCCGGCGCCAATCCCGGCTGGCGTGAAGGCTCCGGCTTCAGGACCTGCTGCACGCCGCCATCGTTACCGCCGGACGGCATCTTGATCGGTGGGAGTTCTTTGCCTTCGATAATCATCTTGATCTCGTTGGCATCGAGAACCTCGCGCTCAAGCAGGGCCGCGGACATGCGATGCATGATGTCCTTGTTACCCGACAAGATTTGCACCGCCGACTGATAACCCGCATCGACCAACTGACGAACTTCCTTGTCGATGTGCTGCGCAGTCTCTTCACTAAAATCGCGATGCTGATTGATCTCGCGTCCGAGGAAGATCTGCTCTTCCTTCTTACCAAACGTAATCGGACCAAGCGAGCTCATACCGAATTCGCAAACCATACGGCGCGCGAGATCGGAAGCTTGCTCGATGTCGTTGCCGGCGCCAGTCGTCATCTGACCTAGGAAGATTTCTTCAGCAACGCGGCCGCCCATCATGATGGCCAAGCGCGTCTCGAGATATTCCTTCGTGTAAGTGTGCTTATCGTCAATCGGCAACTGCATCGTCACGCCTAGCGCCATACCGCGCGGGATGATCGTGACCTTGTGCAACGGGTCGGCGTGCTCGCGCATAGCGGCAACGAGCGCATGTCCGGCCTCGTGGTATGCCGTGACTTTCTTTTCGTGGTCGGAGAGCAGCATCGACTTGCGCTCCGCGCCCATCAGTACCTTGTCCTTCGAGATTTCAAAGTCGTACATGTACACCGCTTTGCGATTCTGCCGAGCGGCGTTCAGAGCAGCTTCGTTGACCATGTTGGCCAAATCGGCGCCGGAGAAGCCCGGTGTGCCGCGAGCGAGGATTGAGAGATCGACGTCGTCGCCGATTGGAATCTTGCGCGTGTGAACGCGAAGGATCTCTTCACGTCCGCGAACATCAGGACGCGCAACAACAACGCGCCGATCGAAGCGCCCGGGGCGCAGCAACGCGGGATCGAGAACGTCGGGACGGTTGGTCGCGGCAATCAGGATCACGCCTTCATTCGACTCAAAGCCGTCCATTTCCACGAGCAACTGATTGAGCGTTTGCTCGCGCTCGTCGTGCCCCCCGCCGAGACCTGCGCCGCGATGGCGTCCGACGGCGTCAATTTCGTCGATGAAGATGATGCACGGAGCGTTCTTCTTGCCCTGCTCGAACAGGTCGCGCACACGGCTCGCTCCTACGCCGACAAACATCTCGACGAAGTCGGAACCTGAAATGGAGAAGAAGGGAACGTTGGCTTCACCGGCTACCGCGCGGGCAAGCAGAGTCTTTCCCGTTCCGGGAGGTCCGACGAGCAGAACGCCCTTCGGAATACGTCCGCCGAGCTTCTGGAACTTCTGCGCCTCCCGCAGGAACTCGATAATTTCGCGCAGCTCTTCTTTCGCTTCGTCTACACCGGCCACGTCTTTAAACGTGACTTTCTTCTGCTGCATCGAGAGCAGACGCGCACGGCTCTTGCCGAACGAAAGCGCCTTATTGCCGCCGGTCTGCATCTGGCGGATCATCACGAACCAGAGCGCCGCGAAAAGAATCAGTGGAGAAAGGTTCAGCAGGTAGGTCGGCCAGCCATTTCCGGAATTGTCCTTCACGCTGATGTTCACACCCTTGTCGCGAAGGTCCTTGATCATGTCCGGATAATTCGTCGGAACCGTCGTCTGGAATGCGCCTTTTCCGCTCTTATATTTGCCATGGACTTCAGTGCCGATCATGGTCACGTCGTTCACATCGCCATGATCCACGTCCTGCATGAACTGCGAGAACGAGACTGTTTGTTCCTTGGCACCGGCGCCCCCGGCCTGGACCACCTTCCAGAGCAGCACGCCGGAAAGCAATATGACCAGCCAGAACGCCACGGTCTTAACGGTTGAATTCACTCTCAATGCTCCTAAACCTACCCTCTAGGACTCCGATACGCGGCCACATGCCGCCCGAAAAAAAGCCCCAAATCCCAACAAAAAGCAGTGTTTTACCAGCCCGAACTGCTGAATTCCACCACCTTCAGCAACCCACTACCTCATAAATGCAACCGGAGTTTCGGACCGTGAAAGTCCTACACCTCCATTGTGCTTAGATGCCGAAGAAGGGATTTCGACCCCTTACTCGTGACCTAAATTGTATATGGTTTCCGGGCCGCAAACCTCATCCAAAGTAATGCCAGGCACCAGAGCTTCCAATCCATTAGACACCGTGGTTCGGGCTAAGGTGGGGAAACACCGGCTGTCGGCTTTTTGCTGTCGGCGTTCGCCCTCCAGCCCTTTTCTAGCTCTGATGCGATGGAGTTTAGACGGTCTGACCGCAAATTTGACTGGCCGATCGACCGCTTAATTCTGGGCGAGAATTCCACAGGGTTCACTGGCCGAAACGATAGCCGAATGCCGACAGCCTGGCTTTCCTACTTCCCCTCGCTCTGAATATGCGGCAGGTTGCGGCCGAATTGGGGATTTCCGAGGCCATAGCCCACGATGTAGGTCTCTTCGACGATGAATCCCATGTAGTCCGGTTGCAGGGCGACACGGCGCGCGGTTTGCTTGTCGATGAGGGCTGCCAGTTTTACCGTAACGGCGCCCCATCCCTGGATGGTTCGCATCAGGAATTCGGTCGTCTGCCCCGACTGAATAACGCCTTCCACGAAGAGAACGTTCTTGCCCTTAACATCGATCTCAGGGCCATAGTGAATCTGAATTTGAGATGCCGCGCCATTCATGGCCTTTCTCTGAGGCTGAACAAAATGGACGATCGACGGGACGCTTATTGCTCGAATAAGATCGGCGCAGAATACAAAGCCGTTGGGAAGGACGCAGATCAGCGTGAGATTCTTTCCCGAATAATCGCGGGAAATCTGCTGACCGATTTCTCTTACACGTCGTTGAATCTGCTCGGCATTGAGCAGGATTTTTTCTGGCATTTGCGTTGGGTACTGCTTTGAAGTCTGACCCCGAAGGGCGGCTTTCAATCCGTGCTTTCTTCAATCACGATCTGCTGACCATTCGAGGCTAGCAACGCTGGCGCCTCGATGCCACGTACCCACACAATACGCTCGCCGGCAACGACCACCGGCCAAACCCGCTTTTGTTCCGCGCTGAGGTGCAGCGGATATAACAATTCCTTTACCCGCTTTTCCGACGTGTGACGTGCAGCTCGAAAATGATCTCCGGCCCGCCAGTTTCGCACCCGCAGCGTCGAACCCAAAGGCAGTTCGAAAGCGCGTGCCCGATTATAAGCCGCAGAGATAACAGAACCGTTATCTTCCGAGATGCGCGCGCGAATTGTTGCGCCAAGTTCCGGGATGCGGCTCTCGCCCGGCACCGGTAAGGAATATTCGTAGTCGCTGCCGACTAACTCGGTGGTCGATCGCTCGATATGCAGTTCGCGAAAAAGGAGCCGAGCGTTCCACCCGTCAGCGATCTCGACTGTCTTAGTTTGGGCACCACGAGTGGGGCGCCGGGACGTAATATCGAGGATCGCCTGAACGTGCTCGAAGTCGAGACTGCAGCCGATCTGCTCTACGGCTGCGCGGAGAAGCCGGCGCTGCATTGCCAGCGGCTGTTGCTGCAACCCATGAAGATTGAGCGCGACCGCCTCTGCTGAGGTTTGTCTACGTCCACCGCCGCGAGCAGGTTCTCCGGGCTTGCACACGAGCGGCAGAAGCCGTTTTGTCTGCTCCACCCAATACTCTTCCTCGGCACGCGAAATTTCCGCGAGATGTGCCAACGAGGTATCCACCGCAGGATTGAGTTCATCGCGGAGCAGAGGAAGAACCCGCGCACGCACGCGATTGCGAGTGATTGCCAGATCAGCATTGGTAACATCTTCACGCCAGGGCTGCTGCAGATCGCGCAGATAAACGCGAATCTGCTCGCGTCGAATTCCCAAAAGAGGACGCACAACGGCGCCAGCGCCAAGCCCCTGTTCCGGGAAGATGCCGGCCATACCTCGGGTCCCCGCCCCGCGTACAACCTTCATCAGCACAGTCTCAGCCTGATCGTCGAGCGTGTGCGCAGTAGTGATACGTTTGACTTTACCCCGCAGGAGCGACTCGAAAAATCCATGCCGCAGTTGCCGGGCGGCAGTTTCCAGACTGATCTTTTTCTGAGCCGCGTATGCTCGCGCATCCCTTCGGCCAAAGTGAAACTCCAGCCCGAAGGCGCTAGCCAAGTCACTAACGAACTTCTCGTCGGCATCCGCATCGGCTCCGCGAATCCCATGATGAAAATGAGCCACGCTGAGTACGATGCCTAGTTCTTCTCGCAGCTCGAGCAGAATCCGCAACAGCCCAACCGAATCCGCCCCGCCGGATACGGCGACAGCGACCCGGTCCCCCGGACGCATGAGCGCGCGCTCGCGAATGTAGCGCGCGACACGTTGGGCTAGTGAGAGCACCAGAACATGATGGGACAGGCAGTCGGCATTCGGCAATCGGGATTCGGCCAAATCACCTGTCAGACACTACAAAGACCTGCAGTTCTGAATGTGATTAGCTGAATTTCCATCGGTGGTCCAGACGGGCTCTAGCCGAGTGCCGATTGCCGACGGCCGACCGCCGCCGTTATACTTCGCTTCCCATGAAAGTGGTGGTCATCATTCCAGCTGCGGGACTCGGAACGCGCATGGCTGCGCATTCAGGCGCTCGCGCCGGCCAACCGGCTAAACAATTCGCCGAAATCGCGGGTAAGCCGATTTTGCTGCATACGCTCGAAAAATTTTCGGCAGTATCTGAGGTGACCGATATCTACGTCGCGGTTCGCGAGAGTGAGGCTGGGAGGCTACGCGAGTTTCTGTTTGCGCAGAAGTTGCGGCCGAAAGTGCATGTGGTTGTTGGCGGTGATCACCGTCAGCAATCCGTCGCAAACGCTCTGGATGAAATTCGCGCCAATGACGATGATGTTGTGCTCGTGCACGATGCGGTGCGCCCCTTTGTCGATGCCGAGATCATTCACAACGTAATCGAAGGCGCCGCAGAGCAAGGCGCGGCGATTGCTGGCCTGCCTGCAGTCGATACCATCAAGCAAGTCGAGCGCACCGCCAGTGGCGCGATCATCACATCCACAGTGCCGCGCGAGAGAGTGGTCATGGCGCAAACTCCGCAGGGATTCCGGTATTCCGTAATTAAGCATGCCTTCGACGAAGCGGCTCAGGATGGATTCATAGGCACAGACGAGGCTTCACTCGTAGAGCGCTCAGGGAACCAGGTTGCTGTCGTCATGGGCTCCGCGCGAAATATCAAGATCACAACTCCCTCAGACTTGGAACTCGCTGAATTCTTTTTTCACCACGGAGACACAGAGACACGGAGAAAGGCGGGGGGAAATCGGTGAGTACTGGTCCGAAACCAGCAATTGTGCCTGCGACCGAGTTGCTTGAAGAGAAGCTGACTCAGCAGATCATTGGCGCAGCGATCGAAGTTCATCGACATCTCGGTCCTGGGCTTTTGGAGTCAGCTTATGAGGAATGTCTATGTCACGAGTTGACGCTCCGACGGCTACCGTTTAGGCGCCAAGTTGACCTACCTGTGGTTTACAAGAATGTTGCTCTGGATTGCGGCTACAGAATGGATCTTCTGGTGGAGGACCGGGTTATTGTTGAGCTCAAATGTATCGAAGCTCTGCTCGCTGTTCATCAGGCCCAACTACTCACATATCTGAAGCTCAGCGGCAAGCGAGTTGGATTGATGTTCAATTTCCAGGTCTCCGTAATGACAAAAGGAATCGTCCGCAAGGTGCTATGAATTTCCTTTATATCTCCTCCGTGCCTCCGTGTCTCCGTGGTCAAAGGGATTTGCCATGAGGATTGGTTACGGCTGGGATTCGCACGAGTTTAAGAAAGGCGTGCCCCTGAAGATCGGCGGCGTCACGCTAGAGCACACCCATGGGCTCGCCGGGCACTCTGATGGCGACGTTCTGTTGCACGCTCTTACCGACGCTTTGTTAGGCGCGGTAGCCGCCGGCGATATAGGCGGCTATTTTCCTCCTTCGGACCCAAAATGGAAAAATGCGGATTCATCGCTCTTCGTTGCCGTCGCGTTGGCGAAGGTGAAAGAAGCTGGGTACCAAGTCTGTAACGTGGATTCCACACTTGTGCTGGCCGAACCGAGAGTCGGCCCGGTCGCAAACCGCATTCGTCAACGCGTAGCCGAGCTGCTGGAAATTTCGCCGCTGGAAGTCGGCATTAAAGCGAAAACACCGGAAGGCATGGGCACCGAGAAAGCCGCCATTGCGCACGTGGTTGTGCTGCTGGAAAGACAAGACGAGCACAAGAAGCTCGAGGTTGCCGCGGCAATGCTTGATGCGGACAAGCACGTGGACGAAGTTGTGAAAGGTCTCATCAGCGACGTGAAGATTGAAAAGAAGCCGCGACGGGAGCGAGAGAAAGTTACGCGATGAAGCAGGACTGTTCCGCCTCTGCATTAAATGGAATCGTCTCTCTCTCTATTAAATAGGAATCGTTTCTTTTATGAATTGATTTCATGAAGGCTTCGGCTCCTCATTTGAGCCTTTGGCCGGTTATGCAACCAAAGTCTACTCACTCGAAGAGCCGAAGCCTTCATGAAATCAATTTGTTTTAGAGAGCTGAATGAGAATAGAGCCAACCCAGGACAGTAGAGAGAAAGACTTCAGCGACTAGTCAGTAAAGCCGGAAACTGACTTCGATCTGAATAGCGACGTTAACTTTCCGGCCGTCTTTTACTGCTGGTTCAAACAGCCACTGATTTAAGGCCTCAAGAGCCTTCTCGTCCAGGCCAAGGCCTAGCGCGCGGATCACGCGCGGATTATGAATCCTACCGTCAGCACCCACAATCGCTTCCACCAGAACGGTGCCTTGATGCTTGGCTTTGCGAGCTTCTTCTGAGAATTCAGGCTCGGTCTGGTACTTGATGCGTGGCGGAGAAACTCCGCCACCAACTTGGAAGACTCCGCCGCCAATACCCGCGGTATCTCCGGGGCCAACACCACGTCCGCTGCCATCACCTACGCCGCCGCAACACCCAGCGCCGATGCCGGAGCCGTAACCGGTTCCGTTCGAAGGCACGCTCAATACGCTGGTGAGCGATCCAACTGGACCTTGCTGTGTGATCTTCACTTGCGGTGGGACCATCACAGTCTGCTCAACCGCGAGCTTCGGTGCGTCATTGCGGATCACCACAGTCGGAGGCGTAATCTGCTGCATGCTGAACTTCGGGGGCGCACCGTGGCTGACTTCGAGTTTGTCGCGATCTCCACCACCGCCACCGCCACCTACGTGCTTCGCTGCGCTGGGCAGAGGAATGTACGCTCCGATATCCACCACCGGTCCAAGGGCCTGCGCAATCTGCGTGCGATGCTCGATCACCTGATGAGTGAGAAAGAGAACGAGTGCAAGTACTACGGTGTGCAGAATAATGGACGTATAGAAGTTGCGCGACTGAACCGCGTAGGTTCCGTATCCATCGCCGAACAATGTAGGCAGGATGTCGTGTGGCTGCCGCGGAGTGGGGATATTTCCCGACGGTAGCGGAGAGGCCGGTTGCGTGGCCGAGGTAGCCATGTGTCTGCTCCACAGTATAGACCGCCGGCACACAAAATGTTCCCGATTTCTCGGGCATGGCGCCGGCATGGCGACCTTGGACTCGAGTACGCCAATCTCGAAGCCCGTGCCAGCAGCTACTCTAAAACGTTACAGCGCAGTGGCTTGCACAAGCAGCGAGGGACACGACAATAACACGTCACCCACGGTCTCGCCAGTCAAAATGGGACGAAAATCATGATCGGCAGTTGTAGCGCTAACCGCATTTCTGCGTATCGGACCCATGCCGGTGCGTTCGAATTTCCCGATTTCGCGATTTCGCAATTCGCGATTTCCTGATTTGGGGATTGGCAATTCACGAAATCACCAAATCGCGCAATCACGGAATAGTCATGTTCCTCTGGCGCGGCACAGGTTCGGTATCCATCCTTGCGCAACTTTCCGGAAACGAACCTTGCATTTTCCTGCCAACCCTCTTTCGAATCAATGGAATCTCAAACTTCAGGAGAATCCAGAAGGAGGCAAATTCAACTCATGGCAACAAGACATCGTTCCACTTCGCGAAGAAGCAGTTCATCGCGCAGCAGAAGTCGTCGCAGCAGCGGAAGCTCACGGCGTCGCAGTTCTGCCCGCAGCCGGCGCAGTGCATCGGCACGCGGTTCGCATCGCAGCAGCTCGCGCTCGCGCCGCAGTTCATCCTCGCGCGGACGGAAATCGAGTTCCCGTCGCAAGTACAGCCCGAGTGCCGGCAAGAATGTCGAGCGTGAAATGCACGAGTTCAAACGCGGCCGTCTCAAAATGGGTCGCAGCGGCAAGAAAGTAAAGAGCCGCAAGCAAGCAATCGCGATTGGCCTGTCAGAAGCTCGCCGGTCCGGCAAGAAGGTTCCGGCGAAGAAGAGCAGCTCATCATCCTCGTCTTCCCATCGCAAGGCAGCCTGATTTACTTCCGCGGGCCGTTGCGTCATGCGCGGCCCGCCGCCAATTCCATTCCTGCTCCGACGACATAATCGATGCCAGAGCAGCGCCCTTCTCGTCTTCGCTTTTCCTAACTCGGTGCTAAACTATCTCTGCGTTAAGGGCACATCCGGTCCGCGGAAAGGACAGAAGTCCACCTGATTCAGACAACTGGTTCTACGAACTTACTTTCTGCCCGTCAGATGCGGACCTCGGGCGAGTGAAAGGAAGTTCGCCATGCTCACCAGAGTTCTCCCGCCCAATCCCAATCTGGATCACCTCAAGCACCAGGCAAGAGATCTGCTGAAAGCCGATGCAGCGCGCGATCGCGCCGTGGCGCAGCGGATTCGCGAATTCCATCCGCGCTTCCGCGAAGCTATAGATGATGAAATCTTTACCGCGCATTTGAGCCTGAGCGATGCGCAGCTCGCCATTGCTCGTGAGTACGGATTCCCAAGTTGGACCAGGCTGAAGCGCCGAATCGAGCGCCCGAGCGCGATTGACGATGTAAGCCGTCCTCATCACGAGCGCATTGAAGATCCTGTCTTTCGTCATGCAGTGGATCTGGCCGATGCCGGAGATGTCGCCGGACTGCGAGTACATCTGATGCAATATCCGCAGGTAGTGAATCAGCAGGTAACCTTCGAGGGAGGCAATTACTTTCGCAACCCTACTCTCCTGGAATTCACTGCAGAAAATCCAGTTCGCCATCGCAAGCTCCCCAAAAACATCATCGACATAATGAAGGTAATTCTCGATGCCGGAGCCAACACGTGGTCGCGGGAGCAAACGCTCGGATTAGTTTGTTCCGGCTGCGTGCCTCGTGAGTGCGGAGTTCAAGTAACGCAGATCGATCTGCTGTGCGACTACGGAGCGAATCCTGATTCGGCAATGCAGACAGCACTGGGGCATGCTGAATTGGAAGCCGCGCACGCTTTGCTTCGACGCGGCGCTCATATCACCCTGCCAGTCGCAGCAGCTCTGGGGCGAGTCGAAGACGCGCAGCGCTTACTCCCGCCGTCAGATGGCCATCAACGCCACAAATCGCTCGCGTTCGCAGCGCAATTCGGACACTTAGAAATCGTTCGCCTGCTCCTCGATGCCGGCGAAGATCCAAATCGGTACAGCCCCATAGGCCTGCACTCGCATTCGACGCCTCTACATCAGGCAGCAGCCCGCGGGCACGCCGAAGTCGTTCGCCTGCTCGTGGAGCGAGGCGCGACGCCGGATATGAGGGACACGCTCTTTGGCGCGACACCGGCGGATTGGGCGAGGCACGAGGGCAAGACGGCGATAGAACGATATCTTAAGGATCGCTCAAAACCAGGAGAGCTAGGAGTTAGGTGACCGAAGGGCCATGTTCGGCTCCTCAACCTGCGAAATCCCTGGAACTCCGAATGTAAAATGAATCAATGGCGACCCCTAAACAGCAAGCGCACCAGCTGCTGGATCGTCTCGACGCTTCTCAACTCGAGGTCATCGCGCACCTCCTGCAGGTCATGACCGATCCAGTCGCGCGCAGCCTTGCCAGCGCTCCACTGGATGATGAGCCTCTCCTGCAGCAAGAGACTGCCGAGATTGCCTCCACTCGCGCCGCGGTGGATCGTGGCGAGGGCATCGCGAACGAAACGGTCCTGGCCGACTTTGGACTGTCCCAGGAAGATTTCGATCGTATGGGGCGAAGGCCAGTGACCCCTTCCAAAGCGCCTCGCCAGCGTGGCTAGAACTGTCATTTGGTCAGCGCAAGCCCAGGCCCAGCTTCGCGATCGATCGCACGTCGGCTCTTCATATTTTGCATGTGCTCACTCGCTATCTGGCTACTGGAGAAGGCGACGTCAAACGTTTGCAGAACATTGAGCCGCCCGAGTTCCGGCTCCGCGTCGGCGACTTCCGCATCCGCTTTCATCAGGATGGAAACGCGATACGCATCACCGCGGTCAAACATCGCAGCGAAGCTTACCGCTAAACAGAACTGAAGCTATTTGTAACTCTCCAGTACTCCCGCCGCCTGGTTCAGTGCTTCCGTGAGCACGCCGATCTGCTCGTGCAGGCCATTCATGTCACCCGCATCGATTGCCTCGTTAACGCCGGGAATCACGACTGCCGCGTAGCCGGTGTAGACGCCTGGGGCATAGATCGCGTGTCGAAACCACGGTCGATTTGGCAGTCCCTGCGGAATCAGCAGCGCGCGCTCGGCGTTGTTCAGCGTGCGATTCAGGCGAACGAGATCTGACGTGGAGGAATTCTGCGCTTGTCGAACTTGCGCTCCGGCGCGTTGGAATCGCTGCGCGGCGGCGACGACATCGGCAAATGCCGGCGTCGGAGCGCCGAATGTTTGCTGTGCTTTGGCCTGGGCTTGTTGGACATAACTGACAATCTCGCGGCCATAAAGCTCGTAGTCTTCCGGATAGTAATCGGCGCCGGCCATATGCAGCATCTCGATGCCGAAGACGCGCGCCATCTCCTGCTCGTACTTGAA
>Ga0075426_10002918_pt1 | contig 12200 bp, 14 predicted proteins | sample SoiMethybrSBSTD5_FD_75304 | JGI IMG/M metagenome (GOLD analysis project Ga0075426, IMG submission 75304) | Bulk soil microbial communities from a Populus tree surrounding site in Tennessee, USA - Soil MetaG P. TD hybrid SBSTD5 | ecosystem: Environmental > Terrestrial > Soil > Tree plantation...
GTCGAGGACGTCGCGCATGCGCACGATCGAGGTCTGGTCGCGCTTCCCCTCGCTGAAGGCCGTGTGGATGAAGGGGCCGCTCGTCGAGATCCGCATCCACAGCGAGCCGTAGTGGCCGAGCACGATCTTCTGCTCGGTCGGCTCGCCGAGCACGCACACGTCCGTCACCGCGCCGTGTGAGGTGAGGAAACGCGATCCCGCCGCGTAGCCGCGGTACTCGCTGCCGACGAAGTCGGGATGCCACTGCGTCTTCTCGATCTCGCCGGCGACACACGCGATCATCACGTCGCCGCGCAGGCGGACGCCGGCGTCGCGCAGCGCTCGCACCGCCTCCATGTAGCAGGCGAGCGCGCCCTTCATGTTCGAGATCCCGAGGCCGTACACGCGGCCGTCCTGCACGAACCCCTCGGGCTGGAAGCCGCGGACGCCGGCGAGCCACGGCTCGCGGCCCGAGTACGACGTGTCCATGTGGCCGTTGAACATGAGCGACTTGCCGCCGCCGGCGCCCTCCCAGAGCCCGACGACGTTGGGGCGTCCGGCCTCGACCTCCTGCCATTGCACCTGCAGCCCCATGTCCTCGAGCTCGGCGCGCACCCGCTCCCCCATCGCCTGCTCGTCGCCCGTCGGGCTCGGCACCGAGACGAGGTCGAGCGCGAGACGAACGAGCCGGTCGGCGTCGACCTCAACGGAAATGCGGCAGCACCTCTTTCCCGAAGAGCTCGATCTGCTCGTGGCGCCGGTCGCCCCAGAGCTCGAGCATCACGTGGGTGCAGCCCGCGTCGCGGTACTCCTCGATCGCAGCGATGCAGTCGGCCGGAGTCCCGGCGATCGGCTTGCACTTGTCGAGGATCTCGTCTGTCACCTTCGCCTTCGCCGCCAGCCGGCCGCCCTGCTCCATCGCCTCGGCGACCGGGCGAATCTCGTCCTGCGTCAGCCCTGCGAGGTCGAGCAGCGTGTCGGCCGCCCCCTTGATGTTCTGCACCTTGTTCGCGAGGTACATACCCGCGATCTCGCGCGCGCCGTCGCGCCCGGCGTCGCGATCGGACTCGTGGATCGATGCGACGATCGTGCAGCCGATGTCGATGTCCGCCCCGACGTTCTCGCGCGTGTAGCCCACGAACGCCGGCGTGGTGATGGACGGGGTCAGGCAACCGTCGGCGATCTCGCCTGCGAGCGCCTGCATCTTCGGCGCCGTCGCAGCGACGTACAACGGCGGCACGTCGCGCGGTGTCGCCGCGCCGTCCTGTAGGCCCGGCACGGAAGCGCTGAACGTCTTGCCCTCGTACTCGAACGGCGCACCGCCGAGCACGCCGCGGACGATCTCGACGGCCTCGCGCATCGGCCCGAGCGTCCGCCTGCCGTTCAGCCTCGCGTTGTTGAGGAAGATCTTGGAGGTGCCGAAGCCGAGCAGGAACCGTCCTGGGCCGGCCGCCTCCTGCACGACGCGCGCGTCCATCGCGACCTGGACGGGGTGGCGCGTGAACGGCGAGATGATTCCCCAGCCGACGGCCAACCGCTCCGTCTCGCGCGCGATCAGCGCGGAGGTGACGGTGGACGAGCGCGCCTCCATGCCGTGCTTGCGCCACCACGGGTAGGCCTCGGCAAGCCAGATGGTGTCCATCCCGGCGCGGTCCATCGCCTGCGCCGACGCGAGCATCTCGTCGAGCGGCTCCATCGTCAGCTGCATCACGCCGATGCGGAGGGGCGGCGGCATCAGCGTGATCCTCTCAGGACCTTGTAGTAGAAGGCGCCCGGCGACAGCGTCCCGTCCGGTCGTAGCGAGTACTCCGGCATCACGCCGAGCTTCGTGTAGCCGACCGCCTCGTAGAACGCACAGGCGTCGGACGCGTCGTGGGTCGTGAGCCACAGCAACGACAGGTCGCGCTCCAGCGCCGCCTCCTCGATCGCCTCCATCAGCTGCCGGCCGACGCCGGTCCCACGGGCGCTCGCCGCCACGGCGACTCGCTGGACCTCCGCGCGATGCGGCGCGTTCGCCGCCGCACTCGGAACGAGATGCGCCATCCCGACGACCTCCTCGCCGTCCCGCTCGGCGACGAGGACGACGCGGGCGCCGTCCGCGAGCGCCGTGCCGTGAAGCTCCTCCAGGTCCGTCGTCGAAGTCGCGCCGAGCGCCATGCCCGCGGCCATCGCCTCGTCGTGCAGCCGCGCGAGCCCGCGGATCAGTCTTCGGTCGAGGTCGTCGGGCCCTCGGGCTCGGACTCGTACGTCTCGGGCGCCCATGGGTTCAGGCCCTCCTCTGCGCCACTCGAGCCCTCGGGGTCCGCTGGACCGTCTGCAGGCTCGCCGGAATCCTTCACGTCGGGGTCGGTCTCGGGGGTGTCGCGCTCCGTCGAAGGCTCGGGCGTGCCGGCGTTGCCCATCTCGTCGCTCGTCATTTCGCCTCCTGGACCTGCTTGTCGAGCGCGGACAGCACCTGCGACACCTGCTGGTTGACGATCGGCTGCAGCACTCGCTGGCCCATCGACGCGACCGGACCGAGGATGTGGACGTCGGCCTCCCAGAGCATGTTCGTACCGCCGTCGGCCTCGTTGAGGTGGAACGACGTGTCCATGTTCATGATCGCGCCGACGCCGTTGCCCTTCGCATGCAGCTTCGCGAACTCGGGCTCGCGCTCCTCCAGCTTCTCGAAGTCGATCGACATCCGCAGCCCGCCGAGCCCCAGCGGAACCTTCACGTTCGCGCGCCAGTGCCTGTCGTCGTGGACGTCGAACGACTCGACTCCGGGCATCGTCTTCGCCATCTGCGCCGGATCGTTCAGCACGCCCCAGACGGTCTGAACGGGCGCGTCGAACTTTCGCTCGCCGGATACCTTCACCGGGACTCCACTTCGACGAGTCGCCGCGTCTGTTCGGGCTGCTGCAGCATCTCCCAGACGCGGTGGTACGGATTGCAACTGCGCCAGACGATCGGCCCTTCACCGCGTCTGCCGAGCGCGTTCTGCAGCGCCGCGCAGACCGCGTGGATCCCGGCGCCGCCGCCCTCCCCCATCCCCTTCGCTCCGAGCGGCGTGAACGGGGACTCCGACTCGATGAAGCCGTTCTTCATCGGCGGCATGTCGAGTGCGTGCGGCACGTGGTAGTCGTAGAAATTGGGCGTCAGCAGGTTGCCCTCCTCGTCGTAGGTGAAGATCTCGTGGGTCGCTGCGCCGAGCGCCTGCGCCGTGGCACCGTGCACCTGCCCCTCGACGATCTGCGGGTGGATCCGGTTCCCGCAGTCGTCGACCGCGGCGTAGTCGACGATCTCGTAGACGCCGGTCTCCGGGTCGACCTCGAGGGCGCACGCATGGATCTGCGTCGCGTACGTGAGCGTCAGGTTGCCGTACTTCCGGTCGAGGTCGGGCTTTTGGAACGGCGGCCGGTACACGTAGCGGACGTTCAGGGTGATGTCGAGGTCTTCCGGTAGCCCCGCGTTGTTCGCGTTGAGGATCGCGCCGAGCGCCATGAACGGGAGCGCAGCCTCGGGATTGCCCTTGATCCGCGCCTGCCCCTCGGCGAGCTCGATGTCGTCGGGCGTCGCGCCGAAGACCGCGGCCGCGAGCTGCTTCATCTCGCCCGCGAGCTTGTCGGCCGCCCCCTTGACGGCGCCGAGGCCGGTGACGGCGAACTGCGAGGCGTACGTGCCGGAAAAGCCGGCGTGAGAGTTCCAGTAGCTGTCGTGGCCGGCACGGACGGTGACGTCGTCCGGTGTGCAGCCGAGGATCTCGGCGACGACCTGGGAGGCCGTCGTCTCGTGTCCCTGCCCTTGCGGCACCGTGCCGAGCGTGACGACGACCTCTCCGAAGATGTCGAGCTTGACGGTGGCCACCTCGTTGTTGCCGGAGAACTGCAGGTCGGGGTTCAGGATCATCGACTGGCCGAAGTTGTTCGTGCCGGAGTCGAGCGTCGAGCCGATCCCGATCCCGAACAACTTCCCGCGCGACTCCGCGTCGCGGCGGCGCTCCTCGAGCGAGTCGTAGCCGATCAGATCGAGTGCGATGTCGAGGCAGCGCGCATAGTCGCCGGAGTCGTAGATGCAGCCGTTGGGCGTCTCGTACGGGAACTCCTCGTGCTTGACGTAGTTCTTCTTGCGCACCTCGACGGGATCCAGCTCGAGCTCGCTCGCGACGATGTCGACGATCCGCTCGGTCAGCCAGAGGTGCTGCATGCGCGAGTAGCCGCGGTTCGGCGCGACCGGCGACTTGTTGGTGCAGACCTGTGTGAAGTCGACCCGGACGTTCCGCCAGCGGTAGCAGCCCGGCGTCACCTGCGCCCAGATGATGCAGCCGAGGGGCTCGTACCGCGGGAATGCCCCGCAGTCGTCGATCGCCTTCACGGAGAACCCGAGCATGGTGCCGTCGGCCTTCACGGGCACGGTGACGTCGAGGAACGTGCGCTCGTTCCCGTGCGTGTTCGCGGTGTGCTGGTCGGTGCGCCATTCCGTCCATTGCACGGGACGGTTCAGCTTGCGCGCGAGCAGGCAGCACGCGGTGAACTGCGGGTGGAGCGTGATCTTGTTGCCGAACCCGCCGCCGATGTCCTGGCTGACAAAGCGGAGCTTGTCGAGCCCGACGCGCAACGCGGGCGCCATCCAGATCGCCCCCACCCCGGGCATCTGATGGTTGCCGTAGATCGTCCACTGCCCGGTGCCGCGGTTGTACTCGACGAGGCAGCCGGAGCACTCGAGCGGCGTCGAGGAGAAACGGTCGAAGTGGAGGCGCTCGATCTTGACCACATGGTCCGCCTCCGCCATCGCACCCTCGAAGTCGCCCCAGTCGAACGTCCCCGACCACACGGTGTTCGAGCCGGCGTCGTCGTGGAGCACCACCTCGTCCGCGAGCGCTTGCTCGCCGTCGAGGACGAGCGGAAGCGGCTCGTAATCGACCTCGACGAGCTCGGCGGCGTCGCGCGCAAGCTCGCGCGTTCGCGCGACGACCGCTGCGACGGGATCGCCGACGTGCCGCACCTTGCCGACCGCGAGCGCGTAGTCCTTGATGTGCGCGCCGGGCGGCGTGGAGAGCTCGAAGAACGGGTCGGTGAGGATCGCGACCTCGTCACCGGTCAGCGTCCCGTAGACGCCGTCGAGCTCGAGCGCCTTCGCGACGTCGACCGTCTTGATCCGCGCGTGCGCATACGGGGAGCGCACGAAGTGGACGAAGCCCATCTCGTGGCGCTTGATGTCGTCGAAGAACACCCCCTCGCCCTGGACGAGCCGCTTGTCCTCCTTGCGCGGGATGTTCTGCCCGATGAAGCCGGGCCGTGTCTCCCCTTCCTCGACGACGAGCGGTCGTTCCGGAGTGACGGTCGTCTCGGTCATTCGGCCGCGGCCTTGATCGCGTCGACGATGTTGACGTAGCCGGTGCAGCGGCAGAGGTTCCCCTGGATCCCCTTGCGGATGTCGTCCTCGCTCGGACGCGGGTTGGCGCGCAGCAGAGCCGTCGCGCTCATGAGCATGCCGGGCGTGCAGTATCCGCACTGCAGCGCGTGGTGATCGGAGAATGCCTGCTGGAGCCCGTTCAGCTCGCCGTCCTGTGCGAGCCCTTCGACGGTCTCGATCTTTGCGCCGTCGGCCTGGACCGCGAGCATCATGCAGCTCTTGAGCAGGACGCCGTCGACGATGACGGAGCAGGCGCCGCAGTTGCCGGTGTCGCACCCGATGTGGCTGCCGGTCAGGTCGAGGTCGTCGCGTAGGAAGTGGATCAGCAGCTTCCGCGGCTCCACGTCCCGCTCGTAGGCCTCGCCGTTGACCGTGACCTCGACGTCCATCAGCTCTTCCCCCGCGCCTGGGCAACGGCACGGACGGCGACGACTTCCGCGAGGTGGCGCCGGTAGTCGGCCGATGCGTGCACGTCCGAGGGGGGATCGAGGTTCGCGCCCTGCAGCGCCGCCCGGACGGCGTCCTCCTCTGCGGAGTCCGTCTTCAGGAGCACCGGCACGGCGTCGACGCAGCCGAGCGCGACCCGTGCGCCGCCGTTGACCGACGCCGCCGCATTGACGATGCACGTGCCGTCCTTGCCGATCGCGACCGACGCGAAGCCGTCGCTCTTCCCGGGCGGGACGCTGATCCTCGTGAGGAGCTCGCCCGGGCCGGCGGCGGTCATGTAGACGCCGAGGAAGAATTCCTCCGCAGCGACCGTCCGTTCGCCGCCCGGGCCGGTGATGTGCATCGTCGCGCCGAGCGAGACCATGAGCGGCGGCAGGTGGTTGGTGGGATCGTTCGAGCAGACGTTGCCTCCGACGGTGCCGCGGTTTCGCACCTGCACGTCGGCGATCTGGGCGCAGACCTCGCCGAGGATCGGCCGCGCCCGCGCCTCGGCCGAGCCGATCACCTCCGAGTACGTGACCATCGCGCCGATCGTGACCGTGCCGTCGGAGCCGAGGTCGATGCCCTTCAGCTCGTCGAGGCCGTTGAGGTCGACCAGGGCGTCCGGAGAGGCCGCTCTGGCCTTCATAACGTTGATCAGGGTCTGCCCGCCGGCGAGGGCACGGGCACCTTCCTGGTCCGAAAGAAGGCGCAGGGCTTCCTGGACGCTCGCCGGACGAGCGTACTCGACCTCCCGTAAGAGCATGCGCTATTCAGTGCAGAAAGCCCTGCACAGGTCAAGAAACAACGTGCACGTGCCCGATTCTTGTCATTTGGCGAAGGTTCTCCTAGGCTGGCCGCAGGCCCTCGCCCGAGCGAGGGGACGAGGAAAGGGGAAAACGATGGGCAGGATCCTGGCAGGCGCCGCACTCGGCGCTTCACTCGCCGCACTCGTCTTTGTCGCCGCCGGCTTCGCGCACAGCGAGCGAACGACCTCCGCCACGTCACGCGCGGCAGTGACGCCGGCGCAGTTCAACGCCTTGAAGGCGCGGGTCACAAAGGTGGAGAAGGCAACCGGAGCGCTGGCGAGTTACACCGTCAACTGTCTGTTCAAGTACGTCGGCGTCGCCCGGTACGGGACCCCGCCGAACGGCGGCTACGTCTACGACACCGACAACAACCCTGCCAACGGGCAAGCCCTTACAACGGCCCTCGACGTCACCGACACAGGCGAGACACCTTCGTTCTACGTCCCGGCGACGACGAACACACAGTGTCTGTCGTCTGGGACGCTGCGACTCGATCTTGGAATCAGGCAATCCGGACTGATGTCTTCGCGCGGCTTCACGCGGGTGCTGATCGTTCGATCCGCCTCGTACGGATCGAAGTAGAGCGAGATAGGTAGGGCGGAGCGGGCGGCCCCGCTCCGCCCTCGGCTGCAGCTCCCCAGGTTGGACTCGAACCAACAACCCTCCGGTTAACAGCCGGATGCTCTGCCAATTGAGCTACTGGGGAAGGCGCGCGTCAGTTTAGCCCCTGAAACGCGAATCCACTTCCTCGTTCAGGCCGAGCCCGAGCGACTTCCTTCCGGCGTTCTTTCCCGCCCAACCTCGAGCTAAAGCCTCGACCGCGGTCAGCCGATGGGCCCACCATGTCACTCCTTCTGCCTCTTCTCTTCTGGGGTGGCGCGATCTTCGTGGGCCACAAGGTGGGTGAGCCGAAGCATCGCGCCGGCTGGTTGTGGGGATTGCTGCTCGGCTGGATCGGCGTGATCATCGTCGCCTGCCTGGGGCCGGCCGGCGAAGCCCGGCGCTGATCCTCAGTCGACGTAGGGGGCGTCAGCGCGAGATCGGCTGCGCCGACGCGAGCTCTTCGATCGCGGCGCGGATCCGTGCGAGCGTAGCCTGCAGCTCGAGCGTCCGCGCCGGGTCCGCGTCCGCCAGCTCGCGGCGAATGCGCCGCTCGCGCAGCCTCAGCAGCAGCTCTTCGGCCGTGCGGGCGTCGATTCCCTCGGACGCGGCCCGCGCGTCGAGCTCGGGATCGAGCTCGCCTCCGGCGACGAGCTGCTCACGAAGCTGCCGGTGCTCCTCGGAGTCGAAGTGCTCGGGGCCGAGCTCAGCAAGGATCGGCACGAGCGAACGGTGCGCGGTGACACCGGCGAGAGCGTGCCGCTCGAGACGCGCACCGGCGTCGAGCAACCGAGGCGACACCTGTCCTGTCGCCGGCGACGCGACGCGTGGCGCAAGCCCGGCCTGCGTTTCCTTCGGAAGGTCGAGCTTGTCGGCAGCGAAGCGGATCGCGTCCTGTCGCTGCGGGGAGTCCTCGAAGCGAGCGAGCACGTCGCGCACGCGGACGAATGCCTCCTGCCGATCGGCCGCACGCTCGATCTCGATGCGCGTCCGGTAGAGCAGGTAGCTCTCGGCCGAGCCGAGACGCTGCTCGAAGCCATCGGCGAGATCTGCCGGATCGAGTCCCGGCGGCAGCGCGACGACGTGCACCTCGAAGCCCTGCGCAGCGGCGAGCTCCATTCCGCGCAGCGTGGCCGCTTCGCCGGCCGCGTCGCCGTCGAAGCAGAGCCAGAGTCGTTTCGTCAGGCGACCGAGCTCCTTCAGCTGACGATCCGTGAGCGCGGTGCCCATCGACGCGACGACGGGCTCGACGCCGGCTTGACGCAACGCGAGCACATCGGTGTTGCCCTCGACGACCACGGCACGCTCCTGCTTGGCGATCGCCGCGCGCGCGCGGTCGAGCCCGTACAGCATGTCGCCCTTGCGAAAGAGCTCTCCTTCGGGCGAGTTCACATACTTTGCGCGCATCGGATCGTCCTCGCGCAGCTTGCGCGCCTGGAAACCGAGCACGCGCCCGCGGGCATCTGCGAGTGGAAACAGCAAGCGGCCGGAGAAGTAGTCGTTGCCGCGGCGGTTGACGAGACCGGCGGCGGCGAGCTCCTCCCGCGTGAAGCCGCGCTCGAACGCCTTGCGTGCGAGCGTCGTGCCGCCGAGCGCGAGACCGAGGCGGTATTCGCGGCACACCTCTTCGTTCAAACCGCGCCCGGCAAGGTAATCGCGCGCGAGCGAGCCCGCCTGCGAGTCCCAGAGGTACCGCTCGTAGAACGTCGCCGCCGCGTCGAGCAACTCGAGGAGGCGTTCGCGCCGGCGGCGGCGCGCGTCTTGCTGCGGCGTGGTCTCCTCGTACTCGATCTGCACGTTGAAGCGGTCCGCGAGCCACTCGACCGCGCCGGCGAAGTCCAGCTGCTCGGTCTCGCGCACGAATGTGATGACATCGCCCTTCGCGCCGCAACCGAAGCAGTAGTAGAACTTCTCGACCGGGTTCACCGAAAAGCTCGGCGTGCGCTCCTCGTGGAAAGGGCACCGCCCGACGTATCGCGGCCCGGCCTTGCGCAGCTGCGTGCGGCCGCTGACGACCGCGACGACGTCGGACGCCGCCTTCACCTCTTCGACCGACGTGTCCTTGATCAGTGCCATCGCTACCCCAGCTCCGCGACGTATGTGAGTGCGAACCGGTCGGTCATGCCGGCGATGAAGTCGACGATCTGCTCCGGCTCCTCCCCGCCCGCGACGAGGTGCTCGAAGATGCGTCGAATCGCCGCGCGCGCTCGTTCCTGCTCGAGCCGCGCGTGCGGACCGAGGTAGACGCGCTCGAACATGAACGACCGCAGTGCGAGCATCGCACCGCCGATCTCCGGGCTCTGGACGATGTCGCCCGCGCGCTGCGAGCTCTCGACGAGATCGTGCACGAGCGTGTCGATGCGGTCGGAGCCGTGCTCGCCGAGCAACGCCACGTCGTCGTGCGGCAGATCGGCAGGGTCGAGGATGCCGAAGCGCACTGCGTCGTCGATGTCGTGATTGATGTACGCGACGCGGTCGACGATGCGGACGATCTTGCCCTCGAGCGTCGCGGGCTCCTGCTCCCCGGTGTGGGTCAGGATGCCGTCACGCACCTCGGCGGTCAGGTTGAGCGATTCCGCGATCTCGAGCGAATGCTCGTTGTGGCGGAAGCGGCGGCCGAAGTGGTCCTGCAGCGCCCGGTCGAGCGCGTCCTCGCCGGCGTGGCCGAACGGCGGATGCCCCATGTCGTGGCCCAGACCGATCGCCTCGACGAGATCCTCGTTGAGCCGCAGCGCCCGGGCGACGCCGCGCGCGATCGCCGTCGTCTCCAGCGTGTGGGTCATGCGCGTGCGGTAGTGGTCGCCGGCGGGGTCGATGAAGACCTGCGTCTTCCCCTTCAGACGCCGAAACGGCTTCGAGTGGAGAATGCGGTCGCGGTCGCGCTGGAACGGCGTGCGCAATCGGCAGTCGCCCTCGTCGCGGAGCCGACCCCGGGTCTCGTACGACTGCACGGCGAGCGGCGACAGCCAGCGCTGCTCGCGCTCGCGCATCTGCGCCTCGAAGGCGCCGGCCACGGTTCCCACAACGTTCGCCATGCAGATCAGGCTAGATGATGATCGGGACGGTTCCGCCGTCGGCGCTCCACGCCGACCCGGTCACGTAGGACGATCGCTCCGAGCACAGAAAGCAGATGACGGAGGCGATCTCCTCGGGCTCGGCGAGGCGCCCGAGCGGCCGGCCCTTGCCAACCGCTTCCAATACTTCTAGACGCGTCTTATTAGTGCGCACCGCCTGCTGGTCGGCGAGGCCGCCTTCGCCGAGCCAGGCGCCGGTCGCCGTCGGGCCCGGCGCGACCGCGTTACAGCGGATGCCGTCTTTCGCGTACAGGTCCGCGACGAGCCTCGAGAGCGAGAGGACGGCGGCTTTCGTCACGGAGTAGTTCGGCATTCCTGTCGAAGGGCGCTTGCCTGCGGTGGACGAGACGTTCACGATGACCCCGCCGCCGGCCCGACGCATGCCGGGAAGGACCGCGCGGATGCAGCGGACGTAGCTCATGACGTTGAGCTGCCACATCGAGTCCCACTGCTCGTCGGTCAGCTCGTCGAACGCGGCCTGGTACGCCTCGCCCACGTTGTTCACGAGACAGTCGACCTGACCCACTTCGGCGACGAGCCGTTCGGCCGCCTCTGGTGTGCCGAGGTCGGCGGCGATCCCGGCGGTCGCGCCGGTTTCCTCCCTCGCGCGCTCGACCCGCTCGCGATCGCGGCCGGTCACGATCACGCGCGCACCCTCGGCCGCCAGCAGGCGAGCGGTCTCGAGGCCGATCCCGGTCGTCGACCCGGTGACGAGGCATGTGCGGTCGCGCAGGCCGAGATCCATCGGGCGCTAGCCTAGAGCGTCCTGTGACCACCCTCTTGCTCGTCCGCCACGGCGAAACCGACTGGAACCGCGAGGGCCGCTGGCAGGGCCACTCCGACACCCACCTCAACGAGCTCGGCCGCGAGCAGGCTGCGCGGGTCGCCGCCGAGCTCGACGGCGTGGACGTGATCTATTCGAGCGACCTCGCTCGCGCGAAAGAGACCGCGGACGTAGTGGCGCGCCGGCTCGGGCTCGACGTTCTCGTCGACGGGCGGCTGCGCGAGCGGTCGTTCGGAGCGTGGGAGGGCAAGACGGGCCCCGAGATCGAGGCCGAGTTCCGCGATGCGCATGCCCGCTGGCTGGCCGGCGAAGGCCCCGGCGCCGACGACGCCGAGCCGTTCGCGGACTTCGGGGCCCGTGTCGAGGGGTTCCTCCGGGACGTGCTGGCGCGCCATCCCAACGAGACCGTGCTGGTCGTGGCCCACGGGGGCTCGATCCGGGTCATCCATGCCCTTGCGAGCGGGCTCGACTACGTCCGAGACCACCGGTCGATCCCCGGCGTGGCGAATTGCACGGTGGCCAAATACGCCTCTAGGGACGGAAAATTCGCCCCGATAGACTGAGCGGCCGGTGGAGGACTACACGAACAAGTACAAGGGCGAGCAGGTCGAGGTCGCCCTCTTCGGAGGGGAATACCAGGAGGGTGTCCTGACCGCCTACTGCTACGTCGAGGACGTCGCCCACATCGAGCTGAACGGGCATATCCTCGTCCCCCTGCAGAACATCGCATCCCTCCACTGTTCGAGCCGCTGCGACGCGCCGGACGACGATTGGCCGCCGCGCGGGCTCGAGCAGGAAGACGGCCAGTAGGGTTCGGCCCGTGTCGGGCCGGCTCGTCGTCATCCGGAACGTGCTGAAGGCTTGGGCGCTGCTGGTCGGAGCCTGCGCCGTGTTCGCGCTCATCGGCTGGGCGCTCGGCGGCTACCGGCTTCTGTCGATTTTCGTCTTCTGCGGGGCGCTCCTTGCCGGGGCGCTGTACTGGTATGCGGATCGCGTTGCGTTGGGCCTCGTCCGCGCGCGCGAGCTGCCCGTCGGGGAGTTTCCGGGCCTGCACTCGACCCTCGAGCGGCTCGCTGCGGTCGCCGGCGTGGCGAAGCCGAAGCTCTACCTGATGGAGGACGGGCTCCCGCGAGC
>Ga0075426_10002921_pt1 | contig 12197 bp, 10 predicted proteins | sample SoiMethybrSBSTD5_FD_75304 | JGI IMG/M metagenome (GOLD analysis project Ga0075426, IMG submission 75304) | Bulk soil microbial communities from a Populus tree surrounding site in Tennessee, USA - Soil MetaG P. TD hybrid SBSTD5 | ecosystem: Environmental > Terrestrial > Soil > Tree plantation...
GCCGCGCGGCCGTGCCGGTCTCAGCGAGGCGCCGCTCCGACAGTCGGTGTGGCCGCGGCGGTCCCGATCACCTCGCGGAGCACGACGCCGTCCAGCGCCTCGCTGGGCTCGAGGCCAAGGTACGCCGCGAGCGTCGGTGCGATGTCCACCGTGCGCACGGGCCGGTCGATGCGCCGCGGCACGATGCCGGATCCCATGAACACGATCGGGACGTTGAGATCGGCGGCATTCATCTGTCCATGATCGGCGCCCAAGGACTTTCCGTTAGACCAGACCCAATCGGGCGAGACCGCGGCGCACACCAGCCACGGGAAGTCGGCCGGTAGCGTGCGGCGCCAGCGGACCGCGGCGGCGTCCGACGCGGACCTCAGGGAGCGCGGTGTGTAAGCGTGCGCGATGCCCGTTCGCCGGCGCACCTCGCTTGCGATCGCGTCGGCGAGACTGTCCACGTTCATGCCGCGCGCGCGCAGGGCCGGCACATCAGCGAACAGGAGGCCGCCCGAAAATCGCACGTTGAAGTCCACGCGGTATCGCGCCGCGAGTGCGACGTCGACGCGTCGCGCGACATCGTCGAGGGAGACGCGTCCTGCCGGCCGGTGCCGCACGGCCACGGTGTATTCCGGGATCGACGTCACACCGTGATCGCCCGTGAGCGCCACCACCATGCGGTCGCGCGGCACGCGCGCGGCGAGCGAGTCGAAGAACCAGCCTAACCAGTGGTCGACGCGCAACAGCTGGTCGTGGATTTCGCGCGAATCGGGGCCGTATGCGTGGCCCACGGCGTCGGTCGTCGAGAGCGAGATCACGAGCAGGTCGGTGGCGGCGCGCTCGCCTAACTGCAACCGGTGCGCGCCCTCGAGCGCGAAGTCGAGCGTGAGCGAATCCATCCACGGATAGCTCGCTATGCGCGCTGCGATCGAGTCGGCCGTGGACGGCAGCCGGTGGGGAAACGCGACGTCGGCGCCGTCGTGCTCCCAGGGTTCGCTGTCGGGCTCGGGGTAATCGGCGGCGGGACGCAGCAGCGTCCACGATGTGCCGGCCAGCGCGCCGATGCCGGGACGCGCATCGTATTCGCGCACCCACGACGGCAGGGAATCGGCGTAGTACGTGCTCGTCGTGAACTTGCCACCAACGAACCAGTAGACGTTGGCGCGCGCCCGACCCACCGGGAGTATCGCGCCGCGATCTTTGCGCGACACCGACAGGATGCGCGTGCCGGTGTCGCGCGCGATCAGCCAATCGGCCAAGGTCGTACCGCGAAAGCGCGCGGGCGATGCGCCCATCGCGCGCGGCGCGCCGATGATCGACACCGACGGGTCGGGGACGCCGAGGTCGTTGAGCACGATGCCCGTGTGGACGGGTTCACGGCCCGACAGCATGGTCGAGTGTCCCGGCGCCGTCTCGGTCGTGGCGTGGTCTTGCAGACCGCCCATGAACACCGCCCCCTCGCGGCGCAGCCGCGCGAGACCGCCGGTGAATTGCGCGCCGAATCGATCGAGGTAGTCGGCGCGCATCTGGTCGATCGCGATGAGCACCACGAGCGATGGGCGTCGTTGGGCAGGCGTTGCGCGCTGCGTCGCGAGTGGCGACGCGATGAGGGCGAGCGCAATGGCGGCGATGCGAGGTGCGCGCACGGAGTTTCTCTGGCGTTGCGATGGTGGATGTCGGATCCGCCATAATCGCGCGCGAGGCCGCGTCTCCGCCACCGCCGCGCGAGCACCGTGACCGATTCGTTGCGACGTACAGCCGCGTACGGTGTGAAGCGCTCGTGATCGCGGGGTCGACGTATCGCAACACATCTGAGACCCACGGTCGCGAACGGGTGCCCTATGGTGCACTGCTCACGCAGCAGGCATCCACGGTTGACGGGAGGGATTATGCACTCTGTCGTACGGGCGGTGGCGCTGATCGCGGGAAGTGCCGCACTGGCCGCCGCGGGCGCCGCGGCGCAGGCCGGGGCGCCAAGCTCGCCTAACGGGACGGGCCGGGTCGTGGGGTACGTCACCGACTCCGCCGGCACACCGCTTGCCGGCGCGACGGTCCAGGTGATCGGTACGCGGTTAGGCGCCAGGTCCGCCGCCGACGGCCGCTACCATCTGGAGGCGGTGCCGGCGGGACGCGCCGCCGTGACCATGACCTACGTCGGGTTCGCGCCCGACACCGGCATGGTCGATGTAGCCCCGAATCGGACGACGACACACACCGTGCGGATGCGCAGCCTCGGCGCGTACGCGCTCGCGCAGATGCTCATCCTGGCGTCTCCGCGCCTCAGCGAAACCAAGGCCGCCGCGCTTGCCAAGCAACGGGACGCCGACAACATCCTGTCCGTGCTCTCGGGCGACGAAATCCGCTCGCTGCCTAACTTCAACGCGGCGGAAGCCGCCGGCCGCATTCCCGGCGTGTCGTTGGAGCGCGACGAGGGCGAAGGAAAATTCGTGCAGGTGCGCGGCACCGAGCCGCGTCTGTCCAACGTGACGATCGATGGCTCGCACGTCCCCGGGACCGAATCCGATCGCATCCCGAAGTTGGACGACGTCCCGTCCGACCTGCTCGGCGCCATCGAGGTGAGCAAGACGCTCACTGCCGATATGGACGCCGACGCGATCGGTGGCTCGGTGAATCTCGTCACCAAGACGCCGGAAGGAGCCCCGCGCGGGTATGTGGCCGGCCAGTATGGGCAGATCAGCATTGCCGGCCGCAACACCTACCAGGGCGGCCTCACCTACGGCGGCCGCTTCGGCGACGACGACAAGCTCGGCTTCCTCATCGGCGGGTCCGCCGATCAGAACAATCGGGCCATTGAAGATGTGGAACCGAGTTGGGGCGTGTACCACGGATCGATTTCTGCGCCTAACGATTGGAGCCAGCGCGACTACCGGTACGACCGCTCCCGCTACGGCATAGGCGGTGACCTCGACTACCGCTTCGACAGCCAGAATCAGGTCTACGTCAAAGGGCTGTGGAGCCTGTTCCACAACTACGGCACGCGGTACGTGTTCGATGTCTCCGGCGACAGCGCGGCACCGACCAGCCCGATTGGCGGCGCGCTCGTGAATCCGGCGCTCCAGCGGCAGTCGGAATTCCGGACGCCGTCCGAACAGATGTGGGGCCTAACGGCAGGCGGCAAGCACGACATCGGGCGCTGGACCGTCGACTACACGCTCAACTGGGCCGGCACGCGCCAGCAGGATCAGAATTATCGCTCGTCGACGTTCGACTACGACGGCCCGCAGCTCGCGGACCTCTCCTACAGCACCGCCAATTCGACCTATCCGGTCTATCACTATGAGAGCGCCGGCGACTCGTCGGCCGCCGTGAATCCGAACAACTACATGCTCGCCAAGTACAGCACGAGCGACCACATCACCACCGGTCGCGACATCGGTGGCGGACTGAACTTCCTTCTGCACTGGGTGCTCGCCGATGATCCGTCGCAGCTCAAATTCGGCCTCCGCTATCGCGACGAAAAGAAAGTGTTCACGGATCAGGAGCAGTCCTTCAAGTTCGTCGGCGGGACGCCGCTCGCCATGTCCCAGGTCATGAGCAGTTTCAGTGACCCGGGGTTCTACAATTATCTGCAGAACGGCTACTCCATCGGCCCCGTCGACAATAATTCGGCGACCAATGCGTTCGAGAATGCGCACGGCGCCTTCTTCGAGAACACTACCGATCCGTTAGCCGATGATTCGCTCGGCAGTTTCAGCGGATCGGAGAAGATCTACGCCGCCTACGCGATGAACACGACGGACGTCGGCCCGCTGCGCCTGAACCTGGGCCTCCGACTCGAACACACGCACGCGACGTATCTCGGCCACGCGGTGTCGCAGGCCGTCGACTCGAGCGGCGATCCGACTGGTCCCGAGCAGCTGCAGCTGATCACCGGGACAAAGGACTACACGGACCTGTTCCCCAGCGTGCAGTTGCGATATGCGCTGGACACCGCGACCAACGTGCGGCTCGCCTTCACGCGGGGGATCGCGCGGCCCAACTACCCGGACCTCGCGCCTAACTTGTCCGGTACCATCAACCCGCTGTACGCGCACGACCCGTCGCTCAGCGGGTTCACGGCGGGCAATCCCAATCTGCGCGCGCAACACGCGTGGAACTACGATCTGTTGTTCGAGCACTATTTCTCCGCGACGGGGATCGTGTCCGGCGGCGCGTTCTACAAGAATCTGAGCGACGTCATCCTGACGCGTACGTTCACGTACACGGGGCCGGGGCCGTTCAACGGATACGTCGGTCTACAGCCACAAAACGGCGGCGACGGCTGGTTGTTTGGGCAAGAGGTGGAGTGGGCCCAACGGTTGTCGTTTCTGCCAACCTGGCTGTCGGGCATGGGCTTCGACGCGAACTACACGCACACCGATTCGCGCGTACTCGTGGACCCGACGGGCGGACGTCGTGCGCCGCTCCTGCGGCAATCGCCCAACATCGCCAACGTCTATCTGACGTACGACAGATCACCCGTCTCGGCACGGATCGGTTGGACGTATAACGGCGCGATGATCGACTCGTACGGCGATGGAACCGCCACGGCGAACGGCGATAACTATTTCTACGCGCATTCGCAGTTCGACGGGTCGATCGTGTACAACGTCAGTCAGCAGGTGCAGGTGCAGTTTCAGGTCTTGAACATCAACAACGCCGTGTTCGGCTTCTTCCAGGGGACGCCGAGCCACGCGTTCAATTTTCAGCGGGAGTATTACGGCCAGACGTTTTTCCTGGGAACCAAGTTGGCGTTCTGAATCGGCATCGATCCGGAACTGCGCGCCGTCCGTCCGGGCGGCGCGCTTTTTTTTCTGGCCCCAATTGCGTTTTTGGACGCCCTAAATTATTAATTCGCCATGCGAGAAATCCGCCTGGTCGACGTCACGCCGTCCCGAGCGTCATGGCGACGCGCCTGACCGAGCGCGAGCAGAGCGCACACAAGACGTCGGCGGCGCGCCCCGATCACCCGGGGTGGCGTCGCGCGCGCGTGACGCCCAGTCTGGCGGAGGCGTATCGCACCATCGCGATTCCGGGCGTGAGCCGGTGGCGCAAGGCGCTCGCGTTCGCCGGACCTGGATTCCTCGTCGCCGTCGGATACATGGACCCGGGCAACTGGGCCACCAGCCTCGCCGGCGGCTCGTCGTTCGGCTATACGCTGCTCAGCGTCGTCGTCATCTCCAACCTGCTCGCCATTCTCCTGCAGGCGCTGGCGGCAAAGTTAGGCATCGCCACGGGACGCGATCTGGCGCAAGCCGTGCGCGACAGCTACTCGCGTCCCACCGTCATCGTGCACTGGCTGCTGTGCGAGGTCGCGATCGCGGCGTGCGACCTGGCCGAAGTCATCGGTTCGGCGATCGCGCTCAACTTGTTGTTCAACATTCCGATCGTCGTCGGCGTGCTGCTCACGGGACTCGATGTCCTCATCATCCTGGTGCTCCAGCACCGCGGCTATCGCACGCTCGAGGCGCTCGTCATTGCCCTCATCGGCACGATCGGCGTGTGCTTCATCTTCGAGATCGTCGTGTCGCGCCCCGACCTCGGCGCCGCCGCGCGCGGCCTACTGCCGTCGGTCGAGATCGTTCGCAATCCGGCCATGTTGTACCTCGCCATCGGGATCCTCGGCGCGACGGTCATGCCCCACAACCTCTATCTGCACTCTTCTATTGTGCAGACGCGCCGGTACGACGAAACCTTGCGCGGGAAGCGCGAGGCGATCCGCTACGCGATCATCGACTCGACCGCCGCGCTCATGGGCGCGCTGTTCATCAACGCCGCCATTCTCGTGGTAGCGGCGGCGACCTTCCACCGATCGGGCCACACCGGAGTGGCCGAAATCCAGGACGCGTACAAGCTGCTGACGCCTCTGTTAGGCGTGGGCGGCGCGAGCACCGTGTTCGCGCTCGCGCTCCTTGCGTCGGGTCAGAACTCGACGCTCACGGGGACGCTGGCCGGCCAGATCACCATGGAAGGCTTCCTCGACATTCGCATGCGGCCGTGGCTGCGCCGCTTGCTCACGCGCGGCATCGCGATCGTTCCCGCCGTGATCGCCGCCGGGTATTTCGGCGAGAGCGGCACGGCCAAGCTACTCATTCTGAGCCAGGTGGTGCTCAGCATGCAGTTGTCCTTTGCGGTGTTCCCGCTCGTGATCTTCACGTCGAGCAAGCCGAAGATGGGAGAATACGTGAATCCGCCCTGGCTCAAGCGCGTCGCGTACACAGTCGCGTTCGTCATCGCGGGGCTCAACCTGTGGCTGCTCGCGCAAGTGGTGCGCGGCTGATGGCGGCGCACGCGAAAGGCCGCAAGTCCAACGCCGGACCGCCACGGGGCGGAGGCGCTCGCCTGCCCGATCTCACGGCGCCGGTGGAGGACTACCTCAAGGCGATCTACGAGCTGGAGCGCGCCGGCGAACCGGCCGCCACCACGGACCTGGCGGTACAGCTCGGCCTAACGCCCGCATCGGTGACCGGGATGGTCCGCCGCCTGGCCGGGCAGGGGCTGCTCACGCACGAGCGGTATCGCGGCGTTCGCCTAACGACAAAGGGGCGGCTGGGCGCGCTGCGCACGCTGCGCCGACACCGGGTGATCGAGTCGTATCTCGTCCACGCCCTGGGCTACGGCTGGGACGAGGTCCACGTCGAAGCGGAGCGACTCGAGCACGCGGCCACCGACGCGCTCATCGATCGCATGGCGCTCGCGATCGGAGAACCCACCGTCGATCCCCACGGCGCGCCGATTCCGAGCCGCGAAGGCGCTGTCGAGGAGGCACGGTACCGAGCACTCGCCGACCTCGGCGCCGGAACCGCCGCGACGGTGATGCGCGTTGCGGACGAAGACCCGATGCTCCTGCGGTATCTCTCCGATCTCGCGCTCAAGCCAGGCTGCACCGTGCGTGTCGTCGAGCGCGCGCCCTACGGAGGACCGATCACCATCGAGGTCAATCGCCGACGCAAGCTCATCGGTCCTGCGCTCGCCGAACGCGTGCTCGTCCGGGCCGATCGCGCGTAAACCGCAGGGCTCGCCGCCGCGCGTTGCCAGGTCTCGGGTGCACGCGATATGCTTGCGATGGCGCACCACGAGACGAGATGACGCATGCGCATCGACATCGAAGTGAACGGCAGCCGTCATTCGATGGACGTCGATCCATCGCAAACGCTGCTCGAAGTGCTCCGCGACGAGCTCGGCCTTACGGGGACGAAGTACGGGTGCGGTGAAGGCCGATGCGGCGCGTGCACGGTGCTCGTCGGCGCACACGCGGTGGCGTCCTGTACGATACCGGCGCAGTCGGCCAACGGCGCGACGATCACCACCATCGAAGGGCTGGAGCACGACGGCCATCTGCACCCGGTACAACAGGCCTTCCTGGACGAGCAGGCGTTCCAGTGTGCCTACTGTACGCCGGGGATAGTGATGGCCAGCGTCGCGCTGCTGCGGGCGAATCCGCAGCCGAGCGCGGAGGAGATCGCGCGCGGGCTCGAGACGAACATCTGCCGCTGCGGCACCTATCCGCGCATCATCGCGGCCGTTAGGCGCGCCGCGGCGGGCGGGGCCGGGGAGGCGCGGCCATGATCGCGCGCGGCGGAACCGAGGGCGCATCGCGCCGGGAGTTTCTGAAGATGTTGGGTGGCGGACTTCTGGTGGTGCTCGTGACGCGCGACCTCCTCGCGGAGCCCGCTCCGGGTACCCGCCTAACGGCAGCGGCGCCGGGCGCGCCGCAGATCCCGGGAGACGTGGGCGCGTGGCTGCACATCGACGCGAACGGCGCCGTGACCGTCTTCACGGGCAAGGTCGAATTCGGGCAGGGCATTCGAACGTCGCTGGCGCAGGAAATCGCGGAAGAGCTGCGTGTCCCGCTGTCGTCGGTTCGTCTCGTCATGGGCGACACGATGCTCACACCGTTCGACATGGGCACGTTCGGCAGCCGCTCGACGCCGCAGATGGGAACGCAGCTCCGCAAGGTCGGGGCGACGGCGCGCGAGCGCCTCGTCGACTTGGCCGCCGAGCACTGGCACGTCGATCCCGGTGGCCTAACGGCAGCCGCCGGCCGCGTCACGGACCCGCGCACCCACCGTTCGCTGCGCTACGGCGAGCTCACGGCCGGTCGAACCATCACGGCCACCGTCAACGACGCCGTCGCGCTCACGCCCAAGGCGCATTGGACGGTCGCGGGAACCTCGGCGCCGCACGTCGGTGGGCGCGATCTCGTCACCGGACGCCACCAGTACACGTCCGACATGCGCGTGCCGGACATGCTATACGCGAAGATCCTCCGCGCGCCTTCGATCGGCGCCACGCTCGCGTCGCTCGACGCGAGCGCCGCCCAAGCGATCCCCGGCGTCGTGGTCACGCGCGATGGGGATTTCGTCGGCGTCACCGCGCCCTCGGTGCCGACCGCCGCCAAAGCGTTAGGCGCACTGCGCGCGACGTGGGCGCCCGCATCGGGACCGGAGCCGTCGTCGCGCGACATCGCGGACTACCTCCGCCGCACGCCCGCCCCGGACGCCGGCCCCGGCCACGAAGGCGGCTCCGCCGAGCCGTTCGAGCGCGGCGACGTGACCGCGGCGCTCGCGGCGGCGCCCCACCGCCTGACGCAATCCTATACCGTGGCGTACATCGCGCACGTGCCGCTCGAGCCCCGTGCCGCGCTCGCGCAGATCACGCACGAGGCCGGCGGCGATCGCCTCACGGTGTGGACCGGCACGCAGCGGCCCTTCGCCGTCCGCGATCAAGTCGCCCAAGCGTTGGGCATGCCTAACGATCGCGTGCGCGTGATCGTACCCGATACCGGCTCCGGATACGGCGGCAAGCACACCGGCGAGGCGGCGGTCGAGGCAGCGCGGCTCGCCCAGAAGGTCGGCCGCCCCGTCAAACTCGTGTGGACGCGCGAAGAGGAGTTCCGTTGGGCATACTTCCGTCCGGCCGGCGTCATCGACGTCGACGCGGGCGTCGATGCGAACGGCATCATCTCGGCGTGGACGTTCGACAACTACAACTCCGGTCCGGCCGCCATCCGGCCGCCGTACCCGATCGCGAACCAGCGAGTCATCTTCCACCCATCGGTATCGCCCCTGCGTCAGGGCTCGTATCGAGCGCTGGCGGCGACGGCCAATCACTTCGCGCGCGAGTCGCACGTGAGCGAGCTCGCGCACATGGTCCAGATGGATCCGGTCGCGTTCCGCCTCAAGAACATCGACGACCCGAGGCTGCACGACGTGGTGCAGAAAGCCGCCGACACGTTCGGATGGCCGGGGCCTAACCGCCAGCCCGGCCACGGTGTGGGCGTGGCGTGCGGATTCGAGAAAGGCGGCTACGTCGCCACGTGCGCCGAGGTTTCCGTGGACCACGGGTCGGGCGACGTGCACATCGTGCGCGCGGTGACGGCGTTCGATTGCGGAGCCATCGTGAATCCGGATGGTTTGCGCAACCAGATTTCCGGCGCGCTGGTGCAGGGAATTGGCGGTGCGCTGTTCGAGGCCATCGAGTTCGACCACGGAGTGATTGGCAATCCGCACCTGGCCGACTATCGCGTGCCGCGATTCAGCGATGTGCCGGCGATCGACGTCGTGTTGGTCGATCGGCCGGATGAGCCGTCGATGGGCGCGGGCGAAGCACCGATCATGGCGCTCGCGCCCGCCGTGGCGGCGGCGCTCTTCGAGGCCACCGGCGTCCGGCTGCGCGCCTTGCCCATGGCGCCGAGCGGCATCAAGCTCGCTGCCGCATCCGGCAGCGGTGCCCGTTAGGCGAACAGACTACGGTGTGCGGCCCGCGCTGTCGAGGCGGAATCGGCGGCCGCGCCGGTGCTGCCGCAGCGACTGGAATTTGTCGCGCTGTTCGGGCGTCAGAACGCTGTCGATCTGCGCTTGCGTGGCGCCGATGAGCGAGCGGATTTGCGGCATCGTCGTCTTGCGGATCGAGTCCAGCACGGCCATCCGCCGCTGCATGATCGTGTCGATGCGCGCCTGCTGATCGGGCGTCAGATGCAGCTGCCGGGCGAACTCGGCGCGCATGCGGATCCGCGCGCTGTCTGCGTTAGGCGCGCCGCGGAAGACCACGAACGGCCCGAACGGCCCGTGCCGCGGCCGGATGAACGCCCGGTCGAGACCGATCCCGACGAGAATGCCGGCGATCAGCGTCACGCACACCACCACCGCCGCCATCGCCCGCGGCGAGAACCCGCCGTCGGGTCGATCCCCGCGCGGACCCGTCATTGCGCGAGCACCTCGGCGGCGAAGGACGCCGTCGTCGGTTGGCCGGCCATCGATACCGCCACGTCCTGCTCCGACGCCGCGCCGGTCACCGCCTCGATCAGCGTTCCTGCCGGCTCCGTTGCCTCGGTCGCCGAGCGATCGAGTGCGATCAACGCGATGGCGGCGATGGCGGCGGCCGCCGCGAGCGGGATCGCGGCGCGCGTCCACCGCGCGGCATGGTCCCACCAGCGCTGCCGGGCCGCGGCGACGCGCCTGCCTAACGCAGCGGCGTGGATGCGCCGGGCGAGCGCGTCCCAATCCACCTCGTCGTACGGCGGTGTCCCTGCCGCCCGCTCGAGCTGCGCCGCCAGCGCCGCGTCGAGCTCGCCGTCAAACTCGTCACTCATGGGTCCGTTCTCCGCGCAGAGGCGCGAGCGCTTTTCTGAGCGCGTGCCGCGCCATGTGGAGGTGCCACCGCACCGTCCCTTGTGATACGCCTAACATTGCCGCGATCTCGACGCCCGACATGCCGTCGATGTCCGCCAGCTCCACGATCAACCGCTGCCGCTGCGAGAGCCCCGCCAGCGCCGCGTGAAACCGCTCGCGAATCTCGGTCCGCTCGTACAGGCCTGCCGGCGATGGCTCCCCCGGCTCCGCCACATCCGCCGGCATCGCCTCCGTTCGACGGATCGCGCGCGCCTTTCGCGCGTTGAGCCCCCGGTTCACCACGATGCGGAAGAACCAGGGGCCGAACGGCCGCGAGCGATCGAACGACGCGATCCGCTCGAGCGCCGTGAGAAACGCGTCCTGTACGAGATCCTCGGCGTCCTCGCGATGGCCTAACACACGATACGCGATCGCGAAGGCACGGCGCAGGTACCGGCGCACGACCAGGTCGAATGCCGCGATGTCTCCCTGCTGCACCCGCGCGAGAATCGCCGCCTCTTCGGCGAACGTGCGCTCGCTCTCCGACGGCTGCGCGGCGCTCGATTCGACCAACGCGCTCACGCGGCCGGCGACGCGCCACGCGGGCGCGGACTCGACTTCGACTGTGCACGACACGTTCGCAGCATGCCTCTCGCGGAGTGACGCTCGCTGCGCGGCGCGGAATCGCAGGCCGCTCTCGGTACTATACCGGCCGCCGTACCAGTCCGTTGGGCGTCAGGGACCGTCGTCGCCACCCATGCGCGAGCGCATCTGTTCATCGCGCTTGGCGTCATCGGCATGAATCTTCGCCACGTTGTCATCGAACGTGGGCTGCTGATCCGATGTCAAAAGTCCGCGCGCTTCCGTGAACTCCTGGTCGCGCAACTGACGCGCGCCGTTTCGCAGCGACTTCGCAGAGTCCGCATCGGCGCCGTTCTGCATCAGCGTGTACAGCGCGCGCCCGTAGTCGCCGAGCTGCGGACGATATGCCTTTTCGAGTTTGTCGAGCGTGTCTTTCTGCGCGTCTTGCAGCTTGATGCTCTTGAGCGCTGGCTTGAGCGCCGCCATGTCCTCGAAGCGCCTCTGCAGGTCGTCTTCCGACATCTGCCGATGTGCTCCGCCGCGGCCGCCTCCCATACCGCGTCGTCCCATCCCACCCATCCCACCCATGCCGCCGCCGCCGGGATATCCTTGGGCCGCGACTACGCCCGGCCCAAAGGCAAGCGCGGCCGCCGCGACACTCGCGAGTGTCAGCAGGGTCATCCGTCGCATTCGATCATCTCCCGCTCGAGCCATCGTTGCGACGCATGCGCGTCGCGGTGAGCATGCTTGATACATACACCGAATGCCTCCGACTCGTTGGATGTCCGCGCATGGTTGACACCCCTCCGAGCCCGGGTTATGCTGCGCGCCGGCGCACGGCGCGACACGCGGCGCCGCCATCGGCCCCTTCGCTCGTTCCCGGGCGATGGGGCCGTTGTGTCGTTGGGCGGGAGGGTTGCTATGCCGATGACGTCACTGCGCCCTGGGGCGCGCGGCGCTCAATGGACGGACCAGGCGCTCGAGCTGCTGCGCCTGCGCCCGGGCAGCCGCGCG
>Ga0075426_10002923_pt1 | contig 12189 bp, 8 predicted proteins | sample SoiMethybrSBSTD5_FD_75304 | JGI IMG/M metagenome (GOLD analysis project Ga0075426, IMG submission 75304) | Bulk soil microbial communities from a Populus tree surrounding site in Tennessee, USA - Soil MetaG P. TD hybrid SBSTD5 | ecosystem: Environmental > Terrestrial > Soil > Tree plantation...
AGAATCACTGACTGGCCCCGGGAACTTCGGTATAGCCTGGGTGCGGTAGCGCGCCGCCTGGAGTCCTGCGCCGAAGAGAGTAACAAGATTTTCAAATCCGCTTCGCAAAAACCGACGGCCGATTTTCTCGTCGTCAACGCCAATCATTACGTCTTTGACCAGTTCGTATCGCACTTTCTCATTGCTACTCAGACGCCGTATAATACCCACGTCAGAAAAGGACGACCAAGAGTCGGAGACGACCGGCTGTACAAATCCCACCGCTGGATGTATACCGATGAAATGATGCGATCGTTTTTTGGTTATGACGCTGACACCTCGTCCGTACCCCGGATCGCGGTCGGTCAATCCATCGATTTCACAACTTCTGGGTGTTCAAGTCCGTATAAGGATGGCCATTGGGGCGCTGTCGATTTCACCGGCACATGGACGGATGGCAAGACTGCGGAGATTCTGCTCGCCAGCAATGCCTCCGTACAAACCGATATCGTCGCCCAGATAAACGTCACAGAAGCATTCTTGGGTTTGGAGGGCAATCCGATCAGAGTCACAGTACGGCTTGCCGGAGAACCCTTGGCACGCTGGAGCTGCCAATCGCGGTACGGGCAATCTACCTTCAAGGTTGTCCTGCCGTACCGCCTTCTTTCCAGCACGGACATTTCCATTCTCGCGTTCGAAATTGAGAACCCTCAGTTGCCGTCACTAGAAGCGCTCAAGGAAGGCCGGCAGCTCATTGGCGAAGATCCGCGAGAGTTGGGCATCAAAATCCAGAGTATTACATTCGGAGGTATCGATCAGCTAATATATACGGTCGGCAACCAAATCAGTTTTCTGGCCGGGGGTGATGGCATGAATTACGTGGATGAGTGCTGGACGACCCCTGACTGCTACGGTGCCTGGACGCTCGGCTCCGATGCCAGTCTGGTTATGTATCTTGCGGAAATTCCGCATGAGCCAGTTGCGGCCAGCTTTACCATATCCGATTCCGCAGTCAATGACGAGTTTCCACATATGAACGTGCATGTTTCCTTCAATGGTGAGGCGATGGCAACTTGGACACTAGGCCCCAAGCGTTCCGTTCATACAAGGAAGGTCATAGTCAAGCCCGAGGTGCTGAGCCGTTCGAGCCCATTGAGAGTTTCGTTTCACGTCGAAACGCCCCGCTCGTCGGCACAATTGAAGTGGTCGGATGACTCCAAGCCGCTCGGCTTCCGGTTGACGCGATTTCAAATGGAGCCTGCTCGAACCCCAGCTTACCGGCTTGGTGACGTCATTGATTTCACGGATCGGGGCAACGGGCAACCATTCCTCGATGCGAACTGGAGTGCTTGCGACCATTATGGAACTTGGACAACTGGCCCAAAGTCCAGCTTGACCCTGCGAATTGAGGGCGCTACCCAGAGTTCCCTTTCGGCTTCCTTTGTCATATCCGACTGCATGGTTGGCGCCGGTGCACCCACGCTTCCCGTGCGCGTGAACGTGAATGAAGAGCTCGCCGAGGAATGGATACTTGGCCCGGATCGGAAGCCACACCAGCGTACCGTGCAGTTGTCTCCTGAGGCCGTGGCGGCTGGCCGGGATATCGCAATCTCGTTCGAGACACCTGAGCTACGGTCGCCCGCCTCTCTTGGTTGGTCCCAAGATCCCAGGCTCCTGGGTTTGCGGCTGACCGGTATGATGCTGGGCCCGGGCGAGTTGCCTTCTTCTATGTTCTTTCGCGAGGCAACAGCCCGCACGATTGAGATGCCTGCGCCTCACGGCCAAAACTTCTTCCGCGAGCTAATGAGGCGGGCGGCCGTTTTGGCTCAGGATATTCGGCGGAGAGCCGCTTCGTGAGCCTTCCGTTAGAAGGTTTGCGGGTCCTGGTGACAATTCCGCCTCATACGTGGTTCGGCGGAGTGGATTTCAACTTCGCCGTCGAGATGGCGGAAGAATTACGCTCCCGCGGTGCCACTGTGTTCGAACTGGAAGTGGCTGGGTTCGTGGTTCACAACCAGAACCTCATCCGGGAAGCCATCCAGGAAACAATATCGTTCCGTCCCGATGTTGCATTGCCGCTTCCGAACGCGGGGTACGGAATTCTTTGTCGCACCCTGGATCAGCAGAACCTCTTCAAGGATATTCTGCAGGTGCCTACCGTCATGCTCTGGGATCATGGCCTGCTCCAATTCCCAAAAATCTGCCTGGCACCATTGCCCAAATCGCACGTGGACGCGACTGACGGAGCTCTTCAGCGCCTGAAAGACATGCTGAGCCATCCGTTGTACCATCACTATTCTCCCGACCACGGGCACATGGCGGCACTCGAGCGTTTGGGCGCCGTGGATGCGAACCAGGTCCATTTTTTTCTGCAACCAGCGTATCCCAATTTCGTTCAGCACGGCTATCGCATGGCGCCTAGCAACGCCTTTCGTACGCGTGTAGCGTTCGCCGGAAATGTGTATCTCCAGGCCGCTCGCGATCTCCCATTCCGAAACGAAAACACGCTAAATGCGATCGAGGAGCGGGTGATGTCGAGAAAGACGGCGCAGCTCAATGAGCCCCTGTGGGATCTCCTTACAGCCGAAATCGACTCGCTTGATCCGTCCAGGCGGGACCTGCTCCGCCTCGGGCCGGACTCCACTTTTTTTTGGAGCTTTATGCATGACGAGATCGAAGTGGTTGGTAATACAAGCGTGCGCCTTGCGGTTCTCAGCAAGCTCAAGCATGAATACGACTTTTACGGTAATTTCATCGAGCCCGACGCCGTCTCAACCCTGCGCTCGCGCTACAACATAACGTTCAGGAAAAGCCTGGACTACTTCACCGAGTTGCCGCTGCTCTTCATGAACAGCGACATTATCGTGGATGTGATCAACCTCGGCTACAATACCGGCGTTTCGCCTAAGGTAATGGGTTGCCTCGCGTGCGGCGGTTTCGTTCTATTCGACTATAAAGCCGACTTTCACGAGTGTTTGGGTGAAACTGGTGACCAGATCATGTATCGCGACGTCGATCACCTTAACGCGCTGGTCGACCATTACTTGACGAATCCGCGGCGACGGCGCGATGTGTCGCGGTATCTTCAGTATCGTGTTTCGACCGAGTTCAGTTTCGGCAACCTGTGCAACCGGCTGCTCGTCGACGAACCGCTATGGCGCAACTGAGCCTCGTGTTACGACCGTTTCGCTTTATGCCGCGCCAATCTACTGTACCGCACGGGCAACAGACAAATCGCGACGTACGCAGTCCCGTTGAAGGCTGGAGAAGGAATCGTAGTGCTGATCGCCAACGACCCACCCGGGCGCGATCGGGCCTCCACCTATCTGATCAAGTCTTTGGATGCCAGCGGCCCGCTTGACCACAATTAGGACTGCCCGATTGCGGAGACATCCGATTGCCAAACCTGACTGGCCTAATAGGCATCAATTTCCGAACTGTTATTGGATTAACGCTGATTTGACCAACTCTGCACGCCGTCCCTGAAAACTGATGATCCCCCAGGACGTCTCACTGGTCGATGCTGTGTTCGGCAGAATGGAGAGGCACGCATTTCGGGTTGCAAAGTTGAGAGCGGGCTCAACCTGCTACACGTCCCTCATTAACCCACGCCTGTACGCCATTCTCAAAGGAAATCTGCCCCCACGGTGTAGGCTGCGTCGTGAACAACGAGTAATCGGTAGTGCAACGCCAGCCACAAGACCGGAGCAAATCCCGCAGCCCGGTTTCGATCTCGATTCCGTGAGTTCCGATATGCAACCGCTTGACTTTGGCGGTAAGTGCGTCGATGTGGGTACGCACGGTCGACAGTTCCTGCCCTTCAATGTCCATGTCGATCAGGTCTACGCGTTCGAGGTCTTCCAAGATGCAGCCGAGGTTGATGCTCGGCACCTTAACCGAACGCCAGCCAGTCGCGTGCCGCAAGACCCGCAAGCCGCAGTACTCGCCATCTGGCGCCGACTGACTGGCAACATCGTAGTCTTTCGTTATGCACTGGCCGTACCAGGAATCGGGGCGCCGATCGAATGGCCCACCCCTCGGCCCGCCAACGTAAAACAGCACTTCATCGGGTATTTCGCTGATCGCTGCATGGATCAGTATTCCGTCAAGACCGTTGGTGGCGAAGTGCTGCCGGAGCCATCCGTACACATTGGGCTCCGCCTCGACGGCGATCAAGCGGGAGGGAAGTCCGCGCTGCCGGGCGGCAAGGCCACCGCGGACGACCCAGCGTCCAAAACCCGCTCCTAGTTCAATCATCGTGAACAAATCACTGGCTGCATTAACGGCCTCGCACAGGCTGATCCACTCGAAGTACTCCTCATTGAAGTCGGGGTACCCGGGCTGTTCGACTCGGGGTTCTTGTAGTGGCGGTGGGCCGTACCCGGCCACGAAGTCATGAGAGATCAAGCTACCGATGAAGTCGGCGTGATGGTTGCCGGGCACCTCACCAGAGAACGGCCGGAACTTAGCAAAAACCGCGTGATGGGGGGGCACCTCCATCACTTTCTGTGCTCCGTCTTCAGTCAGATTCGAATCCATCGTAAGATCACTCCTCTGCCGTTGGCGGAGTGCTGTAGGAGCGCGCCAGATTGACTACCACTTTTCTGGGCAACGCTTACAGGCTCCAAATAGCGGACCGTGATTGAGGCGCCTACGAAGCTCTACCATCGCTGGACTATTCCATGCGTTAAGAAAATCATAACTGCCATCGAAGCGGATCTCCTCGAACCCCGGAATCTGTTGGATGTAGCAGCAAGGGTTAAGGCGGAAGAAAAACTCATTGATGTAGAGATTGTAGTACACCGCCTTGCACGCAAAGCGCGGATACCGATTCATCGGGTTCAACCCGTCCTCGAGGGGGTCAATTGTTCCTTGGCTCCCTGGCGCGAGCGGCAGTCCTTTTGTCACAGGCATATCGTAAAGCCGTGCTGCCGTGTCACGGACCTCTTTCAGCCGAAGCCCCTCCTCCCGACTAACAGTAGGTGGCGGATGAATCTCGATTAATTCTTCAGTTTGTGGGGAGAAAAGCCGGTTTTTCCAGACGTCGGGATCCGCCTGCACTGGCACGCGGGAGGCTGCGATGGCCTCTCGCGCCTGCTCGAGCAAGAGTGGAAAGTCGGGATGCAGATACGGTGGCAATACATGATAATTTAGGCCGGAAAGCAGGCCGGCTTGCGGCAGGAGAGTGCGTAACCAAACGCCAGTCACGCCCAAGCGGTTTCCGAGTTCGATGAAAGCTGGGATCTCGTGCATGTTCTGCTGAGTAACAACGAGTGTAATGAAGATCTGCAACCCTAATCCTTTTCGGCGGGAAAGGTCGACCAGATGTTCGAGGGAACTGACAATTTTGCGAAAGGCCTCAAGACCAAGGCCCATAACGGCATCGTGCGTCTCCGGCGTCGCGGCGTTCAGGCTGATGGAGTACGAATGCAAGTTGATCGTTTCCAGATGATCACGCCATTTTTCCAGAAAGAAGCCGTTCGTAATGGTATAGCATTGCGCACGCCGATCGAGTACGCCGGCCAGCTTTGTGCACAGGATATCGAATTCCGGGTGGGCCATTGGCTCACCGTGCCCTACCAGCCCAACATAAACGGCGTTGCGAAGTACTGAGGTAAACCGGTCCAATTGCTTGAGATCGAGGATTTCACGGCCTTCTAGCCACGATGTGCAGAAGGTGCAGCGTGCGTTGCATACGTCGGCCACTGGGAGCGAAATGTTCCAGGGATAGCTATTCAGCTCGGCAACACCGTGGGTGTATTCCCACAAGTTGGTCAGGAAATTAGTCCCCCAGGGGTCGAACGGAAAAAACGACGTGACTTGCTCTAGAGAGAGCGCGCGAATCTTGTTTTCCAGTTCGTCTAACCCAGCTTGGTCAAGCCGAAAGTTATGGTAGCTAACGTGGTCAAAGAACTCCCTAAGTTCGATTTGTGCAAAAGTTTTGTGCGCTTTCGACGAATATGGCGCGAGCTTCGCAAGTGACCATCTATAGGACGAGGAAAACGTCTCGCGCAACATGGCTTATCCTAGAGAGCTTGTGACTCTCATGTCTGAGATGGCGTTTCATGGCACTCTAAAGTAGATTAAAGACGAATCATGTCCATCAAAACCCAACTCTTGCAATTCGTCGCCAGGACGGCAGAAATCCACCCGCCGTTCGTTCATCCATGATATCAAAGGCGCCGTCTCTGCAAAGCCTACCACTTTACGCCCGGAGAAATGTACAGCCTCCGTGTAGGGGCTGGCAAATGTTCCCGCATAGTCTGCGGGGAAAACGGAACAATCATGAATCGCTACAACTTGACCGCTGAGGCGGGGTAGCCAACGAGTTATAGCATGCGATGAGATGACGCTATTGGGGAGGTCGTCGTCATGGGCGTCGTAGAGCATCAGCAAGGGAAACTTCCACGCTCCCGGGATAAGAAACTCTACGGCATTTTGCTGAATATCCCTAACGGGTCCGAACTCAAGCGCTGGAAAGTACTGGTCTGCGAACCCCTTGAATGGCGTGGGGCAGATGTCGAGACTGTAAATCCTGCATTTCCACAGTGTTGCGCTGGCAGCAGCCAGCGCAACCGTGGAAGAACGGCTGCCAGCACCGAGCTCGAAAATCGTTCTTGGCCGGAGAGCGCGTACGAGAAGATACAATTCTGTCAGAGATTGGGCGGTTTGGTGAGGAAACGGACGGACATTGTAGATGTCCTCGAGCTGCCGGATCACGCTTCGAAATGCTTGCAGTCTTTCGGCGATCAAGCGTCGGCCGTCGCCACGATACTTATCCAGGATCAGCACGCAGGTTCGCGAATATCGATCTCTCGGTGCGCGATCACAAGAGCTTAACATGGGGCGACCCCAGGGATGGAAGTACTGAGACGTGTAATGGTGAGATTGCGTCGGCACCTGTCCTCTCGTCAGGCGCCGTCTGTCGAGAGCGTCTCCGGCTGCCCCATTAATACAAGTAAATTTCGCACGATACGGCGTGAGAGCAGTCTCATCCAATTGCTCAGGTGTATACTTTGTGAGCCCGGGCAGCACGCGGGTGAAGCTCCGAACCTGGAGGACAACGATTGTGGCGCCGTACGTGCCTAAGTTGTTCCCTATTGAAACGTGGTCCGCTGGTGGCCCGCGACATCCGCTGTCGAGAGCAGCGCACAATCTTGGAGATTATCCTCAAGGACAATCCAGCAACGTGGTACGCCTCCCCGCGATTAGCTCGTCGAATTCACTCGCGCTCGGCCTCCGTCTCGGCGGAATCTCGACTAAAATGTAAAGAAACTATGTCTTCAGCACCCCGACCTTTTGACAGTAAGGCACAGTTTTGGATACTCAGCCGCCTGATCGCACAGTATTCGGAAGCACAACTTGACTGTCCGGTGACGTACTGCTACTCACGCCGCGGCGGGCGGCTGCTTCTAGAAGACCGTGGTTTCCGGCTCACCGGATTATTCGTCGATCACATCTTCTGCTACAGCATTCCGGAGTATGTGCAGTACCGCCACAAGATAGTGTGGTATTTCCGCTGGCTGCCGCGCCGTGTCTTCCGAGTGCGCGAACGTCTTTCGGGTGGCATCTCTGCCTGACGGCAACACCTCGGTGATTCAAATGCCAGAACGACCATATCTTTCGGTGGTCGTCACGGCCCGCAATGATGACCACGGTGGCAACCTGCTGGGCCGCATGCAGACCTTTCTCAACGGCTGGATCGGTCAGTGTAAGAAGGTCGGACTCTCGTCCGAGCTGATCATAGTCGAGTGGAATCCTCCCGCCGACAGGCCGCTCCTGAAAAAAGCACTCCGATTCCCGGCCGACCTCGGGCCATGTTCCGTCCGGTTTATTGAGGTTCCGCCTGAAATCCATAAGCGCTATCGCCACGCCCAGTCGCTGCCGCTCTATCAAATGATCGCTAAGAATGTTGGTATACGTCGTGCGCTCGGAGACTTTGTGCTGGCCACCAATATCGACATCCTGTTCTCGAACGAACTAATACGCTACATTGCCGAGAACCGTCTTCGCGCTGGACGCATGTACCGCGTTGACCGTTATGATGTTATGAGCGATGTACCTGTGGATGGGGAGGTCAATGAGCAGTTGGCCTACTGCCGCAGCCACCTGCTCCGAATCAATGCACGAGAAGGAACTTATAGGCTGACCCCAGATGGTCGGCGCACTCTGGAACCTCAAGATGTTGCAAGCCCGGAGTCAGGCGTCACCTTCAGCCGCGGCTGGTTTCCTGTGGAACGCCATTCGCAAGCAGAAGTGTTTCGCTGGGTCGAGAACGATGCGGAAGTACTGGTCAAAATCCCGCAAAATCCCCCTCTTCCGTTGCATTTCGACATTGAGGCCGGACCGGGTGTAGGGCACCGTCCGTTCGTGTTGCAGATCGTCGATGCAGAGGGAGTCGTTCAGGACGAGGCGCTGGTCGATCGTGCCGCCAGGGTTACTGTTCACTTCCCATCTGATGGCCAGGCAGTGCGAATGTTTCGGTTGCGAGTGATCGGCGGTGGACTTCCGGTAGGTCACGATCCACGCATTCTGAATTTCCGCGTATTCCGATGCTTGTGGGGCCAAGTTGATGAAACCACTGCCGAAAGCTACCGGCTCGACGTCGGACCACCGCTCTATTTTCAGAACACGACTCATGGGGTGTTGCCGAAACTGGCGAAGGCATATCGTTTTTCCCTGGAGGCGGGCGGACTTTGGAAAGGTGCACAGGCGGCAGTGGGATACTATGTTCGTTCCAAGAAGCTGCCGGTCAAGCTGGGCGAAAACGATGATATCTTCGAGCGCGGCGCAGGCATTTTGCCAGGCTCACAGTGGTATCCCGTGGAGCATCACCTCGGCGAGACATTTCGTTGGGTCCGCAAAGACGCACAACTGTTCATTCGATCTCCCAAGGTTCTTCGGGCCAGAAACCTCGTGCTGGTGGTCGAGCCCGGTCCTGGCGTCGGTTACGGTTCGTTCGAACTCCTCCTTAGGGACGAGGATGGCAACATCGTGGCGCGGGCCGCGGTGGAGCGCTTAAGCATTCTCGAACTGCAACTTCCCTTGAGATCCAGTGCAACTCAGATGTTCAGACTCACGCTTGAAGGGGGTGATCTTCTGGCGGCACAAGATCCCCGGATTTTGAACTTTCGGGTGTTCTGGTGTGGTTGGTCCAAGTCAGGCCGCGCGGCAAATGATGTTCATGAGGAGGCGCAAAACAACCTAAGAGCTGGCTCAGAGCGTTCGGAAGACTCTGTTGAACAGATTGAGGCTCCAAATTGTTCCACGCCGGTTTTCTTGCACACGAACGGCTGCGGTGACTTCACCTTAATGGCTCGCCAGCACTGGTTCGATGTGCGCGGCTACCCAGAATTCGATCTCTTTTCCATGAATCTGGACTCCGTTTTGTGTTACTCGGCGCACTACGCCGGTTTCCGGGAAGAAATTCTGAGCGAACCGATGCAAATCTACCATATCGAGCACCAGACTGGCTCAGGCTGGACGCCCGAAGGTCAAGCGCAGCTCTACACGCGGCTGGCGGCCAAGGGCTTGCCAGTTATCAACTACCGGGAGGTTGTCGACTGGGCGGCTCAAATGAGGCGCTTGAATTCCCCGATGATCTTCAATCGCGAGAACTGGGGTCTGGCGGACCTGGATCTGAGTGAGACGACTCTGCCACACGTGGGCAAAACTGAATCGCAGACTAAGTAAACACTTCCTTGTGAAGTGGCTGAAAAGAGTGTGTTTAAGGGCTTCCTAGTTTCAGCTGCCCGCGGCCTTCATAGGCTGCTGCAACTTCTGCCGCGACTCCGTCCATGACCAGTTCGCCGTGATCCAGCCAGAGCGCCCGTTCGCAAAGGCTCTGCACTGCACCGGTGGAATGTGATACGAACAGCAGGGTTTTCCCCTGCTGCTTAAATTCCAGAATCTTCTTCGTGCATTTTGACTGGAACGCCTGGTCACCTACGGAAAGAACTTCGTCGATAATGAGAATATCGGGATCCACGTGGACCGCAATGGCAAAAGCCAGCCGCACATACATCCCCGAGGAGTACGTTCGTAATGGCTCATCTATAAACTGGCCGATGCCCGAGAACTCTACGATGCTATCAAATGCCCTAGCGGTCTTTGCCGCTGTGAAGCCGAGCAGAGCGGCGTTCATGCGAACATTCTCGGCGCCGGTTAAATCGGGATGGAAGCCAGCCCCCAGTTGAAGGAGAGCAGCCACGCGGCCATTGACGTTCACCGTTCCTTCATCTGGCGGACATAGACCCGCCACAAGGCTCAATAGCGTGCTCTTTCCAGATCCGTTGAGTCCGACCACACCCACCGTCTGGCCTTGCGCAATGCTGAAGGAAATGTTCCTCAGCGCAACGAACTTTTGCGTTGCTCCTCGCTTCAGAAGGCGCGCCAAGTAGCCACGTGCCAGCATCCGCTGGCCATGGATGGAGAACGTCTTTGTGACGGAAACAAAGGTGATGACATCCATGACTCAGAGATAATCGTAGAATCGGTGCTTTAGTCGGCGGAACATGTACCACCCGAAACCAAACATAAAAAAAGAGACCATGAACAGTTTAAGGAGCAATGGCGTGCGGGGCGCCTGGGCCTGCAATATGATGTTCCGGAGCGCGACCACAAGGGCGGCGATCGGGTTGAACTCATACAACTGCGCATACTGCGGACGAACCATGGAGAGATCGTAGAAGATAGGCACCAGCCAGAACAGCACTGTGCTGCCCGATTCGACCACATAACGCATGTCGCGAACGTAAACATCCAGAGCGCCACATAATAGAGCGCATCCGCAGACGAAGATCAGCTCGCATATCCACAGCACCGGGAGCCACAACCAGTATCGGTTAATGCCAGTACGGAAGACTATTGCAATCAAGAGCAACAGCCCGACCTGTATGCACAGATGGATCGCGTTTCCCAGCACGCTGGAAATCGGCATCGCTTCTCGTGGCACGGGGACGCGCTTGATCAGCTGAGCGTTATCGATAACGGATGTCGTTCCGCTGGCCCAGGCCTGACTGAAAAAATTGAAAGGAACGATACCACACAGCACGAAAACAGGGAACTTGGGAATCGAGCTGGGAAAGATCTTTGTAAAGACAAACGTCAGTACCCCCATCATGACTAACGGGTTCACCAAGGACCAGAAAACACCCAGCGACATGTTCCGGTAGCGCATACGAAAGTCTTTTAGGACCAAATTGCGGATGAGAAAAACATAGTCGCCATGCCACATGGATCAGCCTCGCGTTCCAAAACTAGCGCCGGTTTGCAACATTACGACTGCGGCACCTCTGGGAATCTGGTTGAGAAGTAGTGCTGCCGCGCGATCCAAGTCTTTGTTACTTGTCAAGAGTATCAAGCTTAGCACACGATACATTGCGCGCCGGAACAACGGACGAGGGCGGTTTAGCGGATTCCACCCCACGATGTCCCGCCGAAATCGGATGGGCGCCTAGGACGTAGTCCAGGCACAGGGCAAAACTGAAGCGCTGGATCATATCAACGGTTTGGCGACTCTACGTCCAAGTGGATCAGCAACTTCCTCGAACCCGACTTCACCGCGCTTTCATTCATCCCTTCCTTGACGCGCTGCTGACCGACGTGGCGGTGATTGTTTTGGGGCAGCGAAATGCTTAAAGTAAACCGTTGCAGCACACATGACGATATGGTGAACAGCGATGCATCGTCATGATTCAATTACGCGGGGCAGTGAGAGCCGGATGTTGCGGTGCCTTTTGTGCGAGTGAGACCGGATCGACCTTGAGCCCTTCGCGCGCGATATCGCCAGGGTTCGGGATGATCATGTCCCCTTCCTTAAGGCCAACGCTCACCTCGACGCGGTCGCCGTAGTCGCGGCCAATTTGGATCTTCTGGAGATGCACGGTATGATCCGGGCGGACCAAGGCCACGCCGGTGCCGTCCGCGCTGACAATCAGCGCTTCACTGGGGATGAGCATGGGCGGATTGGTTCGGGTACTGCTCAAGTCGACCTGAGCGTACATGCCCGGCAACAGGGACCCATCCGCATTCGGCACGTGAACTTCCACGAGGAGAGTCGTCCTACTGTTTGGATCGAGCGCGTTCGCGGTGCGCGCCACGGCTCCAGTGAACTCGCGGCCGGGCAAATTCGAAACGCGCAAATGCGCCGTCTGCCCTGGCCGGATAGAGTCGGTGCTGGCTTGCGGGACGTTGACGTAAGTGCGTAGC
>Ga0075426_10002927_pt1 | contig 12184 bp, 13 predicted proteins | sample SoiMethybrSBSTD5_FD_75304 | JGI IMG/M metagenome (GOLD analysis project Ga0075426, IMG submission 75304) | Bulk soil microbial communities from a Populus tree surrounding site in Tennessee, USA - Soil MetaG P. TD hybrid SBSTD5 | ecosystem: Environmental > Terrestrial > Soil > Tree plantation...
CTCACCGCAGCGGCGATGAAATGTTTGAATGGACAGATACTCGCTCGGTTTGTTTTGAAGGAGCAGCTCGAGGACATAGAAGACCGCAACAGAATCAGCGAGGACGCGGTCGATCGAATGAAAGCGATGGGCATCGATGACCCGCATCGCATTTACGATACTGACGATTTGGCGCCGGGGAAAAAAATAATCTTCGCGGCGTCGGGAGTGACCGACGGAACCATCCTTCGCGGTGTTCGCTTCTTCGGAACCGGCATTCGCACCTCTTCAATAATCATGGCTACCGAGCGCACGAAGCGTGTGCGCTTCGTTGATACTGTTCACATTGAAGGCGGCCCGGACACGGTTGTTAGATTCTAACTGCCAAAGTCATTCGTCATTGGTCATTAGTCCTTTTGCCAGTCAGCGAACAACCTTTCATACACCGATGATCGATGACAATTAACTAATGACAAATGACCAATGACAAATGACCAATTCACTAATAAACCTTCCAGGCTTCAACCAGTTTTGCTTGGCGGACTGGTTCTCGGCCTCGGCTCGGTCATCCCGGGCGTGTCTTACGGCAACCTCTGCTGTTATGGTTGGGCAATCGCGGGAGGAGCGCTAGCTGCGAACCTACTGATCAAACGATCTCCGATATTTCCGATCACCAGCGGAGAAGGTGCTTCAACGGGCGCGCTGTCGGGAGTTGTCGGCTCGCTTATCAACCTTGTGATCGGCGTACCGCTGAGTTTGTTGCAATGGAACAGCTTGATGTCTCAAGTTGAAGGGCGAGTTGAGACAACGTCCGATCCGGCGAGCCGCGAGGCAGTCAAACAAGCTGTCTCGATCATGCAGAACCATCCGGCGTTAATCGCACTTGGCATCTGGTTGATCTTTACGATCGTCGCCATCATAGCGGCCGCGGTTGGCGGGATGATTGGCGTAGCCTTCTTCGAAAAGCGCAAAGGGCAACACTATCCACCGCCGCAAGGACCACCTTCGAGCGACTATGAGCAAGATTACGGACAGGGGCCGCCCCACAGCGCGCCTTATTGAGGAACGGAACCCCATTCGCTTAACAGATTCACTGTGGAAGTCCCATACGCCGCAGCAGGTCTTTAAATCGAGCGTCGGAACGAAGATCTTCAAACGCCGGCATAATATTTACGAAGGTCAGGACGGGGTGCCGCTCTTCATAAACCTTTTCGAGCCATTCAAAGGCAAGGTCTTTCTCGCCGGCAATCGCGTAGCGCTGTGCCACTCCAAACTCGTAAACCGGTGGTTCCGAGACCGGGCTTCGAGTATTGTCGCCCGCGAGTTGAGCGCCCAGTGCAGCCAACGGGTTCGTCACTGGCGGCTATTTTGACTCCGGCGGTAACCCGCACTGTTTCTTGCTGACAAAGAATGGAAGCTATATCAGTTTCGATGTCCCGGGCGAGCTTTTTGTGGAAGCTGGAAGGAGTAAACCTTCAGGCTCGGTTGCAGGCGACTACGTAGCGGAGGACGGTATTGACCGGCCGTTTGTTCGGAACCCAGATGGTGGTCTCGATCTCAGAGCGGGATTCGCCGGAGCGTCCGTCACCTATGCAATTGACATCAACAGTCGCGGCGATCTGTTCGGAAGCTACACTCTCGATCCGGACGCGGCGAACGGGTTCACCGGCTACGTGATGCGGGGCTCTACGTTCATCTCGACCTTCTCGTACCCGGGGGCGAACATTACTGACACATATGTCTTAGGTCAGAATGAGTCCGGCGCCATAGTCGGCTCTTTCAAGACCACTACTGCCGACGAAGAACATGGTTTCATGCGGACTGCTCACGGCAAATTCAAACAGATCGATTATCCGGGATCGGTACAGACCGAGGCATTCGGTATAAACGAAGCGGGAGATATTGTCGGAAGATACCTGGACGCCCACGGGATCAACCATGGATTTCTGCTGAGTGACGGTGACTTCACCACATTCGATACCGCCGGACCGAACACCTACGCGTGGGGAATCAACTCAAAAGGCAACATCGTGGGCTGGGCTTTCCCCACGGCCTCCGATGGCTTTATCGGATTCAAGTTGCTCAAGGCTAACTGAGCCTTTCGGCCTGCTTCCGTCGCCAAAGGACTATCATCAATCAAGCATTGTGACCGCTGGCCGGCTTATTATCGGACCAGCGGTTTACTTCTTATTGTCTTGTGCTTCTCTTTCGCGTTAGGCGATTGCGTGTCGGACATGAGTGCCAGGAATGCTCGGGCGGCTTGAGAGTGATACCGCTGCTTGTTGTAGATCAATCCTAGCTGGCGCTTGAGCCGCGCGTCGCGAATCGTCAGCGCTCGCAGACTTCCTTCTTCAATCTCTTTCGAGATGCACAGCCGCGGCACTATCGAAATTCCCATGCCGATCGAAACGAAACGCTTGATTGTTTCAATCGAGGCCAGCTCCATCGTGACTGTAAGCTTCACTCCTCCATCGCTGAAGTGCTTCGCCAATCGCTCGCGGGTGGTTGTGCCGATCTTATGAAGTATGAACGGCTCATCAACGAGCTCAGCCATTCTGACCGAGCGCCGAGATGCAAGCGCGTGCGTGGGCCCCACGATCAAAGCCAACTCATCGCGATGGATGTTTATCGCCTCGAGACGAGGATTTTTGATTGGCATCGTGACGATGCCGAAATCAAGAACGCCGTCGATGACTCTCTCAACGATCGTTCGTGTTATGGCGCGTTGTATGTCCACCTGAATCTGAGGATGGTCTCGCTTGAACGCGCCGAGCACTTCGGGCAAGAGGTAGAGACAGGTCGTTTCATTGGCGCCAAGCCGCAAGGTGCCGCGGCTTAAGCCGCGCAACTCGCCGACCGCAAGCAAGGCCTCCTCTCGAAGCCGAAGCATGCGTTTGGCGTACTCCATAAGCAAGTCACCCGCGGCCGTCGGTCGAATGCTCTTGCCGAGCCGATGAAACAGCGGCTCGTTGATCTCGCCCTCGAGCAGCTTGATGGCCGAGCTTATGGCCGGCTGTGTGCGGCCAAGTCGCTGCCCGGCTCGCGAAAAACTCTTCTCTTCAGCGACCGCCCTGAAGACCTCGAGCTGCCATAACTCCATCGCTTATCGTCCTTTAGTCGTATAAATAGATTCGATCCATATCATAAAAAGAATAGATTTTACAAATCCAATTCAAAGGAGTAAAAGAGTACGTGTCACGGCGGTTAGCTTGCCGAGTTCGGATTGAAGGTTCCGGAAGTATTAGCCCCCGCAACCTCACCCGAGCTCAGTAAGCTGACCGCCGCATCGCTTTTTTCAGTCAAACAATTCCGCTGGAAAAAACACAACATTGGAATATGGAGGAAGACATGAGCGCAGACATTGCATTGAAATTTGCGGCCGAGCACGGAGTCGAGTTCGTTGACGTTCGCTTCACCGACCTGCTCGGTCAATGGCATCACCTCACAATTCCGATTGAAGAATTCGGTCCGGACGCTTTTGAGAATGGCGTCGGTTTTGACGCTTCGAGCCTGCGCGGATGGGCCGCGATAAATGAATCGGACATGCTCTTGATTCCGGATTCATCGCGCTATTGGATCGATCCTTTCATGAAACCGGCAACGCTCTGCATGATCTCGAGCGTCATCGATCCGATAACAAAAGACGGTTACTGGCTGGACCCGCGCGCTGTCGCGCAGCGAGCGCAAAACTATTTGAGATTCACCGGCGCCGGCGACACCGCTTATTTCGGACCTGAAGCAGAGTTCTTCATATTCGATAAAGTTTCATTCCATAACGAAGGTCACACGTCGGGATACTCAGTCGACTCGATGGAAGGCCCCTGGAACACTTCGTCTGAACGCGGAGGCTCGAACGGGCACGGCTACCACATTCGTCCGAAGGAAGGTTACGTGCCGCTGCCGCCACTCGATTCGATTTCAGACTTGCGATCGGAGATTGCGACTCTTCTTCGCGCGGCAGGAATTCCGGTTGAATGCCATCATCACGAGGTTGCAACCGGAGGCCAGTGCGAGATCGACTTCCGTTACAACACGCTGTTGACCACCGCCGACAATCTGATGGTCTTCAAGTACACGGTCAAAAACGCGGCCTTGCGCGCGGGCAAAGCAGCGACGTTCATGCCTAAGCCGATTTATGGCGACAACGGCAACGGGATGCATTGCCACCAATCGATTTGGAAGGATGACAAGCCGCTGTTTGCAGGAGACGGCTACGCTGGCTTATCGCAAACGGCGTTGTACTACGCGGGCGGACTTCTCAAGCACGCTCGAGCGATTGCAGCATTCGCCGCGCCGACCACCAACAGCTACAAGCGGCTTGTGCCGGGTTTCGAAGCGCCGGTCAATCTCGCTTACTCGAGCCGCAACCGTTCGGCCGCGGTTCGAATACCGATGTACTCGCAGAGTCCGAAGGCCAAGCGATTGGAGTTCCGTCCGCCCGATCCTTCGTGCAATGCTTACCTCGCGTTTTCGGCGATGTTGATGGCGGGACTCGACGGGATTCAGAATCAAATCGATCCGGGTCCGCCGCTCGACAAAGACATCTACGATCTGTCGCCCGAAGAGTTGAGCGATGTTCCTTCAATGCCCGGCTCGCTTGAGGAAAGTTTGCAGGCCCTTGAAAGCGATTATGAGTTTCTGCTTGCGAATGACGTCTTCAGCGAAGGCCTGATTGAACGTTGGATCGATTACAAACGAGGCCACGAGATCAACCCGGTTCGAATGCGACCGCATCCGATCGAGTTCTCGATGTACTTCGACGCGTGATCAACCTGCACCCCATTGCATAGCCAAACCGGGCGGAGTAAATGCTCCGCCCTTTCTATCCCGCGCGCCTCAACCGTGCAATTGCAGTCTGTACCAATCAGGCGGCTCATCGCGTGGAAATCCTCATTCTTTACACCGGCGTTCACGTTATGTGAACATAAGGCGGTGAGAATAATAAGTCACCGCGCGATCCGTGAATTCATGGAACAGCAAAAGGCTGCGGCTAAATCGCTCGATGACTGGTATCGGATTGCGAAGAAGGCGAGATGGCGAAATTTGGCGGAGGTTCGCACTGTGTACCCGCACGCTGATCTCGTCGGCAAGTGTATCGTGTTCAACATCGCTGGAAACAAGTATCGATTGATCGCAAAAATAGCTTTTCATCGGCAGGTTCTCTATATCAAGCACATTTTCACTCATAAGCAATATGATCAGGGAGGTTGGAAAGATGGCTGCCGTTCCTAACATCAACATTGACCCGAAGAAATATTCGCGGCTGCTCGCCAGGACGCTTCCTCGTTCGATCCGCAGTGAGGAAGAGAATGACCGCGTCCTCAAGATTGTTGAACGGTTGATGGATAAGGGTGAAGATAGTCTCACGCCTGAGGAGGGCGCTCTCCTCGATCTTCTGGTTACCCTCGTAGAGAAATTTGAAGAAGAAGAGTACAAGCTCGAGAAAAAGAGTTCGGCCACGCCGTTGGGTATTCTCAAGGAATTGATGGCGGCGCGGAATCTCAAATCAAGCGATCTCTGGAGCGTGCTCGGTTCAAAAGGCCTGACCTCCGATATCCTGAGCGGCAAGCGAGCGATCAGCAAGAGCAGAGCGAAGGCGCTCGGTGAGTTTTTTCATGTATCGGCGGATTTGTTTATTTGATCCACTTCCCGCGCGAATGACGTGTTGGACACTTGGCCTGTTAGGGCTTGATCGAGCGTTGGATTGATGACAGACGCGGCCACGAAATCAATGTGCAGTGCACATGCGGCCCGATCGAGGTCCCGATGTACTTCGACGCGTAATCAACCCGCACCCCCATGGCATAGCCAGAAAAGGGCGGAGCAAATGCTCCGCCCTTTTCTATTCTGTCGAGCCGAAGAAGGAGGAGTTCAATAGGGTAAACAGGTACAAACTGATAAACTTGATTTTATGTTAATAGTGGAAAGACAGTGAGCCATGGGTCCCGTATTGATATTCGATAAGTCGGCTCTCGAAAGCCTCAACGCTGATGAGGCAATGTGGTTTGATAACTTCTTTCTCACAAATATTACACCCGTATTCTTTATTGAAACGCTTGCCGATCTTGAGAAGGAGATCCATGCGGGTCGTACAGCGGAAGAAGTAGTAGGCGGATTGGCTTACAAAACGCCGGACGCAAACTCAAAATGCAATGTTCATCATACGACGCTCCTCGTTGGCGAACTATCTGGTGCGAAAACCATCGATATGAAATACGGAAGACCACATGTTCCTGGTGGAAAAGCAGTGGAACTCGGTGGCCGGACTGGCATTATATTTCAACAATCACCTGAAGAAGCGGCGTTCCATCGATGGCAACGCGGAGAGTTCCTTCAACTTGAGCGCTTGCAAGCGAAACGCTGGAGGACGAACCTATCTGGCATTGATCTCGAGCAGAACTATCGAGAATTCCAGAGATTCTTTCCGTTGGGCAAGCCTAAGACTCTCACCGACGTAAAGCGATTTGTCGATTTCTACCTTAGTTCACCAGATCAAGAAGCGGTTCTCTCTTTCGGGCTCTCTGTGCTTGGCTTTCCAGAGCGTGGCCAGCAAAACGCCCTGTCGAGATGGAGGTCATTGGGGAAATCGCCAGTACGCGAGTTTGCGCCCTACCTTACCCATGTTCTGTCAGTCGATCTTTTTTTTAGCCTTGCTATCGCCGCCGATTTGATCGGACGGGGGCGACCAAGTCATAAGATCGACATCGCTTATCTATACTACCTTCCTTTTTGTATGGTGTTCGTGTCGAACGACAAACTACACGCTGCAATTGCGCCTTTTTTCCTGAGAGAAGACCAGAGCTTTGTGGCTGGAGGCGAGTTAAAAGCAGAGCTTCGAAAATTGGATGCCTATTACGACGCATTTCCCGACGACGTGAAGGATCGGGGCGTTATGAGTTTTGCGGTATTCCCTCCGTTAGACGACACATTTTTGGTGACACGATTATGGGATAAGCACATGTCTCCCAAGTGGCGACAAGCATCTTCTAGACGCAAGCCCCTTCTCGACAGCGCTACGGGAAAGACGATTATCGAAGAGATACAAAGTTTCGAGGAACGAGGTACACCTTTACCGGATGGGAACCGTCTGAACTCTGACGAGGCGGACAATGTCGTAATAAAGCGAAGTGTGTACATACGGAAAGGGAAATGGAATCGACTTCCGCCAGAAGCAATCGAAGGCAAGAATGAGGGCACATAGCACTAAACAAGCTTCTTTCTAAATTTCGAATATCCTGTGACTGCCACTGCTACAACAACGCATGCTGCAAGCTCCCACTGAAGGTAGATCGCGGTGTCGCGGTTTCCAACGAGGTGAATCCTTCCGAACCAAAGTTGATCCAGATACCGGAAGATCTCAAACCAGCAGCACAATCCGAACGCTACAGTCGCAATCAAAAAGCCAAGAAGATCCTTCGGAACCACGGAGAACAGATTCTTCCAACTAACCGGGATCAGATTGTTCTTTTGTTTGCGCTTCCTAAGTTTGAACAACAGAGTCAATAACGCGACGAATACGATGACTCCGAGAAAGTCGTAGAACAGATCGTTCGCGGTATCGTCCCAGGTATGAATTCGTTCGAAGTGACTCCACCAATATTCGTCCCACAACTCGAGGATTTCGTACCAACCGCAATATGCGAACGCGACTGAGGTCGCAAGAAATCCAAGCAGGCTGCTCTTGAGCTTATAGCCCATCCGCTCGGTGCCGGCTCGCAACAACCAGAACGCGGCAACGGATGAAAAGCCCGAACCAAAAAAATGAGCGAACTCGTCGTAGTCTCGCAGCGGGCCAAACGGATGCCCGTAAAGCCCGAACTTGTTTCCCAGAACGTCTACGGCTACAGCAATCGCGAGTGACAGGATCACGAGAATCGGCGCTCGCAAGCCTTGCCTGAATCTGAAGAAGCAATAGAAGAACAGCAGCAGCGAACATGTGTAAACCGTGTTGACCGGCCATTCGCGATATGGAAGCCCAATCAACAGGATTGACTTTGCGGTGAAGCTGATCACGCAGAAGGTATAGAACTCGATTGCTCTATACAGCCCGTTGTTCACGCGCGCGACTGCAACATCGGCCATGCCGTTCATCCTCCGAGGTGGCTGCTCCGCATCGTGAGAGCATACCAAAGCGACTAGAAAACACGCAGCGCTTTAGAGTGCTGCTGGCCGGTTGTGGTTGCTTCGATGTGAGGCGGCAGGTATCTTCAGTTTTGGACGAACCTCAGGTGACAGACGAGCGAATCTCCCAATCAGAATCTTCAAGCAATCAACATCTGGTTGCCGAGCTGCGTCGCTTCGCCACTTTCGAAGAGCTGCGGCGCTCCGAGTTCTATCGAACTCATCGCGAAGAATTGAGCAGGTTACTCGATCGACCAAAGATCTACCGCGCGGCTGACTGCAAACCCAGATTAAGCTCGTTCCTTCGAGTGGTTGAATGGAATATCGAACGCGGCTCGCGGCTCGACGGAATCGTAGAGGTGTTGAACTGGCACCCGGTTCTGAAGTTTGCGGATCTGTTGCTGATCAATGAGCTGGATGAAGGAATGGTTCGCTCCGGCAACTTGAATGTGCCGCTCGAGTTAAGCCGAGCGCTTTCGGCTCACGCCATTTTTGGTGTTGAGTATCTTGAGCTCACCAAAGGCGCGGGCGATGAACTCGCTTTGAAAGGCGAGAATACGGCTGCGGTTCATGGCAACGCGATTCTAACCCGGCACCCGTTCTCAAATGCTGAAGTCTTTCGCTTGCCGAGATGCGAAAACAACTTCGAGAGCATGGAACGACGGATCGGAGGACGAATCGGAATCATCATCGAACTTGAAGTCGGCGGCGAAAAGCTTATCGTGGGAAACACTCATCTCGATGTGACCAACACGCCTCGTTGCCGCGCTATACAAATGCGCGCGATGCTTCAAGCAATGGAAACAGGAATTACTAAGGCCGGCGGGAATCGAAATGCCATCATCGGCGGCGATTTGAACACGCACACTTTTGCGCGAGGCACGCGGTTGCGAGCGATGAAGAACACGGCAACGATTCTCGGCAGTAAGCGCGAGCGGCTGGTTCGAAGATTGAATCATCCTGAAACGAGAGAACCAGCGATCCGTGAGTTCGACAAATTCGATTATCTGACTGAAGACTTCAACGATCAAAGGGCAACTAGCCGTTCGATTGTTTCCAACCTCGACGATCCATCGGGGCTGCCCAGTCCAATGCGATGGTGGGTCAACCGTCGCGTAGGTCCTAACGGATTGCTGCTCGAATTCCGACTCGACTGGCTCGCGGCGCGCGGGCTGAGAGCGCTGAACACACGCGAGGCGCTTGATCACAAAACCGGTGCTGCGAGCGTCGACGCTCAAACCTTTCAAGGCCTGGAGTACAAAGGATCACCGCTCTCTGACCACGATCCGATAGTGGCCGACATCTCAGTCGACGACTTCACATCAATCTGACCGAAACGATTCAAATCAGAATGACGGAGCCGGCTCTTGCGGTTGGCGCTCAATTCTCGCGCTCACCTTCCAATCGCTGAAAATCTAGAACTTAAACCGAGCGCTGCATTCACTAAACGCTGGCATTCCGTTTGTAGAGTTGCCATGCAGGTCACGGCTCTTCAGAGCTGACCACCTAGGGGGAACCGTTATGAAACAACTTTTAAAATGCGAAGGGGTCATCTGGGAGATCCGTCTTACAATTTGCGGCCGATAAGCTCAATCGATTGATTCTGTCCGAGCGCGCATGTCGGCGCGTCCTTACTTGTAGTCTATCCTTCTCCGGCTCGCCCTCCTTCATCATTGTAGAGAAGTCCTCACTATCGTAGAGTTCTCTTTGAATGATCGATATTCATAGTCACATCCTCCCCGAAGTTGATGACGGTTCACACAGTCTGGATGAATCCCTTGAGATGTGCCGAGCCTCTGCCGACGATGGCATCAAGATCATGGTCGCAACTCCACACGCTCACGACGGACTGCATCGAACTCACGATCCCGAATCGCTGGCGCAAAGAGTCGATCAACTGAACGAATTGCTCGGCGGGAGCCCTGAAATAAGACTCGGTTGTGAGCTCCGCTTCACACACGAGCTCGTAAGACATATTTGTGAGACTCGCAGCGCGCCCACCCTGGCTGGCGGTCCTTACGCTCTCGTTGAGTTCCCTCACACAGTCATTCCACCCGGCAGTGAATATCCTCTAACCGAGCTTATGAGCAATCACATCACGCCAATCATTGCGCACCCGGAGAGGAACGTTATGCTGATGTCCGAGCCGGGCCGCTTCTACGAATTGGTTTCAATTGGCGTGCTCGGTCAGATGGATACCGGCTCGATTACAGGACACTTCGGAAAGAAAGTTCAGCAAGCCGCGCGATTGATGCTTGAAAACGGATTGATCCATTTCATCGCGAGCGACTGTCACAATACTCGCAACAGACTTCCCGGGTTGTCGGCCGCAGTAGCCACCACTGCAAAGATTGTCGGCGAACAATACGCTCGCGACTTGGCTGACGCCAATCCCTCCGCGGTGATCGACGGAAAGCCTATTCCAAATTGCCCGACGCCGACGCTCCCTCAAAAGAAAAAAAATTGGTCGTTGTTTGGGCGCGGATAAGAACCAAGCGGAGCGAGCAAAAGTCAGGACCACTAGGACATCTCATTGGTGAACTCGATCAATTGACGCAGCTTCTTAATGGCGTTGCCGCTGTCGATGGATTCTGCAGCGAGCAAAATCCCTTCATTCAAATTGCTGACTTTGCTGCCGGCAAGAAATGCTGCCGCCGCGTTCAACAGCACTATGTCGCGCCTTGGCCCACGTCCACCTCTCAACACTTCAACAACTATTTCGCTGTTCTGACTCGCGTCGCCGCCCTGAATGTCACTTGGAGCAGCTCGGGCCAGATTGAAGGCTTCGGGTGAGACGAAATAAGTCTCAAGACGGCCGTTGTTCAGTTCGGTGATTTTGGTCTCACAAGTTATGGTGATCTCATCAAGTCCATCACTGCCGTGAACAACGAGCGCGCGCTTGCTGCCAAGCTCCTTCAGCACCTGCGCCAGCAACTCCGTGAGATGAGAAGCATAGACTCCTACGACTTGCGTGTTCGCGCCTGCGGGATTTGTAAGAGGCCCGAGCATATTGAAGATCGTTCGAATTCCCATTTGTCGCCTCGCAAGCGCGACGTACTTCATCGCATCGTGAAGCAGCGGGGCGTGGAGAAAGCCGATTCCGACTTCGTCTATGCACTGCGCGATCCGCTCCGGCGAAAGTTCGATCTTCACGCCGAGCGCTTCCACGACGTCCGCGCTGCCGCATTGTGACGACACCGAACGATTGCCGTGTTTTGCGACTCTCACTCCGGCGCCGGCTACGACGAACGCCGTCGCGGTTGAGACGTTGAAGCTACCGCTAACGTCGCCGCCGGTCCCGCAGGTATCGATCAATGCCTCTCGTTCTGTGTCTCCAATCTCTGCGCTCACGTTGATTCGCGGCCGAACGCGAGCCGCTTTGCGACGCATCACCCTGGCGAAACCAGTCAATTCGGCCACGGTCTCACCTTTCATTCTGAGCGCGGTGAGAAGTGAAGCAATCTGCGCGTCGGTGCACTCGCCGGTCATTATTTGTTCGAGCACCGATTCAGCTTCTTCTGCGATGAGATCAACTCGATCGACTGCTTTCTTGATCGCTTCCGTTATCAACATGCGGCTTCAAACCTAGCACGACTCAAGGTGAGTGTTAAACCTCGCGTGCCTTTCTCGGTTCGTCCGGTTAGGGAGACTAGAGCTAGCGAAGATTGGCGGTGAGGCTCCGTCTTTTTTCAGACTGCGATGCTCATCCGCGAGTCCAATAGACTATGACTCGGTGAAAGGGTGCCGGCATGGTCGAGGAGAGAGAATTATTTCAGATCCAAGCGCCCGCGCCGCAACGGCTGCGACTCACATCGCTTATCGGCGGCGTCGCGCAGCTCAGGATGATATTCCTTCTAAGGCTGAGTCTCGCATTGATCTTCTTCTGGTTTGGATTGTTGAAGCTCGCTGGAGTAAGCCCGGTCGTCGATTTGCTCCGCAACTCTATTCCTTTTCTTGCCCGCTCGCCTTACATCGAGTTGCTGGGAGTGGCCGAGATTGTTATTGCTGTAGGTCTGGTAATCGAGCGGCTTGCAAATCAGGCAGCCGCGCTGATGATCCTTCATCTTTTCTGCACGCTGAGCAT
>Ga0075426_10002928_pt1 | contig 12183 bp, 11 predicted proteins | sample SoiMethybrSBSTD5_FD_75304 | JGI IMG/M metagenome (GOLD analysis project Ga0075426, IMG submission 75304) | Bulk soil microbial communities from a Populus tree surrounding site in Tennessee, USA - Soil MetaG P. TD hybrid SBSTD5 | ecosystem: Environmental > Terrestrial > Soil > Tree plantation...
ACGGGAAGAATCATCGGATGGCTTTATGAATTCCTTTGCCCGGAGGGCGAACCGGTAGCGCGCATTTTCGCAAGAATCGCAGTGGTGGAATATCCGGCAACGACCGGAACGGAAACGACGCGCCCGCCAGCGGCTTCAACTTCTTCCCTGCCGATAATCTGATCGCCGGCCCAATCGCCGCCTTTGACGAGAACGTCGGGCAACAGCGCGGCGACGGTTTTGCGCGGAGTGAGTTCCTGAAAAATGACGACGGCGTCCACGCATTCGAGGGCAGCGAGAATTTCCGCGCGCTCAAGTTCGGGCAAGATCGGGCGGCCGGGGCCTTTCAGTTCGCGGACGCTCGCGTCGCCGTTGATACCGACGATGAGCGCGTCGCCAAGCGCGCGCGCTTGTTCCAGGCTTTGAATGTGGCCGGGGTGCAGAAGGTCGAAGCAGCCGTTCGTAAAGACGACGCGGCGACCGTTGCGTTTCTCTTGGCCAAACCGCAGAATCGCTTCCTCGATGGTCAAAATTCCAGAATGCAAGTGATCTCCCGGAGGACCGTTGCGCGTTTGCGCGAAGCCGGATGGAAACGATATTTTAGCACGCGCAGGCGGGCGCTTGCCTTGAGGAGAGAACTCACGCGATGAAACGGAAAAAGTTGTGGTTCGGACTTGCGGGGCTGGCGCTGTTGGTGTTGGGATTTTTCCTGCAAAATTTGCGGCCATACAAGCCGCTGCTCGCGATTTCCAGCGCGGGGAGTTGCCAGATGCGAGTGGACGTGGTCGAGCCGATTGAAGGGACGCCGCAAGGTTACGTCGTCTTGTTTCACGGGCTTGCGGCAAATAAACGCATTATGTCTTTCCTCGCGGAGGACCTGGCGAACCAGAACCTGCGCGTATTTGCGCCGGATTTTCCCGGTCACGGGAAGACGGCCGGGCCATTCAGCCCGCAGCACGCAGATCAGTGCGCCGAGGCATTTGTGCGCGAGTTGATCGAGCGGCACGCAATTGTTCCGGAGCGAACGATTCTGGCTGGACATTCAATGGGTGGAGCGATTGCGATTCGCGTGAGCGCGCGAGTTCCGGTCGCGGGCGTGATCGCAATTTCGCCGGCGCCGATGAAGCCGGCAGCAATCCTGTCGAAGGAGATGCTACTGTTTCCGGACAACGTGCCGTTGCAAAAGAATTCAGTGGTGATGCGCGGGTCGCGTGAGCCAAAGCCAATGCGGGAGTCGGCGCGTCAGATGGTTTTGGACGTGAATGATCCTACGAATAAATACGTCGAGATTCCTGGCGCCTCACATGTCAGCTTGCTATTCGACGGCGTCGTGTTAAGCGAAATGAGGAAATGGACGAAGAATTTGTTGGGCACAGAGGATGAGGCCGTTCGCGCGTCGCACGTACCGCTGTACGGGGCGATAAGCGGCCTGTTAGGCGTGATTCTGCTGTGCGTGCCGTTCGTCGCGGAAATTGCCGGCGGGTCCGGCAAAGAAACCAAGAAAGAGGAGGCGCGCGGCATTTTGCCTTCGCGCTTGCTGCTGCAAATTACAGCTGTGGCGGTCGTCGCGACGACGTGTTTGAAACTCTGGGTGCTATTGCGCGCGGTCGGATTATTCCAGGGAGATTACCTTGCGAGTTTTTTCTTGATCGTAGGCGTGATTTTGCTCGCCATGAATCACAGTGAAGCAGTTAACGCTCTGAAATCTTCCTGGCACGGCGTCATCGCCGCGGGAATTGGGGCGGTCGTGGTGTTGCTGCTGTTCACACTTTGGATGGACTACAGCTTTTACGAAGCGTGGTTCAATGCGGCAAGGTGGATACGAATGTTGCCGCTGGCTCTAGCGTTTTTCCCTTGGATGTTTGCCGAAGAAATCTTTCTGGGCGCGTACGCTTCGACTTCGCGCCTGCGACGGTTACTCGTGACGCTCACGTACCGAGGTATTTTCTGGGCGGCGATGGCTGCGGGGCTGTTCTTTCTGCACTCAGGACAGGTACTGATGGTGCTGCTGGCGTTGTACTTTGTGATTGTCAGCGTGCTGCAGCGGCTGGCGATGGACGTAGTGCGGCGTGAGACACAGAGTCCCACGGCGGCCGCGGTGTTCGGTGCTATACTGAGCGCCGGTTTTGCCTTGGCGATCTTCCCGCTCGCATAAGGGTTCGCGCCGAATTCCCTTGTTTTTAGGACTTGCTAGAGGTCGACCCATGTCAAAGGTAGCGATAGTCGGCGGAGGGCCTTCTGGGGCCATGTGCGGCGAGCAACTGGCGCGCGCTGGGCACGAAGTGGCCATTTTTGACGAGCATTTGGCGTGGGAAAAACCGTGCGGCGGCGGGCTGACGCACAAAGCGATTCAGAAATATCCCTTCCTTCTGGAAAATTCTCATCCCAAAAAATTAATTCACTCCGTTGAGTTGATTGCGAGCGACGATCAGCGCGCAACGCTCGAAATGACCAATCCCATCGTCGTCTACTCGCGCAAAGTTTTGAATGGACTTTTGCTGGATCGTGCGCAGAACGCGGGCTGCAAAGTGCAGCAGTCGCATGTCGTCTCGGTCGAGACGAACGGAGACAAGCCGCGGTTTTGCGTGGACGGCGAATGGCAATCGGCGGATTTCCTTGTGCTCGCCGCCGGCGCCCGGAATCACTTGCTTCCCGGAACACGCGCGCTCGAACGCGACGAATTGGAAATGACGCAGGGCTATTTTGTTCCGCAGACCGCGGATGCAATTACCGTGAAGTTTTTGCCGCATTTTGACGGCTATATCTGGTCGTTTCCGCGTTGCGATCATTTATCGGTCGGCATTTGCGGAAGTATGGCTTCGCACACGAGCGGACAATTGCGCGAACACCTGCAGACGTTCGTGCAGAAACACAATATTCCGACGGAGAACGCACAGTTTTATTCGCACGTTCTGCCGTCGCCGCAAGAGCGAACGCTTTCGCAGCGAACCGTCGTTGGGAAAAACTGGGCGCTGGTGGGCGATGCCGCGGCGTGGGTCGATCCACTGACCGGCGAAGGATTGTTTTACGCAATGCGCTCGGGCGAATTGCTCGGCAAAGCGCTGGCCGAGGGCAGGCCCGAAGTCTACACCGACTGGGTCGGCGCGGCGTTTGCTTCCGAACTCGAATTTGCCGCGCGAATCGTGCGGCGATTCTACCGTGGATCGTTTTTGGGAACCGCTGTTACCACGCGCATGGTGCAGTTCCTTCGCCGTAGCCCTGTCTTCCGCCAGTTAATGGCTGACATTTTCAGCGGCACGCAGGACTACACGAGCCTGAAGGAACGTTTGTGGGGCCACATGGGAATGACGCTGAGCCAGTTCGTTTCTTCGGTCTTGAATTTGGAGTCCGGCGCCGCCAGAAAGACGCGGACGGGAGACGTAGCAGTCCGTTAGTTGAGGAGAAATTCAGAAGCGACGATGCCCCTCTCGCGCCACGAACTGCGCATCGAAAACGGGTTCCGCCTCCGCGGAACGGTAATTTCTCGCCTCGAAGTATTCAGCGACGTGATCTTCGGCCTGGCCCTGACGCTGCTCGTCGTTTCGCTGCAAGTTCCGAAAAACTTTAGTGAACTGCGTGTTTCCGTGCGCGGCTTTGTTCCGTTTGCCATTTGCTTCGGGCTTTTCTCGCTTCTCTGGCACGCGCATTACAAGTTCTTCCGCCGCTACGCGCTGGAAGACCGCGCAACCCTTGCGCTCAATTCCTTTCTTCTTTTCGTCGTTCTCTTTTACGTTTATCCGCTGAAATTTCTGTTTGGAGCGCTCGCCGGCGATTGGAGCGGCAATCTAACCAGCCAAATCCGCTCGCCTGCTGAAATTCCCGAACTCGTGTTGCTCTACGGCGTCGGCTTTGCAACGGCATTCCTCGTCATCGCCGCCATGCACATCAACGCGTGGCGCCAGCGCGAAAAGCTCGAGTTGAGCGGAACGGAGCGTCTGATCACGATGGCCATGGTCGTGGATTCCGTCGGTGTCGCCGGAGTCGGGTTGCTCTCCTGCGCGCTTGGCCTGATTTTGCCCGCACAACACGCCGCGGACGCGGGGTTCGTTTATGTTTTAATCGCGCCCTGGAAAGTGCTGACCGGAGTCTATTTCGGCCGCAAGGTTCGTCTGCTGGAAAAACTTGTGGAAGCTCCAGGCTAAGCGGCCCGATCGTTCGACCTGGAACAATTTCGAGCAAAATTGCGTATCTATTTTTGAAGCGTTTGAAAAGCAGAAGGAGAGCGCGTGTACTGTTCAAAATGCGGTAGCACGATCGCAGAGACAGTAACGGTTTGTCCCGTTTGCGGCCAGCAGCAGGGCGCGGCAATTCCCCTGCCACCAGCGCCGCTGCTACAACCTGCGGGACCGGCATACGTCACGCCAGATTGGCAACCCGCTCCAGTGGTTGCCTACGCGGGGTTCTGGCTGCGCTTCGTCGCGAGTTTGCTGGATGGTTTCATACTTGGCGTGCCGATTGTCATCGTGATCGTGATTCTGATTCTCAGCTCCGGCCTTGGCACCTTCTTGCACAATTTTCCGAATCCGCCCGATCCACCCGATCCCAGCGAAGCATTCGGCATCGCGCTGGCAATCGGAATCGGCGTATTTATTCTGCTGGCGATCGTTGGCAACTGGCTGTATTACGCATGCTTCGAAAGCTCGACGTGGCAAGCTACGCCCGGAAAAAAAGTCCTGAATATCGCGGTCACGGATATGACTGGCGCGCGCATTAGCTTCGGACGCGCCTCTGGCAGGTTCTTCGCGAAATTCATCACTCGCCTGATTCCACTCGGCATTGGCTTCATTCTGGCTGGTATCACCGAACGCAAGCAGGCGCTTCACGACATGATTGCCAGCACGCTGGTTCTGCGTCGTTAACGGCGTTCCAAGAGAAATTCCAAAAGAAAAAGGACAGGCGACTCGCCTGTCCTTTTTCTTTTTCATCCTTGAAAATCTGTCTTACGCCATCGGCCGCCGAGCGACCGGCTTCCGCACGGGTGGCGGCAACATGGTCGCCATCTTGCGAATCATCGCCAGCACGAGCCGCTTGTCGCCGTCTGAAAGCGTGCTGCTGTAGCGCTTGATCTCCACCAGGAACCGGATTTCGTCCTGCGAAAGTTCGCCGAGCATTTTCTGCGTTTCGCGGTCGCGCGGCGTTTCCGTGCCGGGGAAAAAATCGGCCAGAGAAATATCCATTGCTTCGGCAATCTTGGCGAGCGTTTCGAGCGACGGAACGGTGTGCCCGTTCTCGACGCGCGACAAATAGCAGCGCAATAATCCGGTGCGCCGCTCGATGTCGCCCTGCGACAATCCACGCTGGCTCCGGTAAGTCTTAATCACTTCCCCAATGTTCACTCTGGGTTTTTCTTTTGGCACGAGAGGTCTCCCCACTGCGCTGTTAGCTTAGTCACTAACAGTAGAGGAGGCAAGGAAGATTTTTTCGCCATGTGCTTACAACAAAAGCAACAGGGTCCGGCCAACAAAACCGGGCCCTGTCTTTGAATCGCCTGCCTCGTGACTCCGCCGTGGTTAGCCCGCGGGAGTAATCGTCACCGGCTGCTGCAAACGAAATTCCAGCAGCGCTTCGCTCGGCACTTTCACTTGTTGGCCCTTCGTGATGATTTGCACGCCGGCACCTGCGCCGCCGCCGGCCGCAGCGCCGATCGCCGCGCCCTTGCCTCCGCCAGCGATCGCGCCAATGACCGCGCCCAACACCGCGCCGCCGCCTACTTTCTTGGCCGTATCGCCGCCGCGACCCTTACCCTGCACGTTGTAATCGCTACTGACAATTGGATAGTCGCGACCGTCGATGACCATACGGGTCAGTTCGAGTTGCAATTCCGATTTGCCGGAGAATGTCCCCGCTTTGTCCGCGGTTGCCAACCGTCCATAAACATCCGTTCCCTTCCGCGCAACGACCTGTCCATTCACGTTCAGATCGGTCTCAAGACTCGCCTTAAAAATATCGCCCACGTGGTTCTTGGAGGAATCCACGCCGTCAATCATTCGCACCAGCAACGACTGGCCGGCCGGCAGTGTCACCGCCCCTGATGAATCGTAGTTATTCTGGGAGACCGGTGGTCCAGCCGGTGCTGGAGCCTGCGCGGGTGCTGCTGGCGCGGCCGGTGCCGGCATTTGCTGCGGCTGGCTCGACCCGCGCGTGAACGTCAGCGCCACAATGTCGTTCGTTGAAAACGTCTGCACGTCCCCGTCCACCTGGAAGCGCAGAATCGCCTGCGTCCCTCCCAGAAATTTCCCCTGCAAAACTCGTCCGTCTTTCAATTCGAGTGTGTCCGCGGCCGCAGCGCCCGCCAGGGCCGCGCTCAATATTGCCGCGCCAATCCATTTCGTCCATATCTTCATACGCGCTCTCCTCGCATCATTTGGCCACTCGCTGGCCGTTCACCGCTACAGCGTTGGATGACGTCCTGCGGCGTACGGTTGCGTAGTTAGTTTGGTTCGGGACGCGTTGCGTGTCAATTCGTGGCCCCGTCAGTTGGTGGCTTTGTAGAGGTCGCGGGCGATGGCGGCCATAAGTTTGTACGCTTCTTTGTCCTCTGTGATGCCGCGCACCAGAATCACCAGCACGAACGGCCGCTTTGCATACACAATCGCCGCGTCGTGATGGACCTTTGTAATGTCGCCGGTCTTGTGCGCCACGACAGTGCCCGTCGGCAAACCGGCCGGAATTGCTTCGTTGAACTTCTGCCGCTCGAGAATCGCAATCATCTGCTTGCTCGCCTCGGCGTCGACGGCCTTGCCATCTGCAATCGCGGTCATCAACGTCGCCAGACCCCGCGCCGTCGTCGTGTTGTTCATTCCCTTCTCAAACGCTTTGCCATCTTCGACGCCGCGCAGGACATTCATACCATCGGCCCCAAGTGAATGCACCGTCGAGCGAATATTTTCCACGCCAAGTTTTTCAATCAACAAATTCGTCGCAAAATTGCTGCTGACCGTAATCATTAGCTCCGCCAACTGTGAAACCGTCCGCGTCTGGCCTTCCGCCTTGTAGAGATCCGCCTCTGAATCGTCAGCAGCATCGAGCTTGAACGGCGAGCCGTCCACGATGCTGCGAAATTCATTTCGCAAGACGAGGGAATCGCTGAGCTTCAGGTTCCCGTCTTTTACTTGGTGAAACAGCTCGATCAGCACCGGTACTTTCATGGTGCTCGCCGCGTGAAACGAATCGTCCGCCCGTGAATACCATTCTTCTTTGCCGTCCAGCGTGCGAAATGCAATCCCGACGTCTGCACCGCTCGTTTCAATTCGCGCCAGAACAGACTCCTTCGCATCCTCGGTAGATTTCGTTTGCGCCGCGCATGCAATGGCAAAACACAACGCCGCAAATGTTACGAATACGAAGACGGATCTTCTTCGCAATGGAGTCCCCCGGCGAAATAATTTTGAAATGCGCGAGCGATTGTACCGCGGGATGTGAGACGCGTCGCTTTACTTCTTCTCAGAAGCCTTCGACGCAGCCTTGGCCGCGGGTTCGGCCTTCACATTCCATCCGTCGCAAACAACCTTCAATCCCTGCGCGGTGCTCGCCGTGAATTTTGCCGTCAACGCACGCTTTTCGCCCGGCAATAGCGTCACGTAATTATCACTCCAAAACACGGGCACTACGTCCTCGCTCTCCGCATCCACCAGCCGCAAGTGCACCATAAAGGCGACCCCTTTACCTGTGTTTGCAATTGTGGTCGTCGCCCCGCCGCCCGCCGCAGCGAACGTCGTCGCCGCAGCTACGGTTGCTTCCGGCAGCGACTCCAGCCCGCTCAAATCCCCAAAATCCGCTTGCGGCGTATATACCGTATCCCGGCGGTGTTTCCAATCGAGCGTGTCTTCCTTCGCTGAGAGCCAATAAAAATTGTCGCTGACCAGCTTTCCCGCCGGGTCAAACATCTGCAGCTTCGCGAAGAACGTCACCGTCAACCCTTCGCCCTTCGGCAGGTCGAATGCTTTCACGCTCGCATCGGCTGGCACATCCACCTTTTCGTCGTGCGAAGCAATCTCTTTTCCGTTGAGATTAAAAACTTTCGCGACGACTTTCATTCCGTTGTGCGCTTCGTACGTATCGTTCACCACGGCCACCGCATGGTCCGCGTAGTCATATTGCACATGCAGCGGCTCCATGGCCTTTTTCGTGCCGAAATATCCGCCGCCCGGCACCAGATAATAATCGTAGAGATGCCAAATCAGCGATGGCCACGCGTTATTGAGCATCCACTGAATCACGCCCGTCGAAACATATTTGTTCCGTCCGTACGCTTCGAACATGGCGCGCTCGCCGTCGTACGTCATCGCCTGCGCCTTACGCTCGTAATCTCCCAAGGACTTCGGCGCCCCGTAGCGCTGCGTCAATGCATCCGTGAAAACATTTACGTTCGTAAACCGCTCGCCGCCTGCGTGATAGTTCCAAACGTCGTCCATCGGCCACAAATGCTCTTTCGGAATAAATTTCTTCACGCTCTCGAGCGTCGGAATCGCCGGCCCTGGACTCGTCTCCGTGTTGTAGCCGTGCGCCCCGCCGGCTTCCTTGTCCGCGTACCAATAAACAGGCGGCACATATTCGTAAGGCCCCGTCATCTTCACGCCCGACGAACCCGTTACTGGAGTCGGCTGCTCGCTCGCACTCGAAACGGACGGGTTCGGCCATTCCGCCGCCTTCAAAATCTCCAGGTACATTCGCTCCACCGCGGCTGGGGGCGGATTGTCGCTGCCGTAAAGCCAAACATACACGCTCGGATGGGTCCGCAACCGCAGCGCCTGATCCTTCATCGAACCCGCCGCCACTGCTCGCGTTTCATCCGTCCACACTTCCCATCTTTCCCACGCGTCGCAGCAGGTCCAACCGGGCATCACCAGGATTCCCATTTCATCGGTCTTATCGAAAAATTCGTCGCGGTCGATGCGCCCTTCCAGCCGGATCGTATTCAACCCCATATGCTTCACGTACCGCAGATCCGCATCCATCTTCTTCGACATCGGCCGCAAAAACATATCCGGCGCCCACGCTGCCCCGCGAATCAAAATTTTGTGCCCGTTAATCTTGAACAGCCGATGGCCTTTATCGGTCAATTCGCTCGTCACTTCGCGAATGCCAAACTTGATCGAAGCGGAGTCCGACGTTTTTCCACCGGCGACAAACGAGAATTTCGCTGTGTAAAGATTCGGCGTCCCCACGGTGTACGGCCACCACAGTTTTGGGGATGAAAACTTCAGTTGCGGATAAGTCGCCGAGTCAAAACGAACGGCTTTCGTCTCTCCCGCCGCGAGTTCGACCGCTTGCTTCAATTGCTTGCCGTCGACTTCCGCGGAAAGCGTGCCCTTCGCAGGTGCGCCAGAATCGTTCCGCAACTCCGCGCTCAGCGTCAGCTCCGCCGATTTGTAATCCGAATCCAGTTTAGAACTCACAAACGGATGCCGGATCGCCACCGGCCCGCTCATCGTCAGCGAAACTTCTTTCCAGATGCCCATATCCTTGTCGGCCGGCGTCGGATTCCAGTCCACCCAAGTAATCCCAAGATCGTCTTTTCCCGGAGCGAATATTTCCAACGCCACCGTATTCGCACTGCCAGCCTTCAGTTCCGACGTCACATCAAACTCAACAATGCGATAAGTCCCTACGACGTCCTTCGCATCGGCAATCTTCTTTCCGTTCACCCAAACGTTCGCGCGATAATTGATCCCGGGAAAATGTAGCGCCATGTGCTTTCCCGCAGCCGAAGCCGGCACCGAGAATTCTCTCCGCCACCACCACGAGCATTTAAACGGACTTCCCTCCGGCATATCCTGCAACGCAAAAAATGTCGCGCTCGAATAATTCATCCCCGGCAAATTTTTCAGGTTCGTTCCATAAGTCGGATCGGGATATGTCTTGTCATCGACCAGCGCCCCCACCACCGTGTTCGGCACCGTCGTCTTATGCCAACCCGTCGCCGCAAATCCTGCCGTAGAAATCTGCTCGCCCGTCGCCTTCGCCTCGCACGACGACTGAATCTGCCAGCCCGCATTCAACGAAACGCTCGCCGTGCTCGTCGCAGGCATCGCACCTTGCGCACCGCAAATTCCGGCCACCGCCAACATCGCAATCAATCCCGCCACCGCTTGGCGCAACTTGTTCATCGCATCCCTCTGCTTGTGAATATCTTCCGGCTCCAATATTAAACCGTTTTAATATGACCGCAAGCCCCGTCTCTTCACTCGTTACCGCCTGCGCGCCACACCACAAGTTCTTGCCACTCAACTTCTCTTCCTCTAACATATCCTCCCAGCAATTCACACTTACGACCATGACCAAGCACATTTTATTCTGCTTCCTCGCGCTGTTATCCCTTTTCCCGGCTCAAGCCTACGCCGAAACTCCCGCCGATCGCGTCTTCCGCAACGCCGTCATATTCACTTCGGACTCTGCACATCCCTCCGCCGAAGCAGTCGCCATCCGCGATGGCCGCATCGTCTACGTCGGCCCGAACTCCGGCGTCGTTCCCTTCATCGGCCGCGCCACCAAAGTTACCGATCTGCACGGCGGCTTCCTCATGTCCGGCCTCATCGACGGCCATCTGCATCCTCTGCAAGGCGGCCTCAAAATGCAAACCTGCAGCCTCGACTACGAATCGCTTACTGTGGAGGAATTCCAGCGCAAAATTCAATCCTGCCTCGACAAAACAAAAAACCAGGAACCCGGCGGGTGGCTGGAAGTCGAAAGCTGGTTTCAGGAAAGCATGCGTCCTGCCGGCGTCAAAACCAGCCGCGCCACACTCGACTCGCTCAAAACTTCTCGCCCCATTCTCGTCCGCTCTTCTTTCGGCCATACCGCGCTCGCCAATTCCCGCGCGCTCGCTCTCGCAAAACTTACTTCCGCCTCCGTCGATCCTCCCGGCGGGAAAATCTGGCGTGACGCCGACGGCGACCCTACCGGCCTGCTGGAAGATTCCGCACAGTCAGCTGTTTCCAGCCTCCTCCCTAAGCCAACTCCGCAAGACCAACTCGCCGCCGCAAAAGCAGCCCAGGCAGCCCTGAACCGTCAGGGCGTCACTTCCTTTCTCGACGCCAGCGGCGCTCCTCCCAGCATGGATGCCTTCACCACTCTTCAAACCTCCGGCGAACTCACCATCCGCGCGCACTTTGCTTCGCTCATCGAAGTCGAGCAAGGCGCCAATCCTGCCGCCGCCGTCGCACAAGTCGTCGCCAATCGCGATAAATACGATCAAGGCGCGCTCAAACCCCAACCCACCATCACCGTCCGCAACGCAAAACTCTTCCTCGATGGCGTCATCGCCGCACCCGCCATGACCGGCACCATGATCGAGCCGTATCGCATGAATACCGGCACTGAGAACGCTCCTCGCTGGGTTGCCGGCAAAAGTCTCGGCCCCGACGTTTACTTCCCCGCCGCTCCTCTCGCGGAAATTCTCATCGGCCTCGGCCGCGCTGGTATTGATCCGCATATGCACACTGACGGCGATGGCGCCGTCCGCGCTGCGCTCGACGCCGTCGCAACCATGCGCAAAGCGCTCGGCTCTGCCGACATTCGTCCCGCGCTCGCTCACACCGAAATCGTTCACCCAACCGATTTCCCGCGTTTCCGCCAACTCGGCGTCCAACCCGTTCTTTCCATGCAGTGGGAAAAGCCCGCCGGAGACACGCTCGGCTTGGTCGACTACTTCGGTCCCGAGCGCATGAAAATCATCGAACCCTCTGGCCGGCTCGCCGCCGCTGGCGCTCGCATCGTTTTTGGCAGCGATTGGCCCGTCGACGCTCTCGATGAATGGTTCGCTCTCAAAGTCGGCGTCACCCGCACGAACTCTCCCTCCGCTCCGCCCGAATACCACGGCCGGCTCGGCGACGATCCCGGCCTCTCTCGTGAAACGGTTCTTCGTGCCGCCACGATTGACGCCGCTTACGAACTCCATCAGGACGACGTCACCGGCTCCCTGCAAGTCGGCAAATTTGCCGACCTCATCGTCCTCGACCGCAACCCTCTCACCATTCCTGCCGAGGACATCGCTAATGTCCACGTCCTCGAAACTCTCCTCGGCGGCCGCACTATTTTCGACGCTACTCCGAAAAACTAGGCGCCGCTTCTCGGTTTCTCCATCAGACCGAGAGCGATTTGCTCAACATTCTCGCTAGCCGTCAGTCATTCAATTTTTCAGTTGTATCTTCCTGCCGCCCGGCTACCTTTGCCCTGGTTCCGGCCAAACTGCGAGCGGCCAGC
>Ga0075426_10002929_pt1 | contig 12183 bp, 7 predicted proteins | sample SoiMethybrSBSTD5_FD_75304 | JGI IMG/M metagenome (GOLD analysis project Ga0075426, IMG submission 75304) | Bulk soil microbial communities from a Populus tree surrounding site in Tennessee, USA - Soil MetaG P. TD hybrid SBSTD5 | ecosystem: Environmental > Terrestrial > Soil > Tree plantation...
CCGGAGGTGAAGGTGACGTTCAACGTCCGCGACGTCGAGGAGCACTATCACGTGCCGCTGCTGCTCAGTCCGTACGGCTACAGCACCTACCGCGGCACATGAGCGGCACGCTGGCGTGGAACCGCTACGGCAAGTCGCGCGTCCGGCTGGTGAAGGTGCGGCGGGCGGCCGATCCGCACCAGATCGTCGATCTCACGCTCGACGTGCAGCTCGAGGGCGCGTTCGAGGCGGTCTACGCCGACGGCGACAACGCCGCGTGTCTCGCGACCGACACGATGAAGAACACTGTCTACGCATTCGCACGGCGCGATCCGATCGATCACGTGGAAGCGTTCGCATCGCGGCTCGCCGACCATTTCGCCGCGAAGCCGGCGGTATCGCGCGCGCGCGTGTCGGCGATCGAGCACAAGTGGGATCGCCTGTCGGCCGGCGGCCGGCCGCATCCTCATGCCTTCGTCCAGTCCGGCGGCGAGCACTGGACGGCGGTCGTCACGCGCGACGGCGGCGGCGCGTCGATCGTGTCTGGCGTCGCGAACCTCGTCGTGTTGAAGACGACCGATTCCGCGTTCAGCGGCTTTCCGCGCGACGAGTACACGACGCTGCCTGAGGCCCGGGATCGGATCCTCGCGACGTCGGTGACGGCGACGTGGACGTATCGCCCGGGCACGACCGACTTCAGCGGCCGCGACCGGATCCGGACCGCGCTCGTCGAAACGTTCGCGGCGCACGTGAGCCGATCGGTGCAGCACACGCTGTACGCGATGGGCGAGGCGGCGCTCGGCGCGTGCGCCGACGCGGCCGACATCACCCTGACGATGCCGAACCGCCACCATCTGCTCGTCGACCTGTCGCCGTTCGGCCTCGACAACCCGAACGAAGTCTTCGTTGTCACCGATCAGCCATTCGGTTTGATCGAAGCGACTCTCACCAGGGGTTGACCATGGATCTGACCACGACGTTCACCGGCGTCCGCTTCCGGAACCCGTTTCTCCTCTCGTCGGCGCCGCCGACCGAGTCGGAGTCGAATATCCTGCGCGCGTTCGACGCCGGCTGGGGCGGCGTCGTCACGAAGACGATCGGCCTGCATCCGGTCGTGAACGTCGTCGGCCCGAAGACGAAGTTCCTGCGCGCCGACGCGGACTCGGCGCACCTGTCGATGAAGAAGCGTCCCGGCGCGGCGCTGCACTCGTCATGGAACTGGGAGCTCATCTCCGACAAGACGCTCGACTGGTGGGTGCCGCGGCTCGGGCGGATCAAGAAGGCGTTCCCCGATCACGCGCTCGTCGCGTCGATCATGGCCGGATCCGGCAACGACACCGAGCTGCGCCACTGGCAGGAGCTAGCGATCGCGTGCCAGGACCAGGGGTGCGACGCGCTCGAGATCAACCTGTCGTGTCCGCACATGGACCGGCCCGACATGGGATCCAACGTCGGCAAAGACAAGGAGCTGGTATCGGTCGTCACGAAGGTGGTGAAGGAGGTCGCGAAGATCCCGGTGTGGGCGAAGCTGACGCCGTCGACGACCGACATCGTCATCGAGGCGCGCGGCGCGTTCCTCGGGGGCGCCGACGCGATCTCGTCGTCGAACACGTTCACGTCGCTGCCGCTCATCGACGCCGAGACGCTCGACTTCGAGGTCAACGTCGACGGGCTCGTGTCGACCGGCGGCCTTGGCGGTCCGGCCATCCTGCCGCTGTCGCTCGCGAAGATGTCGCAGCTCACGCAGGCGTTTCCCGACAAGAGCTTCTCGGGCATCGGCGGGATCTCCAATTTCGCGCATGCGCTGAACTACTTTCTGCTCGGCTGCGGCACCGTCCAGGTGTGCACCGCCGCGATGCTCGATCACGCGATCGGTCCGAACGTGATCAGGGAGCTGAACGCCGGCCTCGCGCGGTTCCTCGAGCAGAACGCCGGCAAGGGCTGGACGCGCGTCGACGACGTCATCGGCCTGCGCCGCGACCGCGTCGTCGCGCAGTCGAAGATCCGCCGGCCGGACGAGAAGGATTACCGAGGCGGGTACGAGGCGGAGGGGTACGCGGCTGCTGAAGAATCGGGAATGAAGAATTAGGAATAAAGAATGAATTCTTCATTCTTCATTCTTCATTCTTAATTCTTCATTCTCGATTCGAGGATCCGCGTGAACGACCGCCCGCGGAGTTCGTCGAGCGTGAGCCCGCTCATCGACACCGCTTCCTCTTCGGTCATCGCGCCGCAGTTCATCGCGCGCAGGAAGTAGTTCAGCAGGCCCTGACCCGTGGCCGCATCGTCGAAGACGTCGCCGACGAGCGTCGCCTGCGCGGCCTTCTGGACGAAGTTCTTCAGGCGCTCCGACGCGGCGTCGAGCCCCTCGAGGAAGAACGCATAGACCGCGGCGTACCGCGACGGCAGCTGCGCGGGGTGCAGGTCCCACCCCTGGTAGAACCCGGTTTCGAGCGAGTGGCGGACGTGCTGCGCGTGCAGCCGCCACGCGCGGTGGACGGCGTCGCGCGCGCCGATCGGCATCACGTTCGTCGCGCCGTCCGACAGCCAGATGCCGGTGCCGGCGAGCGACACCTGCATCACGTGCTTCGCGAAATCGCAGACCGGATGGAGCATGTGCTGCTGCGCGGCCGTGATGCCGCACGCGGCGGTGTAGTCGTACGTGCCGAAGTGTGCGGCGACGATGCGGCCGCGGCCCTCCGCGATGAGCCGCGGCAGCGCGACGGTCCCGTCCGGCGCGAAGATCGACTGCGTCGTCTCGACCATCAGCTCGAAGCGCAGCGTCCCGGCCGCGAGCTCGTGCCAGTACTCGAACGCCTCGCACGCCGACGCGAACGCGGCGACCTGCTCCGGCGACGTGATCTTCGGCAGCGTGATGACGAAGTTCGGCGGCAGCGCGCCGCCGGTCCGCTCGAGCAGCCGCGTCAGGAACAGATCGTAGGTGCGCAGGCTGCGCCGCCTCAGCTCCTCGTTCAGCGGTTTGATGCGGATGCCGATCGACGGCGGCAGCGATCCGGCGGCGAGGCCCGCCGCGACTTCTTCCGCCGCGGCCTGCGCGAACCGATCCTCCTCCTCGTCCCGCCGGTTGCCGAAGCCGTCCTCGAAATCGATCCGGAAGTCCTCGACCGGCTCGCGGGTCAACTTGTCGACGACGCGCTGGTAGATGCGATCGGCGAGCGCCGCGTCGAGACCGAGCGCCGTGGCGAGCGCCGCGCCGTCCGGCGCGTGCTCCCGCAGCGTGCGCAGCGCGACCGATCCGAGCTTCGCCGCGGCGTCCGCTTTGAACAGGTGCGCGCCGCCGTAGACGGTGTGCACCGGCTGCCGTTCCGGGGAATCGCCGGGAAACACCGACGCGACGCGGGTGTTTGCCTTGTCCAGCGAATCCAGAATCGTCGTCAGCGCCTTTTCGGGGATCGTCGTGTCCGCCATGCCGCGGAAGTATAGGCCAGCGCCGCGAACACGACGGCGAGCGCGGCGAGATCGATCGGCTGGAACATCGGCGGAATCCAGTAGCTGCCCCAGTCGAACGCCGCGTGCGACAGCAGATAGAACGCGACCGGCAGGCGCAGGATCGCGAGGAAGAGCACGATGCGCGCCGCGAGCGACAGCAGCGGAACGCGCCACAGCGGCTCGTGGACGAGGACGCTCGCGCCGAGCGCCAGCGCGGCGGCGAGTCCGGTCGCCGCGTATTCCGTCGGCTGCAGTCCCGCGTGCATCGCGAGAGCGCCAACGATGGCGGCGGTAAGCGACATCAGGAGTCCGATGCGCGGCCACTCCGGCGTGCCGGCTTCCGATGCCGCGAACGATCCGGCGAGCGCGAGCACCGCGACGATGAGGCGCGGGTAGATGTAGCTCTCGATCGCCGGTCCCCGGAACGCCAGCGCGACGACCGCCACGGCGGCGCCGGCGGCGAGGCCGTCGAGCGCCGGGCCGCTCGCGCGGCGGATGCGTCCGGCGGCGACGCCGATGGCCGCGACCGTCAGGAGCACGGGCACGACGGTCCACATGTGCAGGTTCCAGGGCGGCGCGGCGTGCGACTGCCACCCCTGCATCTCGATGCCCAGCACGCGCGCCGACAGCACCAGCGGAAACGCCCCGAGCAGCATCAGACCGATGTACGTGCCGGGCGCGCGCCGCTGAAATCCTTCGGCCATGGTGACCGCAGGCGCCAGCAGCGCGAAGGCGATGAGATGCCACGACGTGGCCCGGGCGACCGCGGGCGCCGCGAGCCACGCGGCGCCGAACGCCAGCAGCGCGGCGATCCAGAACGGCATCGCCAGCGCCGCGTACCAGCTGATCGCGATCTGCTCCGGCGTCTGCGGCGTGATGCGCACGAAGTCGAGCGTCCGCGTCTCGATCTCGCGCCGCGCGGTCATCGACGCCGCGACGCCGCCGATCAGGAGGATCCCCGCCACGATGACGGGGACCGCCGAAAAGTAGTCGGCGGGATACGGACGGACCGAGTACCCGATGAGCCCGGCCGCGACCGGCGCGACGAGGATCGTGGCGAGCGTGCCGCCCGAAAGGAGCGTGCAGCGCAGCTGCCGCGCGAACTCGGGCGTCCCGGCGCGCGGTACCACCCGCCGGACGAGATCGCCGACGAGCGCGGTGCCGCCGCCGACCCGCGCGCCCGCGGCCCGGCGGATGCGGCGGCACGCCATCCACGCCGCCGGCGCGCACGCGGCGAACGCCATCCACATCGTCGCGCGCTCGCCCGCCGAAGGAGCGTTGATCTCGAGCCATCCGAGGCGGTCCAGCGCGAACGCTCCCGACAGCGCGACGGCGAGAAGCAGCGCCCGTCCGAACCGCGAGTCCGGCGCCATGGCGGCCGGCAGCGTGCCGTAGACGACGAGTCCGGCGGCGAACGCGCCGAAGAAGCAGATCGCGGCCAGCGTCAGCGGCTGCATGGCGTCGTGCGCGCGCAGGTGCGCCGCGAGCAGGACCGCCGCCGCGAGGACATACGGCGCCGTCGATCCGATCGCGAAGGCGGCGAGAATCCGGCGCGGCGGACGGCCGCACATTCGCGTCTGGTCGAGGGGCCCGCCGCGCTCGAGATCGAACAGCTTCGTGATCGCCCGCGCCGGGGCGAGCAGCAGGATGAAGAGCGCCGGCAGCAGCAGCTCCACGCGCGACGGCGCGCGGGGATCGCCGAACGGACTCGGAATGTAGCCCGAAGCAAGGCCGATGACGGCGATCGTCCACAGTCCGACGATCGTGGCGCGCCGCAATCCGCGTCCGAGCGTCAGCTGCGCGTACAGGCGGACGTCGGGATCGAGCTCGATCGCCGTCACGCTGCTCTCCTGCGCGCGTGAACGAGCGCGGCGGCCGAGCAGGCCGCGGCGAGCGCCGCCACTTCGAGCGGCCGCGGCGTCGGCGCTGCCGCGGCGGCGCCGGCCAGGCCGCGGCCGGTCGCGAGACTCCACAGGACCGGCTCGAGGCCGGCGAACATCGCGAAGCGCAGCGCGAACGACAGCGACACGCGGTCGTACGCGACCTCGTGGATCAGCACCCCGGTCATGAGCGCGAGCGCCGCGGCGGCGCCGGTGGCGAGGCTGGCGCCCGCGTCGAATCCAAGCCGCCGCGAGATCACAGCGCCGGCGGCGACGGCAGCCACGCCGGTCCACGCCAGCCGCGGCCACGGCGGCGACGGCTTCCCGCGCTCCTCGGCGGCGAGCGCGGCGGCGACGGCGAAGAGTCCCGCGAGCACGCGCGGAAACACCGGGACGGGAAACAGCGTGATCGCCGACGCCGCGATCACCACGCCGAAGGCTGCTGGCGGTCCGACGAGCGACGGCCCCATCGGCCGCTTCAGTCGTCCGGCTGCGGTGGCGACGAGCACGATCGCGCCGAAAAACGGCAGCAGCGACATCGGATCGAAGGCGGCCGGCCGAATCGCCATCCGCTGCAGCAGCGCGGGCAGGTGCGCGTGCAGGTAATCGCGCGTGCCGTCGGGCGGAACGACGGTGGCCAGGTGCCCGGCGACGGGCGCTGCGGCCGCAATCATCACGATCGGGAAACCCCATTCCGGGACCGACTTCGTGTGAATGAGATCCAGCAGCGCGAGGGCCGGCAGTCCGACGGCGACGGCCGGCAGCCAGGCCAGGGCGAACGACGCGCGCGGACTGACCAATGCCAGCGCGGACATGACGAGCGCGCCCATCCAGAAGGATACCGCGGCCCCGACATATCGTCCCGACACGATCTGCAGCGGCCTCTGCGGCGTGATGCGGACGAGATCGAGCGCGCCCGTCTCGCGCTCCCGCTGCAGCGACGACGCGATGATGACCATCGCGAGAACCGGCATCGCGTAAGGCGTCATCGGCAGCACGACGGTCAAGAACGATACGCGCCAGCGTCCCGCGATCGCCGCGCCGACCGCGAGCACGGCGGCGAGCGCGATCGCGAGAACGATGGCGAATTCGCCCGCGAGCGCGTAGAGAAACTGCCGCCGGAATTCCGCCGGCGCATCCGGCGTGACCAGCCTCCGCAGCAGGCCGCGGCGGCGAGATCCCCGCGGCACCGCGGGCGTGTAGCGCGCAACGCGCGGTGTTGCGAGACGAAGCGACCATGCCGCCAGCGCCACTGCGCCGATCGCGGCCGCTGACAGGCCGGCTCGGTTCAGGGACGGGCGCCGGACCCACTCGGCCGCCGCCACGATCAGTACCTGCGCAACCAGGACGGCGATCGCGGTGGTGCTTTTGATGTTGTCTGGATTGCGGGTGAGGCCGGCCGGGAACATCGCGTAGATCAGCAGCAGCGCGGCGACGGTCGCGCCGCCGGCGATCGCCGCGACCGGCCAGACGCGCAGGCCGCCGTGCTGGAGGGTGGCGTGGATGAACAGCGCGATCGCGCCGTTGAGCGCAAGAAACCAGCTCGACCCGACGAGCAGGCCGATCAGCATCCGGAGCGGCGGGCGCCCGCACAGCCGCGCGCTGTCGAGCAGGCCGTTGCGCTCCTGATCCACGAGCCGCCAGATCGCCCGCACCGGCGCGACGACGATCGCCATGAGACCGAGATACAGGAGCGCGCCCTGGAACGTGAACACGTACGGCATGAACGTCGAGACACGCGCGGCTTCCGGATAGCGTGGCGGTACCAGCGTGAGGACGAACCAGAGCAGCAGCCATCCCGCCGTGCACGCGGCGAGAGCGGCGGCGGGCCGCGCGACGCCGCGTCCCAGCAGAAGCCTTGTATAGAGACGAATGTCGGGATCGACTTCGAACGCCATGGCGCTCAACACGTCAGGCCGGATTCATCCGGCGGGCGAACGACCCGACGGCATCCCGATGAAGCACCAGGAGCGCTGCGCATGCGGCCACGAGCACCGCGAGATCGCCGATGCCGGGGTCGGCGGGCACCCGGGTTTTCAGCACGTACGAAACGTAATAAAAGGAGAATCGTCCGCGCGTGCCGCTCCTCACGAGCTCGTATGGGAACCGGAGCACGACCATCAGCGTGAGAAGCTGCACGCCAAGCGACACGACGAGACGCCGGCCCCACAGCTCGTGAGCCAGCAGGCCGATCGCGACGGCAACCGCCGCGCACGCGCCGGTCACCAAGGCGGCGTCCATCGGGATTCGGCCTTCGGCGGTGACCAGATCGACCGAGACAAACGCCGCGAACGCGACGATCCCGAGCCGCAGCCACGGCGCCGATCGCGGCATGCGCTCTTCCGCGAACAGTCCGCCGAACAGGGGAAGCACGCCGATGACGGTGCGCGGGTACGCGATCGTCGGCTGGACGAGGCGCGCCCCGAGCGCCACGGCCGCGATGGCGGCGACCGCCGCTCCGCCTGCGAGCGCGGGTCCGTCCGGCCGATCGACGCGGCCGCACGCCGCCGCCAGCGCCACGACTGTGACGAAGATCGGAACGAGCAGCGGGAGATGAAGGCCCCACGGGGTCGTGCTGGTGGGAATCCCCCCGATCGGCGTCAGACGCGGCAGCGTCTGGATGTACGGCTCGACGATCAATCCCGCAACGAGGAGGAACAGTGCCCCATAGCTGCCGGGCAGGCGGAGTTCGAGACCTTCGAGGAGGGCGACCGCCGGGAGCAGCAGCGCGAGCGCCGGCAGCGACCAGGAGAACTGCGCGACGTCGGCGGCGACGACTCTGAGCGCCACGACCGCGAAGAGCGCCGCCGTCCAGAACGGCAGCGCGAGGCCGGCGAACCAGCCGAGCGCGATGGCCGCTGGCCGCTGCGGCGTGAGCCGCACCAGTTCGATGCTGCGTGACTGGATCTCGTGTCGGACGGCCACCGCCGTTGCGATCGCCACCGCCGGCAGGCCGATATACGGCAGCGCGTTGATCATATCGCCGTACATCAGCCGGGAGCGGCGAGCGACGATCATCGCGATCACGGCGAACACGCACTGCGCGCCGATCGTGGTCGCACCGACCGCGCCGACACTCGATCGCAGTCGACGCAGCAGCTCCGGCGGACCGTCGCGCGGCACGTAACGAGCGAACACGACCTCATATGTCAGCCGCGCGCGCGACCATGAGCGGACCCGAGCCGGGCGCCGCATGAACCGCACCGCCATCCAGACGCTTGGGGGCAGGGCGCCGGCACCGGCAAGCGCCGCCAGTTGAAGGCGCCAGTCGAACACGGTCGGAGACAGATAGCCGAGCGCTTCGAGCGCGAGTACGCCCAGGTATCCGCCGAACGCGAGCATTCCGAACCCGACCGTGATGACCCAGCCGTCGCGAACGCGGCCGGGACCGGTCGCGAACGTCAGCAGCGCCAGGTCGAGAACGATCACGAACAGGATCAGTCCGAACCTGATGGTGCCGGCGGTTCCCTCGAGCCGCAGCAGATCGACGGCGAAGAGGGCGGCCGCCAGCGCCACGAACGGCCACATCGAGCCGGCGGCGAACGCGAGCAGCGTGCGGAGGGGCGGCCGGCCGCACAGGCGCACATGATCGAGGACGCCGGTCCGCTCCAGATCGAGCAGGCGCGCAAACGGGCGCGAGGGCGCGACCATGAGCGACAGGACGGCGGCGGCTTCGACGGCCGCCCGCTCTGTGACGATGCCCTTCTGCGGATCGATGCCGCGCAGAGCGGAGAATCCCGCGATGGCGCCGAACCACAACAGCGCATCGAGCGATCCGTGCCACGACGGTCCCACGGCGAGACGCGTCGACAGTCGAACGTCGGGATCGAGATCGTGGATCATGCCGCGGCTTCGCGAAGCGCCGTCTCGATGCGGCGCCGACGGGCGTGCACCATCGCCGCGGCGGCCGCCACGAACGCGAGGAAGAGCATGTCCATTGCGCCCGGGACCGGCGGGGCCGCGGCGACGAGATGCACGGGCGGGAACAGGCCGCCAGCGATCAACGGATACGCGCGGGGCAAGTCCGGCGACCACCACGCGCGCAGGAGGACGCCGCAGACCGCGATCCTGAGGACGGCCGAGACCACGCGGCGCCGTGCTGTTTCGTGGATGACGACGGCTGCGGCGGCGGCGAGCGCGGCGGCCACGGTCATCGCCCCGCCGGCGCGCCAGCCGATCCCGCTCGCGGCCGTCAGCAGGACGCCGCCGACGCCCGCGGCGATCCCCGCGGCCCGCATCCGGCCGAACGGTGCGGCCGGCCACGATCCTTCGTCGGCGGCGAACGGCGCGATCAACACGAGGATCGCGCCATACAGCCGCGGAATCGCGGCCGCACGGAAGGCGAGGGCCGCGATGCCGACGGCGCAGGCCGCGACGCATATGCCGGCCGCCGTCAGTGATGGTCCGTCCGGGCGCCGCATGCGGCCGGCCGCCGCCATGAGCGCGAAGACGGCAGCGGACAGCGGCACAGCGGCCGGCAGCACCCTTCGGTAGCGGTACGAGGGATCCTCGAGCCGCCGCAGCTCGCTGCCCGGCAGAGCTCTCATTTCCCGGTCCATGTCGTGGCCCCACATCCACGCCACCTGTCCGGAGAAGCCTCGCCGAAACCGCGGAAAACCTTCGGACGTGAACCTGTACTGATCGGGATGGGCCTTCGCGAACCGGACGGACGCCCGCTCCGCGATTCCTTCCGTTTGCGCGAATTCGTAGGCCGTGCCGACGCTCACCATCACGACCGCCAGCGCGAAGTACACGCCGGTTCGCCTCCGCTGGAGCACCTCGGCGAGCGCGAGCGCGGGCGCGAGGATCGCCAGTGTGACGGGCCACAGCGGCACATCGACCGCGCGGCGATCGATGCCCGCGACGAGCGCGATGGCGGCGAGCCCCGCCAGCCAGAACGGCGCCGCGACTCCGACGTACCACCCGAGCGCAATCGCCGCCGGCCGCTGCGGCGTGAGCATCACGAGATCGCGCGTGCCGCTCTCGACCTCCTGCCGGATTGCCCACGACAGCGCGAACGCGGCGGTGAGCGCCGCCGCTGCCGGGATCGCCTCGCTGACGCCGAAGATGCGGAGGAGGCCGAGCGGCGTGTGCGGGTCGGCCGGCAGCCACGCGAGCACGATCAGCGCGGCAACCGGGGTCACGAGCATGACCACGAGCGTTCCGCCCGACGCGAGCGTCTGACGCAGCTGGCGCATCAGCTCCGGCGGGCCGGCGCGCGGGACGAGACGTCCCAGCCGGTGCAGTGGATCGGCCGGCGACGCGCGCGGCGTATACGACGACGGCCGCGCGATGCGGCGCGCGGCGAGCCAGGCCGCGGCGGGCGTCATGATGGCGAGCAGCAGGGCCGACGCCACGCGTCGGGTGTCGCCAGTGGACGACCGATCGGTGAATGCCGAACTGAAGAGGAACGCGGACGTTCCGCCGACCAGGAGCAGCAGCGGCATCACCACGCGCTGATCGCGGGTGACGGCGGCCGGAAGCGCGGTGAACGCAATCAGCACCGCGTCGGCCGCCGCCACGAGGACGATCGCCGCGAACGGGATCGACGTCCAGTCCGCGGATGTGCGCGCGTGGACGTACACGAACAGCGCGCCGAGCACGGCGTACGGCCAGATCGATCCGAGGAAAAAGCCGGCGAGAATCCGGTGCGGCGGGCGTCCGCACAGGCGCGTCTGATTGAGACGCTCGTCATGCTCGAGACGCACGAGCTGCGCAACGCCGCGGGTCGCGCCGAACACGAGCGCGGCCATGCCGAGGAGGAGCAGTCCGGCCGGGCGTCCGTGCGTCAGCGGCCACGCGATCGATCCCGTCGCGACCGCGAACGCGGCGCCCAGCCACATCGCGAACGCGCCGCCGACCGTCCAGCCGCGGCCGAGCGCGAGACGCGAGGGTAGCCGGATGTCGGGATCGAGCTCCATGTCAGGCGGCGTGGGCCGTCGCCGCGTCGCGCCGCCGCAACATGACCGATGCGAACGCCGCCGCGGCGAGACCCGAGCCGAGGAGCGCGAGATCGATCGTGGTGAACGATGGTGGCGTGTTGACGGCGCTCCGCGGCGTACGCAGCAGCACTCCGATCACGGCGATCGGCAGCAGGAGCGACAGCACGCGCCCACGCAGCAGTTCGGCGCCGAGGAGCGCGATGCCGACCGCGAGGGCGGCGCCCACACCGGTCGTGGCGGTGGCGACGAGCTCGGCGCCGCCCGCGCGGGCGACGATCGCGATCGCCGCGAACGCGCTGATCGTGGCGATTGCCAGGCGCGACCAGGGCGGCGTCGCTACGTCGCCTTCGTCCGCCAGGAGCGACGCCAGCAGGACGGGCAGCGCCGCCGCCACGCGCGAGGACGCGGCCGAAGGAACGATCGTCGCGGCGGCGGCGAGGGCGAGGAGGGCGGCGAACGCGGCGCCGCCGGCGAGCGCCGGCCCGTTCGGCCGGCGCATGCGGCCGATGGCGGCCGCAAGACCGATGGCGACGACGAACATCGGGATCGCCGGCACGAATTCTGTCGCCCACCGCGTCGATCCCGCGCGCGCGGCGGCGACGGCGCTCTCGCCGAGATACATGGCGAAGAAAGGCACGGCGGCGAGCAGTGTGACCAAGACCGTGCCGGACTGCCGGCGATGCAGGCCGTCCGCGAGCGCGATCGCGGGTGCTGCGATCGCGACTGCGACGGCCCACCACGGGCTCGGGCCGGCAGTCGCGTGGAAGGCCGGCGTAAGCAACCGGAGCGCGACGACGACTCCCGCGGTGACGACCGCAAACGGAATCGTCGCGCCTGCGTACCAGCCGAGCGCGATTGCACCCGGCGATTGCGGCGTCATCCGAACCAGATCGATGCTCCTGGTCTGGATTTGCCAGCTGGCCGCGGTCAGC
>Ga0075426_10002930_pt1 | contig 12183 bp, 11 predicted proteins | sample SoiMethybrSBSTD5_FD_75304 | JGI IMG/M metagenome (GOLD analysis project Ga0075426, IMG submission 75304) | Bulk soil microbial communities from a Populus tree surrounding site in Tennessee, USA - Soil MetaG P. TD hybrid SBSTD5 | ecosystem: Environmental > Terrestrial > Soil > Tree plantation...
TGTGGGGTGCGAAGCGGTGCTCGAGGTTGCGCACGCGGCCAGCAGCACGGAGGCGACCATGGCCAGGGCGAGGGTCCTCCGCATCAGATGTTCGAGCGCGACTGTCCCCCGTCCACCGTCACGGTCGAGGCGTTGACCAGGCTCGCCTGCTGGGAGCAGAGGAAAGCGACAACCGACGCCACCTCGGGGACCGTGCCGAAACGGCCGAGCGGCATCTCCTTGCGCACGTACTCCGCCATGCCCAGCGGATCCTGCTCGACCCTGCGGTGCCAGCCTCCGCCCTCCCAGACGATCGAGCCGGGCGCGACGCAGTTGACGGTGACGCCCTTTGCGGCGAACTCGCGACCCATCGATGTGACCAGGCTGATCTCGGCGGCCTTGGCCGCGTTGTAGGCGGGCAGCCCACCCGACTCGCGGCCCCAGATCGACGAGATGACGACGATCCGGCCCCAGCCGCGTTCCATCATCGCGGGCAGCACGAGCTGGCTCATGCGGACGCTGACGCTCACGTTCCCCGCAAAGGCGGCCTCGAACTCGGGCACGCCGGTATCGGCCCAGCTGGTGCCGTAACGCATGCCCAGGTTGTTGATGAGGATGTCGATCGGGCCGAGGGCGTTACGTGTCTCCGTCACCGCGCGCTCGCAGTCCTCGGGCTTGAGCAGATCGGCGGCGACCCCGAATCCGCCGAAGGACATGGCCGCCTGGGTCACGGTGTCGGCCTGGCGCGCGGCGATTGCCACCTTCACGCCCTCCGCGGCCAGCGCCTTGGCGATGCCTAGTCCGATGCCGCGCGAGGCGGCCGTGACGAGCGCGACCTTGTCCTTGAGCCCCAGGTCCATTCCCCAAGGCATGCTACTGAGATGGGCGTTCCACTGCCTCCGGCCGCCATCAACACCGGACCGCCGGTCGAGCCGCGTCCGTCCGCGACCGTGCTGTTGATCCGCGAGGGCGAGCCCTGGGAGCTGCTGATGGTGCACCGGCCCGGCGGGGCGGATTTTGCGCCGGGGGCCTACGTCTTTCCGGGCGGGAGCGTGCATTCGGAGGACGCGGCGTGGCCGGATCCGATCCGCGCGGCGGCGGTGCGTGAGCTGTTCGAGGAGACGGGCATGCTGCTGGCGCGGCGCGAGCGGCGTTTCGCGCGGGACGCGGACTGCGCGCGGATGCGGGAGGCGCTCGAGGGCGGCGCCGGATTCAATGAAGCGCTGCTGCGCGCGAACCTCGTCCCCGCGTTCGACCGCCTGGTGCTGTTCGAGCGCTGGGTCACGCCCGCGATGCTCAGCCGCCGTTTCGACGCGCGGTTCTACTTTGCACGCGTGCCGTCGGGCCAGACCGTGCGCCCGCAGGAGGGCGAGGTCACGGACTGGCTGTGGATCTCGCCGCAGCGCGCGCTGACCGACCCTGACGTGACTCTTGTCTACGCGACGCGCGCGGTGCTGGAGTCGGTCGCAACCGGCGAGCCCGCGACGCGTCTCATGGCCCGCGCCCGGAAGCTCAAGCGCGTGCCAGTCGTCGAACCGCGGCTGGTGGAAACGGAATCAGGCTGGGTGGTCCAGCGCTAGATCGTGGGGAGGGCCGGGCAAGCCGCCCGGCCCTCATATCGAGTCGCTGCTAGCTGCCGTGTACCGCGAGAACCAGGTCCGGGACCAGGTTCGCGGCATTGGGCGTGCCCAGGCCGGTGACGGGGTCCCAGCCCGCGGTCGCCGCGTAGTTGGGATCCTGCGGGCTCTGGTACTGGTCGTTGTTGCCGGTGGTCACATCGAAGAAGTCGTTGGCGTACCGAGTCGGGTTCGCCCCGATCCTGTAGAGGCCGTCGTTCAGGAAGCCGAGGCCTCCGCCGTTCAACTGGTCGGCGATTGCGACGACGCCCGCGAATGTCGGGCAGGCGACGCTCGTGCCGCCAACGATGAACCAGCTGCCGTCGTCGTAGACCAGCACGCCTGTCCGCGAGCTCGCCTCCATGCCGACGTCAGGCACGCCGCGCGTGTTGTTGACGTTGGCGCCGGTGTTGCTGCCCGGCGGCAGCGTGTTCTGGTAGCTCGGCTTGGCGAAGACGTGGCTGAAGCCGCCGCCCGCGTCGATCCAGCCGACCTCGGTCTGGCCGGGGTTGGACTGGCAGTTGATCGGAGGGTCAACGCTGTCCGCCACGCGGGAGCCGCTGATCGGGTCGGCGCACAGGTAGGTGCCGCCGACGCTCGTCACGAGCGGGTCGGAGGCGGGATAGCTGACGTTCGGGAACGGGATGAAGGGCTGGGCGTTGGGTCCGCCCACCGGTGACTTCGTCACGTTGCCGTTCCCGAAGTCGCCGGACGAGGCCAGGACGCTGACGTTGTGCGCCGGGGCCGACTTGTACGCGCCGCGGAGGTTCAGCAGAGAGGCGGTGGAGCCGAACGAGTCCTCAGAAGCGCCGAAGCTCTGGCTTATGACCTGCGCGAGGCCATGGTCGATGACGTATTGCTCGGCATTCATCATCTGCGGGAAGCCCTGGACGCCGAGGGTCTCGGCGGTCGGCGTGGTGACCAGCAGGATGTTGGCCCGCGGAGCGACCGCGTGCACCCACTCGACGTCGAGCGAGACCTCGACCGTCCATCCGTTGCGGGCCTCCTGGCCCGGATCCTTCGCCGTCGGAGGCTGGCCCGTCGTGTCGGAGCAGGCCTGGACGCAGAGGATGTTGAAGGTCGGGTCGCCGGCCGCGCACGTGTGGTTGTCCTCACCGCACATGTGGGGCAGGCCGAACTGGGTGTTGAAGTTGTTCAGGTCGGCGCGGATCGTGTTGCTTCCAAATGAGTCGACGACAGCGACGGTCATGCCTCGACCGTCCATGCCGGCCGCATACAGAGACGGCAGGTTGTAGGCGTTCTCGAACGGCGCCGGCGCCCAGCAGCGGCGGCCGATGGCGAAGCAGTGCGCCTCGCTCGGCGGCGTGAGGCTGGTGCCCACCAGCGTGTAGTCGCTGACGGACGGTGTGGGAATCGCGGACGCCACGACTGGCGCCGCCGGGACAGACCAGATGGCGAAGGTCAGCGCGGTGGACGCAGCCGAGATCAATCGGCGGGACAGTGACGAACGACGAGTTCCGAGCATGCACACACCCCTTTGAAGACCGCGGTCATGCGCCCTTGCCACGGGGCGCCTCATCCGATTCTCGGCTCGCCTGAGCCTGCTGTCAAACAGTGGATTCCAGACCGGAGCGGGATTCAGCGTGCGGTCAGCGCCAGAGGTCGCGCCAGCGGTCGTACTGGATCACCTCGACGCCGCCCTGGCGGAGGGTGTCGAGGCCGGCGGGGTCGCGGTAGGCCTGCCGGTAATAGACGCGCGCAACGTTCGCGTTGATGGCCATCTTGGCGCACATCACGCAGGGCGAGGCGCTGACGAACATCACCTTTCCTGGCAGCCCCGCGCCGGCTTTGATGAGGGCGTTTTGCTCTGAATGAAGGCAACCGCATTTTCCGGGCTCGGACGAGTCGCACCGGTTCGGGAGCCCGCGCGCATTGCCGTTGTAGCCGATGCCCAGGACCTGCGTCAGGTCGGGCGTCGTGATGACCGTGCCGACCTGCAGCCGGGCGCACGTCGAGCGCTTGGCGAGCTCCTCTGCCATGCGCATGTAGACCTCTTCAAGAGGTATCCGGTCGGGCTGGTCGGTCGCCATCGAGGCCATGTTAACGCCCTTGTCTATACCCACCTTTCGGGCTACAATCCACCACATGTCGGTCCTCGAACTGTTGTTCGCACTCCTCTTGGTATGTGTACTGGCCGGAACCGCGACGATCGCGGCGCTGGTCTGGGGCATCGGCCGGCGCTCCGAGGGCCAGGCCCGCGACCTGGCCGAGCTGCGGACCCAGATCGAGCGCGGAGGCCTCACCCAGGACGCCCAGTCCGCCGAGCTGCGGCAGGGCCTTGCCCAGACCCAGTCCGTGGTCGAGGGCATGCGCTCGGCCCTTTCGGCCCGGCAGTCGGTCGAGGAGGACGCGCGCGCGAGCCTGCGCCGCCTCGAGAGCGTCATCGCCGGCAGCTCGACCCGCGGAGCCGCGGGCGAGAACATCCTCGAGGAGGTGCTGAAGCACCTCCCGACCGAGATGCTCCAGCGGAACGTGTGGGTCGGCGGCAAGGTCGTCGAGCTCGGCCTGCGCCTGCCCGGCGGCAAACTCCTTCCCATCGACTCGAAGTGGGTCTCCAGCGGGGCTCTCGAGCACCTGGCCGACACCACTCTGGACGCACCCCGGAGGACCCAGCTGGTCGCGCAGGTCGAGCGCGAGGTCGAGCGCCGCGTGCGCGAGGTCAGCCAGTACATCAACCCGGAGGCCACGTCGCCGTTCGCCCTGGCGGTCATCCCCGACGCCGCCTATGACGTCTGCCGCGGCGCCATCGTCGACGCCCACAAGCGCCACGTCATGGTCGTCGGCTACGGCATGGCCCTCCCCTACCTTCTGACCCTCTACCAGCTCCATCTCCAGTTCGCGCGCACGGTGGACATGGAGAGGATGCAGTCGGCGCTGATCGACGTCGAGCGGCACCTGGACGTCCTCGAAAACGTGCTCGAGAACAAGCTCCAGCGGGCGGTCACGATGCTCCAGAACGCCTACGGCGAGGGTAAGCAGGTCTCGGCCCGGATTCGGGCCTCGGCCCAGAGCATCCAGGTCCAGGAGATTCCGCAGGAGGCGGCCGTCCCAAAGGTTTCCACAGAGCCCCTCACGCTGGCCTTTCTCGACCCAGTTCGGTAGGCCGGTTTTGCGCAGCTTTCCCCACCTCTTACCCAGCCTGTGCCCAATTCAGCCTCAGGGTTATCCACAGGTAATGCACCCACATATAGCGTTCGGAGTGTCTCGGAGACCGAACATGTTGTGTTTAGGCCTTGACAAGCCCAGAATCGCCTCGTATAGTCGACAACGTTAGATCGAGGCCCTGGGGCATAAGTGGCGGGCATGCTCTGGGGCCTCTTCCATCCCCAAACGAATACGTCTCTACGACACCGCAACAGTCCCACTCCACGTCACAGCAGACCCGCGATTTGAAAGCATCCTCAACGGGGATGAATGAAGGAGGCGTTCTCTAGATGGCCAAGAATGTTGCCGACGTCGCTGCCGCCGCCCGCCGCAATGGAAATCACGGCGGACGGGCTCAAACTGAGGGTTCAGTGAAAACGAAGGCCGGGCTCAAGTTTGAGCGCTACTTCACACCCCCAGGCAGCCACGCCTATGACCTGATCGAGTGGGAGCGCCGCACCGCCGCGATCACCAGCGAGAAGGGCCAGGTCATCTTCGAGCAGAAGGACGTCGAGGTCCCCCGCTCGTGGTCGCAGCTCGCCATCAACGTCGTCGCCCAGAAGTACTTCCGCGGCAGCCCCGGGACGCCCGAGCGCGAGACCAGCGTGCGCCAGATCGTCGACCGAGTGGTCGACACGCTCGCCCGCTGGGGCCGCGAGGGCGGCTACTTCGCCACCGAGGAGGATGCCGAGAACTGGGCCGAGGAGCTGCGCTACCTGCTGGTCACGCAGCACGCCTCATTCAACAGCCCCGTGTGGTTCAACATCGGCGTGCCCGGCCGGCAGCAGCAAGGCTCGGCCTGTTTCATCAACTCGGTCGAGGACTCGATGGAGTCGATCCTCGAGCTGGTCAAGACCGAGGGCATGCTGTTCAAGTTCGGCAGCGGCACGGGCACGAACCTCTCCGTGCTGCGCTCATCGCGCGAGCAGCTCTCGGGCGGCGGCACCGCATCCGGTCCCGTCTCCTTCATGCGCGGCTACGACTCATTCGCCGGCTCCATCAAGTCCGGCGGCACCACCCGGCGCGCGGCCAAGATGGTGATCCTCAACGCCGACCACCCCGACATCGTCGCCTTCATCAAGTGCAAGGCCGACGAGGAGAAGAAGGCTTGGGCGCTCATCGAGGCCGGCTACGACGTTGGCTTCAACGTCCCTGGCGGCGCGTACGACTCCGTGCAGTTCCAGAACGCCAACCACTCGGTGCGCCTGAGTGACGAGTTCATGAACGCGGTGGCCGAGGACAAGGAATGGGAGACGCACGCGGTTGTCGGCGGCCGCACGGTCGACAAGTTCCAGGCCCGCCAGATATGGCGCGACATCGCCGACGCGGCATGGATCTGCGGCGATCCTGGGCTGCAGTTCGACACCACGATCCAGGACTGGAACGTAGTGCCGAACACGGGCCGGATCAACGCGACCAACCCCTGCTCCGAGTTCGTCTTCCTCGACGACACGGCCTGCAACCTGCTGTCGCTCAACCTGATGAAGTTCCAGGTCGAGGGCGGCACGTTCGACGTCGAGCGCTTCCGTCGCGCGGTGGACGTGTGCTTCACCGGCCAGGAGATCCTGGTTTCGAACGCCTCCTACCCCACTCCCGCGATCGGCAGGAACTCGGAGGCTCTGCGCCCGTTGGGCCTCGGCTACGCCAACCTCGGCGCCCTGCTCATGTCGATGGGCCTCGCCTACGACTCCGAGGAGGGCCGCCGTTTCGCCGGCGCCGTGACCTCGATCATGACCGGGCGTGCCTTCGCGCAGTCCGCGCGCATGGCCGAGGTGAAGGGTCCGTTCGCCGAGTTCGAGAAGAACCGCCAGCCGATGCTCCACGTGATGGAGAAGCACCGCCAGGCCGCGTATGACCTCACCACCTCCGCCGAATCGACAGAAGTTGTGCAGGCGGCCCGCGAGACGTGGGACGACGCCGTCAACCTCGGCCGGCTGCATGGCTACCGCAACGCGCAGGCGACGGTGCTCGCGCCAACCGGAACGATCGGCCTGATGATGGACTGCGACACGACCGGCATCGAGCCGGACCTCGCGCTAGTCAAGTACAAGAAGCTGGTCGGCGGCGGCATGCTGAAGATCGTCAACGGCACCGTGCCGCAGGCGTTGCGCAAGCTCGGCTATGACAGCCAGGCGGTGAAGGATATCGTCGAGTACATCGACGAGAACGACACCATCGAAGGCGCGCCCGAGCTCGCCGACGAGCACCTGAAGGTCTTCGACTGCGCTTTCAAGCCGGTCAAGGGCACGCGCTCGATCGCGCCCATGGGCCACGTCCGGATGATGGCCGCGGTCCAGCCGTTCATCTCCGGGTCGATGTCGAAGACGGTGAACCTCCCGACCGAGGCGACCGTCGAGGACATCAAGCAGACCTACATGGAGTCGTGGAAGCTCGGGCTCAAGTGCATCGCCATCTACCGCGACGGGTGCAAGCGCTCGCAGCCGCTGTCCACGTCGCTGGACAAGAAGAAGGACGAGCCGCAGGTCGAGTACCGGCCGATGCGGCACAAGCTGCCGGATGAGCGCAAGTCGATCACGCACAAGTTCGACATCCAGGGCCATGAGGGCTACCTCACAGTCGGCCTGTATGAGGACGGTCAGCCAGGCGAGCTCTTCGTGACCATGGCCAAGGAGGGCTCGACCATCTCGGGCCTGATGGACGCCTTCGCGACGCAGACCTCGTACGCGCTGCAGTTCGGCGTGCCGCTGAAGTTCATGGTCGACAAGTTCACGCACATGCGCTTCGAGCCGTCGGGCTTCACGAAGAATCAGGAGATCCCGATCGCCAAGTCGATCGTGGACTACATCTTCCGCTGGATGGCGAGCCACTTCCTGCCGATCGAGGACGCGGAGGAAGCGGGTGTGATCCGGCGCGAGGAACCGCCGGCGGCGCCGCAGCAGAGCAAGCCCGACCCGGCGACCGGTCCGGGAGCGCTCAAGATCATCGCCGCACCGAAGGTGAACGGCAACGGCGGCCACGGCGCCCAAAAGATCGCGTTCATCAACACCGACGCGCCGGCCTGCCCGGACTGCGGCGCCATCACCGTCCGCTCAGGCTCCTGCTACAAGTGCCTGAACTGCGGAGCGACGACGGGCTGCAGCTGACCTAGCCCTCCGGTTGTGTGCACACGTCCGGGCCGCTGCCCGGAAACAGAGCGGTTGTGTGCACACAACCGCCTTCTCTTAGCCTTCGAGCCGTGGAGAACACCGCGCCCGCGATCTTCGAGCTCGGCCTCCTCCTGCTTCTGGCGGCGCTGGCCGGGCGCGCCGCCCGCTGGGTCGGCCTGCCGGCCGTCATCGGCTACCTCGCTGTGGGGGTTGCCGTGTCGCCGTTCACGCCCGGCTATGTCGCCAACCGCGACCAGCTCGCGATCCTCGCCGACATCGGCGTGGTCCTGCTGCTCTTCGAGGTCGGCATCGAGATCAACCCGATACGCCTCGCCCGCGACGCCAGGCGGCTGCTCGTCGTCGTCCCGCTCCAGGTCGCCCTGACGTGGGCGATCTCCGGCGGGGTGTGCATCGCGTTGGGCATGAACCCCGCCGGCGCAGCCATCGTCGGCCTGTCGATCGCGATGTCATCGAGCGTGGTGATCGTGAACATCACCCGCAGCCGGCGCCGCACCACCGACGCGAAGACGGACGAGATGCTCCTGAGCTGGAGCGTGATCCAGGACCTGCTGGGCGTCACCGCTGCCTTGGTCCTCCTGGTCGTCCTCGGCATCGGCGGTCGGTCTCTCGGCAGCGCGGCGCTGCAGCTGGCCGCCTTCGTCGCGATCGCCGGCGCCGCCGCATTCGCGGTGCCCTGGATGCTTCGCCGGCTGAAGGCGGAGCACGACCTGTTCCTTCTTCTCTCGGTGGGAAGCGGACTGCTCCTCGCCGGCGTGGGTTCGCAGTTCTTCGGCATCCCGCTCGCGCTCGCGGCGTTCGTCGCGGGCCTGGCCATCACCGAGAGCGAGGTCGCCGGCGAGGCGCGCGAGAGGATGCTTCCGTTTCGCGACGTGTTCGCCGTGATGTTCTTTGTTTCGCTCGGGACGATCGTCGACCCTGCGACCTTCGGTGCTGCGCTGCCGCTGATGCTGGCCTTCATCGGCCTCGTGGTCGCCGCGAAGGTGCTGCCGGCGTGGCTCGCGGCCCGCTTCGCCCGCCTGACCACGAGGCCGCTGCAGCTGGCGGTCGGCCTCGGGCAGATCGGAGAGTTCAGCTACGTCCTGGCGGCCCTGGCACTGGCGGCAGGCCTCATCTCGCCCACGATCCAGGCCGCGCTGATCGCGGCGGTCGTGGTCACAATCGCCGCATCGTCGGTGCTGGTGAGATTGCGAATCGCCTGAGATGATCGAAGAAGTCGACATCGAGCCCTGGAACGACGTCGCGCCCGCGGCGTGGATGCGGCCGCGCCTCCGTCCCTTCAAAGATTTCTCGGCCGGGTCGGTCATCCCGATCGGCTTCGACGCATACGCGCGGATCGACAACGAGAACTACGGCAGGCTGGGTGAGGCCGCCTGCCGCGCGCTAATCGAGGTGCTCGTCCGGCATACCAGCGCTCCCGAGATGCTCTGGCTCGCGGTCTGGAGCGGATACGGCGGCCTTTACCCCGGGGGCTCCATGGCGAGCCTGCGTGCCTTCTGGGTAGGTCCGGGCGATCCGCCGCCCCCACCGTCGGACCAGCCGGCCCTCAGGCGTGTGCCACAGCGAGATCGGCACGACCCATTGATCCGCCACGAGAGCCGTGAGTTCCTGCTCTACCGCGGGCGGCCCGAAGTTGTTCCCGGATGGCTCGAAGGGCCGAATCTCTGGTGGCCGGACGATCGGGCCTGGTGCGTCGCGACGGAGATCGACCTGCCGTGGACCTACGTCGGCGGCTCGAGCGAGCTCATCGCCGAAGTGCTCGGCGATCGGGAGCTGAAGGCGAAGGCCCTATCCCTGGACGAGTCCACGGCCGCTGCTGACCATCCGGAGCTCGGCCAGCCCTCTTAGTTGGCGTCCACCGGAATCGAAGTTGTCAGGGCGCAGCCAGGCCTCGAAGGCGGCCTTGGCGGCGGGCCACTCCGAGTCGAGCATCGAGTACCACGTCGTGTCGCGGTTCTGGTCCTTGACCACCATGTGCTGCCGGAACACGCCCTCGTAGGTGAAACCAAGGCGGAGCGCGGCGCGGCGTGAGGGCTCGTTGAGGGCGTTGCATTTCCACTCGTAGCGCCGGTAGCCGAGCTCGTCGAAGACGTGGCGGGCCATCACGTACATGGCCTCGGTCGCGTGCCGTGTGCGCTGCAGCGCCGGCGAGTACCAGATGTGGCCGACCTCGATCACTCCGTGCTCCGGCGTGATCCGAAGGAAGCTCGCCATGCCCAGCGCCCGCCCGGTGGCGCCGTCGACGATCGCGAAGAAAAGCGGGTCGTCGGTCGCCGCCCGCGCGGCGAGCCAGCCCTGAAACTCAGCCTCTCCCGAGAACGGTCCGTAGGGCAGGTACTCCCAGATCTCGTCGGCGCCCTCCTGGGCGGCGTAAAGGTCGGCCGCGTGCCCTTGCGCATCGAGCGGCTCGAGTCGGACCAGCTCGCCCTCCAGGACGGTACGCACCGGCAGCCTGGCCGGCGTCCAGTGCAGGCTCATCAGCGCAGATGCTAGATTCCGCGCGGCCATGATCTGGGTCCTCGCCGTCCTGCTGTACCTCCACATCCTGGGTGCGATCTTCTGGTTTGGCTCGGGCCTGATGCTCCAGCTCGTCTTCATCCCGGCCCTGAAGGGACTCCCCTACGAGGCGCAGCACCCCTGGCTGCAAGCGCTGAGCGGCAACTACAGCCGGATCATCGGCCCTGTCGGCGGCCTGACCATCCTCCTGGGCATCCTGCGCGGTGCCTTCGCCGGAGTCTTCGGCGCCCTGAACACCCCGTACGGCATCACCTTCGTGGTCGCGTTCGTGCTGGCGATCCCGGTGATCATCGTCGGCGCCCGCTTCATCGGGCCGACGGCCGAAAAGCTGGCGGCCGCGACCACACGGGATGAGGTCCTACGCCTGGCCGGACAGATCACCCGCTACGGGCGCCTCGAGGCCTCGGGAATGCTGGTGATGCTGGGCCTCATGGTGGCGATGCACGCCGGCTACTGACGAGCGGTTGCGGTCCGGACGGGCAGCCTCCAGGCCACAGGGATCCCCAGCAGCGCCACCACCGCCATCAGCCCCAGCGCGACGTATGCGTTGCCGATGAACGGCTGCACCACGAGCACGAGCAGCAAACCGCCGAGGTTCCCGGCCATGAGCAAGAAGCCGACGGCCGCGCCCTGACGCTCCGGGCCCGCGTGCACCTCGGACCAATCGAGCACTACCGGCAGCGCCGCCAGCAGCAGGACGCCATCCGCAAACAGCCAGACTCCAAGCCAGATCACCTGGTGGTAGGCGGCCGTGGCGCCGAAAGCAACCGCTGAGAGGACCAGAGCCGCGAGCAGCATCGTCCGCCGCTGATCGCGCGCCGCCACCGCCGACGGCAGCACCGCGGCTCCGAGGATGCCGGCGAATGTAAGCAGGGCGATGAGGTTGCCGGCCGCGGCGCCCTCGCCGAAGTGGTCCAGGATCGGCTGCAGCCAGGTCGCGATCGCGTTGTACGTGCCCATGCCGATGAACACGAGGAGCGCGAGGGTCCACATGAATCGGTCGCCGGCGAGCCAGCGCAGGCTTGGCCGCACCGAGGGGTCGTCCGCAAAGGCCGGGCGGATTCGAACCATGAACATGATCGCGAGCGCGCCGATCAATGTCGGAACGGCCTGCGCGAGAAGAAGCAGCTGCATGCCGCCCGCCGCGAACAACGGTCCGGCGGTGAGCACCGCGGCCAGGATGCCCGCAAAGAGCGCCGCGGTCCCGATCGAGATGGCGATTGCGCGTTCCGTCGGAGAGAAATAGCGAGCGGCAATCTTCGTGATGCTGTTCAGGACGAGCGGCTGACCCGCGGCGATGATGAGCATCCCCGCCAGCTGCCAGCCGAAGGACGCAGGCGAAACAAGGCGCACGAGCGCGCCGACCACAGTCAAGACGGCACCGGCCGAAAGCGCCTGGCCAAACCGGCTGTCCAGCCATCGACCGGTGGGCAGCGCGAGCACGATGTAGACCAGCGGGAAGACGGCCGCCAGGTCGCCCACCGTGCCCACGTCGACGTGCAGCGCCCTGGCCGCCTCAGTGTCCACCGCGGCGAAGCTCAGCCACAGCAGCTGCGTGCACGCAGCCAGCAGTACGTAGGCGCCAAGCACCGCCCAGCGGAGCCTGCTCACGACCGGTTTCGGTTCAGGCGCGCGTAGACGCCGTGGAGGCGCGCATACAGGCGGCGGTACTCGCGGTACATCGGCCGGTAGACCGCCCGAGCGGAGTTCGACGGCTCGAAAACGCGATCCGCCTTCACGAGGTCGTGCACATCATCGAGGGTCACCTTGTCCAGCGCCAT
>Ga0075426_10002931_pt1 | contig 12182 bp, 11 predicted proteins | sample SoiMethybrSBSTD5_FD_75304 | JGI IMG/M metagenome (GOLD analysis project Ga0075426, IMG submission 75304) | Bulk soil microbial communities from a Populus tree surrounding site in Tennessee, USA - Soil MetaG P. TD hybrid SBSTD5 | ecosystem: Environmental > Terrestrial > Soil > Tree plantation...
GTCGACGAGTACGAGGGCCTCCTGACCGAGAACCGCATCTGGAAGAAGCGGACGGTGGGGATCGGAGTCCTGGCGCCGGAGGTGGCGATCGACTACGGCGTCACCGGCCCGATGCTGCGCGGCAGCGGCGTCGAGTGGGACCTGCGCAAGGCGATGCCCTACGAGGCGTACGGCGATGTGGACTTCGTCGTGCCGGTGGGGAAGAACGGCGACACGTACGACCGCTACCTCGTGCGCGTCGAGGAGATGCGCCAGGCCAACCGCATCATCGAGCAGTGCCTGGACAAGCTCCCCGCCGGGCCGATCATGGCCAAGCGGCCGCGGGTCCTGAAGGCCGGCAAGGACGCCGAAGCCTATTCCAGCATCGAGGGCCCGAAGGGGGAGATCGGCTTCTACATCGTCGGCGACGGCACGCCGAACCCCTACCGCTGCCACGTGCGGCCGCCGTCGTTCATCAACCTCCAGTCGCTGCCCGAGCTGGTCAAGGGCACCCTGATGGCCGACCTGGTCGCCCTCATCGGCACCACCGACATCGTCCTCGGCGAGGTGGACCGCTGATGGGCTCGCTGCTCGACTCGATCCACCGCTCGCTGGGGGACACGCTCTTCTACTTCGCCTTTTCGCCGCTGGTGAAGATCGCCGTCCTCCTGTTCCTGGGCATCCTGCCGCTGATCACCTATCTGGTGCTGGCCGAGCGCAAGATCCTCGGCTTCATGCAGGCCCGCGTCGGCCCCAACCGCGTCGGCCCGTGGGGGCTGCTGCAGCCAATCGCGGACGTGATGAAGCTGCTGGTCAAGGAGGACACCCTGCCCTCGCGGGCGGTCAAGTGGGCGTTCATCCTGGCGCCGTGCCTGGTGGTCGGCCCGGCGTTGATCATTTTCTCGGTGATCCCGATCGGGCCGCGAGCCGGTACGCTGGGACCGCTCAACTGGTTCATCAGCGACGTCAACACCGGTCTGCTTTTCGTGGTCGCCTTCGCGACGATCGGCGTCTACGGCCTGATCATCGGCGGCTGGTCGTCGAACAACAAGTTCTCCTTGATGGGCGGCCTGCGCTCGGCGGCGCAGATGATCTCCTACGAGGTGCCGCAAGGGCTCGCTCTGGTCGGCCCGCTGCTTCTCGCCGGCACCATGTCGCTGGTGGGGATCGTCGAGAAGCAGGCGCAATGGTGGTTCGTCTTCCCGCAGATCATCGCCTTTTTCATCTACTTCGTGGCCGGGGTCGCAGAGAGCAACCGCAACCCGTTCGACCTGCCGGAGGCCGAGTCGGAGTTGGTCGCCGGCTTTCACACCGAATACAGCGGCATGCGCTTTGCCCTCTTCTTCCTCGGCGAATACGCCAACATGATCGTGATCTCGGCCGTCGCGACGACGGTCTTCCTGGGCGGCTGGCTGGCGCCTTTTCCCCACTGGCTCCCCTTCCTCAGCGTCATCCCGGGACCGATCTGGTTCTTCCTCAAGATCTCCGTCTTCCTGTTCACCTACATCTGGTTCCGCGGCACGTTCCCGCGCTACCGGTTCGATCAGCTCATGGACCTGGGCTGGAAGTGGATGCTCCCGCTCGCCTTGTTCAATCTCGTCTTGACCGCGGCCATCAAGCTGTACTTCCTGCCTTGAGGCGCCCTCCGGAGATCTTCACATGAGCGCGATGAAGCGGTTCCTCGACAAGATCATGCTTCTCGATCTGTTCGCCGGCCTCGGGATCACCGGCAAGAACATGTTCAAGAAGAAGGTGACGGTGCAATACCCCGAGGAGCGCTGGGAGCCGGCGCACCGCTTCCGCGGCATGTTCCGCCTCGACGAGGACCGTTGTATCAAGTGCACCATTTGCGCCAAGGACTGCCCGATCGACATCATCTATATCGACTGGCACCAGGAAGTGAATCCGGAGACGAACAAGAAAGAGAAGGTTCTCGATCGCTTCGACATCGACGTGCAGCGCTGCATGTTCTGCGGCCTCTGCGAGGAGGGATGTCCCACCGAGCCGAAGTCGATCTGGCTGACCACCAAGAACTACGAGCTCGCGTCCTACGACCGCTGGTCGAACCTCTACGTCGACATGGACGAGCTCCAGGAGTGGAAGGAGCGCCCTGCCTACACCGACGAGGAGATCGCCTGATGGAGGCGCTCGTCGCGCACGGTCCGGCCATTCTTTTCTATGTGTTCGCCGCCTTGGCCGTCGTCTCGGCGCTCGGCGTGGTGACGCTGCGTAATCCGATGTACGGCGCGATCTGCCTGCTGATGACCTTTCTCTCGGTGGCGGTGCTCTTCCTGCTGCGGCAGGCCGAGTTCCTCGCCATGGTGCAGATTTTCGTCTATGGCGGCGGCATCATGGTGCTGTTCCTGTTCGTGATCATGCTGATCAACCTGCACCGGCTGCCGGATATCAAGATGTTCGCCGGCCAATCGCCCGTGGTGGCGGTGTTCGCCGTGGTGCTGATCGGATTCTTCGGCTACGTCTTCCTGCACGCGCAGCTCGGTACGGTGGCCGCTCATGCGGCGGGCGCGCCGGCCGGCCAGAGCCTGGGGAATCCGCAGGACGTGGCGATGAGCCTGTACAGAGACAACCTGCTGCCGTTCGAAATCGCCTCGCTCTTCCTGCTGGTGGCGATGATCGGCGCGGTCGTGCTGGGGAGAAGACAGTAGGAGACCGGCCATGCTCGAGGTCACGACGACCCATTACCTGGTGCTGAGCTTCGTGCTCTTCGCCATCGGACTGTTCGGGATCGCGGCGCGCAAGAACATGATCACCGTCTTGATGTCGATCGAGCTGGTGCTCAATTCGGTCAACATCAACCTGATCGCCTTTTCCTTTCAGCACTCCGATCTGACCGGGCAGATCTTCGCGATCTTCACCATCACGGTGGCCGCCGGCGAGGCGGCGGTGGGTCTCGGCATCCTCATCGCCTACTTCCGGTTGCGCGAGTCGACCAGCCTCGACCAGGCAACGGACCTCAACGGATAGATCGCCCATGAAAGACCTCCTCTGGCTGATCCCGGTCCTGCCCTTCCTCGGCGCGCTGCTGAACGGGTTCCTGCTGCGCGGCCGGATCGGGAAGAAGGCGGTGGGCTGGATCGCCTGCGGCACGGTGGGCTTGGCCGCGGCGCTCGCGCTGGTGCTGATCGGCGGCTACCTGGTGAGCCGCCAACCCTTCGAGCAGGATCTCTATGTATGGATGCCGGGCGGCGCGCTCCATACGACGGTGGGCGGAGTCCAGAATTTCACGGTCGGGATGGGCTTCCTCCTCGACGCGCTCTCCTGCGTGATGCTTTTCGTCGTCACCTTCGTGGGCTTCTGGATCCACGTCTACTCGATCGGCTACATGGCCCATGAGGAAGGGTTCCAGCGCTTCTTCACCTATCTGAATCTCTTCATGGGCGCGATGCTGCTGCTGGTCCTCGGCAACAACTACGCGGTGATGTTCGTCGGTTGGGAAGGCGTGGGTCTGTGCTCCTACCTTCTGATCGGTTTCTACTACAAGGAGGAGTTCCCTCCCTACGCCGGACGCAAGGCGTTCATCACCAACCGGGTGGGCGATTTCGCTTTCGTGCTCGGATTGTTCGCGCTGATCTCGACGTTCGGCACGCTCAAATACTCCGCGCTCTTCCCGCAGATCGCGGCCCACCGGTCGCTCATGGAAGGGCATTTCGTGCTCAGCCTGTCGCTGGCGAGCTTCATCGCCCTCGCCCTGTTCATCGGCGCGACGGGCAAGAGCGCGCAGATCCCGCTCTTCGTCTGGCTGCCGGACGCCATGGCCGGCCCGACGCCGGTGTCGGCTCTGATCCATGCCGCGACCATGGTCACGGCCGGCGTGTACATGGTGACGCGTTCGAACGTGATCTATCAGCTCGCCCCGGGGATCTCCCTCGTCGTAGCGACGGTCGGCGCCGCGACCGCACTGTTCGCGGGGACGATCGGCATCGCCCAGTACGATATCAAGAAAGTGCTCGCGTACTCGACCGTGTCGCAGCTCGGCTACATGTTCCTGGCGGCCGGGGTCGGAGCCTACTCGGCGGCGATCTTCCACCTGATGACGCACGCTTTCTTCAAGGCCCTTCTCTTCCTCGGCTCCGGCTCGGTGATCCACGCCATGGGCGGCGAGCAGGACATGCGAAAGATGGGTGGGTTGCGGAAATATCTGCCGGTGACCTTTTGGACGTTTCTGGTCGGCACGCTGGCGATTTCGGGAGTGCCGCTGTTCGCCGGTTTCTTCAGCAAAGACCAGATTCTGGGCGCGGCGGCGGGCCATGGCAACTGGGTGCTCTATGTGATGGGCCTGCTGACCGCCGCGCTGACCGCCTGCTACATGTTCCGCGCGCTCTACCTGACCTTCCACGGCGACTTTAGAGGGACGCACGAACAGGAGCATCACCTGCACGAATCGCCGCCGGCGATGGCTTGGCCCCTGCGGGTGCTGGCGGTGGGCGCCGTCGTCTCCGGGTGGATCGGCATACCGGCGGCGATGACGTTTGAGGCGGTCGACCTGAACTATTTCGATCGCTGGCTGCGGCCGGTGCTGGTCGAGATCCCGGGCCTCCAGAATCCGGAGCATCACCCGCTCTCCTTCGAGCTGATCCTGATCACCGCCTCGATCGCTGCCGCCGGCTTTGGAATCTGGATCGCCTGGCGGATCTGGGGGCGGCGGGGACTGGCGGGGGAGGAGGCGGTTGTGGCCCGCGTCCCGGCCGCGCACCGGGTTCTGGAAAACAAATATTACGTGGACGAGCTGTACGACGCGACGGTGATCCGCGGCTTCTGGGCCACCGCGCGGGCGCTCTTCCGCTTCGATTCCGGGTTCATCGACGGGTTCCTGGTCAACGGAGCGCGCAACGTGACGGTGTATGCGTTCTCGCTGGGCTCCGGGCTGTTCGACAAGTACGTGGTCGACGGGCTGGTCAATCTGACGGGCCGGCTGCTGTCCGGCTTCTCGCGCGGCTTCCGGCGGCTGCAGACCGGCTACGTGGCCAACTATGCCCTGGTTCTGGCGCTGGGCATGTTCGCCTTGATCGTCGTCTACTACATAGTGCTGCGGCGCGGCTGACGCTCGATTTCGCTGCGACTTTGGGGGAATCATGTTCGATTGGGTGCATTCCGTTCCGATCCTGAGCATCGTCGCCTATGTGCCGCTGGCGGGGGCCCTGATCGTCATCTTCTTCCTGAAGAACGATCAGGGGTCGGCGATCCGCAAATTCGCCACCGGCGTGGCGGCGCTCGATTTTCTGATCTCCCTGCCGCTCTGGTTCGCCTTTAAATCCGGCGGCGATCTGTTCCAGTTCAGAGAGAGCCACTCCTGGATCCAGTCGATCGGCGTGAAATACGAGATGGGAATCGACGGCATCGCGCTGCTCCTGATCCTGCTCACCACGCTGCTCGGCGTCCTCGCGTTCCTCTCTTCATGGTCCGCCATCCGCGAGCGTGAGAAGGAGTACTACGTCTTCATGCTCCTCCTCCAGACGGGCATGCTGGGCGTCTTCATGGCGATGGACTTTTTCCTGTTCTATGTCTTCTGGGAGGTCATGCTGGTGCCGATGTACTTCTTGATCGGCATCTGGGGCGGTCCGCGCAAGCTGTATGCGGCGATCAAGTTCTTCCTGTACACCCTGGTGGGCTCCGTGCTCATGCTGCTCGGCATCCTGGCGCTCTACTTCTACAACGCCGGCGGCCTCCTCGGCCGGCCCGGCCTGGGCAATGATCCGACCTTCTCGATCCTGCAGTTCCATGAGATCGGCCACCTGATCCCGCACGATCTCCAGATCTGGATCTTCCTCGCCTTCTTCGTCGGCTTCGCCATCAAGGTGCCGATGTTCCCGTTCCACACCTGGCTGCCCGACGCTCACGTCGAGGCCCCCACCGCGGGCTCTGTGATCCTGGCCGGCGTCCTCCTCAAGATGGGGACCTATGGCTTCGTCCGTTTCTCGCTGCCGATCCTGCCGGACGCCACGCGGACGCTTCTGCCCTGGATGGCGGGGTTGTCGATCATCGGCATCGTCTACGGCGCGCTGGTGGCGATGGCGCAGAAGGACATGAAGAAGCTGGTGGCCTATTCGTCGGTGAGCCACCTGGGTTTCGTGACGCTCGGCCTCTTCGCGCTCAATGGACCCGGGATCAACGGCGGCGTGCTCCAGATGATCAATCACGGTCTCTCGACCGGCGCTCTCTTCCTCCTGGTCGGGATCATCTACGAGCGGCGGCACACGCGCCTCATCGCCGAGTATGGCGGCCTGTCCGCCGTCATGCCGGTCTACGCCACGATCTTTCTCATCATCACCATGTCGTCGATCGGCCTGCCCACGCTCAACGGTTTCGTGGGCGAGTTCACGATCTTGGCCGGCGCCTTCAACCGCGTGTGGTGGTGGGCGCTCCTCGGCTCTCTGGGGATTGTGCTCGGCGCGGCCTACATGCTGTGGATGTATCAGCGCGTCTTCTTCGGACCGCTCACCAATCCGGAGAACAAGGGCCTCAAGGACCTCACGCGGCGGGAGATCGCCTATCTCGCGCCGATCGTCCTCCTCTGTTTCGTGATCGGCCTGGTGCCGGGGCCGTTCTTCAAGGTGATGGAAAAGTCGGTCAACTACGTGGTGGCGAAAGTCGATCCGATGCTGGCGGCGTCCGCGAGCTCCACCGCGGCCGCGCCGATTTCCAGTGGGCGGACGGGGGAGTAGGCCGTGCCGAGCCTGCAAGAGTACCTCCAGCTTGCGCCGGAGATCCTCCTCGCCACGGCGGGCCTGCTGCTGTTGCTGATCGGGACCGTGGGCCGCGGCCTGGGCAATCGGGAATCGGCGCTGGTCACCATGGTGAGCCTCGCCCTGACCGCCGGTCTCCTCTTCAAGATGTACCCCGCGTATCACGACGCTGCCGGACCGGTCCTCATCCTGCAGCGCTCGTTCGTCCTCGACGGCTTCGCGTTCTTCTGGCAACTGTTGGTTCTGGTGGCCACGGCGCTCACGGTCCTCCTCTCCGTCCGCTTTCTCGAAGAGGGGAATTACCGCGCCACTGAATACTATTCCCTGATCCTGCTGGCCAGCTCGGGAATGTTGTTCATGGCGAGCGGCTACAGCCTGCTCACCATCTGGATCTCGCTCGAGACCATGGCTCTGGCCAGCTACATCCTCGCCGGATACTTCAAGCACCACGTGCGCTCCAACGAGGCGGCGCTCAAGTACTTCGTCCTCGGGGCTCTGTCGAGCGGGATCATGCTGTACGGCATCTCGCTCCTCTATGGCGCGGCGGGCTCCGTCCAGCTCGACGAGCTGAGGCTCGGCTTGGAGCGGGCCTCGGCGGCGGGCAGCATGCTCGTCCCCCTGGGCTGGATCCTCCTCGCCTGCGGGCTGTTCTTCAAGGTGTCCGCGGTGCCGTTCCACGTCTGGACGCCGGACGTCTACGTCGGGGCGCCGACGCCGGTGACCGCCTATCTGGCGGTGGCCTCGAAGGCCGCCTCCTTCGCGATCCTGCTGCGCATCTTCTACCAGGGGTTCGGCTCGCACCTCCAGTCCGATTGGCAGCACATCGTCGCGGTGGTGGCTGCGGCGACCATGATCTGGGGCAACCTCGCGGCGCTCACCCAGGAGAACGTGAAGCGCATGCTGGCCTACAGCTCGATCGCCCACGCCGGCTACGTTCTGCTGGGTGTGCTGGCGGTGTCGGAGATCGGGCTCTGGGCGGTCCTCTTCTACCTGTTGGCCTACACGTTCATCACCATGGGCGCCTTCGCCACGGTGATCTTGCTGGAGCGCAAGGAATACGCGGGCGAGACCTGCGCCGACTACGCCGGGCTGGCGCAGCGCTCGCGTTTTCTGGCGGCGATGATGCTGGTGTTTCTGCTCGCCTTGACCGGCATCCCGCCCACCGGCGGCTTCTTCGGCAAGGTGTACCTGTTCGCCGCCGCTGTGCAGGCGGGCTGGACGTGGGTGGCGGTGATCGGCGTGCTCACCAGCGCGATCTCGCTCTACTACTACTTCCGGATCGTCGTCTACATGTACCTGCGCGAGTCGACTCAGGCGGCGCCGGCGCCGCTGCGCGCTCCGGCGCTGGTCGGAGCGATCGCCTTCTGCGCGATCGCGACGCTCGTCCTCGGCCTCTATCCGGAGCCGTTCATCCAGCTGACCAAGGCGAGCCTCCTGCCATTGCCATTGCCGTAGTCCCCCCGGCCGAATCTTCTGCCGTCCATTTGTGTCACCCTGGGTGACAGATCCGGCGGTCCAAGTTGGCACACGCAAGTGCCGATTCGGCGAAAGGCCGAGGCCCCGCCGGCCGGAGCGCCGGCTCTTCGGCGTCCACTTCCGAGGGCGCCGGAGGGTGACGCCGCCCCCTGCGCGTTGTCTCCTGGAGAGGACAAGCCTTGGTCTGTCAGGGCTCGCCAACGCTGTCTCCGCCCTGGCATCGGTTGTGCGTATCCCCGGGACGGAGAGGTCAAGAAGTCGAAGGGGGAAAGAATGCCGAAAGACGGGGCAAACCACCAGAAAGGGTGGAACTTCGAGGCGGCGGCGATGCCTTTCGTGGACGCCCTGTACAACACCGCCTATCGCATGACGCGGAACGCGGAAGATGCGGAGGACCTGGTCCAGGAGACCTACCTCAAGGCATATCGCTATTACGACAAGTTCGAGGAGGGGACCAACTTCAAGGCGTGGTTGTTCAAGATCATGAAGAACACCTTCATCAACAACTACCGCAAGAAGCAGCAGGCCCCGGCCCTGAGCGACTTCGCCGAGATCGAGGAGTCCTTCGAGAACCAGGTGAGCGAGGACGCGACCCGGCAGACCAAGAACCCCGAGGACGAGCTGCTCGAGAACGTCCTCGACGAGGACGTGCAGCGCGCCCTCGACAAGCTGCCGCCGGACTACCGCATGGTGGTCATCCTGGCGGACCTGGAAGGCTTCTCCTACAAGGAGATCGCCGAGATCCTCGAGGTCCCCGTGGGCACCGTGATGAGCCGCCTCTATCGCGGCCGCCGGCTGTTGGAGCACGCCATGCTCGAGTTCGCCCGCGAGCACGGCTACCTGCGGGAGGGCGAGCCCGCCAAGATGCGCAGCAAGAGCATGTCCAAGTAGGCCCGATCCGCGGAATATCCGGCCCGACCCGGGAGTTGATTAGAACGTTGCGGAGCCAGAGCGACGCAGCGGGATCGTGGAGGAAGGACGATGGACTGCAAACAGGTCGGGGCGGCGCTTTTCCTGTTTTTCGACAATGAGATGGAAGAGGAGCTGCTGACCCCCTTTCGTGACCACATCTCCGGGTGCAGCCACTGTGCGAAGAGGATGGACTATACGCGTAAGCTCCTGGTCATCGTGCGCGAGAAGTGCGTGCGGTGCTCGGCGCCCGAGCGGCTGCGACACCGGATCCTGACCAGCATGCCTCACCGCGGCATCGTCCCCGGTCCCTACTGAGCTGAGTCCCGACCCTTCGCCCCCCCTTCCTCCCCAGAGTTCGTCATGAATTCCTTCCTCCCTCCGGCCCTCTTCAGGAAGCCGCTCTCGCTCCTGCCGCTTCTCGGGCTGCTGGCCTGTGCACTGATGCCCGGCTCCGTGGCGGCGCAGGAGGTCCGTTTGCAGGGGCTGCATGGAGAGGGGTTAGGCAGCGGGGAGCTGGCGCGCGGCGCCACCATCGTCGTCTTCTGGACCTCCTGGTCGCCGCACTCGCGGGACATCGTGGCGCGGGTCAACCCGCTCTCCCAGCGTTGGGGCGGCAAGGCGCGGGTGGTGACCGTGAACTTCCAGGAGGATCGCCAGACCGTGGAAGGCTTCCTCTCCGGGAAGGGCTTGGACGTGCCGGTCTTCCTCGATAGCGACGGCGCCTTTTCGCGCAAGTACGCGGTGGCCACGCTGCCCGGCCTGCTGATCATCCGCGAGGGCCAGGTGGTGTACAAAGGGCGGCTGCCCGACGACGCCGACCGCGTGATCGCCGACTCCATCCGCTGATTTCCCTGCCCCCGGATTCTTTGGGGGTTGCCGTCCTCCCTTTTCTCTGTGCTAGTATCCGCGGGTTGTTCGTCCGCTAAGCCACGCTGTCCGCCTTGGGAGGTCTGCACGGGATGCAGTCAACACGGGCCAAGCTTGTGCCGCATCTTCTCCGCCTGGCGCTCCCGCTCGGGCTCACCCTCCTGGCTCTCGGCCTTTTCCTCTCGACACAGACTCTCGAAGCTTTCAATCGTTCGCCTTTCCCCCTGGCGCCGACCCAGCGCTTCAGCCGGCGGGCCGCCCTGCCCACGGAGTCCACAGCCAGGCTCGATCAGGCGCGGGTGCCAGTTGAATTCACGCTGCTTCGCGGCGAGACGGTGAACCAGGTCTTTGCGAAGCTCGGTCTCCAGGGTGCGGCGGCCCACGAGGCGGCCGCGGCGCTGGCCGAGCATGTCAATCTGCGGTCCTTGCGGGCCGGGAACCAGTATTCGGCATTCTTCAATCCCGATGCGAGCCTCGCCTCGTTCGCGCTCGTGGTCGCCGGCAGCGGCCGGGTGGACATGAGCCGCCGCGACGACCGCTGGACTGCCACCTGGCAGCCGTTCCGGCGGACCGCCGAGCTCCGCGTGCTGCGCGGTCGCCTCGACGAGTCGCTGGAGGCCGCGATCCGTGCCGCGGGCGGCCCCGTCGAGCTGGCCTACCGGATGGCGGACGTCCTCCAGTGGGACCTCGACTTCAGCCGCGACCTGCGGCGCGGGGACAGCTTCGACGTGCTCTATGAGGACATCCTGCTCGACGGCGCCCACCACGACATCGGCCGGGTCGTCGGTCTGGTCTACGAAAATCAGGGGCGGCGCCACGAGGCCTACCGGTGGGACGAGTCGGGGACGTATTACGACGCCGAGGGGCACCCCCTCCGCAAGATGTTCCTCCGCTCGCCGCTTCGCTACTCGCGCATCACCTCCCTGTTCAGCCAGAGCCGCTTCCATCCCGTTCTCCATGCCTACCGTCCGCACTACGGCGTCGACTATGGCGCGCCGGTGGGGACGCCTGTCGAGGTGACGGCGAACGGCGAAGTGGTTTTCGCGGGCTGGGACCGCGGCGGCGGCAACGTGGTGAAGGTGAAGCACGCAGCAGGCTACGTGACCGCCTATCTCCATCTTTCGCGCTTCGCCTCCGGCGTCCGGCCGGGCGCCCGGGTGCGGCAGGGGGATGTGATCGCCTACACCGGCGCCACGGGCCTCGCCAGCGGGCCCCATCTCGACTACCGCGTCAAGCACGACGACGAGTGGATCGATCCCCTCAGCCTGAAAGGCGTGCGGGCCGAGCCGATCCCCACCTCCAAGCTGGCTTCGTTCCGCACCTGGCGGGACCAGCTCGTCAGCGCGTTCCAGACCGGCGTGGTGCCGAGCCTCCCCGGCTTCGACCGCGAGACGCCCCGTCACGCGGTCATGGCCGGCGCCACCGCCGCGCCCCAGCTGCGCGCGGGAGCAGTCGCTCGCTAGCCCCGTTTTTCCGGGGTTAGCGTCTGCGAGCCCAGCGCATGGTGACCGCCCGCGCCTGGTGCCGGGTCGACCTGGGCGGCGGCACTCTCGACATCTGGCCTCTCGGGCTCCTCCACCCTGGAGCCCGCACGGTCAACGTGGCGGTCGACCTCGCCGCGACCGTCCGCCTGCGCCGCGTCGACGGCGTCTACCGGGTCCTGCAAGGGGAGTCGCGCGTCGAGGCGGCCTCGGCGTCTGCGCTCGCCGCGCTGCCGGACGGGGCACTGGTGGGGGTGGTGGCGCAAGCGATGAGCCTGCCGCCGGTCGAGGTGACTCTGGCCAGCGATTCGCCGCGGGGCGGCGGTCTCGGCGCCAGCTCGGCCATGGTGGTTGCGCTGATCGCCGCGGCGCAAGCAGAGCTCGGGCGGCCCGCCTCGTCGCCGGCCGAGCTCGCCCACCTGGCGCGTGATCTCGAGGCTCGGCTGATGAGCCTCCCGACCGGGATCCAGGATCACTATCCGGCCCTGCTGGGGGGAGCGCTCGAGATCCTGCAGCAGCCCGGCGGCGAGGTGGTACGCCGGTTGGAGGTGGACCTCGACCGGTTGGGCGACTCGCTGCTCGTCGTCTACTCGGGTGCCAGCCACTTCTCGGCGGGAAACAACTGGCAGGTGGTGCGCCGCCGTCTCGACGGAGAGCCGGAGATCACCGGCCTCTTCGCCGGGATCGCCGCCGCGGCCGCCGAGCTTCCGGCGGCCCTCGAGGCTGGAGACCTGGCCTGGGTGGGCGCGCTGATGAGCCGCGA